>Ga0179593_1653013_pt1 | contig 33331 bp, 36 predicted proteins | sample CZODoug2_1_08_16_FD_185931 | JGI IMG/M metagenome (GOLD analysis project Ga0179593, IMG submission 185931) | Vadose zone soil fungal communities from Angelo Coast Range Reserve, California, USA - CZODoug2_1_08_16fungal (PacBio error correction) | ecosystem: Environmental > Terrestrial > Soil >...
AGGTCTGAGGAAACGGCGCAAGCAGCTGAGATAAAAAGATTTACTCCGTGGTCTTCGTCGAGGGATTGGAGGGACCCGGGAAAAAAAGAGACGCCGGAATCGGCCGTACAACCATGCCTCTCATTAGAGAGATCAGGACGGATACAGAGGGAGGGGGGAGTCGGCGTTGCCTAAAAAAAAAAAGGAGACCGGACAAAAAAAAAAGGGGAACCATGAAAAAGCGTATCCCTTCGTTGACGACTCAAACAAGACGACGCCGCTCGTACTTGAACAGAATCGGGCTCCAGGGAAAGAATGATTGGAATATCAGGGAAACTGTCCGATTTCCCTTGGCAGCGGAGACAATTTTTTGGTAGAAAGACGGAATCTGAGCGAACTAGGGGGGGGACGCAAATTTTCTTCGGAGGAAGAAGATCAACCTGCGGAGGCAGGATCCAGGGGGGGGACAAACTGCAGGAAAGGAGGGACTCTTTTAACATAAAGTCCCGCAAGACTCATTTGATGTTCGTGGACGGCCGTGGGGAGGGGGGGGAACCGGGTCGTTCAAGAAAAAGAGAGGGTTCCCACGGACTGACCGTAGCACGCAATTTCATGTCGGGGGTTTTTACGTTCTACATAAGCGGGCCATCGGCCAGAAAGGGGGAGAATCTTGGGGGGAAAGAGGAACCTCTACATCTTCTTCTAAAAACTGGGGGTGTCCCCTCTACCTGGGGGCGTTGCCGAGGGGGTAAAAAAGGCCGTAAGAAAAAAAAAAAGCTCCACAAGTGAATCAAAGGGGGAGGGGGTATCTCCTCACTCGACTACTTTAGGGATTCGGGTAGAAAAAAGTCTGAACACGTGAAAAAAACCACAAAACAAGGGGAAACCCTTCCCCCATAAAGCAGAGGGTCTGGGATATACGTCGCCTGCCACAGACCTTAGAGGGGAGGAAAAGTTCCAGGGGTCATTTGGAGAAAATCTTACGCAGAATATCCCGGTTTACGAGGCCTCTCCTCTACCAAAAGCTAGGACCGGGGAAAAGGGAAATCGGGAGGAAAAATCGAATATCTGAATGTAAAGGGAAGGGAGGGTTGTTTTCACTCATCACCCTGCTCGACTCAAAGAGAAACAGTCGTTCTCATTAACTATAGCTCTCGTCCCGTCTGAGAGGAGGTCGTCCAACAGGAAATTTCCATAATACATACGGAAGAGAGATAACTCCGCTTATGGAAGGAGTTCTACTAAACTCCTCCAAAAGAACACTCTTAACTAAAAAGCTTCGCCAAGAAGAATAAAATTGAGAAACTAGGTTATCCTCTATCGGAGAAATATATATCACCAGGCGGCCAGCGCTCGGCTGTGAGGGTTTGGCCTCAGGGGTCTAGAAAAATCTTGGAGAGAAAACATCGGGCAGAAAGGAAGAACCAGCTGTTATCATTACCCTGGTTTAACTGCGCTAGCTAGGGGGCTCCTGAAAAAAAAAAACCGACCGGGACCTCCTCGGCGGGGTCAACGGAGGCGGCTTGGCGGGCGCTTGGTCTAGGGGGGAAAATCTGGCGAGAAAAGAGGACCTTTCTTGCGCTACACTCTGGGGAGGCTCTCGGAGACCTCTTAGAAAAGCAGCGGGACAGTTTCGAAAAATTAAGTAGGGAATCACCGAGGAAAAAGGACGAGCAGATCAGGGGAAAGGGGGAAAAGGGGGAGGGGAGGATTTCCGAATCTGGAGGAAAGAGGGGACGCTTTCGGCTTGCTCGAAAAAAGGCCCTTTTCCCTGGGAGGGTTGGCTCTCCGGAAAGGATTTGGGGCCAGGGGAGCAGAGTCTTCCAGCGTTAGGGCGGCAAGTCGGCTCTCCATCTGGATCCAAAGGTCGTTGAGGACATCCCCAAGGCGAGAACCCCCCCGACCGCCTATCGGCATCTATCCCCAAAAAACGTGACCCTTGGCGCTACACCTAATAACGTAAGCGGCGTATGGGCGATGCTCTGGACCTGGATCCAGCTGCGCACCATCCAGAGGGGGGATGAACTAAAACAACAAGAGAAATATATGATAGGGAGGCAAGACTTGCCTTGCTGGTGGGACGTCGCGTGAGGGGGAAGGCAAAAACACAGCGCAACCCAAGTAGGGATCGGGGGAGAGGTTCTGATCTCAACTGAGAGTGGTACTGGGCATCTGTCGAAAAAGGTGTCTGGCTTTAGAAAAAAATTTGGGGGGGAAATTCTCAACAACTAAAGGAAGACGGCTGCAGAGAAGCAGGCAAGCTCCTACTCTTTAAAGCTCAATAAGAAGGAAACATGAGCATCAGAAGGGGGGATACACCTAGTAGGGAGAGGAATCGATCAACCCGACCCATGTCAAACGGGAGACGTCCTTTTTCTCTTCCGCCATCTTCAAAGGGGGGAAGGCCGCGAAAAAACTATTAGGAGGAAGACTCCTCTTTCCCAGTGAAATTAGATTCAAGTCTATTTAAAATCCGGTTCAAGGGAAAAAAATCAGGCTCCTTTCTAAGAGAGAAAAATCGTCGGTTCTTTAGGCTGATTTGAAGCTCCTATAGCTCGGAAATCGGAAGGAGAGGGGGGCACTTCGGGAGGAAAAAGGGCTGTCCTTACCATCTTCGACATTAAATCTGCTTCAGAAGGGGAAATTTGGGGACGATCCTTTTCTTGCGGCTTAAGCACGGCCAGATCTAAGAAGGGTAAACGTTCAGGAGGAGAAAAACCTCTAGCGGGGTGAATTTTGCGCTAGGAGGGGGGGAGGAAAGTGATTCTCCTCCCTCAAGCTGCTAGATCAACTTCTCTACAGAGGGCTTCGCACGATAGGGAAAAGGGAAAGGTCTTGAACGCGTAGGGGGAAACGTCTCCAGCACTGAAGGTCGCAGGCGTTCTCGAGGAAGCAATTGGGGGGTGAAAAAAAGAGGAGGGTAACCTTGGCGCTTGCGGGTGACAGCGCGGCTCAAGAAGAAAAAAAAAACTACTAGGGGGGACGAAAAGGGGGGCTTATCTTTTCCGGAGGGAGGGGATCATTTTGTTCATGCAACCCATCTGCAGGACCTGAAAAGGACCTACTAATGCTCTGGCCTTCGTAGAAATGGCACGCCTGGGGAGGGTCTAGGGAGTCTCTATCAGAAGGAGGAAGACCACCGAGTAAAAAGACAAGGGACACCGGCGGCCGCCCTAAAAAAACAAACCGGAGAAGGAGGTGTACCTTCTCCGCCGTCGCAGAAACCTCTCCCTCGGGCTTTAGGGGGGAAAAAAGGTTTGGGGGCTCGTGTAAAAAAAAAGTCGTATCTCCTGATAGAACAGTTTTAGGGAAAAAGGGGGGCGCTGTTTTTTGGAGGGAAAGAACTGGGTGCGGGAAACCTAACGAGAGTTCAGAAAGGACGGGGGGGGGGGTGGCTGCAGCCGCTTTTCGATCAAGACGCAATTTGAAGCTGCTGGAAAAGGGCAATTCAAAACAAACGGCCCAAAGAAGTAGGGGGAGTTAAAGGTCCCTTCCACATGTGGCTCCGAAGACCGGAGAGATTTTTCCACCAAACGAAGGGCGTCGCCAAGACCTCACCGAGAAAGTGCTGGAAGGACGAATGCGCTTGAAGAGCTTATAAGCCTCATTATCCTCCGCGGCTGCCAGAAGAAGAATTTTATGGATAAAACCAAGTTCTTCGAAGACATGAAAAGGGAAAAACCTGGAGAAAAGTTGAAAAAGAGGGGGTCTTCTATTGGGAGGGAGTCCCGCCCACCTGCTCAAATGCCAACTTGGAGAAAAAAACAAAAAAAAATACCAATCGTGAGGGGAATCTGCTGAGAAAGGGACTTATCGTTCAACGAAGGAGAAGGGAGGGCGGGCCTTGGGCAACGATCAATGGGGGCAGGAAATGCTTGGGCTACGGAAGGGTAAAGATACGTCTCGACGAAAGAAAAAGGAATTTTGCGGGGACTGGCCGACGACGGAGGAAAAAGAAGCCCGCAAGTTCGGGAGACCGACACTATCTAAACAGCTGAGCTAACCTTGTGGAATGCGGCGTCAAAACTATCTCTCAACAAGGGGAAAGAGAGATCGTTCTGACTGAAAAGAAGCCTGATCGAGGAGTCTTCAGAAGACTTGCCCTGAAAGAGAAGGGGGGGAAAAGGCTTGACTATGCCGTCTCGGCAACATTTAGAAGACACGCCATTATTCGAGAGATCGAAGAAAAAAAAAAGGACCATTCAGCATGCAAAAGAAGGGTCGGGGGGGGAAAAGATGTGCCCCAGGCCTCCATTACTGTCTGGGTACTAAGGTAAAAATCGTCATACTCTCGCGAGGACATCTATCTGAGAAAGGGGGAAGAAAATTGGGCAGGGGTACGGGAGACACTCCGAAGAGCTCAAAAAAGAGGGGCAACCTGGGGGCCCGCCGCCGGCGACGTGTGGGCGACAGAAAAAAAAAAACGAACTAGGGGGGCGTTCGGGGGGAGAAGAATAAAAGTCAATGCGGACGGTCCTTATGTTCCTTGGGAAAGCAGAAGGTTCGTCTGGAGCTAGAAAAATTCCTTCCCAATTGTTTGCGGTGTGAATCACTTAACATCACCAGAACTGTCACTCCATGAGGGAGTCGGGGGCGAGACCTTGTGTCTTCCCTGTAACCGCAGACCAGATTTTTAGCGTTTCTCTTCCGGGTATTTATGGGTGTCACTTCTATCCTCGGAACTCACTACCGCATATCTCCTTAGGGAATGCTTTTTGGAAAGGGCTCTAGGGAACACGGATAGTAGGCCTCTGCAACATAAGGGGGGGCCTCGACCTTTTTTGGCGGTCTTGGGGACAGAAATCATCACTTTCACACCGGGGGGGGAAGAACCAAACACCATGCTCCAAAACAAGTAATACACCTTTTTTAGACGCAGAAGGGGGGGAAAAAGTATGTCGCTTCAGGTCAAGAAAAGGTTTACCCCGTAAAATTGCGGGCTTCTTCGGCCCGGAAGCAAGGGAAAGGAGAGTGTATTAGGCGGGTCGCCCTCTTCCTTCCTGGCGAGCTTAATCTTCTCCAGGGGCAGGGGAGACTCCGCCGCGAAAAGAGGAGGATCGACTACCGACCTACACCGGTAACGAATCTACTAATTTCAAGATCGTTAGGCGTCTGGGGGAAACAGCAAAAAAAGGGAGCTCAAATCGCGACAAAAGAAAGCTCGCCATTCTCGTCTAGTATTAAGAGGGCCGATCCCTAGCGCAGGCGACTCTTCACCCAGAAAAAAAAACGCACCATCTTCGGGGGAAAAAAAAAAAATTCTCTAAAGAACTCTCCTCGCGCTTAAGAGTGTTAAGACGACAGACCAAATCTAAGGGCTTCGCAAATTCGAAAAAAGTATAGTATCTCATGTTATCCGAACGGGAAGTGCTTTATTCTCTCCCCCCGAGGTCGCTCCCAGCTGCTCAACAATGGATCTAAAGGGGTGGTGGAGAAAGAGAAAGCCGGGAGGGATGAGTCCTGGGGAAGCTCCAAGGAAGAGCCGCCACCAGGTGTATCAATAGGAAAAAGATCAGGTCCGTAAACTTACAGCACGGGGAGAAAGAGCGGGATCAATAAAGACGGAGTGTTCAGTCTCGGGCTTGGCGGCGTGCGGAGGGAGAGAAAGCTTCTAACGAAAAAAAGCACTCTTTCGAAGAGGGGAACTCCTGCGTCGACGGAGCTAGCAGAGAAACTTCGATCACCATAGAAGACATCAGAGAGTGCACGAGAAAAAATCGTGGGCTGAAGGAGTAAGCTTGTCTGCTTCGGATTGAAATCCATCGGGTTCGCTGGGGAAAGCAAAACACTAAAATTTTCTGGTTGAGAGAAGGAATCTCTACGCGTTTCAAAAACGGGTCCGGGGCTGAAAACCGACAAGGAGCAGATTCCAAGGAAGCGTAGGCAGAGAGCTCTGAAGGCTCTGCCCGCCGAGGAGAGGAAGGGTTCTCTAATTTGACACCCACTTCGTGCGAAAAGCCGAAACATTCAATGGCCGAGAAGGAGGGGTCAGAAAAAGAAGAAAAGAGACGTCGCTTCTATGTACGCGGGCCTCTTAGGGCGGGGAAGGAAGAAAAGAGCTCTCTCTTAACAGCCGGCGCTCGGGGGAAAGATCTACTCCACAAAAAAAGGGGGGGAAAAAAATATATCGGTCAAAGGTCGCATTCCGTGCTGGACATCGATCGTCTCTTGGGGACAGCGAAGATCGAAAGAAAAGACTTGGGGATCAATCACAGGGGGGAGGAAGGGGGGTGCATCTCCTTATCTTTTCTCGGTCGGGGTCCGCGTGGGCTGTTGATAAAAAACGCCTCTTCGTTCAGAAGGACGAGGAGCCGGCCGAATAAGAGCGGTTTTTCATCAGGAGGACCTCGTAGGAGAGTAGGTCTATCAACCCGACCCATTCCCGTCCGACAGGTGTCGCGCTCACCCTCCAGAAAAACCACGATTATTTGAAGAAAAGGAGAAGGGCAACTGATACCTCAATATAGGGGAAGGGCAAACTACTGAGGGGATCGCCTCCGGGAAGTCACACGACTTTCACTCGAAACGCTCAATAGAGTTTCGTTCGAGAGGGTTAGAAAAAAAAGAAGCGCCTCCTCAAGGAATCCAGCAGGGGGACCACGAGGAAGGACGATAGTCTGACCCATGAAAGGTATAATGATTCAAAAGGGGGAGGTACGGATAACCTCCTTTCTTGTCAGCCGAAGTCCAGGTAGCGCAGCAGTAGGCTTCGACTACCGAGGATCCCTTGCCAGTTCTCGCTCTGAGCAGGGTTATCGGAGGGGGATCGAGGAACTACTTGGAGAGGATATAGGCGAAAAAGAAGATACTTTAGTCGCGGAGGTGCTAAAAAGGGGGAGTCTCGCCCTCAAGAAAAGGTCTCGAGTTCGCGCGATGGTCCAGACCTTGGGGAGAGCTGAGGAAAGGGAACTCGCGATGAGGGAAAAAAGCCTTCTCTTAGATAACTAGTATTGTTAGACCCCCTACGGGCCGAGGACGGAGGATCTGTTTTCAGCAACCCCGAGGAGAACCGCGAAAAGAAGGAAGGGCCTGGGCTCTTTCTTCTCGATTATTGCCGGAGGGGGCCAATTTCGTCGTCTAGGGAAAGAGGTCCGCGCGCTCGCAGCGGTCACCTTTCAGGAAAAAAGGAGGGACCTGTTCGAAAAGAAGAGAAGGCGTTCTTGTGGCAGGCGTTTGTGGGAAGCGCCCTCGTGCTTCCAGGGGGGGGGGTGTCACAATGGTTTGGGAGGAGCCGAGAGTCGTCGGACCAGAAAAGGGAAAGTATTCCGGCGGGGGGGAAGGTTTTTTTTCGTGACTAGGTATCGGTTTGGAGGAAGGCGCGGTCCCTACGGGTACGAGGCCTTGGAGAAAGCCTCTGATAAACAAAGATCATCGCTTGGGCGCGACCCTGAGAAGGGGCGTCAAAAAGCCACAGGAACGGGGAGGGAGAATGTCCTTACAAGGGGAAACTAACTTACCGCAATTGCCTTGGCGGACACAAACGCAAGAAACTCGACCGGGGGGGAGAGAGACTCGTTTCCACAGCAGTCTAAGAGGGGCTTTGCCCACGACCGCAGTATCCAAGGATCAAGCCCGGCGGATTGAGGAAAACGCAAATGGTCTTAACTCAGAAGAGGACAACCTTCGACCGGCGCGGCGGGAAAGGGGAAACTTCTGTTGATTATTCGGATTGCCTTTCGCGGGACCCGCTCTTCCACGGGAGGAGGGGTTAGCAGGAGCTCGCGTCGGAGGAAAGAAGGGTGGCGTATCGTCAACGCGCTGGAGGAGGAGACCTTGAAGGGGTGCTAGAAAGGTCCGCGTCTAGAAAAGAAGGGGCCAGAAAACTCTCTCGGGGAGGAGGGGGGATTTCCCGTCGCTGGTTGGAAAAAAAGAATTCGTCTTCAATCGTTCCTACTAGAGAGGGAGGGGGCAGCGACTCCTACACTATTCTAAATTGAAGCTCATATGGATTGGTGCAAAGGGGGAGAAGGCATAACTATATATAAAAAGAAATAAGGAGGAGGGAATCACCCTAAGAGAAGAGTAAGTTCTTCTTCATCTGCCTAGATTTGGGGCGTCTCTAAAGGAACGTTCTCCTCTAAGGGTGAATTGAACGACTCGGGAGGAAAAAGGGAAAAGCTAAGATCAACCCCCTTTAGTCGACTTCTAACGAGAGGGGCCGCATTCTTCAGGTTCCGGAAGAGAACCTGGAAGAAATCTTTTGAAAGGGGAAAAGGACTTGAACGTAGGGGACGCTATGGAAAAAACCTTCTACTAAAGCTGAACGAATAGTATGAAAGGGAGACCGTTTAACAGGCAGTTTTTGGGGTCTCCTGGCAATAAAAGATCAAAACCAGATAACGTTTACCTGGGGGGACTTAGACGAAGAATTTGGGGAAGGCTTCGCAGAAGAGGTGGGTCTCCATCAAATTTGATTCGGGCGTATCTCCGGGGAGTGGATAGATGTCCCAGGGGGCTGGAAAAGAAAACGGGGGAACAGTGCCGTCCGCCACGGGATGTTTAGGAGAGGCGGGTGGAGTCCGTTCCGCGTTTGGGGAGATAAAGGGGGGATAAGATTCTGGGACGTTCGCAAAGGGAAAGGAAAGGTCGCCCTCCCCGCTTCCTGGTGGGCTAAGAGGGAAGTCTACATCGCGTTCAGCGACGCCCAAAAATAAAGGGGGGGATCTTCACTTTGCAAATCGGACCGGGAAAAATAGACCTTTGAGTCTCAGTTCAACCGGGATAGGCCAGCCCCAACACCGCCGGATCAACCGTTTTCGTGGATCAAAAAGAGAAACTTTTCGGAGTGCTCTTCACCCAACCAGTGGGAGAAAAAGTCCCTCAACAGAAAGCCAGGCTCGGGGCTTCAGGGGATGACACATAACAGGCTAGGGAGACCTTGTGAGCTGCTAAAGGTGGAAGGAGAGAATATTATAAAAAAAAAGGGGGCAGACATCTCTTGCGCGCCCACACGCGGCGGGAAAAAGAGACGACCTTTCCTCGAAGGGACCGAATCTCCGTGCGTGAGGAAAGGAAATGTCCGAAAATCTTGGTTTCGCACAACTTCTAGGGGAAGCGACCGCCCATTCTCTGGGGGAGGCGGGGACTCATAAAGGGGAGCGAGCCGGGGCCTGCGCGAGAAAAGGAGTTATCAGCGAAAAAGGGAAAGAAGTATTCGTTTCCATAACAGATCGCGAAAGCGCTCGTATGTCTACGCTGAAACGCCGAGACCTTATCAGCCTATCGGTCTACTACCACAGATTGAGCGCGTCCTCTAAGCTCTGGGAATAGGAGAGGGAGGGAGAGGAGGGAAAAGAGCGCGCACCATTTCCTTTTAAGCTTGGAAGTGTTGTCTACGACCAGGAAGTGATGAGCGTAGGGGGGGGGGGAGCTACGTCCCGACCGGTTGATCAGTACGGGGGGAAGAGACTCCTCCTACTAGGAAAAGAGCCTGGAAGGAGAAGAAAAAGGTCGCCTGGAGTGGGAATCTCTTGAGTGGTCTGCTTGAGATCGGAGAATCACATGGGAAGGGAGAACTCCCTATGTCGCGAGGTCGGAAAGAGGAGCTTCTCCGGGAGAAAGAGGGTGAACGAAGAGAGTAGACACACTCAGACATATCTTTTAAAGAAATCAGCCTTATGATCAGAGGGGGGCCTGCGCGGAGAGCTTGAAATCCATCAATGAAAGTGGAGGCGGGAGAGACGCCCGGAAGGGGGAAACTTTGGAGGGGTCCTCTCCTTACTCGACTGCGTGTCGCCGCAGCGCAACACCGAAAGAGCCAATTATTAGAGACGAGCTCTGGCCCTCGAGGGAAATTCTCTCCCTCCTCAGAGGAAGGGGGGTTCTCTAAGTAGAACCATCAAAGAAACCCGAAAGCCGGAACTAATGTACCAGCCCATTGCACTCCGTGCAGGGTAACACAAACGCGAAAACGAAGAGGGCGATTTACCTTTTGGCGATGCCTGACCTAGAGAAACTCTAAAGGGTCTCTCCCCAATAAGAGCGACTTCTAAGAATCTAAATAAAAAAAACAAAGGGATATAGAGAGGGGGATTCATATCTGGTTCTTTCTTGTTCAGCTGGGGCAGGGGGATCCATGGAAGAGATCTCAACATAGAGGATAATTTCGGAGGGTGAGGCATCACTTGGTTGGGGTGAAGGACGTCAATGGGTACTGGTCAGAGTGTTAGAAAAGGGGCTCTCACACGAAAGAAGAGATTCTTTCATCGCCTAGAGTTTTCAGGAAGGAGAACTCATACTCTGGGGCCAGAGAGAAATGAAATTCTTTGGGGGAAGGTCTAGATTCTTGAAATGTAGATACAAAAGAAAGAAAAGTGCCCGTTACGGCTACGATGGTTCTCTTCCACGAAAAAGACAGTAAGTCAAGAAGAACTAAAAGAGGACGATGAGACAGTCTCTGGAGCACCGATCTGTCAGAGGGATCGCCGGGGACGCATCGGGAAGAGCTACGATCGCGCCCACTTCTCATCGGGGGGAAGCCTGAGCTGGTCTGAAAGAAGGAGAAGACTCCTCTCAAGGGGAAACGAAGCTCCTGACCCACGAAGGGGCGGCGTCGAATCAATCGAGGATCTTGCATGCGCTTGAAGGAAGATCGGAGGAGCGGAACCAGGAGAAACTCACTTGGCTGAAAGCATCTAGGGGGAATCACCTGGGGTCGGATGAGGGGTAGACACCACTACCAGCAGTCATCAAAGCAGTGGCGTCCGACTTTGCGCCTACTAGGGAGGGGAAAATCTGCGGCATCACAGGAGAGAAGATGTCTCTACACTATAGGGGCTCCGCGGATACTTTCTTTAAGGAGAGGAGGCTTGGGAGCTCGTCCAGAGTCTTTCGAGGAGTTGCCGCCAGTCTTTTCAGGGACTTTTGCTCTGCTAACTGAGGGTTTAAGCGGGAAGAAAAGGGGGAGAAGGCTCAATACGAGTTCTGTTCAGGAGCCAGAGGGAGACCTTTCTTATCTTTGCGCCTTGTGGGTTCTCAACCAAGTCTGCAATAACGATAAGGTCTCGGGAGGAAGGGTTCTTTCCTCTAGATTGCAGTTCAGGGGGGGAAGACAGCCGAGTGGTCGCGGAGAGCTGCCTCCACCAGGATTCACCTGTTCATCAGAAAGAAGAGGGGAAACAGTTTCTTACCCTCCTCATCCAATAGTGTTTCAGGCGAAATGACGCAGCCAAAAAGAGGGCTTTCTGGAGTTAGTGTTGGAAGGGGTTGGGGGGTCCTTGTAAAAAAGAAGAAAAATCTGTAGAGGAGGGGGCGTATCCCTAAACCTGTTCCGTTCGGAGTGGGTGTCGTGTACTATCCTGGGAGGGCTAGGCTCCGAAGAAACCTTTAGTTTGAAATATTTTCAGGGAGAAGAGAAAAAACCCCCCAAATGAATCTCGAGAAAAGACTGATTTCCTCTGATTTTGCGTCCTTCAAATGAGACCGCAAAAAGAAAGCTTGAAGGAAAGGACATTACCGAAATCTGGGGGAAAAAGCGACCCTTCCTGACGAGAAGGAAAGGGAAGTTAAACCTCTACCTTGAATTAGGTTCCCAGCTCGATTTTAGGAATCCGCATGATAAAAGAAGAGAGAGAAACGACGCAAATTTGATGGAACCACGAGTTAGGGGGGGAAGCTTTCTCCCAAACCGGAGGGCGAGGAGTCACCGAAAGGAACGTATTTCAGGAGGCAGATCGTAAAAAGAAAACACTGCTTACCTGGGGCGAATCGAAAAGAGGGGAGGGCGTCGACGAGGGGGACCTTATCGGTCAAAGACTGGAAGAGAGAATGGGTCAGCATAATGACTGTGCCAATAAGAGAGGGAAAGGGGGATCTCTCTAAGATCGGCATGGGAAACGGAGTAGAAGGGAGCGGTGAACTTGCTTCCTACCGACAGAGGTAAAAGAGAAGTAGGAATAAAAGGAAGCGGCTTATCAGGAGAGAGGAAGAGGGTTGCGAAAGAAAGAGAGAAGACACAAACAACAGAGGTAGGAAATAAGAAGAGGAAAAACTAATCAGAGGAAAGCATTGGGATAGATACATCTTAGGAGCTTACCTAGACCCTACGTTGAAACCGGGGAGATCCAGCATTTAGAAAAAAGGAAGAGTAACTCAAAGATATTCAGGATATCTACTTCTAGAGGAATGAACTCGCGTTGCCGGGAAATGTGAAGATGCTCTTGGGCCCCAGGGTAGCCGGGAGGGAAAGGAGCACACCATACACTCGTCGACTAGAGCGAACTTGAACTTCATCTCTCGCGAAGGGAAGTGAGTGACGCCGAAAAGTCCGAAGACCCACTAGAGGGGAAAGGGAAGAACCTCGTACTGGAGAAAGTTGGGTTTCTACAAGAGGAACTGACGGACTTCGGGATAAAAAAGTTGAAAGCCGGGCAAAAGCTCCGGATCTATTTTCAGGGGAAAAAGGAGCTTCGATCTTTTAAGGGATCGCCGCACAACTGCAGGGGATGTCTTTGCGGAGTCTGGACTTTGGGCATGCAAGGGAGGGATTTCTCCACATGTGGGAAAATTCGCCCTCCCCTAGGGGCCTTGGCTGGGGGAAGAAACCGTTTTTACTTCTAACAGAAAGCATCGCTAATCACCGTGGTGTAGCTTCTTGCCCTCTACCATAGTGAGGGCCGCTACCGTTAGTGTCCCCTGGGTCGGACTCAGAACTTTACAGACTTTGCTCGTCACAGAAAAATGGAATCTCCTGAAATAAGGTTGAGGTGAGAGTATCAGAGCAGAGGTTGGTTTTAACAAAAAGCCACGGACTTACAAAGGCCCTTCAAGAAAAGGCGCGGATTTCTTCCAAGATCTGAGACGTCGAGGGGGAAGGGGAGACCGTTTTCCGAGTATAAGGGGAGAGGGTCCTCTGACTCCTGGGTATCGAGGGAAGGAGCGCGACTCTACCCGCTTCAAGGGAACGAAGAACTTGACAGGAAAAACACTAATTCCAGAGAGGGGAGGCGTACGAGAGGGGAGGGAAAGGGATCTTTTTTTTGACAACACAAAGGGCGGCACAGCTCCTCCATTCTCGTCCAGGTTCTCATGAGAGGAATAGAACTGCTCTCCTGCGCAGAGAAGTTTATGCAAAAAAGAACAAGAATCTTCTTTTCTCTACAAAAGTGAGAGGATCCTCGCTGAGGAAGGCTTGGACTCAACTACTCTTAAAGAACGGTCTCTTCTGGAAGGGGAGTAAGAACCACGTCTTTGTAGCGGCGAAGCTCTTTTTCTGAAGAATCACCGGAGGACGCGCACATGAGAGCTCCGCGGGGGGATACGAAGCAAGAAAAGGGGTTCTGCTAGGTCGGTGTCCAAATCAAAGTAAGGATGTACCCCTTTTTAAGAAATCAAAAAACGACAAGCAAGATTCCCAGAAGTAGAATAGGAAGAAGAATCGGCTTTTTTCAGCTCCGGGGGGGTCGCTTTTCCAAAAAAATTCTATATCCAAGAATCAACGAGGAGCAAGGAAATCTCGCGTATACCGGGTGGAAGAAGAGGGGTTACAAAAACGGCTTATCGAAATAGAAGAGGTCTCTATAGAAGGGAAGTCAATATCTTGTCCTGATGATCTAAAGAGGGCCTTGGCTGCTTTTACTCAAGGACGTAAAAGGGGCTCGACGAAAGGGGGGGCCTAAAGAAGGGGAAGGGAAAGCGCCTTATGACGGCGGGAGGAGAAGCAGTCTTAGCAAAGCCTAAAGACTCTGCTGACGCTGCAAGACTCTTCGGAGGTGAACGATTTTCGCACCATCCAACGCGGCCCTACCTAAGAAAGATTCCCACCACTAGTGGGGCTTGAAAAAGAACCGCCTACAGAAAGAACGGAGGAAGGGTGACTCGTTGGAAATGCGAGGGGACCTGACGTCCTCTAGCCATCCAGGAAAAACGTCTACAGAGATGAGAGAAAAAAAAAAACGATTAGTAGTAAACGATAGAGATTAGACGGGAGGAAGTGGCTGTTGCGCAGAGTCCTTTAATAGCCCACGGAATCTACTTGGAGTTTCCTTCGGCGCAAAGAAGGAGTTTTCAATTTCCTTTTAATGATTTTGGGAAAAAATGGTGCTGAAAAGCACCTAAAAAGGGGAGGATTCTGCATCTCCTGGGAAGTTCTGAATACTGCGGTCGCGCGGAATGGGAAGACGAGAGAAGGGGGGGCATAAGCTTCTACTAACCATAGAATTCTATCAAAAATAGAAGACCGTTCCTGTGCAAATGGGCCTGGGGGAAAGAAAGAGAGACGCCCATCTTCAACCAGAATGTAAAAATATCCGAGGGATATCAAAAGAAAAAAAGGAAATACTATAGTCTGTAAGGAGTGTACTACATCACCCTCTTTCTCGAAAGGGATAAGAGAGGAATGAACAGGGGTTCGCCGGTACGAAGAGAACCATCTACTCCTCCAATCACCCGCTAAGGAAGACGGCTTTCTAAAATGTCTTCTTAAAAGAATTCGCGGGAATTCGCGTTCTCGGACAGGAAATGAAGAAACTCCTTTTCTTTCTGAGCAAGATGGAGAGGCTGAAGGGGTCCTAAAAAAAGAAAAAATCTTCACCGGCCATTGAGCTAGGGGAAGTTTGATCGGAAAATAAGTATCCTGATACCTGTCGAAGGTTCGACGAGATGAGAAGGGGATCTCTTCGTGTCCGAAAAGAGAGTCTTTTCGTCAGCTTAGTCCAGCCTAAAGGGGGGGCTCGAGAAGGGGGGAACCTAAGCGTGCGCTGACTCTCAGCAGAGCGTCGCTAGATCAGATGATTTTTTAAATGAAACGACGTGCCTCTCAAGGCGGGGTCTAGAATTTTGGGGAAACACCAAGATTCCTTACATTCCAACTGGAACTCTCCGCCTATGCGATTTCTGTCCGAAATGAGCCTCTCCTATTTCAAAGGGAGGGGGGGAGTCATCGAACGGGAGAAGGGAGAGAATCTCTCCAAGAGTATAAAAACCTCGCCGACATGAAGAGCAGGTCTACCCTCCTCATCCACTCGTTACGGGTTGCAGAAAGGCCTCATCCTCTCAAAGGAGGGAAGGAGGGGGGTTTCAAAGGTTTGGGGACTTGTAAGCTCCAGGGAAAGGAGAGAAGCTCTATGGACCAAGGTAAGGCTATGTTGCTCTGGAGGGAAAGGAAAACTTGGAAAGGGTGGCACGGAAACCCTTTCGAGGGAGTTCATCACTCATGGTGGGGATCTATCACCCTATTTTTAAAATGATTTCTGCCGCGTCAAAAAAACTCCCACATTTAAATAGGGGAGGAAATTCCACATTTTTCTACCTCGTTACTAGGGAAAATAGGGACACAAGAAAGCTTCAGTCGCTTGAGGTATCCCATCTTAGAAGCGCTTGGGAAGTTTGCCCACTTACCCTAAGCATGAAATTAAAGGCTAAATCAAGCCTTCTATAAGAGAAAAGGGGAAGGTTAGACAGCAAAGGGGGGGAGGAATTCCGAGGTCAAACGCCTTCTCGAGAAACGTCTGTGAAAAATTAGGGAGTTGCGTGGCTCTACTAACTGAAAGCACGGGCCCTGCTTACGGGAAAAAATGCGTTAGTTCTGGGGAAAGCCTACTCTACGTCATGGCCGGCAAAAAGTCAGTTTTCGATCGGGACCTGAATCATGAGAGAAAAAAGACGAAGTTCCACTACTCTCTGAAGGAGGGCTCGCGCAGAGCGCCATGGGAGAGTTCACTCTGGACGTCGTCAATGCAGGGGAGTGCGCCCGTCAAGTGGAGAGGGGTCAAAAGCACTCCTACACTATTCTAAAGATAGGATTAGGAAAAAAAGGGGGGTAGTTGCGACCTTCAGAACGATCTCAGAGAAAAAAGGATTAGGAGGAAACGACAACACGATCGCTTCTTTATCATCGTGTAGCGTCCAGGGTCTCAGCAGAAAGAGAAAGGAGGGAGTTCAAAAAGGAAAAGGGCCTTCCAGCAAAAAATCGTCAATTAGAGAGAAAACCTCTAAGAACCTAGAAGGAGAAAAGGGACCCATCATGTCTTGGCCGGAGAAAACTTCGCTGGGGGGCAGTAGTCCGAATACTCACCAGAAAGACGAAAAGCGCTACTTGACGCTCGATCTTGCAAGGTCGAAGTCAATAAAGCAAGTGGTCTGTGTAAAGACAGAAAGCGTAGAAAAGACTCCCTGCGAGAAATACTGCGGTTTTTACGCGGAATTAACTCGAACTGGGGATAGACGTGCACGGGGAGCGTATCGCCTGGATGGGAGGAGGAGAAGGGGGAAAACTTCAATCGCGGAAGAGCTTAACGCACAGAGAATTCAGATTGAGGTCGGTGGCCCGCCGTCTCTTTTTGCTTACCTAAAGAAAGTGCGGTAATCTTCGGGGCGCAAAAAGAGAGCCCCTCGTCCGGTGGGGGTAGAGAAGTGTTGGACTTCTAGAAGGTCCATACGACGCGCAGCAAAAAGGGGGGTGGGGTCAGAGGGGAAAAGAAAGCGTTGCTTCACAGCTCTACGACCGGTAAAAAGTACTTTCCTGTAGGACTAAAATAGTTCTCTTCCCCCCGAGGAAAACATGAGGAGAGAAAGGTTTTCGGACCTCCGAGAGAGGCGGGAGTCTTTTTGAACCAGAGTCACTTCCCAACCCAACATGTGAAAAAAACCTTCCTCAAGGGAGTCCCTGCTACGGGACCTGAACGAGTTGGTGAGGCGGGGAAAGAGCCCGCGTCGTCAGGGCGGAGTATCGGAGGGAAAGAGCATTTGCGGCATCGAAGAGCTCTAAAAGGACCTCGACGAAAAGATACCACTCGTCTCGGGCAAGACACGAAGGGGCCAGACGCCTCGGCGCGTTCGAGCGGGAAAGGTCAGAAAGATCTTTGTGGCAAATAAAAAAAAGCGAAAGACCTCCAGGCGAGTCGTGGCGAAAGGAAATCGATCTCTCCGGGAAAAGGGAGCTCCTGCGCGGACTGAAATTTGAGCATAGGGAAAACAATCGGCGAAAAAAAAGCGAAACTCCGCTCATAATGTGCGACTGAACCACGGCACCTCTGAAAAGGACGTCTCTTAAAAATCTGGGAAGAGCAGTAGAAGAAGCGTCTTTCGGTAGTCGATCAGCGTCTTCGTCCCATCTCTGAACATGTCCCTGAGAAGATTTTCTTGGTGGCGAACTAAAAAATGGGTTAATCTTAATCTCATTTCCGACTCCGGCCTCAGGGAGTCTTACCAAAGGGGGAAAACCTGGAAAAGGATCAGAAAAGCTTCAGCGTAAGGCCGACCCATCGTGAATATCACCCATGGTTCATCGCTGGGTAGGAGGGGGGGTCTAGATTATAGAAGGACGCTCTACCTCATATTCTCAATCGCTCTCGTATAAAAGAAGGGAGAGAAATCTTGGGGGAGAACAAAGGACGCTACAAAACCGAGCAAGAAGCTTCTCTGGTAATCTTATCATATGTTAAGCTGAACTGCGCGTATCTTGGAACGGGAGAGGGGATTGTACAGATCGCCAAATGTGGTAGTTCTTCCCCTCTGGATGGGAAGACCGAATCTCCTGATGAAAAGGTCAAGAGCTCGGACATCGATGTAGGTCCCGCAGTAAAACGCGCTTCCTTCATGGGCTCACGGAGGCTAATTTGCTGAAAAAAAGAGAGTGAGGAAAGGACACTCTCAATGACGGAAGGGAACCTTGAACCCCTTGGGAAAAACGCCGACACGGGAGAGAGTCGAGGGGCTCGGAAACCCTCCGCTGATCGACCCTTCCAGCGGCGAGTGCTAACGATCTAGAAAACAAGGTAGGAAAAGAGAGCTATCGGCGGAAAGGAGGACTTTTGGGAAAGGACCAAGATTCCAAGAAACACGCTTACATCGCCCGCACGGTCTTCGTGTCTGCGGTTCTGGAATCGGGGAAAGGGGCCTGGGCATCGGAGAGGAAAAAAAAGGTTGTAGGAGTGGGAGAACAACTACCCCAGATCTTCGGCAAGCGGGACGTCAGCTGCGGGTGCAGCCGGCACTGCGGGAAGCTGGCCGTCTCGCGAAATTTTCAATCCAGATCTTCGAGGAACACTACCCTGTGGAAAACGTCTGGTTCGCTTAACCACGCCGCCAGCAAAACACCATTGATTTCAATCTCTCCGCGAGGTAAATCTCTAACCAAAAAAGAAGAAGAAAAATTCGAGTCTTGGTCAATAGTTGTCTACGCGGCGCCAGTTCAACCCGCAAATTAAAAAGAAGCGGTATAAAAGAGACAATCAGGGGTTGCGTGTGGCTTTCGGTGAAAACTATAACCATCGCCGCCCACTCCGCATACCACGAAAGAAACCGCTGTTTACAGAAGGGAAAAGGGTCCGGTCTCAAGGAGGGGGACATTAACAAGGGTACTTCCACGCCGGTTTTGACGCGGGCTAGAGCCGGGACCGCATCAACTTCTTCTTCCACGCTGCAAGCATCGTCACCTTGACTGGGGTGCTTAGAGGAGCAAGACTTTATAGAAGGGGGAACGAAGAGCTCTATTGAAGATGTTCCTGAAAGGGAGACTCGATAGGTCCGCTTCGCGCCGGGCGGGGTGCGTCAGCTGAGGTCCAGAGAGGGAGTCGCCTCGCTCCTACAAACTCTTTGAGGATCAAACTGCAGGGATGCTCCGCCGCGACCGGCGCGCTACATATCTGTTCATGCCGAGGGGCCGCGCCTAGGAACGAGTTCGAGCAGGTGTTGAGAAAAATCTTAAAAAACTCGGGAAAAGGGAATAGGCCGTCTTTCGGGCCGCGAAGGGCATGTCGGTCCGACAGGGCATCCCCGCCCACGAGTCGCGCGCATCTCGGGAAGACAAAAGGCCTAGGGGGAAAAACAGTCTCAGCCAGGAACCGGGCTACCCGCCTCATGCCACTGCGCAGTGGAAGCGCCGCCGTATCTCAAATATCCCAGAATTGGAGTAAGTTTGGGGGGGGGTGGTACTTGAAGAAAAAAAAAAGGAAGTCGCACAAAAAGGAGGCTGCGGAAACGAAACCGTGTCTTCCGGCGAGGGGTTGTTTTGGGAAATTGGAAACGTGGGGAAGAAACGCCGCTGAAAAAAAAGGGGCGCTTCCTTTCGAGAAAAATCACCCAAGAGGTGAGATCGCTGTCGGGCTCGCAGAGTGGCCAGATGCGAACATGTGCTCGAGCTAAAAAGGGGGAGGGGGGGAACGGTCCGGGGAAAAAACGACTCTAAAGTCCTGTGTGCACAACTCGTTCAAAAAAGGGTCTACCGTTCTGACGAGGAAAAAACGTCGGGAGAAAGGTTGGGATCTCGCAGCATGAATGGGAAAAACTGCTATACTCGAGGCAAGATTGAGAAATCGGCTAAGGAAATTGTGAGCGAAACGCCGCGGCAAGAAACGGGGTTAAGGGGGGGACGGGCGCGTAACACTCAAAAAGCAAAAGGGATCTACAGGTAGTTCAAGTCGCTCAGCCGTCCGGTCTTGTTCGTAGTTCAAAAGAAACTAATGCGTGCCTTGGCCGAGGCATTGGAGAAATCGGAAAAGGTCCGCCTTCTTGGCGACGGGAGGAAGAATATCGGGGTCTCTAATAAGACGAAGATAAAATGGATTCCTCTGTAAACACGACGAACGGCGTCGTACAGCAGGTCCAACGCGGAGCCCTTCAATTCGAGTCATCTCGAAATACCTGAATAAAATTCAGAGGGGAAACGCAAGTTCTAGAGAAGGAAAAAACTTATGGGAGGAGGAACTTCTCACGCGCAAAGAAGGAGATATCTCATAAACTGCGTTAGCATCGTGGTCGGCTCTTTCGCTGACATATACTTCTTTCGAATTGAGGTAAACTACGACGTTCTTCTGGCAGGGGGTCAGGGCAACAAATCCGGATCGACTTCGAGACCGGAGAGATTTCGTCGTTTTCCGACAAACATCTTGACTATCGAAAAAGGAAAAATTCCAGAAGGGAACCGATACGCAAAGGGCCTCGCTAGACTCAGCCGAAGGGCAAACGTGCTTTGAAGGGGGGCTTTTAAAAGAATACAGAGAAAAAGACTGTTTTAAACAAATCCTCTACTGCGACCGGTTGCAGGCGTACATTCTTCTCCGTAGTGACTCAATGAGAAGTACTGCCTGTCTTGGTAAGTCTTAGGGTATGTAAGGGGACATAGCTGGGAAAGAACCGTAGATTCACGCCAAGGTCCCTTCATTTATGTTGCCCAGTGCGGGGGGCCCCAGAGAAAGGGGAAATCACGGGACAGGGTCGACACCGAACCGTAGAAAGAACCGCGTTCTTTTTCTGTAGCAATGGGCCGGTCTAACAGAGGAAGAGGAGCTCTCAAGGAATCACCTCTCTCTTGAACCTCGAGCAGGCTGCATCACAACCAGGTTCAGTAGGGGCCGGGGGAGGGAAAAGAATCACTGACCGTGAAGGAGAAAAAAAGAACAATAGGGGAGAAAGTCGGTTATCCGCCGGAAGAAGGTCTGAAAAAGAACGTCCACCCAACAATTGAAAAATTACCCTCCAGAAAGCCCGGGCGGAAGTGGCCCGCTACTTCGGCGTCCCATCCACTGGAGGGAACCCCGGTTGCCAGGGGCAAGGAAAATTTGAAGATCTATCGGAAGGGGCTTGCGCTACGCCGACCCGCCGTCTTGACCTCTGACGAAAGACTTGCCTCTCGTAAACAAGCCACTCCCTCGGGGGAGAGGGTAAAAAGTTAAGGGGGGGTGGGGTAAAAATTCTCTAGAATAAAACAGATTCCGCAGGCAGAACTTCGTTGCTCATGAACATGCTCACGCAAGGAGCTGCTCGCCGCGCGCGGAGGCCTTTGAGAAAAGTCCATACCAGGAGGAAATACCCCATGCCAGCGCGAAAGCCGCTCAGCATTCTTTCTACGGACAAAAACAGCAGAAGGGCTCACACTGAGGGAGCGATCGAAAAAAAACTCTTATCAGTGGTCCGAATCTCTTGGCATGTAGGAATCTTTCGGAATAGCAAGACGAAAGCCCAGGGGCTTGAAAGGTGGGCGAGCCGTCCCAGTGGCGATCTGGCAGGCGTAGACGCGCCCGCAAAAAGGGAAGGCAGTCCCAAAGCGCCTCAAAAGGATATCGAAAAACCAGCTGGGCAGACCGAACCGTAAAATTCTCCGCCAGAGGTATTTGGTCAGGCTGCAACTTTGTCTGGAGAACGGGAGGGAAGGAAAACACCTACCAGCTCGCAAAGCCAGACTTGTCGAGGAGAAAGATTCAGGGAGGGTTACAGAAAACGCTGCAGCTCCTTACAAAGTGGCGTTCACTATCTGGAAGAATTCGCCTTCTGGCGATCTTCCAGCTTTTTTGACCCTCGACGTGACTCTCCCCGACTTACAAAAGGACTGGTTAGGGGGGATCCTTACTGCGCGTTGTCTCCTGAGCGGGAAAAAACCGCCCTTCATTCTCTCTAAATCGGACGAAGAGGTCTGTCCAGAAAAGGAAAAAGAAGGATCTGAGGGAGTTCGACAAAAATTGAGCCCCCGAACGACGAAAACAAGAATGCCCATGCCCTTTACCACATTAGGAATAAGTGAGGGACAAGAAAAGCGTGTAAGGACGGTTGGCCTCAAGGAAAAGACCTGGGAAGAAAAAGCGGATGAAGGAACCAGACAAAACAGCGCGACGGTCGAACTATCTCTCGAAGGCTTATTAGTAAAAAAGAGTATTAGGGAATGGCCTGGCTTGTGGGCAGAAAAAGGGAAAAGACAGGCCCACGCGGAAAAAGAGAGGACTTCGGTTCGATAAGTGGTCAATGGCCTGGGCATCGTAAGATTTCGTGCGGTCGTTTGCCAGCGAAATCTCAGAGCACCGCAAAAGAAAAACATCTCCAATTGCAAAAGCTTTCACTCAGACTCTGGCAGAGTAGAGCTTATTCGTTTCAGGGCCTTACGAGAACAAACCTTGAGTAGGGGGGGGCATTGCACGGAGCGACGTCCTGGACCACGCCGCCAGATGAAACCTTCCAATCCTCTAGGGGGGGAGAGAAGAATACACGAAGAAAAAATCGTCAACAAATCAGGCGAGGGTCCGTCGGTCTCCAGATTGAGGGCTCCTGCTAAAGGGGGAAGAAACGAGAAAGACATCAGGGGGGGTTCTATCTCCGAGCAGCGAGGGCAAGCCTCCGTCCCCAATAGAGGTAGATGAGAAACGTATGACCCAGACTGAGGGAGGAGACGTAGGGAAAGGAACTTCATGGTACTTGAACTCCTTTTCGTCTGATGAGGTAAAGAGGGAGCATCACCTGGGGGAGGGAGAACCACTCCCAAAAAGCAATTGTGCGCGAAGGTAGGCGATTTTGATAGACTACCGCACAACTCTTCTATTATTCTTCTACTACTACGGGATAAAAGAAAGAAGATTTTTGGTACGGGGTACGATACTTTCTCAAAACCGCGCGGCGTGGAGTACAGCTTCTCCATCCTTGCCGCAGTGTTCGTTCGGGGGTGTCCCCTCCGCGGGAAGGGAAGAAGAATCACCTGGAGCGAAAAAAAGATCTCAGAGTATTTTTCATTCTCAAGGACTGGCAAAAAGATTGCTCTCATGGAAAGGGGGAACCTTACCGCCGCTAGGCGCTGGCCTTAAAAAAGATTCTGGCCGCTCGAGGCATGTCCGAGTGTGTGAGGGTTCTTCTTCTCGGAGAAAGATCCTCGGCGCAGCGGACCGCCGGCCCTTACTAGCTTGGAAAAAAGGAAGAATCCACTCGCCTGTCTTTGCATCTCCTAAGGGCATGGGACGAGTCTACTGAGGGAAGGTGGGGAGGGGGGGGATTACTCTAGGGGAAAATTATGAACCTAAACCTGGGGCTTCCAAGCGCTTTTTTGGCGGGACGAAGGTGTTCACGTTTCACTGATCGCTCTGGCACATGCACCGAAAAGTCCTTTGGAAAGGAAATCTTGAGAAAAAGGGAAGAGGTCTCGCCGCCGATTGCCTCGGCGACGTCAAAACCTTGCCGAAAAACAGAGAACGAGTTTGCTGTCTAGGGAGCGTCACAGGGGAGGGTCAATTTGAGGGGGAAAGATTGGGCCACAAACGCTTCTCCACTAACCTCAACGGGAAACCTCGACCTGGCTGACTCAATAGGGATCAGCTTGCAGTTTCCCAACGAAAACGTGAGTCAAGCCCGGCGAGGAAAAAAATTTGAGGAGACCACAGGGGTTCGGCTACCTGTCCTCTGTCCGCCAAGCTGGAAGAAGGGAAAAAGTCGGTGATAGGTGGGGTTGTGGGGGCGCGTAAAAAAAAAAAAAAAAAGGAAAGAAGAAAATCACTTGCCAAAATCGATGCGTATGCGAGGAAAGAGGGGGCGTATCGTTCAAAGGGAGGAGGGGTCAAAGGAAGAGAAGGGGGGGGGGGGGGTTCGGTGGGGATATGGTCCTCAATGTGCAAAACCGACTTGGAAAAAAAACAAAGACGTCGAGAGAGGCGTTAGGTAACCATTTTCCAGAGGCCCGAACGACGGCGTGTAGCCGGTCAAGTCTAGGCCATGAAGTTCGGGTGAAGGATATAAGAGCTGAGCTAGCAGAAGAGAAGGGAGGGAGCCGCCTAGAAAGAGGAAAGGGAGATCGGAGAACGCCGAGGGCAAAGAAAACGCTGAAAAAGCTTCATTATCATCGGGAGGCGGACTGACCTCGTACACTTACGTAAAGAACGCCGTCTTCAAAGGGGAAAACGGCCTTCAGAAATCTCTCGGGGAGAATCGAGCGATCGGTCTAAAAAGAAAGGCCTTCCGCAACTCAGCATGCTAACTTTCTATCAACGCTAGCAGGCCATGAAAGGAAAGGTCTTGGGAGAAAGAAAAATACTGAAAGGATCTAGAGAGTATTCCGGGCACAGAAGACGATCAGGTGGGGAGTTAAAGCGCCCGGCAATCCTGATATAAAAAACGGTAAACCCTTGTTAAGAAAGGCACTGCGGAGGGAGACGAGGGTCTCCAAAGGAAAAGGGGGTCTGTAGCGTATAGACAGTTATCATTCCTTGTGAAAAGGACAAACGAGGAGCTACGATAGAAAAGAAAGAAAGTTTCCCAGGTCAGGGAGTGGCCTCCTTCGCGTTTGGGGAAAATCGTTTCCCATCCCTTTCTTGTAAGGCGGGTGAAAGGTGAGACCGTACGAAAAAAGCCGTTGCTTTGGGGAGGGGGGACGTCGAAAGAAAAAAAAGAGGCGCGCTAAAAAGTAACCTCTTGGGTGATAGGCCCTCGACCATCTTCTTCACACAAAATCGACGGAAAAAAGTCGGGAGCGAGAGGTTTCTCGTCAAAAAAAAACACCAGCTCCAATCCGAAGCCACCGGTTTCTTGTAGGCGCTCTAGGGAGGGCTCGTCTTGGAAAGCTCATTGTGACAAAGAAAGAAAATATCCCTAGGGGAGGGAGAAAGGCCTTCTACTACTACGGTCTTCGCCTTAAATCGCTTGTGACAACTTCGGAAAAGAAAGCTGAGAAGGGGGGGGGGTGCGGCATCAAAAAAGTCAGCTACCAAGACTACGACCTTGCCTAGGGCGCGGTCCCTATGATACGAACGCGGAGGGAAGGGCGGGGGGAAGCCGAAGTTGTTTGAAAAACCCGTCTCAGGGGCCATCTCCTTCCATTGCGGGCAAGTCAACATACTCGTAGCGTACTAGCGAGTCTCTGACTCTCCTAGTTCTCCCGTCAGGAAGCTCCAAGTTTAAAAAAAAAAAAAAATGTCCAAAAAACCTCGAGGAAGAAGAGGAGAAAAAACCACTCCTCAGAAACTCATACTCTAACTACTCGGCAAGACAAAGTAGGAAACCCGTTATACTCTCATAAGAGAAGTGCTTTCTGGATTCTAAATCACCTCCTTAAAGCTCACAATGGGACACTTGAGAGGGAGGTTAGTAATCAAAAGGGAGACCTATCGTCTCCCTTACGAGAACCAAGAAAAGGAATGGTTGAAGAGAATCTCGGCTCCTTCAACTGGTGAAACCTCAGCTTAGAGAATCTGAGAGTCGGGAAGGGGGAACTTTCTCTTAGAATCCCCATCTGGACTAGAGGAGACCTCCGAGGGGGAGAAGTCTCCTTATACAGCTCTAGGGAGGTTGAAATTAAGGAGATCACCGCGCCGGGATTCTTTGAGATCCCTATCTGCACTGTAAAAGTAATCATTGAAAGGGAGAAAAGCATCTTGGGGAGGGAGGATTTTGAGGGGGGAGAACCTTCCGGGCGCCCCTTGCGGAGAGGGCTTGCTCGAAAGAGGGGGGTTAAAAAATGACAGAAGGGGATCTCTCGGCGGAAGCTTCTGGGCGCGTCGCCAAAGCTTCGAAGGAGGAAGGGGCTACCCTAGGCTAGACTTGCTTTTCCTAATTCGCACCCTCCCCCGGCTTCACTAAGAAATCAGAACCACCAAGGCCTTTACCACCCGTTCGCTTTACTCCAAAACAAACGAAGGACGGAATGCGGAGAAAAATGTACAAGAATCTATTACGGGTATCCAGCAGACGCATCGCTCTCGGGCGCACCACCATACAAAACACGGGTAAGGTTAAACAAAAGGAGGAGGTTTCGGGAAAAAAAGGGCCTGGCGGGGAGGCATCTAGCGGCGGGAGCAGCGCATCGGGAAAAAATAGCCGCGAAGGAGGTCTTGGAGGAGGCTGTAAGTCCTTGTTCATCGCAGGTGCTGAGGAGGGGGGAATCCAGAAGGGGTTCTCCAACTTCAAGAGCACCGCCGCAGCGAAAGCGGCTCTCTAGCTTAATAGCGGGCGAGGAAAAAGGAGGAGAGGAAGAATGCGGGGCGACAACGAGGAAAGGCGATCAACCCGACAAAAAAAAAAGAGAACGTCCTGGTGCGCGTCACGCCTCGTCCGGGAATCAGCGAAAAAGGAAAGAGGAAGTCCGGAAGATCCCGCCCTCGTGAGAACGACTTTGGGCAGCCGGAAAAAGAAGGGGTCACCCGCTAAAGAAAGCCTTGGAAGAGCGGAAAAGCGTGAAAAAAAGCTTTCGTGATCTCGCACTCCTCCTCGCCCTGAAAAGCGTCAGATAAAATTGTCAGGGAACATCGGGAGGCCTATAGAATCTTAACTCATTGTAGACTCCGGGCGGGAGAAGAGGTCTATCAAATCGCGACCTTTGTCGGCTTTCAGTACTCAAGCCTCGGGAGGAACATGTGCTCTCTCGAAAGGGGAATCTAATAAAAGCTTCGAGGGGGAGAAAGGACTACTACGGGGGAGACGCTATATTGGCGACAGAAGACTACTTCTTTTCCCGCGGGGCTTGAAGAGCGTCGCCAAAAAGGAAAAAATCGTTAGGAGTATTGAAAGGAGGGACCTTTTCGCGAAAAAAAAAAAAAGAAAAAGCGCTCGGCTCGCCGGTCGCGCGCTACTAGAATCTGACACCTACGAAAAGTATCGGAGAAAGGAAAAAATGGTGGGGGGGAACCCAAGATAGAATAAAGTTGAACGCTCCAAAAAAACCGTGGGTAGGGCCTCGAAGGGGGGAAAATGTCATACGCAAGAAAAAGCTCGCAATCGCTGCCACCGGGCGATATATCCAGACGTCCGCGGGAAAGAGAACGCAGGGGCACCGGGCAAAAAGAAAGAGGGGAGTGTCAGTCGAAAGAAACCGCGCCTTCTCGGCTTTGTATTGGAGGGTGTCCAAAAACAGGGGGGGTGAAGCGCGGGTAAAAAAGAAAAAAAGAAATCGTAGAAAAAGATCAAAAAAGAAAAGGTGGCTCTGGTTGGGGGGAACTTTCAGGTGTGCACCGTATTCCGGCGGAAAACAGGACGTGTGCTGGCAAGACAGGGGGAGCCGAGGTTTAGATAGGAGAATGTCCGATGGCAAAGCTTCTACTTCAAAAACCGTTCTCGCCGATCAAGAAGCTTTCTTTCTGTCTCACAAAGGATACTTACCGCAAGAAAGAGAAGGGGGGGAGAAAGGAAAACTTAATGAACAGAAACAAAGGAGTACTCTCTTTCCCAGCGTCGAGGGGGCCCACGGACCCCTACAGGTCCCGCGAAAAACCGAAGCAAGTTGAAGGTTAGAAAAAAGGGAGAAAAGATCTCATGAACGTCTGCGGGAGAAGGGAAGGAAAGACTTTTTAGAAAGGGATTGTGCGTTCTCGTACACTCCCCCGGGGAAACTCTGCCAATCACTTGCCTCGCTACCTGGCAGCGACGACGCGTCTAAGGGGGGAACTTCAAAAATGGGGAAAAAGAGAAGAGGCAGGTCTCATGCTGCGTGAAGACGAAGCGAGGAACTGGCAGAAATCTCTCCCGAAAAAGGGGGGCTCTGGAAAGTCACAGGGAAAAAGGCAAGTTCGAGGTCAAGCGAAGACGTAAATCAGCTGCAGCTAGCTCAGAGGCGCGCGGGTGCTCCTTCACTATAATCCAGAGGGGAAGAGCGTTCTGACGGCGCACAAAGAGATCCTCTTGCAGGGAGAAGAGGGAGAAGAGGACTTGCCGAAAAAATGCTTGACTACGCGTCCGGAGGAACACAGTTCAAAGACGCCTGTACCTCCCTCCTCTCTTCTGAGATCGGTCGAGCTAAAAGGAGGGACGTTTGCCGTAAAGGGGAAAAATCTCAAACCGAATGACGGGAAAAAATACCCGCAAAAAGAAGCGCGACTTTAACGCATCGTCTGCGCCAGGTAATCCGTAAGGAGAGAGGGTACGAGTCCCGGAAGCAAAAAAACGACGCCAGAAGGGAGGAAAGGGGTTTGGCGAAAAAAAGTCGCCTAACTCGTTTGCAATCAATTTTCGGTCGGTTAGATACGAAGGTCTTGATCAACGAGGGAAAAAAGACTTAGAAAGTCTAGGTGAAAGGAAGGGAGGTGGAGGGGCCGCCGGCGGGGGCCCCCTATCGTGTCCCAACGGTAATAGTCGGGGTCGCCAAGACTCCGCAAGAAGGTGGGCCGGTAGGGAAAGAACATCAAAAAAGCAGCAAGAAGGAGAGTTTGTTTATCGCTTGCCCTCCAAAGGGCTGCGCGACACGGATCATAGGGAAGCGGTCGGCTCGAGGGGAAAGGTGCGAGGAAATCCCAAACAAAAAAATCGGGAAAGTCCAAACCGGTTCTGCGGGAGGGGGGGACGCTATCCTCTGTCCCAGGAGGGACCGTACCCACCAGGGAGAAAGGAAAAAAATCCAGGAAGCTGTGCTACGGAGTCTCCTGCCACAAAGAATAATTCTTTTCCTCCCTGTTTTGAGTCGTTCATTTCTCTACGTTAAGAAGAGTCTATCGAGACGTTTGAAGCGATGGAAAAAAGGAAAAATGACCCTCGACGAAACTTACCTCGTCTCTGGCACTCGACTAAGGAACCTCCCTGAGTACGGAGGGGAGGCCGGCCGAGGGGGGCAGCACAAGGACAAGAAAAGGGGAGGTCCCTTCTGGATGGCTCATTACAGATAGGCTTCTCAGGCTGCTCAAAAGCGAAAGAAGGAAGAAAAGAAAAAAGGAAAAGACCATCGAGGAGGACTCTCTAAAAAGGATCGGACTGTTTGCTACGCTGTACTACAACAGCGGCGCACGACGATTAACGACCGAAGAAAAATATCGTTTTAGGAGAAGTCGTGGGGGAAGCAGTTCTCTTCGGGGAGGGCCCTATCACCACCAGAACTTCTGGAAGAGAGAGCACCATGGGGGAAAAGGATGTGGAGAGGAATCCGGCAGAGCCTCAATCTCGTCCAAAAGTTCCTACTGGACGAGAAGGACGTGGAGGGAGTAACCCATTGGTACTCACTACTTCGTCTTTGCGACGGCAGAAAAAAAAACTTGAAAAGACGAATCCGAGGCGTTTGGTCTTCTCTACTTTCTTTTCTTCTTCCTGATGGAGGACGCCGCCCCAAAAAGCTTTTCATAAGGAAAACTTCATACCGCTCGCCTTTAAGCGGTTGAAAGGCGAGTCAAACGGATCTCGTTGCGGGAGCACTCATGCTCAGAGCGATCAATCGGAGGAAGGCCGCGGGGGGGAGAAAAGTTTACTAAGGGCTTCTTTTACTTCAACATTCTTGACCAAGCACTGTGGACTCTCCGGAAGACAACTCTTTTGTTCTCCCGAAGGCGAAGGTTAAAACCGCTGGCAGGAAAAGGAATTCTCAACCTCCAGGATGGAGAACGATGCATTCGAAGGTTCCCTCCACCGCTTGACGGGTGGCAGACACCATCCAAAGACTAAAATGCACTATAGAGAAGGACATTCACCTTACCACAGAGGCCTTGGTCAGCACCTGCTAGAATAACTTCGAGGGGAAGGGCCGCTGGGGGGAGAGGTGCGAAGAAGCTCTCTTCGAAAAAAAAAGGGCCCGCTCGACTAACGAAAAAACAACAACAACGGAGGAGGAGATGAGGGGAGGGAAAAGGTTCAATTCGGTGCTCATCTGAACGGAGATTGTATCGACTAAGAAAAGGATCGCCGCTAAGTGAAGGGCTTTGAGGGAATGAGCAATTCCTGGGGAAGGGGAAGCGTGTTCTGTCGTCTGGTGCGCCTGTTGTTCAGTGACGTAGAACTCCCTAGAGGAAAAAAGGGAATCGAGAGCATAGACGCTCGCAGACACCAAAAAGACAGAAAGCTGGGGAAAGGCATGAATTCTTTTGATCATCAAACAACCGAGGACTTCGAGAGAAAACCGACGCCGTGGAGGTGACCAGGGAAACTTCGGGGGAAGTCTCAGAAAAAGAAGCATTACCTCTTAACAGGATGTGCTCGCAATTCCTTTCAAACCAGGGACGACGGCGACGAGGTCTACGCGCGACGCGCGCATCTGGGCCAGTGACGGGAGGGGCTCCGAGAAGGAAGCCAAGCCGCACGCGCATTACCTCACGGGCGGCGTCCTAGTCTGCGTGGAGGGGAAGGCGCTGGAAAAAAGAAAGGGGATTAGAAGGACTGGGGGAGGTCCAAAGGGTTCGTTCTACGGGATCCCTATAGAGGGGAATCAATCCCCATGCGCTTCTTTGAACCCAAGTAACAGGTGAGGGTGGAGAAAAAGGTGAAGACTACCGCACCGATTGAGCATAATAACTACGACTGGTCGAGGAGGGACTCGCGGAGGACTCTCTGGGAAAAAGAGGAGAGGGTCTTCATCGTCGCAGCCTGTCCTATCGAGCGTTCTCTCTCAACATGGTGAAAAAGGGATGGACCTTTGGAGAAGGCGACAAACCTTAAAGCAGAATCTTGGGAAGAAAAGAAACCACTCTTTACTCAATTTCTTAGCTACGTCTTTCAAGGTACAGTTGTATATTCCTAAGACGCCTCCAGAAGGGGGGTCTATTGAGAAAGGTCAATTTAAAATCGTCGAGGACTCCTCGGTTCCTCGCGAAAGGGGCGGCCGCCACCGCTATATATCCTAGTCGTAAAATCCGAAAGAGGGGACAAACGGGCGACCGGGAGCATTGAGAACAGAACTCCCTCGTGTGCTGAAAAGGGGTTTCCACAATTGTTGTGGGGGGGTTACTCTCCGGTAAAATACTCGCCCGAAATCAAGGGATGGTTGAGGAAAAGGGGGGGTGTCTCTTGTTGGGGGGGGACGAGCACTGTGTTAATGGTCTCCGCTTAAATCCTCGGAGTGGAAGAATTCTTGAGGGGGCAATAAGGTCTCAAGGAGTCTACGGAAAGAAACTTATGAAGAAGGAAAACTGTTCTCTAAAGACAACTGAACGCGGTTCTTCTAACTTTAAGGTGTAGAAAAGAACTGAAAGTGAGAATAGGCCAACAACGGGAAGAACCTAACTTAAGAAAAAAAGTTTGCGTGAACGCGCCCAGCGTCTGAATTCTTCTGGGAGGCTTGTAACCTAAAGGAAAACTGAGGGGAAAATTTGATGAAAAAAAGATTTCGTGCCTAAGCCTGTGAGGAAAACCAAACCGTGTCGCCGTCTCGGGGTAAGAGGGGGTTAGTCGGATTTCCAGGGAAAAGAAGCCTTAGAAGCTGACCTGAGAGGAGTGGATGTCAATAAAGAGGCGCTATTGTCTGGTGGCGTAATCTTTAAAGACGGTAACGTCATGGCGGCAGGGCAACTCGAGGGTGGAAAAGGCTGGTGCGACGGCAAAAGGAAAAAAAGAGGTCTCAGAGAAAGGTACTCGTTTAAAAGGAAGGCTTCCGTCAAGCAGAAAAAGGGATTATCCTGCAAGGGAGAGGTCCAGCGAAACACGATGCTAAATCATCTTTCTATCATCCGTGGGGGCGGGGAAGTCAAGAAAAAGATCATAAATTGAGGGAAGAGTTCTGAGGAAGGAGGAAAATCTGATCTAGCTCAGCTGCAAAGTTAGATCGTGAAAGAGTCGCTGACCTCGAACTCTTCCGAACGACGTTGACCTTCTTGACGAACCTGGACTGGAGGAAAGGGTAAATCACGCCCATGAAGGAGAGATACCATGCGACGTGGCCAAAAGGCTTTGCGTCCTCCCAAGCGGACCTTTCCGACTAACCTGATCCAGAAGAAAGAAGTACGCAAAAAGGACCGACGCGACGGTGGGATCTGTAGCTTCTCACACGGTCACGTTGCTGTCATCTTGTTGGAGGGAAAGAACCTAATATCCACATTGGGGCCGAAAGGCGACAGACGGGGAAAGAGGGGGTCTCCTGGGGGGGGGGGGTCTTTAGCTTAATCAGAGGGGGTCATGCTTCTTTCCTGGGGGAAATGCAAAGCTTCTAAGAGGAAGAGAAAGGGAAATTGGAAGGGGGAAAGGGGGAGGGTCTTTTCCAACTCCGCGTTTTTTTTGCATGGGAAACCAAAGGTGAGGTAAGGAGGGACCTGGAGGGGGACTGAAGAAAAAAGTTTGCGGGGAGAACACGGACTTCAGACAGAAAATCGGAGCTCCCTCATCTTTCACCGGGGTGAATGAAGCGACAGCGGCTGCGAAAGCCTCGAAAGGGACAGAAAAAAAGAACTTCACACGGGGAAAGGCCGCTCAAAAACACCACAAAAGAAGGGGAATCAACCGGAGCAAGGAGAGGGGAGGGGCTCTTCTTGGGTGGTACCCGATTCTTCACGCTGCCCAAAGGTGACCTCCTTCGCAACATAGGATAAGGAAGGGGAGCCCTTAAAAAAGTCGGGTACAGGAAGAAGGATCTTCATTTCTGAGGGATCTGACTGTGTTGCCTCTATCCTCAGTGAAAAAAGAGAGTCTCGGCCTAGCACTCGAAAAGGGGGACTCACGACTACCTTTCCCCACTGACCTCGAAGGACCAGCGAAGATTCGAGGAGCCTTCCTGGCTTTTTTGGGAAGAACGCCTTCGAAATCGCGCCCGTCCAGAAAAGGCCGGTCGAGGAAGAATACTCGTAGAGGCCGGGGCCTCGATCTAAAATTCAGCCCAATGAGACCAAGCTGCGGGGCATACCACTCGTGCTCTAAAGTCTGAAATTCAGCGGGAAACGAGAAAAGCAGAGGGACTCAGGAACCTAAAAGGACTGCCAAGAAGAGGAAAATAACACTTCCGTGGTTCGCGAAGGGTTATCCTACGAACTCAGTGCTTTATTTTCTACCTTTCGTGGCATCCAAAAAGGAGGTCGGGGGGAAAAAGATTGTGGAAAGCTCCTTTATCGAAAGAGTGCCGAAGAGGGAAAAAGGCGTTTGGAAGAATCACGTCACCTGCTACGGAGGCCAGCTCCTTAAAAGAAGGGGGAGAGAGGGCCCGGGGGAGGGGGTTTAGAGTGGAGGGAGGTTGTCTCGATCAACCCCATCCTATCCTCAAACAAAAAGCGATTGCATAGGGCTCTGGAAACGTCCTTCCGCCGTCTTGATTGTGACTTCAAGAGAAAAACGAGAGGAGAGAGTTTCCTACACAGCTTCATCTTATATCTCTTAAAGGGGGGAAAGGAAATCAAAGGGGGGCTGGAATTCGTGGATCGGCACCAGACCGGCCCAAAGGGCTGGTGGGAAGAATACGAAGGAGAAGAAGCTCCGGGGAGTCATGCAGTAAAAAAGTACCCATGTCTCGAGCCAGCCGGGGGAAGGCCCAGGAACCGACCTCCTAGTCCAGATTGTGCTTTGCTGTTGTCGCCAACTAAGGATGCGACAACCAGAACTCATGAGAAGGCCCTGACCAAGTGCTTTAAAGAAGCATAAAAGAAAGAACGGAAAAAAAGGGTGGAGACCTGATCAAAAAAAGAGCTTGCAACTGCCTTCCAGCAATCGAACGAGAAAAAAAAAAAAAAAAAGAGGATATAAGGGGGAGGGAAGACTTCTGGCCTGGAGGGGGGACAGAGCCTGCTCTTATCCATCCTCATCGATAATTCGCCGCGACTTGAAGGAGGGGAATTAAAACCTTGGAGGGAAAATTTCAAATGGGGGGGGGGGGATATCCATTAGTCTTCCTGTAGACGTCAGGGTCTGTTTAAAAATTCAACCGCCTCATCGCCTTGGATCCAGAGGGAAATCTAAGAGGGCTCGACGAAAAAGGCCTCGAACATTAATGTTTGGAAAATCCTTCTCCTGGAGAAGGACACCTCGTCGGGATAAAGAAAAAGAACCGGAAATCACCTGAAAGTCT
>Ga0179593_1280940_pt1 | contig 33327 bp, 67 predicted proteins | sample CZODoug2_1_08_16_FD_185931 | JGI IMG/M metagenome (GOLD analysis project Ga0179593, IMG submission 185931) | Vadose zone soil fungal communities from Angelo Coast Range Reserve, California, USA - CZODoug2_1_08_16fungal (PacBio error correction) | ecosystem: Environmental > Terrestrial > Soil >...
ATTATAGCCGAATAAAAAAAAGACGACACAAAGAAAAGCCAAGGGGGGGGGAAAAGGGGGACCCGAGAGGAAGGAAAGGGGAAAAAAGGTCCATCGAAGGGCGGGAACCCGGGGCAAGGTGGCGAGCTGTCATTTCAACAAACGACAAAAAACCAGGGGGGGGCAACCAAAAAGAAAAAATGACCAAACTCAAGTGGGGGGAAGCGTGGGTTGCACCAGGCAACACCCTTCCAGGGCGGAATCTCCGAAAAACACGGGGGAAAAACAAAGATTTTTGTGAAAAAAAAAAAAAACAAAAAAAAAAAAGAGGGGAAGACAACGCAAAAAAAATGGGGGGGGGACGGGAGTCAGCAAAAAAAAAGTCAAAACTGGAGTTTAAGTGGGTAAAAAAAGGGGGAGGGGGAACCCCCACGAAGACACATAAAAAAAGGAAACAAAAAAGTGAAGGGAAGGGCGAAAACAGGGGGAAGAACCACGTCGGGGGCAAAAAACGGCCCTCTCTCAAATTCCGGAAAACAAAAGGGGGGAAAACCAACACCTTCAAGTTGGGGAAAAGGGGGGGGGGGAAAAAACCAACAAAAAGGGGTTGTGGGGTCCGCTTTCGGAAGTAGACAAAAAAAAGGCCAAAACTTTCTTTGGGAAGAACAAAAGGGTGACCACCCACGCCAACGAGTCAACCAGGGGGAAAGACAGGGGTGAAAAAAAAAAAAAAAAAAAAAGGAAAACCAAACCAAGGAAATATAATTTCCCCAAGCATCAGACAACCATAAAGAAAGGGGGGGGGCGGACCCCGACAAGGGGGGAAATACACATAGGAAAAAAAAAAAAAAAAAAAATGGGGGGGAAAGGAACAACCAATTGGAAAACCTGTAAAAAAAACTGTCAAGTCCAAGACACAAAAAAAAAACAAAGGGAGGAACGGTGAAAGGGAAAAAAAAAAAAGAGGGGGGGGGGGGGTGACAAAAACCGTTGTGAAAAAAGGTCATTTTTTGGTTTTTTGGGGTTTTTCACAAACAGCGAGAAGAGGGGGGGTGTGAGGAAAACAACCAATTTTCCCAAGGGGGACGGGGGGGCAGAAAAAAAAAAAAAAAAAAAAACAACAGGAAAAAACACCACTTTGCAAAACTGGGGAACTCCCTTTTTACTGAAAACAAAATGGGGGGGGGGAACAACAAAAAGGGGGTTTCAAAAAAAAAAAGCCCAAATCGGTGGAGAAAAAGGGGGACAAAAAGCCGCCCCTTGGAAAAGGGGGAAAGAACTCCCCCTGTGGGACAGGAAAAAAAAAAATGAAAGGGCACTGGGGGGGAACACCGGGAAAAAGTTGCAAAAAAAAAAAAATGCACAAAAAAAAACACGGGTCACCCCCCGTAAAAACAGGGCCAAAAAGCAACAAATTGGCACAAAGGGATGGGGGGGGTCAACACAAAAAGGGGGTTCACAAAAAAAATGGACAAAAAAAAAAAAAAAAAAAACCAACTTGTAAAAAAGGGGAAAGAAACCAGCCCCAATAAAAAAAAAGCCAAGGCGTTCCCACCAAACTTGGGTTGAAAAAAAGGGGGGCGGAGAGAAAACAACGGAAAGGTTGGAAGTTGAAAAACAAAAACCAAACATCGGGCAAACTGAAAACCCCGGGCTACCACCGGGGGGGGGGGGGGGCAGAGGTGGGGGGAACCAAAAGGGGGGGGGTTGGCCAACAAAAAAAAACACAAAAGAAAGGGAAAAAAAAAAAAAACACCAACCCCCAAAGGGGCACCCCACGTCTTAACCAGGGAAAAAAAAAAAGGGGGTGGGGGAAAAACCCAAACCGGGGGGGCAAAACAAAAAAGAAAAAAAAGTTTCCCCCGGTGCCCCCAACCTCTTAAACAATGGGGAGAGAAGCAGGCCCACGAAAAACGCACAACAAGCCGGAAAAGGAAGTGGGAAAAAAAAGGGGGGAAAAAACACTGTCCTTTCGACAAAAAAAAAAGCATTTTGCGCCCACACCTTTTTGGCGAAAAACAAGGGGTTGTGTGGTGAAAGGGAGCAAAACAAGGGGGGGGAAAAAAAAAAAAAGGGGGAAGACACACGTAAAACCCCCCCAACCCAAACCCAAAAAGGGGGGGGGGCGTTTTGGAAAACAAAGGGAGGGGGGGCAAAAAAAAAAAAAAAAAAAAAAAACAACAAAGGGAAAACACCACCGGGGCAAATCCAGAGGAAACAAGTGTTCTCGCAAAGACCAAAGGGGGGGGGGGGGGGGGGGAGAAGAATTAAGAAAGCAAAAAGGGGGGGGGGGGACAATGTAAACAAAAAAGGGTTCAGATTCAGAACTACTTCCCAATTAAAAAAAACCCCCCCCTAGCAAAAATAACAGAAGGGGGGCAACAACCCCAACAAACCAAAAGAAAGGACCCGCACAAAAGTGAAAAAATAAACAAGAAAAAGTTTTGGCGTCAAAAAAAATACGCCGTAAATTTTTCACAAAAAGGGGGGGGTGGGTGACAGGGGAAACAAGACCACAAAAAAGGGGAGCCCCAGGAAAAACGAAACCTGGAAGGAAAAACCGGACACCCAAACGAGGCAAAACTGAATGTGTTCCCAAGGTATCCAGCAACTCCACAAAAAACAAAAAAACAGGTCCTAAAACCCAACCTTGGAGGGGAAAAAAAAAAAAAAAGCAAAAACAACAAACAAAAACGACCCTGGGGAAGGGGGGAAAAGTTTCCCACGAAAACCAAAAACCAGCATTTGTGGACAACAAAGTCCAACGAGAAAAAAAAAAAAAGAAAGTGGGGGGGCGAAAAATGAATACACCAAAAAAAAAAAAAAAAGACGACTCCAAAACCACCAAAAAGGGGGGAAACTCGAAAGGCACTAAGGTCCCGGGTGGTGTATGAACAAAACAAAAGGGGGGGGAATGCGAAGAGAGAGACGGGGAAAAACCAAGACCCCAAGGGGGACAAAAAAGAAGGGGAAAACTAAAAAAAGGTGTCCCGCCACACAAAACAAAAAAAATTGCAAACGTCCAACCTACCCAAATCAACTCAAGGGTCCACAGAAGGAACAACCCAAGAGAGATGGGGCAAAAAACGGCCTTAACCTTGGGGAAAAAAAAAAAGACCAACTTGGTTCAAGGAACCAAAACGAACCACGGTTCCCAAGGTTGGGGGTGGGTTGTTCAACCCCAGGGGGGGGAAAAAACCCAAAAAAAAAAAAGGAAAAAAAAAAAGGGAAACACAAACTTGCCCAGCAAAAAACAGACACGAAACATATGCCACTGAAAAAAAAACAACAATCCTGGTCAACCTAACACGAAAGAAAGGGTGGGGGGGGGTTAAAAAAAAAAAAAAACCAGGGAAAAGCAAGCCACCTTTTCAGGGACCGAAAAACTGGACCACACAACTTTTTCCGCAAAATGGGGTGGGGGGGGGGGGGGGGGGGGGGGGGACAAAACCAGCAACCCAAAGAAAAGGGGGGGGTGGGGTCACCAACAAAAAAAAGCCCACCCCTGTGTAAAGCCCCGAAAAAACAATACCCTTGACTGACTAACACCCAGAAAAAAGGGTGGGCACAGGGGGGGGGACCAAACCAAAAAGGGGCGGGCGAAAAAAAAAAAAAAAACAAGCTGAAGGGGCGAAAAAGGGGCGCTGTGCTTCCAAGAAAACATCCTGGTGGATTTGTAACGACCCAACCAACAAAAACCGGGACCAAAACTGTAAAAAGGGACACGGCACAAGCTTTAGGGGTACCACCGAAAAAAACATTGGGGGGGAAAGAAAATGTATTTTTTCCCCCGCAAAAAACAACCTGGGTCCTCCCCAGAGGCAGGGACGCAATACCCACCTTTGGTGGGGGGGGGGGGAGGGGAAGGGAAGAAAAAATTATGAAAAAAAAAAACAAACGGAGGGAGGAAAAAAGAAAGAGAAATTATCTCCACCACCACGCGGTGAGCAAAAAAACGGAGGTCAACCGGTGGGGGGGGTAAAAAAAAGGGGGGTTTGTCCACAAAGGAAAAAGGTTTGGCCCTCGGGGACCCCCAAGTTTTTTTTGTTGGGGGAACGGGGTACACGAAAATGAGGGGGGGAGGGGAAAGTGGAAAAAAGGGGGGGTTTTTGGTTGGGATAATCCACCAAAACCAAAAAAATCCACCAGAATCTGAATGTGTTGGAAAAAAAATCACAACAGGAAAGGTGGGAAAAAAGGGGCCCGGGGTACTATGGGAGTGTAAAAACAAAAAAAAAAAAAGGGAACCAAAAACCCAAAGGGGGGGGGGGGAAAAAAAACAGAAACCGAACTTTCATTGGGCTCACCAGTCCCACACTTTTGGTGGGACAAAAACAAGTTGGCAAAAAAAAAACCAACCAAAATTGGGGGGGAACCAAACCAACCAAAAGGGGGGACCCAACTAAAAGGGGAAAAATTGGTGTAAAAATGGGGTCAACCCAAACAACCCATTGGTTTTGGGGGGGCAAAACACACAAGTATCAACCAAAGGAAGGGGGGTGACAAAGTGGAGGGTCAGAAAAAAAGACACACAGAAAGGTTGACAGGGGGGGCTTTTGGTTTCTGTCTAACAAAAAAGGGGGTTAGCAAGCCCAAAATGGGGAAAAACAAAAAACCGTTTTTGGGGAAAAGGAAAAACAACAGGGGACACGACTAAGACAACCACGGGTCCGTCTCTTTTCGGCAACACACAAACAGGACCACAAGGGGGGGGACAGCAACCGCCTGGGGAGGTGGGTTGTGAAGGGAAGGGAGGGAAAGATTGTCCTTTTTCACGAGACCGTGGGGGGGGCGGAATCCTGGTCAAACAGAGGGGCCAAAATGGAAAAAGGCCACGGGAGGTGTACCCAAAAAAAAAAAAAGAAACCTGTTGAGGGAGAATTAAACCCCCCCACCCTAAAACGGGCACCCGGAGAGTTTCCCACAAAAAAAAAAGGGGAAAAAACAACGGAAAAAAGGGTCGGAAGGAAAAGGGGGGGACTTGAAGGGGGGTAAGTCAAAAGAGGAAAAAGTGTGGGGGCAAAACATCAGGGTTGTTTCGTGGCTCCCCGGAAAAACACGAAAAAAAACAAAGGGGGGAAGGCCTGAGGGGGAGGGGGGAAAAAGAAACGGCAAGGGGGAAGAAAGACAAAAAAACAAACCATACAAAATCGGGGTGGGAAAAAAACAAAACAGGACCAAACGGGGACACCCGCACCAGAAAAAAGGGGGGGTGTCCCAGTGCAGAAAAAAACAAACTTTGTAGGGTGTTGCATGAAAAAAGAACCACACAAAGGGAGTGAGTTGCAAAACGGGTGCAAAGGGGGGGGGGGAACAACGGCAAGGGGGGTGGGGGGGGGGGAAAAACTGGCCAGTATGTGCAAAAACTTCCCCAAAAATGGGGTAGGGACGGCCAACTGAAAAGAAGTGAAAAACAAGTAAAATAAGTGGGAAAAAAACCCGACAAAATCAAACAACCGAAAACACAAAAAGGGGGGGGTTAGGCCCGAGCAAGGTGGGGTTTTTTTTCAAACACCAAAAAACACAAGGTCCAGGGTTGATGGGAAACTCAACCACGGGGGACGGGGGGGGAACGGCAAAAAAACAGTTGTTAAAAAACGGAAAAAAGGGACGGGCATCAACAATGGGAAAACTGCACCACATTTGTGGGGGGACCCAACCAAGAACAGGGAGGTGGCCGCAAAAATCAGGGGGGGGGGGAAAAAAAACCAGTAAACTGGGGAAACAGGGGGGAGCAACCAACAACTCCAGAAGGTGGGTTTTTTCACCCGCTATGGGGAAAAAGGGAAGGCAAGGGGAACCGGGGGGGGTGGGGGGCCAACAAAAAAGGGTTGGTGGGGAAAAAAAAAAAAAAAAAAGTTTTTTTCGTCCGCGGGCCAAATTTGGGTAGTAGGTAACACTTCGCAACACCGGGGAAACAGGGGGGCCCACGATCGTGGGCAAACGAAAGAAGAATTTTTTTGTTTGGGTGGTCCCAGGGTGGGGGGGAATTGTGGTAAACGGACCCCCAACCAAAAAACCCTGGGGAGCAACCATTGGAAAAAGACACCAACGGAAAGGGAACCACCTGGAAAACCAGGGACTCAACAAAAATTGTTTGTGCGAAGGAAAAAAGGAACGCACACGACCAAAATGGGTTGGGGGTGGAGAAAACAAAAATTCCAAACGCCCCACCAAACATGAGGGAAGGTACACCAAAACAGAAGGGAACAAAACTTGGCACAAGGCAAGCAAAAAAAAGATTCACCAAAATCACAAGAGAAAGCGTCCAAAAAAAAAGGGAACCCCAAGAGGAAACAAAGGGGAAAAAAAAAAAAAGAAAAATGTTTACAAAGAAAAAAAAAGCCGGACTCGTGTACAACGGGGGGGGCGTTTACAAAAAAATGGGTTGGGGGGGGGAAGAAAAAAGGGGCCAAACCAGAACAACCGCGTGGTGGGGAAAAGTGCAAAAAAAAAAAAAAAGGGCACGGGGTGCCCCAGGACACGGAAGCCAAACCAATGGGGTCCACAAAAAACACAAAAAAAAAAGGGGAACTTACAGAAAGGCCTGTGAAAAAAAACAACCAAAGAAATGGGTGGGGGTTTTTCAGAAAATGTCTTTCAAAAAACAAGTAAACAGAAACCAAGAGGGGGGGGTGAACCTGTGACCGCAACGAAAAAAACTGGGGTTCAAAAAAACCAAAACCCATCAAAAGGGGGAAACCCAAGAGGGGAAAAATGGGGAAAAAAAAGGGGCGGGGTTCCAACACCGGTGGTACACACCTGCGAGAAGGGTTGTATCGAAAACAGAAAAGGAGGTAAAAAAGGACAACCAGGGGGGGGGGGGGAAAAAAAAGACACAAAACCCGACACAAGGAAAAAGAACGCCAAAGTGGACAAAGGTACCCAGACCCAGCCATCCACACCAGAAAGTGAACTCCCAAAAGCGGGAGGGGGGGTGTTTGAACCTAGGAAAAAAATTGGAGCAACTGGGCCATTACACGCCCGTTCCAGGGCCAAAAAAAAACCAATGGGAAAAACCAAGGGGGTTGGTGAGGGACATCGCTGTGTGGGGGGTGAAACCACCAAAAAAAAAAGGGGAAATGACAAGGGAAAGAGGGGAGTTAATTCCCTTTACGGGTACCACCACAAACTTTCACATGGAAAAAAAAGCGTTGGCCGATGAAGCAACCCCCAGGGGAGGGGGAAAAAACAATCAAAGGAAGCCAATGGGGGGGGGGGAGTTGCCCAAAGTGGAAAGAACCGAGTCCCCACAACCAAAGGACAGGGGGGGGGAAGGGTTAAACTGCAAAAGAAACAAGGGGGGGGGGTGTGTCGACAGGGCAAACAAGCGGACACACTAAGGCCAGACAAAACACACACAAAACAAGTTTCCCGGGGGAAGGCAGACAAAAACAGGTTGGCCGACCTGCTTTTGCCCAAAGGGGAAGGGACAGGGGGGGCCACCAAGGAGGGGAAGTACTTGTGCCCTCACAGGGAAAAAGAAAAAAAAAAACAGTAACAGTTGGGGCAACCAGGGGGGAGTCATGCACACAAGAAAAAAGGGGAGCAACACGGGGCAAAAAAAAAAGCAATAAAAAAATAAGGATGGGACGGCAACCAAAAACAAGGGAAAAAGGGGGGTGTAACAAATAAGAGAGAAAAAATTATGTCACAGATACACGGGGGGCGAAAAAATCAAAAAACCAAGAAAAAGAAAAAACACACCCGGGGCAAGGGTTCCCCAACCCCCCGAGAGGGGGACAAAAATTTTGAAACGGTGGAAAAATTCCGAGGGCGAAAAAGGGGGACCCAAAGGAAAGAAAAATTCCCCACAGAAAAAGAAATGGGCCAGAGGACACCTTGAAGTAGGGCCGTGAAAATTGGGACAAGGGAAAAACAAGGGTTAGGGACGCAAAAAAAAAGAAAGCAAACCTTGGGCAAGGGGGTCAAAAAAAAAAAGAAAGATCTTCAAAAAAAAAAAGGGTGACACACAGCGACTTCACACTACTACAACGAGAAACTGGGGGGGGGGGAGGGAACGGCCTTTTAAGGACGCACAAAGGAAAACAAAAAACCCAAAAAAAAAAAAAATGGGGAAGGGACACACAACAAGAAGGGTAACCTCGAACAAAATCAAAAAAAAAAGTGAAAAATGGGAGGGTAGCGAGCGAAAGGAAAAAAAAAAAAAACAAAGGAAAAAAAACCAGTGGGTCACGCAAACGACCAAGGACACGGCAAAACGGCAGGGGGGGGGGAAAAAAACAAGGGTGTCCCTTCAAAAGAAAACAGGAGCTTGTCCACTGCAAGATTCAACAACCAACCAAAGGGGGAAAAACAGGGGAAAAAAACGGGTGAGGTGAAAGGGAGAAAAAAAGTCAAGCCAAAACAAAAGGGCCAAAACCGCGGCTTTCACACTGGGGGGGTCGAAATGTGAAAAGGGGGGCAAAGGGCTGAAAGAAACAATTTACAACCACAACGAGAAAGATCGCCGGGGGTAAACAAACAAAACCACCCAAGAAGTCCAAAACAAAAAAAAGAAACCAAAACAAACGAAATTGGGGGGGGGAAGGGGTCCCCCTGGAACAAGAGTTTCAAAAAAAAAACAAAAACCCAAGGGGAGGGGGTTGGTGAAGAAGGGTGGAAAAATGAAGGAAACGGGTGAACAAAGCAACAAAAAAAACACCGAAGAGGCACCACAAAAAGGTCAGGAAAAACGAACTGACAAGACAAACAAAAACAAACCCTTTGGTTCAAAAAATGTTTGGGGGCACGCCTCTGGGTTGGAAAAAGGGAAAAAAATTTGTTCACGCACCAACATGGTGTTAGAAACCACAAAAGGAGAGGGGGGGAGGAATGGGGAAAAAAAAAACCAATGACTTTTGGGGGAGGGGTAAGAGGGGGGGGGCAAATTTGGAATCCTGGGGGTTTGAAAAAAGGGGACGGGGGGGGATTGTTGCAAAAACAACTTTTTGCAAAAAAAAGGATCGTTCCCCCGCAAATTGGGGGAAAAAAATGGGGGGGACAAACAACCAAGGGTTACTAACAAAAAAAACCGCAAAAAAAATCCAAGAGGAAAAAAAACGTCCCCCCCCCCCCACCAAGGCCCCTACACGCCCCAAGGGTGAGAAAAAAAACCCAAAAGACACGGAAACCCAAGGGGAAAAAACAAAACAAAAAAAAGGACCGGTGGGAGAAAAAAGGGTTGGAAAACCACCGAAGAAAAGAACAATCCTGGTTTGGCCCGTTGGGTGGAAATTGACCAACAATAAAAAAGGCGTGGACAAGGAACGGATTGGGGGAAAAGGGGGGGGGGTGGGACCAAAGGGGGAAAAAAAGGAAAAACAACCAAACACAACACACCAACAAACCCATGGGGGGGCACCGCCTGGGGACCGGGGGAACGGGGTGACCCAAAAAAAATGGGGGAAAAAAAAACAACGAGAAAAAAAAGGTAAATGGGCACAAAGCGCGGAAAAAGGACAGATAAAAGCGCGTGGGTGGGTTCAACCAACAGAAAGTGGGGGGGAGGTGGAAGGGGGGGAAACCAAACCTTTTGAAAAAAAACCAACACAGAAATCAAAGGGGAAGGGGGGGAAACACCAAAACGTCGAAAACAAACCAGGTTGGTTCGACACGTTGGATGGGAAGGACCACAACTTCAAGGGTTTTTTTTTTTCGGACAAAAGGGAAAAAAACCGGGCACCCAAGGGGGGGGGGGGAAAACCCAAAAAAAACCCCTGGGGGAAAAAAGCCATGAAAAACAACAATGGGGGAAAAAAGAACCACCAACAAAACCAAAGGGAAATCGTCGACAGTTGGTGGCAAGGAACGGCCGAGGAAAAACTTCGTGCATGGAGTAACACAGAGCACAAAGAAGAACCGTGCACCAACGAACCAATCCTCAAAACCGTGGGCCACACCCACAAACAACAGAGAAAAACCGGGGGGGGTGAAACTTTTCACCCAAAGCGCAGGCCTCAAAGTGGGTGGCCAACGAAAAAAAACAACTAAGAACCCAAACCCAGGGGGAACTGACCAAAAACAAACGTGTTGTGGCAAAGGAAAACGTTCGTTCCTGCAAACCAAGGTTACAAAACAAACTCTCACAAAATGTGGAGGTGGGGGTCGAAGAACACAAGAGGGGGAAAAAAAGCACACCTTAAAAAAAAGATACCTTTTAAAAAACTGAACCCACCCCGGCCCACTCAAAAAACTGGGTGTTTTTGGGAACAAAAAACAGAACCAAAAAGGGGGGAACACGGGAGTGGGTTTGTCAAAAACGAACCGCAAACCAAGACAAGCCACAAGAATACACAAGTGCAGAAAAAAAAAAAGGAAATGTTCACGACCAAAAAAGACGGGCAACCAAAAGGGACAACAACTGGGACTAACAGCAAAAAGAAAAAAGTCGTGGTGGGGGGGTGTGGTTGTGGGTGGAGAGCACAATCGTAAACTCACGAGGGGAAACCAAACGTGCAAAAGGGGACCAAACCCATAAAAAAAAAACTGAGACACGATTGCACAGGGGGGGGGACCCCAAAGCAAACAACCAACGGGGGCCAAGCCGAGAATAAAATAACATCAGAAAGGACAAAAAGGAAAATGGGGGACAAAACACCCTCCACATAGAAAAAGAAAGCAAGCCGCCCCAAACCTGGTCAAAGGTCTGTCAGAACCACGGTTTTGGGGGGGGCCGACGAGAGAAAGTGTTGGGGGGGGGGTTCCGAAGAAACGAGCAAACACAAAAAACAAAGACAACTGAACGGACACTGGGTGACTCTAAAACGGAAAGAATCCCGGAAAAAAACGTAACCGCACAACAGAAAAACCAAAAAAAAGTTCTTGAAAAGCCAAAGAAGGACAAACTTTTTTGGGCGCCAAAAGGGGGGGAGTTGGCAAGCAGTCAAAAAAAAACAAACAGTGGACCAAAAAAGGGGCGAGCTTGGGGGGGGGGAAAAAGAGTTTTCAAGAAAAAAAGGGGCGGGGGGGGGGGGCAAAACAATCCCCACTTTCCCTAAAAAAAAAAAACGAAAAAAGCAAAATAACCAAGGCCCCAACACGTCCCCCGGACGGAAATGAAAGGGCCCCCGAACGTGCACTGTGTGGACCCAAAAAAGTGGGGAAAAAACAAAGAAGCAACAAAAAAAGCCCAACAGGGTAAACAGAAGGCACTCATTACACCACACCAAACAAATAAAACTGTGTGTCTGGGCCGGGGGCTCAAGTCACAAAACTTCAGGGAAACGCTGCAGGGGGAAAAAAAAAAAAAGGGCCCCAAGGGGGAACCCAAAAAAAAAAAAAGCGCACACAAACCAAATGGGGCAAAAAAAAACATGGTCAGGAAAAAAAAACTACAAACTGGAAAAAAAAACCGAAAAGCACTGGTCCAAAAAAGCTGTTGCAGGGGAAAAAACCGGTAAATTTGAAGGGGCGGCTTCACAAACCACAACAGGAAAAGAAAAGGAGAAAAAAAAAAAGAAAAGAAGAGAGGGGTCAACCGCCACACACTCAAACGGGGAAACCCGCCAAAAGCAGGAAGTTTGTGGTTCCCAAAAACGAATGAAAAAAGGGGGTTGGGGGAAAAACAGACGGTAAACCATTTTGTGGGAACAAACCAAGGGGGAACAGAAAGGGCACTAACAAAAAAAAAATGGGATTTGTTGGGATGGAAAGCAACACGACCAAACAAAAAAGGAAAAAAAAAAACTGAATGGGGGACAAAATGAATGAAACACCACGGCCGATGCGGGAAAGACCACGCCCAACAAGTGTAACACAGAACAAATCAGGAAAACAGTCAACACAGCAGGGTGGGGTTTCAACAAAAAAGGGGTCCACCACGGGGGGGAAAAAACAAAAAGTGGGGAAAGGGCAGTGTGATCCCCACCCAACAAGCCCACACAGGAAGTGGGTTTTGTTGGGGGGGGGTCCCCACACCGCAACTAAAACAGGGTAGGTTGGAAAAGGAAACCAAAAACACACAAGTAAAAAAACCAACACGTAACAAACGCAACGTGGGTAGAGGCTGGGGGTTGGGGGTGATACAAGGGTGCCCACAAAGGAGGAAAGGTGACGAAACCACGGGGAAAAAAAAGTGTTACCCCGGTACCAAAGCAGGCGAAGAAAACAAAAAAACGGTTCAACCCCAAACCGAAACAATCCTGAACCAAGGGTCCACAAACAGGAACGGAAAAAGCCGGCAACCAGAGTGTGTAACAAGGTATGTGTTGTGTTTTTGGGGTGTTGGTCCCAAATGGGGGGGAGGGGGGGGGGCCACAGGGGGTTTAAAAAACAGGGCTTACACACAAAAAAAAAAAAAAAAACAAAACCACCGGTGGGGGTTGAAATGAAAACAACATCTTGTTTTCGTGAAGGGAAGGGGGTCTTGAGGGTGACTTCAACAAAGAAGAAAAACAAAGAAAAAAGGGGGGGCGATTGCAATTACCAAAAAAAAAACCATCGGCCCGGTTAAAACCAGGTCCAACCAAAAAAAAGTGGGAAAAAACAAAGGGCCCGCACTGTCCCAAGGGCTCATGGGTGGGGGCAGGTCACACGGGACTGGTCACAGACAACTCCACATGAAGTAGTTGTTGTGGGGGGCAAAACAAGGGGGGTTTGGGAGGGAAAAAACTCAGGCAACACCAACAAAAGGAAAAGTCTGCACATGGCCTCGGCAAAAAAAAAAACCAGAAGTGTGTAAAGGGAAAGGCAAAAAAAAACACAGGGAACAACGCACCAAGGGGGGGGGAATCAAAAAAATCAGCGGGGGAGGGTTGGGGGGGGGGGGGGGGTGGGGTACACAACGGAACCCCCGGCACAAAAAAACTGCCTGGGGTGTGGCAGGGAAGGGGGGGACGCACAGGGTGTGGTCCCCACCAAAAACCCGTGTGGGGGGACAAGGGGGTCCCCCGGCAAAAAACAAATGGAAATTTGTGCGGTCGAAGGAAAAAAAAACGCACAAAACAAAACCCCGGGTTGTTCGGTTCGGGGAAAAAAGGGGGGACAAAGGGAAAAACACCAAAAGGGGGAGAACCCGTAGTTTGACGGAAAACCAGCAGGGAGGGGGGAAACGGACCACCATGGAAGAAATGGACCCCCCAAAAAAAAGGGGAAGGGGGCCCGGACAATGACAAAAAAAAAAACACAGTCCGACCCAGGGGAGAACAATTTGGGAAAGAGAACACAACCAAATGGGGTGGGGAAACGTCAAGGAAGTTCCTGGGACAAAACAAAAGGGGCCACACCACCCAGCGGGCACCCGCAAAGGGAACCCCCAGAACTGTAAAAGTACGGGCAAAAAAGAAACAGGACCGAAAAACCCAAAACACTAAAGGGACCCAACAGAAAGAAGGGGGTTGGGGGGGGAAAGGAAAGAATGTCACAGGGGGAAAAAAAAAAAAGTGAAAAAAAGGGAAAGTGGGGAAATGGACCGGCCTGGCAAAAAAAAGGATGAATCCAGTAAACCACTGGGTTTTTTCAACCCCGAAGGGGGGGGGGGCACAAAAAACGGGGGGGGGAAAGACCGGGGGAAAGGGGTGGACCAGAAGAACACAAAAAGGGTTTGGGGGGGGGGTCAAAAAAAAAAAAAAAACAAAACGTTTGACGGTCCCCCCCAAAAAAACCCGCCACACCAAATGGGGGGTGGGTTGGACAGGGTTGGAAAAGCAAAAAAAAAAAAAAAAGGACAAAACACTCGGAAAAAAAAAAAGATCGGGGAATTCCGAAACCCAGAGGATGTGGGGAATTGCAGGGTCCACAAAAAAAAACAACGGCACGTGGGTAACTGGGAAGGAAAAAGAAACCGGGGGAAAAAAAGGGGAAACCGGTCGGGGCCGTGAGGGTTGGGGTGGACCCACATTGGGTTGGGGAACGAGGTGACTGTGAACAAAAAAGCCCACCGAGATGTGAGAACCAAAAAAAAAAAAAGATCAATAAAAGCCCCAAGGGGGTCAAACACACCCAACCTTTCAAATGGGGTGAGGGGGAAACAATTTACCAAAAAGGGGTGCACAAAAGAAAAAAAAAAAAAGCAAAAAACACACATACCCAAAGACAAAGCAAAAAAAAAGGGCTCCCGTGGCAAAACAAAAAAAACCAGTTCAACCAAAATGGGGGCACCAAAACGAAATGTTTGAAAAAAAAGTGGGAAAAAAAAGGGGGGGACAGATCCATAAAGAAGGGGGATGTGACAGAAAATGTGGGGGGAACCAACCCCTAAAATGAAAGCCCACCGTTTTCAAAAACCACCCGGGGGGGGAAACTTAAAAAAAACACAAAAAAAAAAAGGGGGGGCAAAAAGGCAAGAAAAAAAAAAGACAAAGGTGGTTTTCAACCAAAACACACCGAGGAAACTGAGGGGCCTGGGACCCACAAAAAAAAGAACTGGAAAAAAATGGTCAAGGTCAAAGTCAAAAAAACAAAAAAAAACCCAAGGGGGGGGGGGGGAGACAAAAGTAAAATGCCAAGGAGATGAAAAAAAAAAACATTAGTTGGAATCCCCACACCCATGAAAAAAAAGACCAGGGGGGAAAAGGGGGCAAAGGAGGACAACACAGAAGGATCGGGGGTGATCAAAGGATCAAGTGGGATAAAACCACAAGTTGGAAAAAAACCACGGAAAAACAAAAAACAAGTGGCCACGGCCTTACAACGGGAGGGGAAACAAAGGTTAAAAGCCAACCACCCAAAACAGCACAACATGGACCAAGGGGTCCCCAACTAAAAATGATACAGGGGGGGGAATTGTGTGGGTTTTGGGGGGGGAAAAAGAGCAGGAACCCCAGGTGGTGAAGGGGCCAGCACAAACAGAAAAAAACAGGCCAAAAGACGGGTGCCAAGGGAAAAACCACAACACCAAAAACACCCGTGTTGTGTGGTCACTGGGTCACCCGGCCAGAGGGGGGGAATGGTGGTCAAAAAAAACACCGAACCCTTCAAACCAAACACATCAAAAAAAAAAAAAAAAAGGGAAAATGTTGGGGGGGGGGTAAAAAAAAAAAAAGGGGAAATATTTAAAACACTGGGAAAAAAAACAAAGTCCCCCCCAAAATGGCTTGTTTAGGGGGTGGCCGATGAAGAACACAGGAGGAAACACACACCGAAACGTTCCCAAACCCAGCGTTTGGAGAAAGTGGTATGAAAAAGAACCAACAAGAAAGGAGTCTGCAAACAAAACAGGGACAGCCCTTGGGGGGAACTACGAAAAAAAACAAAACAAAAGAAAAGTGGGGTCAGAAAAACATAAAAAAGACCAGGAGGGGGAAAATTCCAGCAACACACAAATGGGGGTTGTGGCCAACACTGCAAAAGAGAAAACGGCATCAAAGAACTGGCCAGGGGTTGTGTGAAAAACCAAACGGCAAGGAGGGGGAGGGCACCACCCCTGAAAAAAAAGAATCCCACACCTTGGACAAAACTCAGGTGAGGGGGGGGGGACACCCCGGGGTTCCAAAGGGGCGACCACTGAAAAAAAAAAAAAAAATGTCGAAGGCCCCGGGCCCCCAAGGGAAGGGCCCACAAAAATCTAGGAAAAAAAAAAAGGGGAAAAAAACAAACGGAAAGGAGAAAGGGGGGGGTAAAAGAAAAAGAGAAGGTCTTCAGCAAAAAAAAAGGGCAACCGGGTCGAGGAACAAACCGGGGGGGGAAAAAAAAAAAGGGACCAAAAAACAAACCACGGAAAAAGGGGTGGTAGGGGGTACACAGCACAAGCAGGCCAGGCAAAAAAAAAACAAAGCAAGGGCAAACGAAAAATGTTGAAACAGGGGGGCACATTTGGGGGAGGGAAACACAGGGTGTAAAAAAACGGCAAAATGTGGAGTGCCACAGGGAAAAAACCAAGGGGTGGGAAAAAAAAAAAAAAAAGTAAAGAAAGCACAAAAGGCAACGGGGGGGGGGGGGGGAATGGGACATCCCAAAAAAAAACTCATGGGGAAGCGAACTACAAATTCCTACGGGAAGAGGGGGGGGGGGGGGGGGGGGGGGGAGGCACCAGGAAGTCAAAGGAAAAAAAGTCCACAAGGGGGGGGAAAGGGGGGGGAAAGTGTTTTGGTTGTACCAAAAAAAAAAGAAAGGAAGTGTACCCTACGAAAAAAAGTCCTGCAACAAAAACACACTGTTAGGGAAAAAAAGGGGCCAGGGACAAAAAAAACCAAAAGAATGTGGGGCAAAAAAAAAAAAACCCCAAGGGGGGGAAAAAATGAAAAACCAAAAAAAGAAGGGGTGTTTGAACGAACAAAACTCACCTTGCCGGGGACAGGGGGGGGGGAAGGAACCCCAAACAGGGGACGTAACGTCAAACGGGGGACCAAAAACACCACAAAATCATAAGCACATGGAAAAAACGGTATTGGGTGATGTTAACCCCGGGAAGAAGGGGGGCAACAGGACAGACCCCTGTACGGGGGTAACCGAAGCCCCGGGTTCACATTGCCAAACACAATTGTTTGTTTTTCCCCGTGTTGGTTAACAGGGAAAAAAAAAAGAAGGGGGGGGGGGGGATTCAGGGAAAAAATTGGGTTGAACCATACAAAACCAAAACGAAAAAAATTCACGCCATGGGGGGGGGGGGGTTAAACGAAAAGACCCGGGGAAAAAAAGCGTCCCAACAAAAAAAAAAAATGGGGGGGAAGGAACCAAAAAAGGGGAAAAAAAAAAAAGGGGACGTTGCAAAAACCCCCCCAACCGGTTGGCAAGGGGGGATAAAAACGAGGCACAAACCAAGGGGCTTTGTGGGGGGGGGGGGGGGTTAGGGAAAAGGGGGAAAAAGGGTAACCAAACCGCCAGACAAGGGGCCAAAACAACCCCCCCACCCCCGTGGGGGGGGGGTCCAAGCCAAAGGAAGGAGTGAGGTTGTCCGGGGACACAAAAGGGTCAAAGGGGCGGGGGGAACTCAAGTGCCCCCCCCAAGACTTGGTCACCAAATGGGGACCAAGACAGCCAGTGTGGGGAGTCAAAATGGCCCAACAAAAACCAAGACCAAAAAAACCAAGGGGTTTGGGGGGGTTTTTGGGGGGGGTTTTGGGTTTTCCCAAAAAAGGGGGGACACACCGAATATGGCAGGGGGACAGGGATGAAATAACGCAACCAGGAAAAAAGGAAAAAGGAAAAAGGGAAGGCTTGAACAAATAATTTGGGGTCGCGGCAAAACTTTGCCAAAGAAAAAAAACAAGTCCCCAAATAACAAACAAGAAAAAAAACCGGAAATGTCAAAGGGGGGGAAAGGGGTTGAAAAGGGGGCAACACACGTCCCTCCCGGGACAACAACAAAATGCCCCCAAAGGAAACCACTCACAAAAAGACACCATTGAAGGACAAAACAGGAAACAAAAAAAGCAGAAGACCCAAGGACCCCCTTGAAAACACAAAAATGGGTCCACCCACACATGGGGATCAACGACGGGGGTGGGGGGAAAACACCTGCACAGGTGGGCCAATAACATCACAGGCACCACCCGAACAAAACGATCAGGGGGGGGGGTGGACGAGGGTGGGGGAAACAGAAGGGGGGACAAACGAGGAAAAAAAATGAGAAAAACCCGGGTACCCCCAAGAAAAAGTTAACCCAAAAAACGTTACCCAAACCACTGTGGGGGGACACAACAGGAGGGGGCCGTCCTGGTGCAAAAAGAGTGAAACATATGGAGAAAAATCAAACGGGGTTCGCACACAGCACAGCACCCCTTATTGGGGGGGGAAGGGGGGGGCCCATGGAGAAAAGGGGACATCTGGTGCGACACAAGACCACACAGTGAGGGAAAAAATGGGCTTCACCCACAGAAAAAAAAAAAAACAACCAAAAAATTGGGAAAATTAAAAGTCTGACGTAAGCAAAACTGACAGGGGGAGCCAAAACCCAAAGAAAACAGTGTAAAAAAAAAAAAGAAAAAACAACAGGCATAAAAGAAATGGGAACAGTGGCCCGGGGAGTCAAAAAACCGCACACCAAGGGATCAAGAAGAAGGGTTTTGCACATGAAAAAACAGGGCAACTGGAAAAACAGGGGGGAAACAAAAAGAAGTCTTCCACAACCACATGCTTACCAAAAAAAAAAAACCAATTCACCTTAAAGGGGGAACACACCAGACAAAAAATAAAGGCACAAACAAAAAGGGACAAGGGACGCAAGTGGGTGGGTTGGTTTGGGGAGGGTGCCAATAAAAATAAAAATTGCCACCAAAAATTTTTAAAAAGGGGTGTTTTGTGCGACCCCAAAAAAAGGCACCATCAGGGAAAACCAAAAAAAACGCAACCGGAACCCACCAAGAACGGACACAAAAAAATGAGAAGAAAAACCCAACGACACTGAACAAGTGGTGGTCAACAAAACAACGCTGCCAGCGCCAAACGGGCAAAGGGGGGAACAGGACCCCCGGTGAAAATAAAAAAGGGGGGCAAAAAAACAACCCCGGGAAAAAAAACAAAAAAAGCCACTGGTGGTGTTTTTTTTTTCCTCCGAGTGTCAACAACCGAAGCTTTGTGGGGGGGGAAAAAAAAACCAAAAAGAGAAAAAAAAAAAAAGCGGATGAAACCAGGGGGACATAAAAGGGAGAGAAAGCAAAAAGAAACACGCACAAAAACTTCCGTGGGTAAAAAAAAACTCGTATACACAGTGGTAAAAAAAAGGGGGAAGGGGGGGTCAACAAAAAAAAAAACCACCAAGGGCAAAAAAAGAGGCACCCAAAACCCCAAAAGAAGAAGAGGACCGACAAAAAAATCCACCCACACAGTCCACCCAGGTGGGGGAAACCAAGAAAAAAGGAAACACGAGGAAAGTGTGTAAAACAAACCACAAAAAAAAAAAAAACAAAACACCAAATGGGTGGGGGGCCGGGAAGAAGACCCGACATCCCGCACATCACCGAAAAAAATCCATGAAAACACCGAGAAGCGGTTGAGACCCAAATTCCGGTCTAAACAAACAAAAGTGGGGTGGGGGGTGGGTGGGAAAAAAAAAGCCAAAACTTGTCAGGAACCTGGGGTGTGTTGTTGTCTCGATGCAAAAAAATGGGGAACCAAAGAAAAGGAACAACAGGACAAACTGGAAAAAACAACAGGACACCCATTCCAAAAAAAAACAGAACTCAACCAACGTGGGACCTAACACCGCACTCTCCACAAAAAAACAAAAGACCCATTGTTGTTGGAAAACGGGTTGAAAAAACAAAGGACAAAAAAAAAAAAGTGTCCATGGGGGAGCATCCAAAAAACCCTGGAAAAACCAACACCAGGTTCCCCACCTGTGATTTGTTAAACAAAAAAAAACAAAGAACAACAACCGGGGGAAAAACACCACTGACAAACGGAAAGACCCAGGGAAAAAAAGCAACAAAGAAAACCGCCAGCTTTAACATGGGGTGACGCCCCATTGGAAACCTGGGTGGGGGGGGGCTTGTTGGGGAGGAGGGGCAAACAGGGAAAAAAAAATCCGGGAAAAAAAGAAATGGGGGGAAAGTTTTCAAACTCCCACAAAAAAAAAACACCTGGGCTGTGCGGCTTTTGACCCAACCCAAATCAGTTAAACCAGAAAGGAGGAAAAAACAAAGGGAAAAGGGGTGGCAAGGGGACCCCAGGAATGTGGTCAAGACCAAAAGGGGGGGCAAAAAAATCGGGGAAAAACCTAAACATCTTTTTGCGCCAAAACGGGGGGGAAAGACCGAAAAAGAGAACACACCGGGAGACAAAAAAAAAAAAGGGGGGGGGGGAAGGAGAAAGGAAAAAGAAAAGGAGAAGAAAAAGTGGAAACCAACCCCGCCAACCAAAACACATCAACTTAAAAGCACTCGCAAACACAAACGGGGGTGGTGGGTGGAAAACAAAATGCAAAAAGGGGGCTGAAAAGACCCGGGGGGACACTTGCCTGGGGACAAAAACAGCAGGAACTTAAGGGGGTGGTTGGGGGAAAACAGGGGGGAAAAAAACGACAAAAGAAAAAAAAAAAAAACAGGGAAAAAAAATCGAAAGGAGGGAAAGGTTTTCATGCCCGGCAAAAAGATGACCAAACCTCCCAAAAAAAAAAAAAAACCAATTGGGGGGGGGGGAACAAACACGGGAAAAAAGAACAAGGTTAAAAAAGACCCACGGGATGGAAATCCCCAAGTGTGCACCCACCGAGGTTAAAGGTAAAAATTGGGCCTGGGGGGGGATTGGCCAAAAGCACAAAAAAAACCACCAGGGAAGGGTTGGGTGGGGTGGGGGGGCAAAGGAGGAAAAAGGCAGGGGGGGGGGGCCTGTGGCGGGGGGGGAAAAAACACCCACTCACCCTGAAAAAAGGTACCACACGGGAGTGTGAAAAAAAAAAAACAGTGTTGGGGGGGGAAGGACACGAGACAAAGAGGACGGCGGGGGGGAGACGGGACAAAGGGGAAACACCCAAACGGGTTTTTTTCCATCAGGGTGGGTTGGGAAAAAGCACAGGGGAAAAGAACAACAAGGTGTTTAAAAAAAACAAAAACCAAACAAACAAAAAAAACGAGCTGCGGCCGACAAACACCGGGGGGGGGGGAACAAGAAAAACGGAATGGGACTGGAAACGCCCCTGACAGGGTGGTGTTTGCAAAAGGGGGGGTTAAGCCGGGCCCAATTATGTTCGGCTTCAAACAAAAGGGCAAAAAAATGGGGGGGGGGGGGGGGGGGGGTGGTGGGGCAAAGGAAACACACAAGACAAGAAAAAAAAAAAAAACATACAAAGGGGGCCCGGGGGGCGGTACAATGGCAGGGTGCCTTGTTTTTGCACACAGGGAAAAACACACAAAAATCTGTGGAGGGGGGGAAAGAACGATAAAACAAGGGATGTGGGGGGACGGTTAAAAACCTAAACAGTAGGATGGGGAGTAAAGTCCAAAACCCCCCAACCCAAAAAAGTTCCCGGGGAGGCAAGGTTTCAACCAACCCACGGGATCATTTTTGCACCAGGAAAACTTGGGGGTGAAGAACCACATGGTGGCACAAAAAGGTGAAATTTGTTGGGGGAAAAAAAACAGGCTTGGGGGTGGTTGAAAAAAAAACAAAAAAAACGGGGTTGGGAAACCACTCGACAGAAAACAATGTGCGGTAACACCACGGGACCACCCCAAAACGCGGAACCAAAAAGAAATGGGGAAAGGGGGGCCCGGCAAAAAAAAAAAAAAAACATCCTGGGGTACGGGGGGGGGGGGATCGCCATCCAAAACAAAAAAAAGATGCAGGGGTGGGGGTGTAAAAAGACACGGGGGAGCAAAACTGGCAAGGGGGGTGGGGCCAAAAGAGAGACCAGAGGGGGGTTGTGGGGTTGGTGAAGAGGGGGGGGACACGGGGGGACAAAACAACACAAAAATTTAACCTCACCCGGAAGGAAGCACAAGGTCAAAAAACAAAAAGGGGTTTCTCAACGAGGGTGGGGGGGACACAAACCACGTGGGCAAAAAAAACAGGAAAAAGACGGCCAAAGGGGGTGGGGGCAAGGGGGGAACCATTGGATTGAAAAACTGGGGGTATTGTGCGGTGGGGAACGCCCTGGAAATGGGGGGGAAAAAACCCACAAGAAAGGCAAACCGGAAAAAAATGAAACCAGGCCAGAAAAGGCAAAGACCCAAAAGGGGTGGGGGGGGCAAAAAAGGGCACCCATTGGTTTTCAAACGGGAATGGACCTGGTGCCAAAAGGAGGGGGCACGACAAAAGAAACGCAGGAAGGAACCACGTGAAAACAAGGCCAAAAAGAAGGCTCGGCCACACAAAGTGTGAAAAACAGCAACGAAAAGGTGGGGGGGCCCAAGTGAAGGAAACCCAAAGAAAAAAAAGAAAAAATCCAAATACCAAGGGAGCCACAGAATGTCCTGAAATGCCACTGTGGTTTGGGGAGAGGAAAATGGAACACAAAAAGGACAAGGGACACAAGGGGGGGGGTTGGCACAGCCCAGGGGGTTTTGGGGTGACCACAAACCCTTGTTGCCAAAAGAGGGTGGGAAAAAAAAGACGGCAAAAACGGGGGGAAAAACAGGTACTAAAAACAGAAAAAAAAACCCAAAACCCCCCAAAGGGACCAACACCCCCCAACAAATGTTAACAACACCAAAGAAGGAAACGTTAACAAACAGATTGTGGACGATGGGGGGGAAATGTGGGGGGGGGAAAAAAAAAAAAGAACCAACAAAAAAAAGGGGGGAAGAAACTCACCAACGCCAAAGGTCCTTGGGGGGTAAGACTGACTTGGGTTGGGAACTCATTGGGGGGGGTGGGCAAAAAGTAAACTTTGAAAAGGCTCAACCGGGAAAAAGGTGGCAAAAGTGGGTGGGTTGGTGGGTGTAACGAACCAACGCAAACCCAAGCCACCAAAAAAATGGGGGTTGAAGGGAAAATAGGGGGACGGGCTTGGGGGGCAATCAAAAACAAAAAATAATAAAAGAAAAAAAAAAAAATCAGGACCAAGGGGAAAACCCTCCCAAAGGACACGCGGGTTCAACCACACATAACCGACACCCAAAAAAACGAACCAGTCAAGGTGTTTAGGGCTTGGGGGAAGGGGAAAAAAAAAAAAGAACAGACAAGGGGCCACAAAGACAAACCAACCGCGCACGTGCCCAACACAGCAGCTGTGTTTCCCAAAGGCCACACAAACAACCAAGGGGGTGGGTCGACGAAAAAAAAAGGAAAAAAAAAGGGAGTACCCAAAACAGAAAAGGATGGTCACCATTTACCCAGGTAGTACCAAAAAAACAAGAACAAAAAAACCCTGGGGTGAACAATAAAAACCACTGACTGCCCACAAAACCAGAACTTAAACAAATGTCCGGAAACCAAAAAAGAAAAGGGAATGAAGGGGGGGGGGGCGTGGGAAGAAACAAGAACAATAATGAAAAAGGGATTGGACAAAGAAACAAGATCGCCAACAACCCTTGAAAAAGAAAATACAGGGAAACAAACGGTGGGAAAAAAAAACGAAAGCAAAACCACAGGAAGAAAAAAGAAGTTCCGTTTCCTCCCAAAAGACAAAAAATTCCCCACCACACCACCAAACCAAACAAAAACAGGGGGGGGGAGACCCCAAAAGAAGGACATCAGGGGAAAAATGTGGGGGGGGGGGGGGGGGGGGGAAAAAAAACCAAAGGAGGGGAACCAAAGACTTTTCGCCAAAACTTGGCTCAGGGGAAATGGTGGAAAGGGGGTCGTTGGGCGTGTCGGACCAAACCAGGGGGTAAAAAGAAAGAAAAGAGGGGTTGGTTCCACAGGCCATCGACTGGGGCACCGCCACACCCTAACAGGGCCAGGGGGGTGGGAAAGGGGTGGCACCCCCAACGGGGGAAAAGGTGTTAAGAATTTGGAAAGTCAAAAAACACGGTTTTGTAAAGGGGGGGTTGGGGCACAAAAGGAAGGAAAGACAAAGAACACTTCGTACAAAACTCAGTTTTTGGGTGAGTCAAGGAAAGGGAAAAAAAGGAAGCCCAATCCAGGGGGAGGGGGGGACAAAAAAAGAAAGGGCCATGGGGGGAGGGACATCAAAACGGGTTCCACCCTCAAGCAGCAAAAAGACGAAGGAAGTGGCCTCACGACCCAACCAATGTGAAAACCACAGGGAAAAGGACACCACCCCGAGCGGGGGAAAAACCTGAACCCAACAGTGAAACCAACTCCTTAGAAAGTGGTTCAACCTCAGAAAAAATAGAAACACACACACAAACAATCAGGGAAGGGGGGAAAAAAAACCAAAATCCAAGGGGAGTTCAAACCACAACAAAAAAAAAAAAACAACAACATTTTTCGACAGCCGTTCCGCCGATAAATCCTGACGAGAAGCAAAAAAACAAAAAAAGAGAGGAGGGGGGAAAAAAAGTTGAAATAGCACAGGTGTAACGTTGGGGGGGGGGGCACTGAAGAAAAAAAAAAGGGGGAAAAACACACCAAAACTTTTCCCCAAACTCCCCAAGATTGAAAAAAAGGAGGGTGAAAACAGGGAAGGACAAACCATCAGGGACAAAAATAGGGGAGGGAAGCTCATTTGAACAACGGGCACACCATGGGGGGGGAAAACACGAGTCCCATTTACAGGTACAAAACACACAAAAAGCGCTGGAAAAGCACACACTACAAAAAAAGGGGAAAAAAGGGGAAAAAAAAAAACAACACAGCAAAAAAAAAAAAAAACAGGCAAAAAAACCCCCCGGGGCAGTTGAAAACAGGGGGTCAAAAAACAAGGGCCCTTGACAGAAAAAGACTACAAGCACGCGAAAAAAGAAGGGGGGGGGGGGGAGGCGGCTTTCAGCGGACAAACAGTGAACACCAACGAGGGATTAAGGGGTGAAAACCTCAGGGGACAGATTACAGGGAGGGAGGGCGACAGAAAAAGGGACAGGGGATGGGGCAAGGACAACAATAACACACATAACACCGCCACGAAAACAGGGCAACACGGTCGGCAAACGCCACCACGGGGTCCCAAAAACCACAAAAAACGTCAATGGTGAACACAAAAAATCACGTTTCCACGGAGTCAAAAAAAGTTGTAAAAAAAGGATGCCCACGGGGGGGGGGGGCGAACGCTGGTGTCAGGGCAAGCAAAAAAAAAAACCGGGAAAAAGAACGGGAGTGTTTTTGGGGCAACACGGGGGGTAAAAACACGTGGGGGGAGCAATCCACAAAAAAGAACAAAAAAACCGAGCGTGAGCGGGCAGGAACAAAAAAAACAGCAATCGTCAAAGGGGGAGGACACAAAAAACCAAAGGGCAACCCGGCAGGGGAAAAGGAGGTCACAAGCAAAACACAAAACCATGGGCTCTTTGTGTCGTAAGGAAAAGTGTCGGGCAACATCAACAAGTCCCCCACAGGGTTTGGTGGGGGAACAGAAGAAAAGGAAATGTCATTCACAGAACAAAACACAAATTGGGACTCCTTTCCTGTGGTGGGAAAAAAACAAGCGGGAGGAAAAAAAAAAAAAAAAAAAAACGCGGGGGGGGGTGGGGGGGAACGGAAAATGGTGGTCAACCCCACCGGTGAGCAAAACACAACCAATGGGTTGAAAAAGCGACCTGGAGAGAGGACCGGGGACAATGGAAGAGAAACGGGAAGAGGAGGGGGAAAAGGGGGCAAAAAAATGAAAAAATCAAACAACAAAACCTGGGGTCCCCCGGGCATAACACAACTTGACACCAAAAAAACAGAGAAGAACAACCGGCACCGTGCAATGGGGAATTGGGGGAAACACAAAAAGGAAGGTGACCAAAAAAAAGGAACCTCAACACCAGGGCCCCCGACCAATCACGCGGGGCAACCAAAACACACACAACAAAAATGAAAAAAAAAAAAAGGCAAAACCGTCCCAAAAAAAAAAAAAAAAAAAGGAAAAGGAAAAACCCAACACAACTGGTCATTAGAGCACGCGGGGGGGGGGGGACCTGGGAAATGAACAAACAACACAAGAGAAAAAAAAAAAACCTGAGGGGGAAGAACCCGATCAGGTGGGGCAAAACCCCGGGGGAGGGTGTGCCCCCACAAACAAAAGGGGGGGGGGGGGGGCAAACGGGGATTGGAAACAGCAAACACCAAAAAAACAACCAAACAAAAAGTGGGGGGGGGAAACTGCAAGAAAAGAGGGGAAAAACGGTTGGGGAAACCACCAAATGGAATGCAAACCTCAAAAAAAAAAAAACTTCCCCAAAAGGTGGGTTCAAACAAAAAAAATCGAGAAAAGAAAGGGGGGAGAATGCAGGGGAAGTGGGCCCGAAAAGAACAACTGGAAGTGAACACGGGGGATGGGGTTCCCAAGGTACAAAATCCAAAATTAAAAGAATGTTTGGGTGAAAAACCAAACCAAAAAGAAATACCGTGCGGGAAAAAGAAAGAAGAAACTGTGGGGGGAAACGCGGCACGGGGTGGAAGGGACAAAAAAAAACCGTTTCGACACAGTTGGGGGGCGGGGCCAGGACAGCACCAAAAAAAGCACCCGTGGGAACAGAAAAAGACAAGAAAAAAAAAGGAAACAAAGGTTCAACTCACAAAAGGGAAAAAGGGGATGACGAAGTTTGGCACAGGGTAAGGGCAACCACTCCCACTCAAACCTCCAGGGAAGGGACGTTAATACAAAAAGATAAAAAACATAAACAGAACGCCACAAGCACAAGGGGCAACACGTGGAACAAAAGAAAGAAAAAGGTGGGAAAAAAGGCCCAATATCCGACCAAAAAAACATGACAGTTGGTGGGCAAAACAGAAAAGGAAAACACCCCAGTGGGCCGAACCAGAGACAAAACCAGCCCCCAAGAACAGGGAAAAAAAAAGGGTACCACCAACAGCAACGCAGGGTCCAACCAACAAGTGATGGTCGAATCAGAAAAGCAGCACAAGGAAACCGGGCGGAACAAAGAAAAACAAAAAAAAACTAAAAAAAAAAAAAGGTGAGGCAAAAAAGCAACACCAACAAAAGGGGCAACCCCACACGTCAACAATGGGTTGGTTTTTGTTTTTTTAACACAAGGGGGTCAAACAAATTTTCCATTAACAACAACAGGGGAAACCGCACGTGACAAAAAAAAAATCATCAAAAAAGTCACCAAAGGCAGTGAGACACAATGCCAAAACAGAGCCACCTGTGGGGACGAGGAAAAGCACCACGAGTCGGGGGGGGGGTGGGGGGAAGGGGGTAAAAAGGAAGGGGCGGGAACAAGAAGTAAAGTAACGCCAAACGGCCAACTCACACAAAGTGAAAAAACAGAGAACCACGGGATTGGGAAAAAGAGGGGGACCACCCAACAAAAAACCAACCACGGTTGGGGGGAACGCCTAAGCACCAGGGACAGTCCTCGAAAAACAAGGGGAACGAACACTGAAAAAAAGGTAAAACCATACGAAAAGGGCCCAAAAAAACCCTGGAAAAGTTCAAAAAAAAAAAAACCGGTCAAACAACCCCAAAACCCCACATTGTGTGCGTCAAAAAACCCAAACCACACGAGCAAAAGGGAACCACAGGGGGTTGGCTACCCAAAAAAAGGGGGTGAGCACAGTGGGGAACACCAGGGAAGAAACAAACGGGGAAAAAACGGCCACTCAAAGCTTCACGGGGGTCCAAAAAAATCAAACGACCGGGCCCGCACTAACAAAAAAAAAAAAAAAACCCAAAAACAACTCTACACAGAAAGAACCACTGGGGGGTACGGGGGAAAAGGGAAACAAAAAAAACCAAAAAAAAGGGGCCACACTCCAAGTGACGAAACAAAAAATTGGGAAAAAAAAAGCCCATGGGGGGGGTGGGGGGGGGGGGGGGCAAATACACCCAGTCAACAACACATGTGGGTAAAACCAAACTACAGAAACGGACAATCCAAAACTAGACCCACACCCAAGCTGATTACAATACAAACAACACTGGAAAAGGAAAACCAAGGAAAAGGGGGACGGGACGAAAAAAAACACCAGAAAGCAAAAGTAAACCAATGGTAGGCTTGCCACCCCTAATACAAAAGACCTGTTGAACAAAAAAAAAGGGGGGCAACACCCCAAACTGCAAAAAGATTTCACAACAGGGAACCCGGCCCCCAGTTCAGGTCACCACACTTCAAAATGGGAAACAAGAGTGAACCAGGGGGGAAACAACTGGGGGAGGAGAGGAAACTGAAAACACAAGACTTGGCGGAGTGGGAACCCGACCCCACGCTGGGTTTGACGTTAAGGGGAAAAATAAAAAAAAATCTGGGTCAAGTCAGAAAAAAAAAAACAAAAACGGGGAAAGGGGGGTAAAAGGAAAAAAAAAAAAAAAAAAGGGGAGATATATCACGTCAAACCCCCCCAAGAAACCAAACCCACGCATGAAGACTGGCGCAGTTTGGGTGAAAGGGTGTTTGGAACAGGGAATGGGGAAAAAAAAAGGTGAAAGGGAAATTCAACAGGGGGGGGGGGGGGGGGCTTTTTTTGGCAACAACAACCCGACACCCCACAGAAAAAACGGGACTGGATGAGTGGGGCAGGGGGGCAAAAAAACGAAAACATCAAAAAAGGACAAAAAATGAGTGGAGGCAACAACAAATCAGAAAAAACCCATTAAAATGGCACAAAGGGCGAGGGCAGGACCCAACCGCAAAAAAAGTGTACAGGCAAACGTCCCCGCAACACGGGGGGAAAAGGAACAGAGACGGGAAAAAAACCAAACCAAGGACCCCCCCAACAAAACAGTGTCGGGACCCAGGTTAAAGGCCGTGGGTAATTGAAACCAACAAACCAAGGGGGAGGGGTGGGTGTTCTAAGAAGGGAACGCTCATGGTGTTTTTTAACAAATTGGAAAGGGGTTCCACCACGCCAAAAGCGAAAAAAGGTTCCCACCCCCCCCTGCTGGGGGGAAGCACTTTTGGGGGTTAAGAGGTGCCTGACAAAGAAAAAAAAAACCGTGAAGGAAAAAGGGAAGCGGCAAGTTGACAAAAAAAAGGGGGGGCAGGTAACGTGGCAAAAGCTCCGAAGAAAAAAAACCAACGGGTGTCCCAGGAGGCTAGGGGGGGTCGGACCAGAAAACCGTGGTGTCACCACGGAAAAAAGAAGGGAACCAAAACAGGGAAAAGGGTGGGGGGTTTGTAAAGAAGGGTCCGGGGGGGCGTTATGGAATGGTGTCCAACCCTGGGGGCGGAGGGCCAAAAAAAATGGGGGGGGGGGGGGGGGGGGGGGAAAAAAAAAAAAACAGGGGAAGCAAATCGGTTGTGAAAAAAAAAATCGTGTCCAGGGCGGGGGGGGAGGGGTGTTTGTTTGGGGTTTGGGAAGGAAACACACCAAAAAAGAAACTGGAAAAAAGGAAAAACCCACAACATTCGAAACGACAACCCAAAACCGACTCGGGAACCACCAAATGCACGGGGGAAGTCCCCAAGGGGGGGGGGGAGACCGGCAAAGGCCAAAAAACACAGATCACCAGGTGGGGGTGGGGAAACGTGAAAACAAAACGGAACTTTTTTGGGGGGGGAGCGTAAACAACGGGTAGAAGGAGTTTTTTTTTAAAAAAAAAAGCGTGTTTTCGGTGGGGAAAAGGAAACCCCCCAAGGAAAGGGGAAAACAAAAGGGGGGGGGGGACCCAAACGGGGGGGGAGGAAACCAAGACAAAAACACCGCAAAAAGGTGTAGGGGAGGGGTCCCCAAAAACATTGTCGACGTGGGAATATCGTGGGAAAAAAGAAGCACGCAGGGTAAAAACGGGGCGGGGACAGTACCACAAAAAGTGGGCAACACCACGTGCGACAAGGGGTCAACAGTACCAGGGACTCCCACCAAAAAAAACGGGGAAAAAGTTTGGAAACGGGAAAGGAGGAAGAAAAAGGCTCCAACAAGTGGGCACAGTGGGCTGGTGGTTGCCAAAATTCCACCACACAGGAAACAAAACAGGGGGGGGAGTGGACAAGCAGGAGGTGACAAGGCTGGCGAAACGGTGGAAAGGTTGAGAAGAGGCAACCAGACAAGGCAAAAAAAAACCAACACACACTTCAAACCCCCTACAGAATCCTTGGGGAAACGCACAAAGAATTTGGTGGGAACGTCACCCACGGTAGGGGGGGTCCTGAAAACAAGGCCTGGGTGGGGGGGGCCAAGGAAAAACAGCCACCCAACAACAAAGGTTTAACCAACACCCGGTAACTGAGACCAGCAATCACCGCGGGAGCACAAAACAAAAAAAAGGGGGGGGCAACAAAAAAAAAGGGGCACACACAAGGTTTGTGGGGAAAACAAACCGCCAAAATTACAAGTTCCCGTATAAAAAAAACCCGGGTCAAAAAAACTCAGGGGGAAAACTAAACGCAAGACGACAAAGCACAAAACTGTGTCCAAAAAGGGCAAAAAGAAAAAAACAGGGGAAGGGCTGAACTGGGGAACAAAATTCCACACAAGGGTTGTGGGGTCACAACCGTGTTTCAAAAAAAACACAAAAAAAGGTCGACAAAAAAGGGGGGGGGGCCGGGGGGGAAAAAAAAAGTAAGGGTACCCAAAAAAAAAAAAAAAAGAACTGTCCCACAACACACGATCAAACGGCAAACGCCAACGCACTTGAGAAAAGGGTTTGGGGAAAAGGGGAAAAAAACGCAAAAGAAAAAAAAACACCAACTTGAGGCTGAAAAAAAAAAAGGGTCCACACGAAAAAAAAAACGGCCCCCTGGTCAGGGAAGGGCCCTTGGGGGAGCAAACAAAGGGGGGGGCCACGAGGAAGAAGGTCAACTCCGGGGGAGAGTGTGGGGGGGTGGGAAAAAAAAAAAAAAGACACGACACCGACAACCAAAATGCCATGGAACTTCACCTTTGAAAGAAAATTCAAGCAAAATCAAAAAAAACCACGACCAGTCAAAAAAAAGCCAAAGAGGGAAGGGTCAAGAAGTACGGGGGTGGATGTGCGAGGGGGCCACCATGACGCGCGATCCTGGGAACACAGGGCCGGGGGTTTCAAAAATGGGGGGGGCAACTAAAAAACACACTTGAAAAAACAAAAAGCAAAAAACGGCCAAACGTGAGGGGGCCCTCCCACACAAAAAAGAGAGGGGGGGGAAAAATGCAGAAAAACGCAAAGAAAAAGTAAAAAAAAATGGGTACGGGGAAAAAAAAAAAGGTAGACAACCGGGGAAAAGTAAAAACCAGTTGGAAAAAAAAAATCACCAACGAAAGGATGTGGTGGAACTAATTAATAAAACAAAAAAACGCACACAGCAAAACAAACAAAAAAAAACATGGGGGGTGACCCCACAGGAGGGAAAAAAAAACAAAAAACCTTTACCAAGAAATGTCCCCACAAAACAGACACGGGACCAAAAACAACATGGGAAAAAACATAGGGGCCGGGGAAAGGTGAAAAACACACAAAAGAAATGGGGGTGGGGGACCCCCCAACAACGGGGGGGGGGGGGGGGAGGGGAAAAAGAACCCTGTGAAAAAAAAAGTTCCCAAAAAATGACGACACACTTTGGAAAAACCAAAAAAAAACACGGGACGTTCGCGAAGGAACCGGGGGGGTAGAAAAGCCATGGCCCACCACCAAAAAACAGGAACTTCATCAAAAAAAAACAGCAAAGGATAGGGGTGTGGGGAAAGACACCAGGAAAAACGAACCCCACGGGCCCCAAAGTCAAACAACAAGCAACCCGGACACGAGGGGGGCCACAGGGGTAACAAAAAAAACAAAACAAAAGGGGGTCAATTGTGGTGTTCCAACACCCTTCGCATTGAAACCAAGCCCCGGCACCAAAAAAGGGCAAAGGAGGGGGTGAAGGGTAACGACACTGGGGGGGGGGACACGGGGGACAAAAAAAAAAAAAAAAAAACTTGAGGGTTTGAAAAAACAGGCCCACCAACCTAGTGTAAAGGGGACAGGGGGCCCAGAAAGTCGCGCATAGTCCGGAAATGAAAAAGGGGGGGAAAGAAAAAAAAAAGGAACAATATGAAAAGACCGGGGACCCGCAAGACTTGGACACAACTGGTTCAACCAGTCAACCAGGTCAAACAAGGGCCTCAAAAAAGGACCAGGAAAAAACTGTGGGGGACACACACAGAAACAAAAAGGGTTGGGGGAAAAAGGCGGAACCACAACTTCGGGGACTCACTGTTCCCGCATTCGATGGCCGAAGTAATATGTAAAAAAAATCCAAAAAGGGGGAAGGGAAAACAAAAGGGGGGTTACAAAAGGTAAAACACACCTAGACTAAAAATCAAACAAACAAAAAACTGAAAAAAAGGCGGCTATTACTTCTGTGGAAGACACTTCAAACACACAAACTGGGGGGAAAAAGGGGGGGGGGAAAAAGGAAAAAAAAGGGAGAAGTTGTGGGGGGGGGGACAAACGCACAGAAACAAAAACAGAACCCATTATAAAGCACCCCTGGGGGGACACCACGGGGCCTCCACACGAGGGAGGGGGGAAAAGGTATTTGGGAATGAAAAGCTGGACGGGGGGAAAGCACAAAGTGGTAGGAAGAAAAGGTCCCAACAAAAATTTTCCGAAATTTGGGGTTGACAACTGTAGTGTCCAAACCTGAAAGCGTTGAGGGGGCCGAACAAAAAAAAACGTTGGGGGATGGGCAAAAGGGCAAAAGCAACAAAAACTTCCCGTGGGGCACAAAGGGGGGAACACCCTCTGGTTGGTAAACTACGGTTGTCCCAAAAAAAGACGGCAAGTTGAAGGGGCGCAAATTTGGAAAAGGCAACTGTGGGAGGGTCCAAATCAAAAAAAAAGTCCACCAAAGTTGGGGGGACGGCCCCAAAGGGGAGTAAAAACGCGACCACAAGGGACAAAAAAAAAATGTTGGGGGGAAAGGACCAAAAAGGGGAAAAAAAACAAGTTGGAAACCGGAAAAGCACCAAACAACATGGTGGGGAAAAGAAAAACAAAAACCCACACGGTGGGCGGGGGAACCGGAAGGGGGAAACGCACAACCGGGGGGTCACAAGAGGATGTAAAAAAAAAAAAAAGCTCAAGGGGGGCAAAAACCGGAAAGGGCTGCGGACCACACGGTGTGTGGGGGCACCAGAAAAAAAAGACCCGGGGACTTTGACAGGGGTGGACAAAAAAACCGGAAAATGGAAAACAAGGGGGAAAATCAACACGGACCCAAACCTAAAGAAGAAGGGGGGGGAAAAAGCCACCGAAAGGAGCCAAACAAGGCCGACACAAGGGAAAAACCAAAATAACACGGGTGGCCAGGAGTCCCCCAAAACCCCCTAAAAACAAAACAACAACCAAAGCTGGGGGGCAAAAATGAGAAAAAAAAAAAAAAAAAAGCAAACCTCAAGAAGGTACCACACCCCGGGGGGGGGGGGAAAAAAAACACGAGCAAAAGTCGGTCCCGACCAATTTGGTTCCAAAGGGGCCACATCCCAAGAAGAACCCTGGGGAAAAAAAACCACAGACAGGCTGGGGAGACACACCATCGTTTGGGGGGGGGGGGCTCAAAAAAGTTCGGCACCAGGTTTGGGTAAACAACAAAAAAGGGGGGACACAACACAACAAAAGATAAAAAAAAAATGGAACATTGCCGTCAAAAAGGGGAAAGTGGAGGGGGTGGCCCCCGAGAAAAAGTGGGGAAAAAAAAAAATGAAAAAAAAAAACCTTGAGGGTATTAAAAATACAAATTGGGTAAAGAGGGTGGGGGAAGGGATGGGGGGGAAAAAAAAGGAATCGGGAAAACACAAAAAAACAAACCAGAGGGGGGAAAAAGTGGGGGTGCGAAGGGGGGGTTCCTTCCCCCCAAAAAACGACACAAGACCACGCCAAGGGAAATAATCGCAAACAAATGGAAAAAAAAAACAAACAGACAAAGAACAAAGGGAGGAAAAAAAAAAAACTGAACAAAAAAAACAAAGGGGGCCACCCAAAACTGGAGGAGAGCACAACGCCCTGGTGGGGGGTGGGGGGGGTTTGCATTACACACCAAAAACAATCAGAAAAAAAAA
>Ga0179593_1627853_pt1 | contig 33318 bp, 43 predicted proteins | sample CZODoug2_1_08_16_FD_185931 | JGI IMG/M metagenome (GOLD analysis project Ga0179593, IMG submission 185931) | Vadose zone soil fungal communities from Angelo Coast Range Reserve, California, USA - CZODoug2_1_08_16fungal (PacBio error correction) | ecosystem: Environmental > Terrestrial > Soil >...
GCAGGGGGGGGTACGAGGCGGGGAGTCGAAAAAAAGAAGTTATTGGGAAAGAGCGTTTGAACCTTTGGATTGGTTGACCGCCTGGCTTTGGCGGCTGGAATTATGAAACCAGCCTCAAAGTACACTTATGAAGGGGGTGTGACACCAATAAGGCAATGCAGGGTGCTCCCGGCCGAAACAGGAGTCTGACCCAACGGCTGAGTGTGCCTGCGGACCGTTGGCGATGGATCGATTGGACGTGGGCTTCGGCTTCAGCAGATGGGAAGTCGTTTGGTGGGGGGGGAATGGGCTGAGAGGGTGAGGACTTTTCGCCAGGACCACTTGGATTCCGCCTTGGGAAGGGCGGAGGGTGAGAAAGGACTTCGGTTTGATGCCGCCGGGAATGCGGATCCAGGACTAACGAGTTGGAAAAAAGAAGGACGGGAGGGGAGGGAGACCGGCGGGATAAATCCCCGAAGGCCAACGGAAGGTCGAGAGGGTAGCAGAGGGAACTTTGGTAATGGAAATCGACTGGTACCAGCGGTGGGTCGAGAAAAGGCAAAGACACTAGCAAAGAACGGTGTTCAAAGAACCCATCTTAACGGAGGGGTAGTGGATAGAGGAGACCACCGGCAGTGAGGGTCGCAGCATTGGATCGACGAGTCGCTCACTCCTATGGCGGTGGCAAATCGAAGGGGGAAAGGGGGGATCTTAGGAGTGCCAAAGGACCGGGGGGGGCAACAACGAGACTCCTTGGCGAATGGCCAGGGGAGATAGCCGAGAGGGGCGACAGGGGCGTCGCACAAGGGAAAGCCCCAAATTGCCGGAAATCAGCCACAAGCGGGGCCTTGAAAAAAAAGGCGGGGGGGGGGGTAAGGTTCGGAAAGGGGCCAATCAAACGAAAAAAAAATAGGGGACGATGCCGGGACACGTCCAAGCGGGGGGACAGAACGTCAAAGTTCCGAATCGGATACGGGCCGGGGATGAAAAGCCGTGTGGTTGAGTTAAAGTGTTGGGGAACCTGGGAATGCTTTGGGAGTTGGACGGAAGAGCACATGAAGGGATAGTGGACACGTGTGCACCCGGGAAAGGACTTGTTTGAGACCTGGATGAGAGGGAGCAACCTCATTGGTGAGAAGAAAGGCCCGGAAATGAGAAAATGCCCCTGAACCAGGAGACATGTGGTCTTCTAACAGAAAAGAAGGACCCCGTTGGCTGTGGAAGACCGTGGGGGGGGTGGAGACTGGACCGGAATAAAGAACTCCTCTCAACCGGGATTTCCTAAAAGCGACCGGTTCAGAGGGGGATGCCTTATAGATCACAGACCAGGGAGCACATTGCTGATCATCATAAGGGATAAGCGAGTGTTAGGGGACTTTGATCGGGGGGGGAATGCCAGGGGTTGGTGTCTACAAAAAAGATCGTTGTTGACAGGGACGACAGAGAGACGAAAAGGGTCTTGATGGAAGAGAGAATGGCTGTGTAGGGGCGAGAACGAGGGGTCAATTAGAGAGAGATTGGGGGTGTTCCCTGTGCCTTGTGGCAAGATAGATTTTCGTCCAGAAAAAGGGGGAGTCAGCGAAATCATGAGGGTGAAAACGGAGATTGCCGGGATGCTTACGTGAATGGAAAAGGTTTTGCCGGACGTAAAAGGAAATAATCCCAACCAGGGGGGGGCCATATGAACAGAACGTCATCGTCAGTGAGGAAACAAATGTAGGGCGAGAAAGGTTTCCAGTAGGAATTGAAATAACGCGAGACTAAAACAATGCCAAAAGGTCTAGATACAATGTGGATGCCACGCCGGGGTAGATCCAAATTGTCCTGTAAGATTGAAGGGGGTCAGGTGGGCGGGGGTGGGAGTGTCAGTGGAAAGATTCCGGCAATTAGATGGGAGGGGCCAGAAATCATATATGGACGGGAATAGGAAAGAGCGGTCGCGGAAAAGAAACACGTTCAGGAAAGGAATTTGGAAGTTGATTCTAAATGGTTGAAACGGAGGGGAGAAAAAAAGATAATCAGGGGGTGTTGTACGCAGGGACAAATTTCGAGGGAAAGGGGAGGGAGGAGGGCAGGGGTAAACGTGGTAAAAGTGCGGGGGAGGACGGACCGGAAGGAGGGGGAAAAGGGGCAGGGGTGCACCCTTTGCCCAGATTCTATGGATGACCCGCCAATGAAAGGAAAAGAGTGGGCCTCGGGGGGTGAGGGGGGCTGGGGGGTGGGGGGGGGGGGTGGGGGGGGGGGGGGGGGTGGGGGGGTACTGCAGGTGTTTTGGTCTTGTGGACGTGAAACCACGGGGGGAAGAACCGACATTAAGAGGAAGGCCGACATACCAGGCCGGCAAAAAGCGGCATTAAGTACAACTGGTGGGGGGGAAAATTGAAGGCACAATCTGAACGATGGAAAATTGTTTAAAGTGAAAATAGCCGCCGGGGGAGGAAAAAAGACTTGGTTTAAATAAGACTGCGAACTTAGGGGAGGGGGAATCAGGTTGGGGAATTTTGATCCGCTCGAGGGGTAGCCGGTGAAGTGGTGGCATCAAGAAAAACCAACAACTGGGAGGAGGGAGAGAAGCTAGTCAAAGTATCCACCGGGAGAAAAATAAGTCCGGACGAGAGGAAGAAATCAAGGAATGGAGAAAAGGACCAGTCTTTTCCATCGGGGGAAACAAAACAAGACGGACGCTAGTTAGGGGAAACAAGGGTAAAAAAAACAAAAAAAAAAAAAACGGGGCTACCAGGTGGAAGAAAGAGGGTTGTCCGGAAAAAAAAAACGTAGAAGGCGGCCTTGTACGGCGATGCAGAAGACTTACTTCACGAGAGAAGGGGGACAGGGTGGTAAACGAAACACTTGCGCCCAGCGAACAAAAAAAAAAAAAAAACCGCGCGGACGGGAAATCGTCGCCTGAAACTCCAGAGGGGCCCAGAATGACGTTGCAAGGAAAGAGGAGAGGTGGAAACTGGGAGGAGTAGAACACAACGTCCTTTCGGGGAAAGACAAGGGTCATCAGTGAAGCAACAAAAACGTCAAAAACGAAGCAGGGGAAAAAAACAGCCGGGAAGAAAGAGAGACTAGAAGACTAGGGGTCCCTATTCAGGAAATGGGGGGGAAGCCCAGGCCCTGGAAAAATGAGCGCGATAGAATAATTCCAAAGAAAGGACTCCCTCGCAAAACGCAATTTGGAAGGGAGGAAAAAAAAAAATTGGGCGAACACGGAAAAACGGGGCGCAGTTCACAGAAACGGAACTCTATCAAAACAAGACAACTGGGAATGGCGGGGGTGGCAACTCGCTTCAAGCAAAAAGTACCCTCAGATAGAGGAGTGGGGGGATTCAAAGGTCCTCAATCCCCCCCAAAGAAAGAGAAAGGCCTCGGCAACAAGGAAACACGAAGTCCAGGCTGAAAGAGAAAAACACCGAGGCGAAGGGCCGCAATTAAGCCAAGGAAAAAGAATGAAAGAGGTTTTCTCGCGGAACCGAAGAAAGACAAACTGGGGGATGATCAGGCGTGAGAAGGCAAATTTGGGGGAAGAATAGATCACTGCAGACAACGCCTCTATGAACGAAAGTGTTCACTAACAAGGGATTCAAGAACAAAGGTATCGACGTCCAAGGAGGAAGGAAACAAAGCGAACCGGCATGACAGGTCGCTTCTCGGCTAAGCAGGGTGACCGAGGGAGGGGTTACGGAGGGTTAAAAAACAACCGGGGACAAAGAACGGCGGTTCAATCGAAGAAATTTATCATCTTAGGGTAAAAGGAAAAAAGAAGGGTGATCAAAAGCGGGTAAAAGGAAAATGAGTCATTTATCTAGAAGGCAATAAGACAACAGAGGGACGTGGGGAAGAAAGAAAGACCGACAAGGGCAGCAAAAAATCATCGAAAAAAAAAAAGAAAAAAGAAGCTGCAATGAAAGAAATATCACATTCAGGAATCACAAAAGAGGGATCTACCAAAAACTGGTCTTATGAAAGGTGGGAGCGGGCGACCTGGTCCGATATCAAAAAATGAACGTACAGAAACGGGAATAATGTCAATTCGAAACAAAAAGTCATTCAAGAACAGGCAACGACGGGGTCCACCGCATACGAATGGGGGGGGCAGGGGGATGTAGAGACGCCCCGAGGAAGGTTTCAAAACGAAAAGTGTCTAGGAAAAGGAAAGAAAAAAGGGGGCCGCGCAATCGCTGACACAAGAGAAACAGGCAGTTCAGAAAAGTGGAAAGAAAATGAAAGGTACTTGAGGAGGAAACAACGGTAAGGGTAATGCTTACACGACGCAACGTCCCAGAGCAGGACCCGTATCCAAAAAGGAATGCAACCCCTGGGGGAACACCCAGGAATGTTTTCGGGCCGGGACCCTCGGAAGCCCTTAGTATGGGGTTCCCCTATGAAAAAATGGAGGAACAAAAATTTCGCAGATATCAGGGCTAAGGGGGGGGTATCGGCGTTTCCAGCAAAGGCCAGAACGGACGCGTGACACCAAAATGGGAAAAACAGAGGGGATCAAACAGCGAGGGACCGCGAAACGCGCGGCATGTCCGACCTTTCCGACTTCAACGGAAGACCCACCAAGAGACACAAAAGGACTGGGGGCTGAGGCGAACTTACGCTAGGAAATCTGAAGAGAGGCAACGGGGGAGAGCCAAAGTCCGAAGGGAAAAGGGAAGCCGCTCTGGTTCCCAATTTCGCCGGAGAACGAAAACTGAGGATTAAACAAACAAAGCGGGCGCACAAAAACTCCTGGCGAAACAAAAAAACCAAACGTCAGAGGGGGGAAAGTGAGAAGTCCTATGTGGAAGAACTCCAGTGCTACGGGAATCAAGCCGGTCAGTATCTCTCCCGAACGCGGAAGAAAGCCTCTCTGCAGGAGGGGAGGAAAGCGGGGGCAACGAGAAAAAAAGTGTACTTTCTGGGACAAGGGGGGGGGGGGGGGGATCTACATATTACACAACTTCTGTGAACCTAAGCCGTCACCTGGCGCTGGGGTTGAACGGGAGGGACGTTGCTTGAGAGAGGAAAGAATGTCACTCAGTCCGATATCAAGCGCTGATGGGTGGTGGTTTGAGGATCACGGCTTCGTGGAGAGGACGGATTCGTAAACTCGTGACATGGGGGACGCCTCGCCTTAAGGGAAAGAAAAAAAGAAAAAAACTGGAGGGTTGGAAAAGAAGAGCTCAAATCAGAGGAAAAGAGCAGTCTGATCGCGGGTGTTCGAAGGGGGAATGAGGGGCCGGATATGTCAAAAAAAGGGTTTATTAAGAGAAAGGGGAGATAAACCAGCAAAGATCATACATGTCGCTGCAGGATCTAGGGAGAAGACTTAACTCGAAAAGCGAGAGAAACAAACGCGGGCGGCCCTCGAGGAAGAAGAGAACGGATAGTACCGTTGGCTAACGTTGACAGTTGAAAAAAGAAAAAAGAAAAGCTGCTATGAGGCAGGGCATCAAGGGAAGGCGCACGTCGGCTTCAGAAAACCAGAGAAACCTCGTCAAAATAAACGGAACTGACATGACGGGCTGATGTTTTTGGAGTGCCCGGGGGAAACCTTAAAATTTGGTAAGCAGTGGGAAAATTGAATAAAGGCGCGAATATCTACTTACAGGCTATCCATTGGCCGAAAGATGCGGGTGGTCCCTGCGGTCCGCAAAAAGTCGGGGAGGGGGGAAGGAAGGGAGGGCAACAAACAGTCCCCAAAAAAAACGCCTTAGAAGAAACCAATCAGAATCAGGAAGGGGGCAACAGGGTGACCGAGGAAAAGCGAAAAAAAAAGAAAGGGGGGACAAGAGCGGGTGCATGCAAAGCGCAAAAGCACCATAGGCGGTGATGGCCGGAAAAGAGATACGTACGCGATCTCAATAGACAAAAACAAAAAAACCGGAAAAGAAGAGAAAGAGAGATGATCGTCTTCAGACCCAGCGGGAATGGAGGATTGGTGATCAAAAGTGGTGATGTCCGACGAGATAGGCGTTGATACCCAGGGGGCGGTTTGGTTTCCGCCGAGAAGACAGCCAGGGGACCTGCGCAAACAAAGCGAGATGGGTGAGAAAAAAGTGGAAACTCGTGGAGTTTTATGGGACCAAAAGCCGCCCAAAGCATCCTAAACAGAAAAGGGCCAAAGCCAAAATCCCCAATAGGCCCCGTCTAGGCAAGGCAGGGGGACTCACGGAAATAATCAGGGCTGCGGCGACACGAAATGACGATTATCGCAAAGGGCTGGGAAAAAGGACCCTTGGGAAAAAAGGAGAGATAAACTGGGCGATTGGGGAAAAGAGCGAGGATGTGGCCGGAAATGTCTCAATAAAAAAATTAACAAACAGAAAACCCATGGGGGGATAAGGGAAGAACTACGCCAAACGGCCCGGGTAAAGATCGTCGGCAGAGCACTGGAGAAATCGCGCAAAACAGAGAGAGTCAGGTCACCAGCGGCGCAGCAGAAAGAATAATACGCCACGCTACGAAAGGAGCGGAGAAGAAAGATCACAAGACCATCAAACAAGAGGAAGGAAAAGGGGCAGAGGATCGACATTATGAAAGATCGTCCCTGGGCACAAAGAAGCAATGGCGGTTAGAGTGCGGAAGGGCTCACAATGGAAAAAGGTTGGACCTAATCAGGAAAAACGTCGGTCGACGTATGAGACCGGGGAGCGATCGAACAAAGCAAAAGAGACGGCGGGTAACTATACACGGGGGGAAATGAGTGCACTCTTAAAGGGGTAAGAATAGAGCTACGACGGTTTTGAAAAAGAAACAGGGGGCCAAAGTTTGCCAGTGGAGAGGAAGATCACACACCAGCAGTCAGTAATAACAGTGGAACTGCAAGGGCGGAAGAGGCGGGGGGGGGACGGTACGGTTAGAGGAGACAATGCCCAGAATCGAGGCCTGGAGCGAAGACGCCTGATCAGGGGGGCACCGGGAGGTAGAAGAAGACGTGCGGCAAGCGGGGGATCGCCAGATCCAAGACCTGTCTTGGAAAGACCCAATGGGGCAGAAGTAAGGGTGCTTTCTAAGGCCGCTGAGGTAAGATATGCGGTTCGACCGGATGTCTCTCAAGTAAAAAAGAACACCAAAGGGTGGAGTATGCGCAAGGAAAACAAGGCGACGTTGGTGTGTGAAAAGGGCGGCGGGCCTGTTGGAGCGGGAATTTGAGGCATTATTCGAAATGGACAGCGCCGTGGCTAACTCGGAAAGGTGAGCGGGCTGGCAAGAAGAAGGGCCATGGGGGCACAAAGAAAGCTAAAGGGGGGATCTGCTGCCAAAAGAGCCAACCGAGAGAAAAGAGAGCTTTGGGGGGACAGAATGAGGTTCTGCATCAGTGTTCGGAAGAAAAGGGGGTAAAGGATGCGAGAGCAAAGGATCGGGCAAGCCAAGGGTGACCTCACCGGATAGGTGGATAGAATGACCCTACGTGTCTCGCCAATAGGGCGAACATCGCGGGACCGTCCCGAGGATTGGGCGACAAAAAATAGCTGGGAAAATGGGGGGGGGACGGTGGCAGCGTACGGCGAAGGGGGGGGAGTGGACCAGGGATCTCGCCACTGAGGAGAAGGCGAAAAACCATTGGTAGATCCCGGGGACTGGCCTAAGTGGGCAGATGTCGGTGGGGAAAAAACTCACCAGGAAACCCAAACACCCGGGTAATGATGGATAACTGAAAGCAGCAAAGCACGAAGAAAAGTCAGGACCAAGGGAAGGCCTGTAGCGGGGGCCCGAGGATTAGAGGCGGTATGGTTCATGATGGGGGGGGAAATATCAGGGGTGGACAGCGCGTTTGTAAAAGAGACCAACATAACTGCCCTGGGAGTGCAGGCCTGACAGGAGGGACAAAGGGGGCTTGTATGGACGGCGATAAATACAAGCTTGCTCATGCCAGGGGGAGACCAAACAGGGCGACCGCAAAAGATGGAGAGAGAGAACAAACGTTACGCCTTGACACGCCTCTCGAGAAACACGGTGGGGTGTATTCGAAAGACGTACAAGAAGAACAGCTCGGGAAAAAAAAATAACTGCAGCTACTTTCAGCCGTGAAGGGAGACAACTGGAATTGAGGATGACCCCCGAACCAAAGGCAGGGAGACGAAAACTTGGGTCATTTTTGAGGGAGAGTGGAACTGCCAGGTGGCTCGTGTTGAAAAGCGAGCAAGTGAGCCAGAAGGGAAACCGGTCAAGTGAGCTGGCTGTAGGGCAGGGCTATCGTAGTTGAGTTTTTCAAGTGGGTTGCTGATCAGGGGGGGAGGAGTTTTTATTCTGGACCGTCCGGGATATGTGAATCAGCGAACAATCGAGCTACAGGAAGTCGGCAATTTGGCAGTGTGCTTCTTAGGTGGTGGACATCGATCGACGAAAAACCATGAAAAAGGCGCACAAGCAAAAGTGGATGTGGGTGCCCTACCGCGTAAAATCAGGGCCGGGGTCGAAAGGTGGGGATAAGCAGGACCTGCAAAAGCGCTAAGAAACCCTATGGGGTCATCACAAAAAAAAGGGGTCCCCCAAGCCGGCCCAGTTGCGAGGGAGATTGCCCTGGGACAGGGAATGACAAGGAATCACGAGGCGTCCAGTGGGCGTGAAGCCTGGGAGAACGAATCGACTGAAAAACCGGAAGGTGCATGGCCACTTGGCAAAGGGAATCGGTGGGAGTGGGGAGGCCACCGGAAAGGGCAAAAACACTGTGTAAAAAAGGCATCACGGGAAAAGACAAAGGGACCATCTATTGAAGGTCCCACTTACTTGGGGGGGGAGACCGAGGCTACATCGACAAGACGTGCAAGGGCCGGGAAACGCTGGGGCCGCAGCGAGGTCGAAATGGTCAAAAAAACCAAGGGGCGGGAAGTACAGATAAGAAGGGGCATCAAGCACCCGACAGTGGAGAAAGGGCAGTGGGAAAACGAGTGAAATTGTTTCCAGCACGAGGCAAATTTTTCATACTGAAAAGGAGTCTGGCGGGTGGGTAAGGGGTTCAGAAAAAACGAGGGGGCGCCTTGTAATTTAGGGGGAAAGGAGCACGGGCCCCTGTTGTAAGAATTTTAAAAGCCAGAGTAGGGGAATCCCCTCTCTTCAACAAACAGGGGGGAGGGATAGGGGGCTGTGGGAAAATACCTGACGGAAAATGACACGGGCGAGATACAATGTGACCATTATTAGGGGACACATGAAACCACCAGAAACGAAGCAGGCATGATGGGGGGGGAAAAGGCGAGCTTGGACTGGCCGTTGAAGAAAGGGGGGAAAAAAAAAAAGGTGGCAAGACACTCAAACCTGGTAGGAGGAGCATGTACTGCCGGGCGGAGGTACTTCAGGGAATACAAGGAATAAAAGGGGTGCATCGATGACCCCAAAAGAAGAAGCGGTAGATCGGAACTATCAGATACTTTCCTTCTCTTAGCGGTTAAGGCAAGGGATGGGATAACACAACCGTGCGGGGGGAGGACAGGGAGATTCCAGTGGCATCAAAACTTTCGAGGGGCAAAAACGGGCAAACATACCCGGCGACCGGCGACGTCGCCAGCACAAGAATCCGTAAAAAAAGGGAGCCTTTGGGGAAAAGTAGGGAAAAGGGACCTTTGGGAGCAGCAAGTTAGCAAATCCCACACCATGGCTCACTAGCGCAACAGGAGACAAGAAAAAATGAAACACAAGCCAACAAGGGGATAAAAAAGCGCAAGTGGCAGGACGGCTATCCGGCGGGACCAGGGAATGGACCGCAAGGTCAACTTCAAAACCTGACGGGAAAAAAAAAGAAAGTTTTTGTGAAAGAAGAGAGGCCAAGGCCAAGCCCGCGAAAGCGCCGAGTCTTACAGCTAGCTCAGAGGCACGCAGGGGTGGAGAGGCGCCCCCGGAGCTGCCGCAAAAGGGGAGAAAACGCAACAAAGAGCGTCAAGCTTCCGGTGGGGAGAGATACCCATTACTATACAAAAAAACTGGAAAAAAAAGAAGTTTCAAAAGTCCCTTGGGAAACAAACTAGAGAACATAAGAACAACGTCCGCGGAAAGAAAGAGAATTTTGAGAGAAATGAGCATTCCTTCAAAAATCTAAGCTAACACAGCGCGGCGGGAAGACGATACAAGGGGCCATGAAACGAAGTCTCTTGCCAAAGAAAGGAGTCACTGAAACGGGTCGTCCCCGAGGAGCACTAAGAGCCGGACCCGGGACAAAGATCAGCGGCTCAGCATTAGGGGGAGAGGGTACCAGCGGGGGGGAGCAGGACGGATCGCCGGAAAATACACTGCAACCAGGGGGTGGCTCCGGGTAACGATGCTGCAAACTGAGAGACGATGTAAATAGAAGGAGAAACAGGACTATCAAAAACAAAATCCCCAAGGAGAACTTAAAACACGCAAAACTGGGCAGACCAACTTCCTAAAGCAAAATACTTATTATGAGGCCGGACGGGGGGGGGTCGGAAAAAAAAAGGCCAGTCCAGCAACAAAGTGTGACAATGGCATGCCCATTCCCTAAATGGGAAACACAGTCAAGGAACAATGGAGCCTCTTGGGAAAAAGTCCGGGGGGGAAGAAAACCATTGCGAATGAAAAGTAAGAAAAGCCCCAGAATGCCTGAGAAGGTACAAAAGAAAAACTCAATAGCGTAGAGAAACGGGGAAAGCCTCGGGGCTGGAAAACTCAGTGATGTGGGAAACCGCCAGAGAGATTGTAAAATGGGGCGAAACAGCCGTCGTAGGTGGAGACTGCGGGCCCAAGGGGAAAATCCGGCCAATGCCGTATAAAGGTCAAAAATGACACCACACGAAATAGTGGTGCGGAAGGAGAGAATCAAAAAACTCGCTGAGAAAAGGGTGAAAATATTTTCATAAAAAATAGTCGACTAAAAAGGGGATTGCAGAAAACTATATTGAAGGACGGGGGGACCTCCGTGGGTCGACCATAGCACCAGCCAATCCCGCGTAAAAGACGCAAAAGGGCAACGCGGACAATAAAAAACGAAAAAAATGTTCGAAGAAACTCGGAAGGGGCTGGGGAAAAAACCCCGAAGGCACGGGAACAACCCCAGAGGGAAACACGCTAAAAAAAAATGAAAGAATGAAAAAAAAGGTGAAAAATCTTTGGTAGCAACGGAACCGAGATCCGTTGCAGGGCCTGGTTTTAGGAAAAAACGGGAACCGACCGTTGGGGGGATAAACAACACCAGAGGCAAGGGCCTCCTTGGAGATCCAGCCAAAACAAAAGGCCCCCGAGAAAGAAAATCGACCAGTGAAAAAGCGAAAAAATTGACGTGCCACAAGTCAAAAGGAAACCAAGAGAAAGGAAAAAATAATCACGACCGTAAGAAGCAACTTCGGGGGAAAAAATCGCGGGAATTCACGTGGGGAGCTGTACCGCCGCGGTGGGGAGTCAATTCATAATCAAAACAGGAAAATTCTGGGCCAAAGTTAAATCGACCCTCTTCGCGCGGGTAACTGTAGGGGGTGACATACGAGCGACGGAGGGAAAGATAACCTCAAGAAGTTTGGGTCGGAGGAAGGCCGTTTGTCTAAAGACGTCGCTGAAAGTAGACGGGGGAAGCAAAGATGTAGGAAGGCCGTAAACAAAACCGTGTAGAAATCAGGGGGGCGGACGTAGATCGGCAGTCGCAAGGGGGACGAGCGCACTATCAGGATTGTTCATTCACACGAATGTGTCCGCAGGTATACGGGTCGAGTGGAAGAAAAAAAAGGGACTATAACGGGGTCATAGGGACGCTCGAGGTTTAAACTGATACTCCATTACTCTTTATCCGATGTTGCGCGAGGAAAAATCAAATAAACACGAGAACGAATGGACTTCAAACCAGGGGGGGGAAGACGGGGAGGAGGGGCCCTGCTCAAAAACCGAAAGGACGCAAGATGTCGCTCCAATTTGCCGGGAACCTGGTATGGGACTCAAAAAGCGACTGAAACGGGTATCTCCCGAAGGAGAAAGGCTTTTCAAAAAAAAAAAAAAAAAAAGCAGGATTATCATCGAAAGGTCACGAAGATCTAAACTTCAGCCATACCAGAAAGCGCCTTGCATAAAAAAAAAGACCGACCGGAGGACTAGGGACTCGCCACGGTACGCAAAGAGCGGGCCCGCGGCCGAACGTGCGGCGAACAACAACAGTCAAACGGGACGACGGGGGGCAGAAAACACCCCCAGATGAAAAAACGGCCCCCCCTCAGAAGGATGCTCCAGCACGCGTCCTGGAAAAAAAAAAAAAGAGAGACCAGGGGATTCAAGAAATACTATAGCAGGCCCCCCTCTCAAGGGACCAGGCACCACGATTGTAACAACGCAGTGTCAGAAATGACGACGCCCGAGAATCTGAGAGGGAGAAACGAGGGAGGAAAGAAAAATGATTCAGACTTGGGGAGGAACTGCGGGGGCTCGGAAATGGTATGCCTGCTAAAAAAAAAGAAGCAAGGGGGGGGCTTTGGTCCGCAAACCGAAAAAGCCAGGATTGCCGAGGGAGGGATGTAATGGGGGTAAGAGCAAATTGGTAACACGAAAAAAATTATGAATTTTGTGTTAAGGCCGGCCGGACGACCGAAAGAAGACCAAAACGCGTACCCGAAGCGTCGAGTCGCCTTTGGGAGGGGAAAAGAACCAATGGCAAGCCAGCCTTCTCCTCCCTGGTCAGTAACGATTATCAAAGCTAGGGGGGATGGATAAACCCCTGGGGGGGGGAAAGAGAACACGTAGAAGGGGGACCCAGGGGGGAAGGGGGTGTGGCCCAACATGGAAAATGTTTTATTGCAATATACGCAAAACAGTATTAAACCCGAACCTCCAGAGGGTTAGCAGAAGCCAGAAGCCTGTAAAGAGAAGGAAAAGGGGGCATCCGGGATCATTTCGAAAGGAAGCAGGGCGGGAACGCCACAGCCATGGAAAAACGGGAGGCGTCCACGGAAAGCAGCCGACACAACGAAGAGACAAAACGCCCCTGACGGGGATATAGGAATAAGAAAAGAACCGATCAACCCCCCAGGAAAAAGGAAATGAAGAAAAACAAACGATTCACAGCGAGGGGGGAGTCGGGATGGTGAAGCCGAATCCACCAGGCAAAAAAAAAACGCTTGAGCGGAAGGCGAAAGACACATACATTTGCAAAACCGCCACAAAATTTTCACAAAAAAAGACGGAAAAAAACGGCTACCACGAGAACCAGAGACAAAACCCTTTACGAAGGGAAGGGGGCGGTGTCGCGTGGCAGAGGGGAACAGCACGAAAAGAACCGACCAAAAGGGAGGAAAGGTGAACGGCCGGAAAAGTTTCTGAGTAATATGAAGGATCCACCAAGAAACCACCAAGCGCGAACAAAAAGTTAGAAAGTGAAAAAAACTGCACGTCAAAAGGCAACGAGGGGATGGTCGTCTGTACTGCGGGATATGAGAAGGAAAAACCACGGGGACGGGAAGAGGCCGGGACACAAGCAAGAGAAGCAAGAACGTGGGATCCTTGTTAAAAGGTCCCCGCAATGACTGGGGTTGAAAGGGTTGGCAGCTGGGAAAGCATGAGAAAAAAATGACCTTTGGGAGGACAACGCAGTAAGGCTTTCCAAAACGACGAACAAAACTGGAACAGCCGAGAAGGTATCTTAACCCGATTCAGTGGCGAAAAAAAGATAGAGAAGATTGGCCTCTAAAGGACAAAAGCTTTTTGGTGGTAGAGGGGGGTGAAGGGGGCCTGGTGGACGTATACCTGGGGGGGAACGGAAAAGGCTTCTGCAGGGGAAGCGAGGTTCGCACTCACCCTTTAGACGATGGAAAAAAAAAAGAGAACGCCAGGGCGCCAACTGCGGTCAAAGGAAAAGCGGGAAAGGGCAACGGAAAAAAAAAGAGCCGGATACCCACGAAAGATAGTCAGATGTGGAAAATATGTGAAAAGGCTCACCAGTGGGGTCAGAAAACAGGTCCAGAGGGAAACACCAGAGCACCAAAGGATCGTCAGCCTTTTAAAAGGACGAAAGCCCGGATTTCAACAGGGGGGGGCATACAAAAAAAACCACCAGAAGTGTGAAGGCAGGCAATTGAATCGACGACGGGGGGCACAAAAAGGCAACCAGAAGCTCGGGGGGCGGAACTTGAATTGCTTGGGTGGGGAAAGGGTTCAAAACCAAAAACGACTGAATGGGCGAGTTCCCCGATCGCGGGAGAAGCGGGGCAACGGAAACCTGCAATTTAATGAAAAAGCCACCTAAGAATGGTCTGAGGATAAGAGGGGCAATATTGGGAAGTCTAAAGGGAAAGGGTTCCAGGTAATGGGGAAGGAAAAACAATAGGCCAAATTATTAGGAGCTGAAAACCAGGGGGGCCGGAACACAGTCCCAAGGCACAGTCGGGTAGGGCCGGGATGACGGAGGGGGGCAATGTTGGGTTGGTTTCAAAAGCTGGGGGGCCACACGGTTGGGTGCGTTGATTGGGGGGGGGTCCAGGAGGACTGGGCCTAAAGACAACGCGTGGGCCGGGTAATTGTATTGACCGTTCACGAAAAGGAAGCAGTGATTGAAAACCGGAAAAAATTGACTGAAAAAACAGCAAGAACTGAAGCTCTCGACAAGGGACAAAAGGGGAAAAGAGGGTGGGGCTGGGGACGACTTGAAGAAACCGAAAAGGAAGTACCAGGAAAAAAAAAGGATACCGAATGCCAAAGTACCTGACATTGAGAAAAGGGAAGGCCAGGGGGTTTTAAGAGAGAGCAACCAACTACATAATCACCCGGAGAGCCAGAGCAAGAGGTAGAAAATTCCGCTGGGGAGATCGAGACCGGTTTGTGATAATCAGAGGTGTTGACCAAGGAACGAGCACGTCCTTTGGAAAAAATAAAGGAAGACAGTAATGGGTGTTAAGAAGAAAACGACGGGGCCGGCAAAAAAAAGAAAAAATGGTTTTCTGAAAGGGGGTCGCAGTAAGGAAAAAGTCGGATAATGACCATCGTGAAGCTGGTGGAAAAGGGAGCGCAAGACGGGAATGGGGGAGACGGGGAGGATCTGAAAACACACAAGAACGATAAAAAGAGACGGAAAGGGGGGAAGGTTGCGGAGTTTCCCTGTAAAAGCGTCAATCAAGTGAGAACCTGTAGTCCCAGGGGGAATAGCCTGAAGGGACCAAAGGTGCAGGCAGGGCCCAGGACGGGGGACGCTTAGTGTTCTCATAGGGCCAGCCCTTGGGGCTCGTGCAAGCGGAGTGGGGCCTGGAACATGATGAAAGGGCTGAAAGAAGAGAAATCGGTGGTGGGGGGGTGGTCAAAGAACAAGGCCCCAATAGAAAAAGCAGGGGTCGGCAGCGTACAAGAGAGCCGAAAAAACCAAAGGCCAGGTGATTGGCGGGTGACATGATGGGCGGAAACGGAAAGTCGTGGGGGTAAGAATAAAGGGGGCCTGACAAAAAAGGGGGCGGCGACGTCAAAAGATGAGAAAAAAGATACACCGGAGAGGATGAGACAAAGGTCCGGGAAAAGGGGTGAGCCGGGCCCACACAAGAAAAAAGCGAAAAATGGATTGAAGTATTGCGTGAAGTACAGCCGACCAGCCGGGCGCAAGAAGAAGGAGAGTAACGGGGGAGAAAAAGAGTCTTTTTTTGTCACGTCAACGGAAACCGAACTCGGGTCACAGATGGAAATGGTGTAGACGCACCAAGAAAAAAGCCAGGGGGGGGAAAAGGTGGAATTCGGCCTCTGTGGAAAATGAAGCCAAAGGGCCGGGGGACTTAATGGGGGGAGACCGGATGATTTGATGAAACGTTAAAGAAAAAGGAAACCAATCTCGTCAGAAAAAAACGGAGGAGAAGAAAGGGGGGGGAGTCGTCAAGCAAGGAGAAAAAACGCAACCATTAACTCAAACAGGCAAAAAAAAGGAAGAGCCGAATGTGTGACCAAAAGACTCCTCATAAGACGGGATGAGACCAGAAACATTTGGCAAGGGGAAAGGTGGGGGAAATAAGTACCGTTGAAAAGGGCTGACTCAACTGCGGAACGCCAAGTGAGGAAGGAGGGGGGGGTACTCAAGGGGGTCAGAAGGGGGGTCGAATGGCCCGGGCAAAGAAAAACAAAACAACTGCCGGCCGGTCAAAAAAGGGAGCCTGGAACAAAAAGGACGAAAGATCTATATTATCGGGGTCGGCAGGGAACGACAACACCAAGAGAAGCCAAGAAAGAAAGTCAGTCATCCGCAAATCGGGAAAAAAAAGGAAAGACCCATGGAAGAAGGGAAAGGCCTGGATAGTCGAACCGAAGCGATAAACTATAAAAAAGCCGGGAAAATAAAAGAGAAAAGGAAATCAAAGTTTTCATCAAGAACCCAAGAAGGAAAAAAAGAAAGAGCCAGCAAAGGGGAGGTCTGGGGCACAAAAAAAAATAGAGAACCAGACGCAAGTGGCCAAAAAGGCGGCCATAAAGCGGGAAAACAGGAAATAAAACAGCCCGCGAAGTCAAAGGGGACGCGAACTGAACTTCAAAAAGAACGTGAGTGGTTGTTTACGTCAGAGTAACGGAAAAAACAGCACAAGAAATGCAACGGCCTAGGTGCGGGAAGCTACGAAATAACGATTTTTCGTTGGGGTCTAAAAACCGGATGACTAAATCTGACCGCAAAAAAGCAGCCAGGAATCAGGCCCCATCGAAAGTATCGCAAACCAGAAGAAAGAAAAACCCACTGCTGGTGAAATCGACCTTGTGGAAAAACCCTGGATCCTCGAGGAAAAGCTCAAGAGGCATAATATCTAGAAGGAAGATGAAGTGAGAAGCTCGTCAGTAATAGAAACTGCTCAGCGGGGGATACCAGGCTGCCAAACTGTCGCTGTAAAGGACTGGCACAGGGTCAAAAAATCAGGAAAATACGTGAAAAACGCGATCAAAAGTCTAGATAAAAGACCGGGCAGTACGCAGGAAAGAGCTCTTCGGGGGGGTCCAGGCCGAAATGAAAGGCAGGGCAAAGGCCAATGAGACGTTCAAGGGGGACTAAAAAGGGATCGCAGACACGCGATCTTTTGCTGCAAAACGGAAGAGAAAGAATCATAGCGCAGAAAAAAGACCGGGAACATAGGGAAAAAGGGATGTGTTTCATCAGTGCACGGAGCTACCGGGAGAAAAGGGAGGAAAGGGGGGTGGGGGTAAGGCCCAATAAAAGGGACAGGAAATAGTAAAGGTCAAAGCCCATGCAGAACGAAAGGCCCCAATTAAAAAGGCCGCACAGATAACAGCCGAGCCAAAGGATTGAACAAAAAAAAAAAATGGGAGACGCATCAAGCAGGTATGGAGAAGAACCGGGCATCCGACCGAGGCTGGCGAAAAAAGAACTAAAAAAAGAAACTAGGTTTACAAAAAAAATAAAACGTGGGGGGGGAGAAAAACACGAGGAAGGCAAAATCAATGCTAAAAAGGGTGCCTGCGGGGGGGAAAAAATGCCCGGGAAAGAGAAATCCGGGAAAGGGGGGGGGGGAAACCGCTTAAAAAGAACGATCCGGGGCGACGGACACTGAACAAGCGGAACCCTGCAAAGAGCCCAACCACGGGGGGAAAAATTGACCTATGGCCAGAAATATCGGAAAAATGGGTCGGGTGAAACATTTGGGGGGCGTGGTTGTATCGCAAGGGACACATAAGACAAGAGGAACCGGCGTCCAAACCATTAAAAAGAAAAAAAAGGACAGAAGGGGCAAGAAACGCGGACAATAAATCGATGACGTGGAACTGGGGTTCCCCGGGGAACAGGAACGATATGGGAGCTGAGATGGCCCACTGGGAAACAAAACACTGGGGAAGACATAAACTAGACACACCAACAGCACGGGCTGAAAAAAAAATAATGAGGAAGGGGCGTTGGTGAATCGCGGGAGGAACGAGCGCCAGGGACGCAGAGCAGAAGGCGACGCTGGGAACAGGGGAGAACGACCTGAAGGTGGGCAGGTCGGGGTTTAACAAAAAGAGTGATCACACGGGAGCACTGCAAGACCCCATGCCAAGAAATCCGAAAGGGAGAGTACAAATGCAGGAGGGGCCATGATTCCAATTCCCGGAACGGTAACAAGAGGGTCAAGGGACGCCGGGATTTGAAGAAGGAAAAGGCCGCTCTTAAAAAAAGGAAAGGGGGAAAAAAAAAGTAAGTGAGGCCAGACGGTACTAGCCATGTGGGGGATGGGATCGAAAAAAATGGGCGGACTGAAGGCCCCTATTAAAGACACCGAAAATCGCAGGTCGGTACTTGGGAGGGTTGCCTGTACTGGAGCGGAGAAGGGGTAGGGAACCTATCACTTTCGATGCAAGGGGACCCAAGTCAGGGGGTAGGAAGCCGCGGAGGGCTGAAACATCGTTGGGCCGGCCTATCCGGGGACGAGGCAAGACTGAAGGGGGACAGAGAGAGAAGCAGGGGGAAAGGAAAACATGGTTCGATCACGACTATCGGAAAAGAGAAGGGGGAATGGTTCCCTGATAAAAAAAGAAAAGGGGTCGTCAGTGTTAGGAAAAAAAGAAAGTAGAATGTGACCGTTCAGTGGGGCGCGATGCTGACGCTGGGAGGGGAAGAGACGCCTTGAAACGGGGAAAACGGAGGGAAGAAGGGCTGCTCAAGCTGAAAAGGGATCTAAAATGGCGAAAAGGGGGTCCGATGTACAAAATGTAAAGAGCATAATGGACGAAAAGAAGCAAGCGTCTGAGGCAAAAAAAGAAACCCCGTAGGAAATGGTAAACTCGGCAACGACCAGTGGACCGGGTAGAGTCAATATCCCCAAGGTGTTTTCTAGAAAAAAGAGAACAAACCCAAGGATTAGAGGAGGTACAGAGGGGGGAGAGCATGATTGACAAGAAAAAATGGCCCTAACCCTTGCTCGACGGAGTGGATCCGGGGGGAAGAAGAGCGGAAAGGGTCGTCGCGGCGTAGCAAAAAGCGCAAACCCCAAAGATAACAAAAGGGAAAAAGGGTCTCAACCCAAATTCAGCGGGGGAAGAAGAAAACTGGAAGAAAAGAGAAGGGGGCGGACGCAATCTCAAAAGGGAAGAAGCCAAATAGATTTCAAAAAAGATACATTCAAAATCGGAGGGAGAGGGGTCCAGACGAAGAAAAGCCTACGACGAAACGGGAATCTAAAAAACAACAAAAGAGGGGGGGGGATAAAAGGGATCGCTGTCCCGAACAGACAGAGGAGCGGCGGGAAAATAAGTCAAAAAAAAAAAGAACAACTTGTGATGTAAAGGACGCGGGCTCATAAGAAGCGTGGAAAAATGAAAAATGGATTTAAGACGAAGAAGGGGACCGAAGGCGAGCCTTTGACCGGGGGCTGTCAAGAAGATTCGGGTTGGGAGAGAAAAATGTAAAAAGAACGACGGGCGGGGGAGGGGATGTTGCCGCCCAAAAAAAACGCCGGACCGCCAAGCGCCGCCGGGGGAGGAAAGAAGTAATCCAACTTAGGGAGAAAGTAAAGTGCCGGGAAAGGAGCAAAGAAAATAGAGAGAAAGCAGGACGGATGATCAATGGGTTTAAAGGAAATGGTGGGATCAAAAAAAAAAAAAACGATAAACGGATAGTTGTGGGAAACGAGCAGTAAAGAGATTGAAGAAGAACTGTCCAAATCTTGAGCCAAAGGGGAAAAGAAGCAGAAAATGGCCATTTTTGGGCCCGAAAAAAACAGGAGCCAAAGAAAGTGAAAAAGTGGACGCTTGGGGGAGAAACAAAAAGAAAAAAAACATCGGGCGTCAGCAGAAGCTAGAGGATCATCAGGGGAAAGCACGAAGCAACCCGATAATAAAGAAAAAAAAGGGTGATAAAAAAAAAATTGCCCGACAAAAAAGAAAGGGAAGAATGAACAACGTCAAGGGATAGAGGTGAAGATGTGGAAGCAGAGCCAGAGACGCAAAAAAAAAAAAAAAAAAGGGGACTGAGAGGACGGCGCTGACATTGAAACAAACTAATGTGAGGTGAAACGCGAAAGGGCAGGGGGGAAAAGGACGTACCAAAGGAAAACAACAAGAAAACGGAAAATCCGAAAAGCCCAAGAAAATCAGAGGGGGGGAAATGTAAAGACCGAAAGATACAAAACGAAGGGGGTACCGACAGCGACAAGGGGGGGAAAGGAGGACTAAAGGGGAGTTTGCGAAGGGATCAACATCACAAAAAAGAGACGAATCCGCCCGAGAAAAACTTCACGCGAAGGAAAAAAGCGAGCGGATGGGTCGGGGAAAAGGAGGGATACTGTGAGGGACTTGAAAGCAGGGGGGGGACGTGATCGGGGAGTGAGCACCGGCAAATCAAACTAGTCCAGGTTTTTGAACAACGTGGGCGAGGAAAGGGGGGGGCGCAGGGAAGGGACCTTGGGGGTCGCCAGAAATCAAAAAAAAAGTTGGGGTGGAACGCAACACAAAATCAGGGAGTTGTCAGAAGGACACGTACTATTAAAAAAGAAGGACCCAAAAAGAGAGGGGGTATGAAAAGACGGACGCCCTTGGGGAGAAGGCGTAGAAAAAAGGGAAAGGAGAGGCGTCCGGACTTCGAAAACTCTGTTTTGGTGTTTGATGGGTATTGCCTGTTAAGGGAGAGAGAAAAAAAAGGGGGGAAGGGTGCAAAGAAAAAAGGACCAAGTCGATTCCTGAAAACCGCATTGCGGAGGGGCAACCGGGAGGGTTGGGAGTGGCGGGGCCTACATAAAGAAAAAAAAAAAAAATCTTGGAACGGGCTAACTGGTTGGGCTTCGAAGGACGGCAAAAGAGGGAGGAAACCCGGAAGAAAAAGAAAGAAAACCTTTTGGTAGCGAATTGGGGAGGAATGCAGCGAACAATGTTGGAACGGAAGGGGGGGTAAAGTTGACCAACAGGATCGGGGTTTCGATCAGGGGGAAGCGATTGGAGGGGTGGGGAAGAAAAACCGGAGTACAGGGTCCCACATATAGCACAGGGTGAAAGCTCACCAGTCAGAAAGGAAAGAGGGTCAAATGGGTTGATCGGTTTAGCAGGCCAACGGGGACTAGGAATGAGGAGGTAAAGACAAGGAAAAGATAAGAAGTGGATGAAAGATACTTTTAGAAAAAGAGAAATACTTCGAAAAGGAATGAGGATCGAGGTCGGGAGGGATTTGTTAAAGTTGTCGAAGGTGGGGGTACTTCAGGGACCCCCCTGCCCCCCTGGGGTTTTGAGACAAGGGAACGCGAAAACCATTCAAACATCAAAGGGAAGGGGAAAGGAATAGCGAAGGAAGGTCGAAAAGAGGGAGATTGCAGGGGGGATGGGGGGGAAGAAGGGACGGAGAAATTTTGTTGCGAAAAAGGGGTCTCCCCGCCCTGAGGGGCAACGGAAGGGGAAGGCGGGTGAGAAAAGACCAAATTGGTGAAGATAAAAAAGCTGGGGGGGGGGAATGAGGGACTGCGATCCAACGAAACGCACTTGGGGGAATTTGAAAAGGGAACCTCATTGATCAGGGACAGCCGGTGGAAATTCGTACGGACAGCAGGTTAAGAAACACGTGGGGGTTGGGGAACGACAAGTAAAAAGCAACAAGAAAAAACGCGGAACCTACGCAAAGGAGCCGGGGACAGGCCGTCATGCCACATTTGGAAAACAGCCGCGCCAATTATAAAAAGTCGCAACGAGAAGGGAAGCGACACGAAGGGGGGGGGGGGAGGCGGAAGATTTTGGGGGAAAGGTGGGAATCCAGGGGGAAGGGGGGTCTGGAATCTCGTTGGTGAAAAGGGGAGCACAACTGAAAAAGATCCGCGGGAAAAAAGTATCGTAACTGGGAGGGGGAGGGGGGAAAAACGAGGAGATGTTGCGGGTTTGGGTTTTTTGTTAGGGGGACCTGCCTGGTTTTTGCGAGAATGAAAGAAAGGGAAGGTGATCCACAGGAAGAAGAAAGGAGAGAGTGGAAACTCGTTGAAGAGGCCGTGACGCAGTTGCTGAGGAAGGGGTGGGGGAACGTAGACCAGGGGAGAAAAAGAAAGGCCAACCACTCACAGGGATTTGATGACGTGAAAAAGAAGGGGAGGCTGGAGTTCAAAAGAAAAAAAAAAAAAAAGATAAGCCGAAGGTCTGGAGGTCGGCAAGGATAGCCAAGTGGCCCAACTGGGGAGAATCTGGGGGGGATAAGGAGGCGGGGTGCTTGCAGAAAGGGGGGGGAAAACCAATTGCATTTAATATGGATGGGAAAGGCATGTGATGGGCCAACGGATTCGCGCCAAAAGTTTTAAAAGGGGGGGGAAAGGGTTCAGGCCGGGAGAGCGGGAATCGAGTCTGCCGAAGGAGGGACAGCGTTTTTTATGGCCTTAGGGGGGGGAAAGGCTAAAAGGAAGAAAAATGGGACCCTGGAATAGGGGAAAAAAGTGGGGGGAAAAATAAACGAACGACAGAGAAATAGGGGACCAAACATGGGACCCGGGGACCCAAGATACCTATAGAGATATGGGGACCCTTCCGCCCAAGAAAGAAAATTTGAAACCGGGGTGGGACACGTCCACCTTCTAGAATCTACCGAAAAAAACGCGGGACCGCACCGAGGCGAAGGTTGAATCTTGCAGGAGAGGCCCTTCACAATAGAGAGGGAAGTGAGAGAAAAATAGGGGGGACGCAGGGAAAAAAGAAAAGAGAATTGAAAAGAGTGGGACAACGAAACGTTAACAGGTTTTAAAAGAGGCCCCCCGCGTGAAAAGATTGGTTCAGTAGAAATATAAAAAAACCCCGGGAAGTAGAGGCCTGGGGGGGAGTGGTCACCTGGGATGGCGGAGGGATCTTTGTGAAGACAAGGGCACCCCGGCAAAGGGTTGGAGATGAGAAGAGGAAGAGGAATCCGGGAACGAATCCATAATCACAAAAACCCTGGAAGGGGAAGGGGAAAAGAGGAGGGGATGGACTCGTCCCCGGAAGCAAGCCGAAGGAAAACAGGAAGTCACAAAAAAGGGACCTGTCATGATAAAACGAAGCTGGAAAAAACATGGAAAAAAAGGAAACGCCGATCACATAAAGGGGGTAGTGAGGAAGGGTGGACAAAAATCTTGAAAGGGGGGGGGACGTGAAGGGGGTGGGGAGGAACGTAAGTGAAAAAGGGAGGGGAAAGGAGAGGACGGCGGTCTGCGGGGGGGGAAAAAAAAAAAAGATCCCAGGGAGGATTTGAAGGAGATGGAGACCGAGAAAAACCTCAACAGAGACCAGGAGGGATTGTTATAAAAATAGGACAGACTTTAGGGGAAGACATAATGTAAGGGTCCCTGAAGATAGAATGAGACACGGTGAGGAAAGACAACACCCGTCAGAAAGGAGACACAGAAAGTTAAAAAAATAGGGGGACAGAAACTTCACCGAGGAAGTGAGACGGATAAGAAAAAAAGGGATACTATCCGACTTAAAAAGAAAGATCCCTTGTGGACCAGTACAGAGATGAAAACTGGGAAAGAGAGAAGACATGGCCCGGGAACAGGAGGACCATGCAAGAAGTAAAAGCAAGGGGGAAGAAAAAGAAGGTAAAATTGAATCGGGGAACAAAAAGAAAAAAGAAACAAGGGGTCCAGAGGAAGTCTGCAAGGAAAGACAGGACCGTCCTTAAATGTTGCCAACATCAAAAAGACCGGAAAATGGCAAAGGAAAGAAAGGGAGTTATGGTGGGATTCGTAAGATCAAGAACAATCAACTTCAAAGGGGAAAGGCAAAAAGTAAGGGGAAAAAACGATGAGATCCATTTCAGGATAGTCACTCTCCCGGAAATGACCAAAGCAAGAAAGAACAGGCACACAGAAAAGGTCCTAGGAAAGGGAGAAAGGATATGCGACCTATTGGGGGGGGAAGGAGGCAACTGGGGGGGGAAAAGACGAAAAAGGACAAGAAAGGTCTCATCAAACCTCAAATACGAAGTTTCAAAAAAAGGAGACTCCCCAAGAAGAAAAAAGAACGGCATCCTCGTCCCAATGCACAAAACTTGCTATAGGAAAGGCGGGGACAGGCATGAACAGTCGACTAGAGAACACAAGGGTAGAAAAAGGTTACGTGTACCCGGTAAAGAAACACAAACATTCAGAAAAGAAGAAGGAGAGGGTCAAAGACGCAGAAAAGAAATCAAAGCCGGGGGAAAGAAAAACGCATTGGGAAGATGCCGGGGCGAAAAGCATGGCACAGTAGGGAAGCAGACGTTTAAGAGGCTCAACAGAATGGGACCAACGTCCTAAAAGGATCCTTAACGAAGCCGGAGGAGACCAAGCGCACAAGAGGACGACAACAGGAAAAAAAAAAAGAGGGGCATACCTCGCAGAAGGGGGGGGGCAATGATATTACATAATCGGCCAGAATTACTTACAAGGAACTGTTTGGACCGGAGGGTAACCAAGCTATAAAAAGTAGAGGGTGGGCAGCCAAAGAAGCTTAGAACTACCCATTCAGGTAAACGGTCAGTTCAGGAAAACGATTCCGCACAAAGAGGGTGAGGGGAGCAAGAGGGAAATTAGGGGAGAGAAAAAAAAAAAAGAAGGAGCAATGCAAGGGGGGAAGGCGAAGAAAGGATACAACCAAACCTAGCATTGGTGAACGAAAATAAGTACTGGGGAACGGTGGGAGAATTGCGGAGATCATGTCTAGAAAAAGAAACGGACCTGAAGTTTGGGCAATAAAAGTGGGGAGACACCAGGAAAATCAGAGGGGTCACAGGAAGGACAAAATAACCTGGGGGAAAGAAAAGGCCGGACCTGCAGGGAAAACTAGGTCAGGTGAAAGACTGGTAAGGAATAAATGCAAAAAATAGAGTTGAGCAAGAAGGGTCGCCAGGACGGATGGAAGGTGGGGGTTAGGGGGCGGTCAGCAGATCAAGAGGACGCGGGAAACTACAAAGAAACAAAAAGAGGAAAAACTCTAAGGTAAACTTGAGGGAAATTCGAAAAAAGACGAAAAGTTCCTAGGCCACAAGGGAACCTCTGTATAGCGAGATGACAAACAAAAAACTGGACTCGCGGGGATTGAGAATAGGAAAGAGACAGGCATCTTGTGGTTGGGTTTTGTGTTGGGTGGGGAAAAAAACAAATAAGAAAGAGATCGAGTTATCTGAATTTCTAAAGAAGGATAGGGATACGCAGGATTTTTTAGACGACACACCTGTGTGTGTGTGTCAGGCTAAAAAAATTATGAGGATTAGAAAAGAAAGAAAGGGGGCACATTGTCTACTTTCGGCCCAAGTTGTAAAATCAAGGGGGAAAAAAGAGATATACGGTGAACAGGAAAAAGGGGAGGATAAAAGACCTGTTTTCAGGATCGAGCAACGAAGGGAAGGGGAAAAATTCACGACAGACCGTACCGAGAAGACAAAAAACCTCGACTTCTTGGAATCAAGGGTCATACAAGGGGTTGATGGACGGACCCCCGATGGGATGGGGAAATCTCAATAAAGTCACCGAACACGCACTCCGGCACAGAAAAAGGTATTAGGGGGGAGGAGAAGGGAAGGGGCAAGTGTCTGGTACCGCCCGGGCGTAAGAAGAGAAGAGAAAAGGGACAATAAAAAAGGGTCAGAAAAAAAAAAAAAACTGATGCTTGGGGAAAGACAGGGGATGGAAGTACGACAGAACCGACGGAAGTGGATGAGGGGGAAGACTCAGGGCTGCAAATTGGGGGAGAAAGAAGGAGAAAGCCATCACTAAAGAAGAGGAATGAGAATGGGAAGATCTGAAAGAGAAAATCATGGATCAAAGCATAAAGACGAATGAAGAAGAACGGGGTCATTCCCGGTGGAAGAAAAGAAAGGAAAGGTAGGTCGGGATTCGGGAAATTTACCATTTGAAAATCAGCGGTGGGCCTGTAAAGAAAGTGGCTCATGCTGACTCTGAGGGATTGAGAGCCAGGGGGGAGGCACAAAAAACCGGAAGCAAGAAGTAGAGATGTCTCCTGACAGTTTTTAGAACAGGAGTAGAAGGCCTGAACAAATCGGACCTCAAGACGGGAAAAAAAAAAAAGCTTAAATAAAAGGAAGGGAAAAACAAAAGGACAACATCAAAGGTCTGAAGGGAATAGAAGTGGCTGACCAAAGGGGGGGGTATGGGCAACCACAGGCACAAGGGGATAGGGCCTGTCCGTTCTGAAACTAAAAAGAAAGCCAACTTACCAGTGGGCAGGAAGCGTCAAATCAGGGATTCGACGAACCAGGAGGGGATCCGAGTTTCCAGTGACGGCGCAGGACGGAGAGGAGGAGGCAAAAACACCAAAACGGAAATAATTAAAGCTTTACATGGAGGAAAAAAATCGCGCAAGAAACCGGGGTGAGAGACAAAAAAAAAAAACACCGCAGTCCAGAAAAAAGTTAGCAAAAAAAGAAAGGGGAAGATCTATACGGCCGTCGCAGGAACACCATCGTGGAGAAAAGGACGAGTACATTGAGGAAAGAAGGGGGGACTCTATCCAAAGAAAACAAACGTAAGGGAAATAGAAAGAAGGAATAGTTAGTGAACGCCCAGCCGTGTAAAACTGGTAGAGAAAGAGTCCTGGAAATTCGGCCTAAAAGATAAGGACTCGCTGGGGGCTGCAAGGGAATTACAAGGGAGGTTGGAGGGAGGGTCCCGCCCCGCCAGAAGAAGACAGAAAATTCATGCAGTGACAGAATCGCTGAATGGAGTAAAAAAAAAGTCCAAAATGTAAAACAAGGGAGAGTATTACTGGGGGGGTTGGGGCCAGCAGCCGGCGAAAGAAAGAGACGTGGCGAACCGAAAAAGAAAAGATCCCGCATCGAACGGGCTCGGAAAAATGGAGCGAGGAAATGCCTCGGGAAAGGTCAGGGAACCTAATAAGTCATGATCTAGGGTGTAGAAAAAAACGTGGGTGGTTTAAAGAAAGCCACGTAGAGATACGGGGTGAAATGCAGGGTTGCCAGAATCATGGGCATCAATTAAAGAAACCGATATTGGGGGAAAGAAAGTGAAGCCACGAATCTAAAAGGGGGCACGTTTCCGGAAAAAAAATCACATAAGGGGGACCATCATGAAAACCGAGAGGAATCACCGCACACGCGGCCAAGAAATAAAAGGGACAAACGTCAAAGGGAAAGAAAAGCAAAACGAGATCCATAGGAAGAGAAGAGCAAAAAATTCCCGCGGATGAAAAACGACAAGTCAGAAAAAAGGACAGCAAGAACACGACATCGATCGATAGGCGTGACAATTACAGGCAGCCCGAATCGGCACATAAGCACCGGGAACTCAAGAAGGGAGCGAACGGGAGGAAAAAACTAAAAAAACGAAAAAGGGAAGGCAAGGATGGTGACAGGGGACGCGGACATGAGGGAATTGAGGGAAACAAATAGGAAAAAGTCGACAAACGAATAAAAGAGTTGGTTGGCCGAGACTTGTAGCAGCGAGAACAAATCTAAAGGGGTAAGACCATCGAAATGGGCAAGGGGGGGGAATGCCAAAAAAAAAATAAATAAGGGCCTGGGAGGAACGAAAATAGAAGATCAACAGACCCAACCAACGAACCGTAAACAAATCCAAACGTGAACTGCACGTCCAGCTGAAAAGGGTGCGAGGGTCACTTAGAGGGAATTGAAAACCTTGTAAAAAACCGTTCGGAGGAAGTGGCAACGGCAATAAATGGCCTGTGTATCCGGTAAAAGGTTGGTCGGGACTGGGAGAACGGGATGGAACACCTGGAAGGCCAGGGGAAACGTCTTGTGGTCAAAAAAAAAAATAGGGGGGGGTGAAGGGAAGGGCAAAATGGATAAAAGTCGGAAAACGCTATGCGGGGAAAGTACCGTTGGGGGGGCTGAAGGACAAACGGGGTTGCGTAGGGAATTGGCCCTTTCAGGCAGGGAGATGTGGGGTGAAAGAAAGGGCTGGAGAAAACGCTGGCTGTGGTTGAAGTGGGAAAGGCAATTCCCGAAACCATGTGAAGAAGGAAAAGCACAGGGGGAGGCATTGGTACTCGGAGTGTGGGGTTTTCGGGCATGAAAGAGGGCCTTGCGTTAAGGGAAAGACGCCATGCAGGGGGGGGGGGAGGGCTGACGGGCTGAAAAAAAGCGCTAGTAAAAACCACGCCGTATATCTGCCAAAAAAAGAAATTTGGGAGAAGAAAAGATTTGTTGGGAAAAAAGAAGGGCATCAAAAACAAAGTGTGGAAGAGCCGGCAAGGTCCAATGTCAAAGAAAGGAGAAAAGGATCGGGGGGGAAAAATCTTGAAGGGGAGTGTGAAGGGGAATACGGGGCAAATGGCCACAAAGAAGGTAACGGGGGTCGCCAGGGATCACCTACAGCGGGGAAGAAGAACCGATCCTCCTCTGGAAGAAAATCGAAAGAAAAAGGAAGGTAAACTGGGTTGGGTGCCAGTCGCTCCAGAAACGGGGAAGAGAACTTGGGCGAGGGGGGGGGTGACCGTGGATTGACAGAGAACTGGAAAAGGGGAAGTCGAAAAAAAAAAAAGGCAAAAAATGGGTCTGCGGAACTGAAACAAAAAATGGAAGTGAAGGGGAAAAGGGAGGGTAAGTGACTTAGGTGAAACGGGGGGGCCCTGCCCCGAAGGCCTGACAGGCAAGGGAGCGAAAAACAGTTCAAAAAAACAGCAAGCAGGGAAAGAGGAGAAAATCGACGAATGGAACAAACGGCTCGGTTAAGAGGGATGTGTTTGAAAAAAAGGACACCAAATCCCTTCAGGGGGGGTTGGGGAAATGGCCTATTGGAAGGGGGACTAAAGTGAGAATCTTGGAAAAAAAAGTTGGCCCACAGGGGGGGGAAGGCAGTTAAGTCAAAATCACGGGGGGGAGAATTAAAGTTGAGCAGGAATTCAATGAGGGACAAGAAAGGAACTAAAGAATCGCGAGGAAAGTGACCTGGGACCAGCAATCAGAAACCGTGGGTGTGTTGGGGGATCGACAGGGAAGTTACACACTCCGCTCGACCATGCTGTACAGCCCGATGCAGCGAGGGTCCGAGGAAGAATGGAGGTATAGACGAGCAGCCCCGAGGAAACAAGGAAAGAAAAAAAAAAGGGCAGAAAAGGGGGAAGTCGCTTGGGGGAGAAGATGGTACAGTTTGTTCCGGGAGGGGGGAAAAAAAGAGTAAAAAACTTTATAAAACAAGGGGTCTATCGGTAGCACTGTCAAGATAACAGCTGAGAAGGAAATTGCTTTTTTTTGGGGGGAAAAAAGGTTTATGCTTGGGGAGGGTCAAGAAAAAAGAGGGGCCAGTGAAAAAAAACACGAGGGTCGGGAGGGCAGGAGGGACGAGCCGCCCGTGGTCTAGGTCGTTGGAAGTTTATTGCCCGAACTATAGATGAGAAAAAAGACAACCACGCCATCGAAATAAAAGACGTCATTCGACGGAGAAGAGTCCGAAAAGGAATCGGGGGAAAGAAAAGCATTTTAGGAAGGGGGGTCAGCAAACTACAGTCCCACTGTGGAAAAGTGGAGGGGGACTCGGAATCAATTGTGGCAGGGGGGGGAAAACAGCGTGGTCGACAAAATGGGGGGGGGTGGAACGAGATTAAAATTGGCTTGGTGGGGGGAAAAAGAAAGACAAGGGGACGCTCCAACCGGTCAAAGAGAGGGTACTGGGTCAATCAAGGGAGGGGAAGCGTCGAAGAGGAGGGCGGGACAAAAGCAATTAAGAAAACTTGGGGGCCTTCCAGTTAAGTGAAGAGAGTTGCCCTGGAATTGGGGGGAGCGAACGACGCTGGGGGGAAAAACAAAGAAAATAACATAAAAAAGAATGACTAAAAGACAGCTGGGCTGTCCAACCGGGGAAAGAGGAACAAAAAAAACAAACCAGGGAAGTTGTGGACCAGGAGTCAGCGAAAACGAGAAAAGGTCCTGAGGAATAGGAAGGAAAAAAAAAACCCCCATCCTAAAGTGGATGTCCGGGAAACGACTTGGGTCTTTTTCAACGTCACCAACAATCGTTCAGAAAAAAGAGGGGGGGAAGGTCAAACTGGGTAGAACACGGATTGTCCGGCTTCCAAGGAAAAAGAAGAATGAGGGAATAAAGTCATAGCCCGTAAGGGGGAATAGGGGGAAGCACGCATCGATTGCGTCAACAAAAAAAAAATTCCAGAGATCTCGAAAGAAAAGAACGAAGGAAATATGGAAAAAACCAAAGCCAGAAGATCGGGAAGGTTAACAGGGTGGGGAAAAAGGGTCTACATGAGAGAGCCTAGGGTGGGGACAACAGACACGGGGAAAGAAACTCCGGCGGCCCTTAGTGGGAAAAGGGTGAAGATCTATTGGTCCGGGGGAAACGAAGAAGATGGGTTGATCCACGAGGATACTCAATTACCGTCTTGATACAAGGTCACTGCTTAGTGAAAAAAAAAAATAGAGAAGTTGGAAAGAAAAAGGGGCTTCAGCGCAGCGAGGATCCAAACAGGCCGAAGGTGGGAACATTAAAGGGAGGGGGAAAGAGGGGGGGACAGGGCAGGGGGATGGACGATCTCTGGAGAGGGGTAGTGCACGATTAATAACAACAACAGGAAGAGCAAGGTTACTCCCAAGAAAGGGCTGATCATCAAGCAACTGACACACCGAGGAAACTGGCCCAGACCGGGGAAGAAGGGAACGATCCGCGACCTAAGAAGAAATTTACCAAAACTGGGGACAAAGGGAGCCGATCAAGGAAACAGAGGATCACGGCCAATACGCAAATTAGAAACAAGCCTAGTGGGAGACAAGGCTGGGGGAAAACCAAAATTCGTAAACAAGGCATATGCAACAGGGCAGGGAAGAACACAGCACCCATGAAGGGGGAAAAAAAAAGCCATGCAGTTAAAGGAACGCCTTGACTCAAAAATTCATTGAAGTGGTTGGATGACAGCCAAAATAACAAATGCAAAAACAAAGGAAAGAACAACTTAAAAGATTGACAAACACAGATCCGAATTCAGAAGGAAAGCTCAAAGGGAGAAAATTCGCAGGAAGCAACTCAAAAGAGCCCAAAGGGAGAGACTTTGGGAAAAAGCCTACCAGCGGTTAGCAAAAGCACCCTGAGGGGAATCAAGCCCTAAAAAAAAAAGGTGAACAAAGAGGACTGCCAACCGCCTGAGAGAAAAAAAAAAAAAAGTCGGAGGGGACCTAAAAGTAAAGCCTGCTCCAATGGGGGTGAAGGCTAATCGAGGGCCAGGCGCTGCGCGGAGAAAGACCAAAACGGCCTGACAAAAAGCCGACATCGGCTGTACAGCGGTCCAAAAACCTTAGGGGAAACGGGTTCGTCGAAAATCCAAAGGTCGAGAGCACAAGGGACAAAGGCAAAAGAGAAAGCAGGGGTCAGGCCCCTCAAATGGGAAGGGGGGCGAAAATGAAATAAGCCAGGTCAGTGATAACGGAAAAAAAGACCAAAAAAAACCGGCACCCCGGGGAAATGATGGAGAGCAAAAGGGAAGTCCATCTCACAATCGGACAGCACACCACAGAAATGTGAACGCGCGTGAAAAAGAAAAACCAACGATAGAGAAAAAAAATTGGGAAATTTTTTGAGCAAGGGAAGCTTTCAAGAGGACAGGTGGCACAAAGCCCTGCCCGGATTACCCGAAAAGAAAGGAGCCAGTGACCAGGGACAGAAGGAAGAGGGGGGGCCGTCTTCCTGGGGGGGGAAAAAAAACTCGAAGTGAATAAAAGAGAAGAAACCACCGGCATCCAGAATACGCCGGAGGACACGCGGTCAGAGAAGAACATCAAAAAAAGGAAGTTCTATGTGGAAAAAGCTACAAATGAGGACGTTGGGGAGCACGAGGGCAGATCAATCTGCGAAACGTACCCTCCGGTGGGGCAGGGAAACAAAAGGACAATTGTACACTTGGGGCAAAAAAGCACGAACGGAAAAAAAAATAACTGGGTAAAAAAAGAAAAACACACTTGACAAGGCCGCGAAAGGGGGGGGGGACCTAGGCAGAAATTTCTGCCAAACAATTGTTCGCGAATAGAAAAGGGAGGGGGACGCGGGGTGAAGGGAAACGGCATCAGAGATCCAGGCAACCTTCCGCGCAGAGAAAGCAGGCTCGGGCAGCCCGCGTCCAACCTAAAGTAGGTAAGGGAAAAGGCGGGACAGTCGAAAATGTCGGAAAAAAGAAAAAGGGAAAGGGAAACTCAAAGAACCGTCGTCCAGAGACCTACACCACACAAAGGAGGAGAACCAATGCTTGATTAAAAACTACCCTTCCCAAAGGGGTCAGGACAAGAAAAAAGAGAAGACGGAATAGCCAAAAATAGTTGTCAAACTGTCAGTTGGCACCAGGGAAAAAGGAAAAAATGAGCCTTGGGCAACAAAGGAAAAAAGAGTTCAACCGAAAAAAAGGGCGAGGTCCAGCTGGCAGGAGAAGAGAACACTACAAAAGGGAAAGTATCAATAGGGGGAGAGAGAGGTCTGTCTCAAAAGGGCCCCAGAGAAAAAGTCATTGGAACAATCATCATCCCGAAATTGAAAGAAACCCTATGTACCAAGGGAAAAAACGAGATGGCAGTTACGTGAATGGAAGATAGGAGGCTGGGGGGGGAGATGGAATTAAGAAAGAAGATAGGGAAGCGACTTACTTTTGCAAACGGTCCGTCAAAAAGGTTCGCTGGGGAGGAACTGAAACGGGTGCTGTACAGAATGAGGGGGGGGAATGATAAAAGATAAAGGATTTATGGTCCCGGGTTCTATTATCTTCGGCTTTTTCAGTGGGTGAAAAGGTGCGTGAATAGAAATCAGCAAAGCACATGGAAGAAGGCGGAGAGAAGGCGAGGACTGAAGGGTGAAGTCTAATCCGCTGGACATCATGCTATCACATTGCGTGACGGGAAGGGGAGGATGTTCCATGAGGCGGTCGGTCCTTGTTGGCAATAAAAATGAACGGTGACAGCGTCTCCTGACACTTGTTGCGGTCTTAATCTCAAAAAAGGGACACGGAAATGAATGGTGCAAAACAGGCGCTCGATAAGGGAAAAGGAGATTCTTGATAGTTGGTGCGAACTTGGAAAAGGGGAAGAGGCAGAAAAAGAAGATAATGAGGCAACTGACAAGGATCGTGGGGGGGGGGATCGCCATCAGCGGGGGGAGACATCCCTGAATGACAAGGGAAGCACACCACGACGCGAAGTACACTGAAGGGGAATACCAGTTCTTTGAAAAGAAAAAAAACTGAGAGCCTCTAGGGGGCTTCTCGAGAAAAAGCCGCGTCAAGGGAAATGGCCGAGAGAAGAGGGGGGAAGAGGACGACGTGATAGTGGGATCCTTGACGCCACGGTCGGCGGGCAGAAAGGGGCGGAAAAAAAAAAAAAATTCAAAACGGAGGGGGACAATTGCACTCAACCCCAGAAAAAGAGAAAAGTCGGCAGCAACCCAAAATCCAAAACCGCCCGCGCTGAACAACAGAGGCCCATTGGTCAACTCTCGAAGATGCAGTGCCCAAAAACAGGAAAGCAACAGTTCTGTCATATTGCCAGAAAAAGTGATAGCTGGACGACGAGAGAAAGAG
>Ga0179593_1682863_pt1 | contig 33297 bp, 28 predicted proteins | sample CZODoug2_1_08_16_FD_185931 | JGI IMG/M metagenome (GOLD analysis project Ga0179593, IMG submission 185931) | Vadose zone soil fungal communities from Angelo Coast Range Reserve, California, USA - CZODoug2_1_08_16fungal (PacBio error correction) | ecosystem: Environmental > Terrestrial > Soil >...
AGCGGTCTGGGGGAAAAAGAAGGGGATGAGCCGCGAGACAGAGAAAAAGGAAAAGAACGATGAGATCTTATACAATGTAGAGGAGGGGGAGACGCCATCCTCCATAACAACAATCTCCTCCTCGGAGCGACGGAGAGGACGAAGTCGGGAAAATCACATCTAAACCCCGGGTAAAAAACGAGCGCCAGCGCGATCATCGGCAGCCGCAAGTGCTGAGAATCGGGGACTCATACAGGGGAAAGGGGTCTTTATTCGGCTTCGAAATATCAAAACTCGAAAACGAAAAGGATTCCGCTATAAGATAAGCGCGCCGAAAAGTCAAGGGAACTCGGCCGAATAGGGGCGAAATCCAAAGGAGGAGGGGGGGAAGGGAAGGGAACGGCCGAGCCGGCTGCTCAGGGAAACTCAAACTCTGGCTTCATCTCTTTCGCTAGGAGGGGGACACTCCTCTCATCGCCATAAAAAACCAATCTACATCTGAACCCAAAAATCAGAGGAAGCACTCTGGGGTTGCCTCAAGATCAAGAAACAAATGAAAACTAATCTAGGAAGGCGAATCCTTAGACAAGGCTTGCGTTGCCTACTCTACCTCTACGCATCTTCAAGATCCGAAGTCGCGGGAAGGCCCATCGCAAGATGACACCTCGGAACCCTCAAGCGCAGACTCGGCGGGCAAATTTCACAACGAGGCCTTCCGCAGAAGGAGAAACTCTTTCAATGTGTCGGACCGGCAGAATGGTTCATCAGGGACCGGAGAAGAACGCTAGTCAATGGAGGCGCAAAAAGAATCTGAGCAAAGAGAGAGTAGGAAAAATTCGGAACTAAGCTTCCGGTCACCCGGACTCCTCCCTCTCAAACCGCTAGATCCTGCCTCCGATGCGTTAAGATCTTCCCGCCAATAGGATCAGAAGGGCAGGAAGACAAGGAATCGCAAACCACAGGAGGGGCGAGGTGGGGGGGGGGGGTTACACCGAAGCGCTTGTTCTAGGGAAAAGGTTTCGGCTTCTTCTGGAAATCCTCACGGAATGGCCGATTTAGTCAGCGAGTAAGGGAAGAAGCAAACTTGGGGGGAAAGAGGCGCAAGGACTAAAAAAAGACGACTCACCGAAGACAGAACGACATCGGGATTCAGAAAAAGGGGGGCGCTCTAGGCGGGGTCGACTCCATCGTGTCAAAACGACGGAAGCAAGCGGAGGAGAAAAAAAGCAGCTGCGCACGGAGCGGAGCGTCCGAAAAAGCCTCGCCTACAACGGAGGGAAAATGAAGACCATCTCGTCGAGCAAGGTGCCTTCAACACAATCTGCTCGTTCCTGATTTCTCTACCACAAAGGACAGAACCGACGAGGCTGGACAAAAAGGAACCTCGGGCCGCGAGACAATCGGAAAGAAATGCCCACACCCCCTCGCACCTTCGCTACGCTGAACCAGAAATGGGCGAATACAAAAAACGTCTAGCTGCGGCAAATTTGGCATCGAGAACCTCCCGAGCTCCTTTCCACAGTCCTCTTCGGGAGCGGAAGGGAGGTAGAAGTTCAGAAGAGATCCATAAGCGACCGTTCCGAAAAAAAGAAGCGTTTGGATTCCTAAAGCTATCCTATTCTCGACGGAAAGACGCCAGACATGGCTCAGAGAAAAACCGGCGTAATCTCGAAGAGGAGGGAAGATAGGGCCCCGGGATGTACAGCCGGGAGAGGGTTCGACGCCTGCGTCTGAATCCCTTGAATGGGGGATCGCGCTAGGGGAGAAGGTGATGCACAGCGGAGCCGAAAAAAACGGGCCGCAGGAAAAGACCTAGACACTGACTTTCAATTCCGAAAGTTTCGCTCGGATCACGCCCTCTTCTCTTACGACCTCCCCGCTAAGAACAGCGCGAAGGGAGGGTGCGCCGAAGGGAAAGCTGAGAAGGGAGGGTCGGGCCGCTATCAACCCCTGGGGGGGACTTATGTTCGATGTTCTCGTTCTTCGACGCCCTCATCGGGGAGCTCTTCTCCCGTTAAAAATCGAAAAGAGAAGGGGGAGAAGGTCGCATACGAAGAAAAAAGAAAGATGAACAAGGCACGCATGAAAGGCCTTCAAAGCGAGGGAAAATAGAGACCTGTAGTCAGCAGATTAAATCCATAAGACTCTGGAAGGCGACCGTAAAGTCGTTCTCACGGTCCTTCTAGATGGAGAGGAAAAAACAAATGAAGAAGAAACCGAAAGCGGGGCGAGATAGAGGACTCAAGAAAGAAAATCTCACAACAAAAGGAATAGAAGGGGGAAAGAAAGCAGAGAAAAAGAAATTGGAGACTGAAATGCTCGGAGTGTCTTGCACGCGGCGTATTCTTTAGCAGACTTTGCTCCTGGGGCGATGGAAGAAAACCAGGACGGCAGGACGAACTAAACGAGGTAGGAAGAAGGGGAGGAGTGGAAGCTCCGTCTTAAATCGGAAATATCCTTCCTGTCTATAGTGTCTGGCGCGGGAGGGAGACGCGGGAAAATATGATAGGATAAAAAGCGCGGGCGCTGAAGAGCTTGGAAGGGAGGGAGGGAAAACGACGTGAGAACCGGTAAAGCAGCACGGTTTTTCATATTCCGTGTCGACCCTTTAAATCTAAGGGTGCCAGACAATGAAAGGCGTAGAGGGGGCGTATCTAGGAGAGGAGACGGGTCCTAGAAATTCGTCTAAAGGCAAGATGGGAGGCAATGTCATATCTGCTCGTAAGGGGAAAAAAAAAAATGTTCTCTCTCAGCACCGAGGATACCGCGATCCCGGAAAGGGCCCGGCGCGTGAGTAGAACTCTCCGGCTATTGGAGTACTCCAAAGCCGTCCATCTTCTTGAAACTCCTAACCGCAAAACCTGTGGGAAGTCAGGAGGCAGCATAGGGGCGTAGGTGAGGGAGAGGATGGAAGAAACTTCTCTTGTGCGCAGGTCGTGTCGATCATCTCTGAACAACAGGAAGGAAGACATAAGCGACCACCTCTTCCTGGGTCTTTAAAGGTTTGCGGGGGTAGGCAGAGAAAAAAAGGGGCCTCTTAATACGCCAAGCAGTTGCAAGAAACTAAGGGGGAGGGGGAGGCGCAATTGCTCAAACCAACCGTTCTTTTTGTACGCTATCAAACCGGGTTTCTTCTTTGAGGAAGCGAGCGGACCAGTGAAATTAGTATGGCTGAAAGCGCCAGTAGGATCCATGGGGCAATGTTAACCTAGACTATATTGGGCACAATGTAGGGAGGGACAGGTGTAAGGGGGGGGGCTGTGCGGAACGAGCTGACATCAGAGGGAGAGGAATTATAGCGGTACCAGGTTACTACTAATGTAGGTCCTCCGCTCCAACCGCGCAAAACGAGGGGAAGGCAGCTCCTGAGCGGGGGGGGGAAAGGGAGACTTTTTGAAAAAATCTAGCATAAAATTTGGGAGGGGAGGGGATGGAAAGGAACTTAGAAGAGTGGTCGTAGGGCCTTCTCCTAATCTGACTCCAGGCACTTAAAATACTGGGAAATGGGGGGGATAGAAGAAAAGGGGGTGCCGGACAAAGAGTCAGCCGGATTAGAGAGATCTTTCTTCGGGACAATTCACTCCATATCGCGCGTTCAACAGGAGGAGACAGGGTAAGAGAGGGTGATGTGGAGAAAAAGGCAGGAGTAAGCTGCCGGGACTTGACTATATCTGCTTTCTCAGAAGTGAGCCTCTATCTCGGAGAAGCCCAGGAAGGGAGCGTATCCTAAAACATTATGGAAAGGGAGGGGATTCGCCTTCTTCGGGGCAGCATTAAATCTGGAAAGTCGCAGGCATGAGAGTCAGGGGGCCGAAGGGGGGGGGGAGTGCAAAGCGAGATGGTACTGAGGAAGGGAGGGGTGGTTAAGATTGCGAGAACTCCGCTATGTCTATAGGGACGATCAGTCTATTTAAGCGGAAGGAAATCCACGCAAGGATAGAGGGAAGAAAGAAGAACTGAGGGGGGGGGAGCGGATCAGCGGTTTCTTAATCCACAGAGTTGTGTTGTCTTCCCCTGCTAGGGAAGGGGGGTGAGGAATTCAAAGCTCTAATGAAACTTGCCCAGGCCTCGGACTAATCCCTATCGTATTGGTCGTCTCTGCACCCGTCGCTCATTCCCAGATAATCTGTCCGCCAAAGGACCTATCAAGGAGAGAAGGAGGAGTTAAGGGGTCCCGCTGCGGCTCATTCATCAGAAGGGGGGGGGGGGTCAGCTCTCATTTAATCTTATCTATGTCCCAACTGCGAAACCCCTCTCCAAGAGGAAGAAGGGGATTTCCTTAGGAAGATTGAAAGGGGGAACTTTAAGAACGATGATCTCTTCTCTCAAGGCAAGGTTGTAGAAAGGACTTTAATGCATTCGAAGGGCTCGGAAAATTAATAAGGCGGTGAGATGCGTTCAACAAAAAAGAACCTAGAGGGGAATCAATGTATGTCACTTACTCTGTTTCGTAGTATCCGGCTGCCTGTTCCAAAGAGATAAGCAGCTCCTCCGCTTGGGGGAAAAAAGGGAGAAACGTTCGGTGTCCTCGGGAGCCTTTATGTCTTGTTTCGATTCTTTAGAATTCCTGGACTTTCGTATCCCTGAATTTCTTCTCCGGGGCGTCTCTTACAGGGTTGAATGCGTTGAGAGGGGATAGATCCATCGCCCGGAGACAAGGTAGAGGGGGATACGTGAGATAAAAGGGGGTGATGGTGCGATGTCTGCTCCACTCTTTGGGTGGTTAAAAAAGAAAGGGGGCGCCAAAAACCATTAATCTTCAATCAAAAAGACCGACACGGTGAAGGCGCCCTGAAAAAAGAGGAGAAAGAACGGAGCAAAGTCTTCGAAACAGCTAGAGAGGGGGAAAAGGGGGGGGTGCGGAGGCTTAGGGATCCGAGTCTGCCGCGCCAACCTCCTCCGCTAAGGGCCAAGGGGAAAGAGTGAGGAGGGTCGCACTTGCTTGAGCGATAGAAAGGGCCGAGGGAAAAAGTCTTTGCCGAAATGGCGCGACAATGTCCCCTGTTCCGGGGGAAGCAAGATAAAGGACAGCAGAACTCCCGAGCCAGATCGTACGCAGACAAAGAAGAAAAAGGCTGAGCTCAACACAAACACGATTAGAGAGATGGCCGACGAGGCGGATGGTCAGGGCGATCGATGTAGCTCGGGGGAGGGAGGGGACATGAGGGGGGGGGGGGCCGCCGCGGGAGGAGGGCGGGGTCCTTGACGCGCCGGGGTCCTCGCATCTTGTATAAAACTTATCTATTCATCACTCTCGCAACGCGGACGACGATCGTAACAGGTAGCTAAGGAAGGGGGTTGGGGGAGCGGGGAAGGAAAAGATCCCGACGACGCCTGGATGAAAGGACATCTTGGAATTCAATCGTTGGGAGGTCAAATCTGTTCTCCATGGGACAGACTACAGGGGGTCGGTTCCTATCGAATTGAGAAAAGAAGCCGTTTAAGCATCCCTGCCTCCACGCACAACCTAGCCACCCTTCGCCTCGACGCTAGGCCCGCGGCTACAGCGCACCAAGAAAAAGGAGGGAGCAAAAACCAGGGAAAGGAGAAGTCAGAGTCGAGTAAAGGAAAAGAGGGAAACCAGGTCTCTAATGAAGTCCGAACTTCACGGGTAGGCTTCCAGGACCCGTCCGGAAAGGAGAGAGAGTGGAAAATAAGTCCAATCAATGGGCCGTTGGGGCCTTAGTGCTTCTCTATTATCTCCTTGAATCACCGACAGGCATAAGGAGGCACGGAGGAGGACTGAAGATTATTATGGTTTTAACAACCGAAAAATACCCTTCTCCTCTCTTATGCGGCAATGACGTCAATTTTGCCGCGCGCTCTCATTTCGCTTCCGACAGCGTCAAAAGAGCAGCCGCCGAGGGAAGACGCTGCATCCTGGTCGTGCATGAACAAAAAAAGGAAAAAAAGTAAGATTCAAAAGAAAAATGCCTTAAGCGCCAGAACGGTCGACTCGCCCTCATCGCTATCAAGCCGTATGCGTGCTAAAGTGAACCGCAGGAAAAGGAGGGGGGGAGGCAAAGGAATCACGAGCGAAAAAGCGCAGAAGAAAGATCGCCCTAAAAGAAAAAAGTCCCTAATCGTCGGCTTCCTATCGCCGCGGGCCTAAAAAGGTCAGGAACGGAGAGGTGCCCGAGGGGGGGGGGCCGAAGCGCAGTTCAGATAAGGCTCGAGCGGGCAGCCCTCTACAGAGAAGAATAGAACGGGGGGGACAGGGAGTCGTCACAACAAAACGAACCAGGGAAAGAAAGAGGTGCTAAAAAAAATCTGTAGGGAAGAAGACACCGGCGCGTCCTCAGACGAGGCGATTCCAGGCAAAAAACAGTCGGAGGGGAGCTCGCGGGAAGAAGCCTATATAGCAACATCGGAACGCTAAGGAACCGAAATGCGACAAGCGATCCTCACCGCCCGGAAAGAGTACTACTCCTTCGCACCAAAGAAAATGGGATGCACAGGAAAGCCGAGTACGATAGAAGGCGGCAGAAGGGGTAAGGCCCCGCAAAAGCAGGGCCATTAATGCGCTTTCTTCTTGCAAGCTCGATTCGCACTCTACTGCCCTATTTCAGAATCGGACAGTCAGATGCCGAGAACTGATAAGTCAACTTCTAAATCACCGCGAAGGGGCAGGGGGAAAGGGGAAAAAAAACCGCTCGAGATGACTAATACTCTGGGGAGGGATCTCCTCTCTGTTAGGACTTCTAGAAAAACGAGGTCGAAGGAGGGGGGTCAACTAGAGGAACGCCGACGCATCGCATACACCTAACAGAAAGAAAAGGGGGAATGGGCCTTGATCTAAAGCCTGCTAACAATCTTTCGTTGCTCTGTCCTGGGAGACCTCCACCGCATCAACAGCAGAAGGGAGCCGAAAAAAGCAGGGGGAAGAGCCAAAATCTCATATGCCCTGCAGAATAGGGAAAAGCTTAGGGAAAAGAGAGCTCCTTTCGTCATCACCCGCATGTTCCGCGAGGCGGTCGCTCTTCCAGAAACAGAGGCCGGTAGCACGGGAGAAGAAAAAAAAAAAAAAGGAGGAGGAAGGAAGTCCGTCCGATGCTAAAGAGAACAATAGGAGAGCCGAGTCAAATCACAAAAGCGGTCCCTCGTCAGAAGGAGAAAAGATGGCTGAGCCTCCTTGATAGCGTCGGGGTTTGACCGTCGTCGTGGACGGTCTAAAAGGGCGGTCGAAGGAGGAAGCACGGCCTAAAGAACCGAAAAAAAGGAAGGGCGAAAGGATTGAGGGGAAGGGGATCGCCTAAAGGCTCCAAACGACACCTGCTCGGGGACTGTACTAACCGGCTCGAAGGGCATGGGAAAGAGAGGGGGAAACTAGTCTCCACCCCGCTTGCGGGAAAAAAGGAAAAAGTCGACCCAGGACACCGGGAACATCTAAAACGATGGAAAAGTGACCGAGAATCGAACCGATTGGCCACCGGCATGAAAAAGAAAGACCGGAAGGCGAATGCAAACGTAGAGAATCGAGGAGGGGAAAGCCATCCTAGCGAAAAGAAGAATCTTCTTCACCGCTACGTATTTGAGGGATCGTTCGCGACTGCAGAAGTAAAAGAGGAAGAAAGGGAGCGGCCGCATCATAATAGTATCTCACAACAACAAGAGGAATATAGATATTTGGAGGCCGTAGAGCAACTTCGAGCGCTGATTAAAGGCCTCTCCTTCCCTACTAGGACGCCGCTGCAAACGCCTTGGGGGAGGGAGGGAGAGAACAATGTCGTCATTCGGACTAGCTACCCGCTTGAGACTCTTTTTAAACAAGGCCTCGATATGTGGCTCGTGTCTGAAAGGCGACGGCTGAGAGGTCGAGGGGGAAGGGGGCTTCAAGAGTAACAAACGGTAGAGGAGGGAAGTAGAGTAACAACTCAATAAATCATCAGTGTTGAGGAGAAGATGTCCCGATGACTCTAACATGCAGGAGGGAATCACGGCCGCTAGGATTGGGGGGTCTGCCAGAGCGTTTAGTACAAGAGAAAATCGCGGACAATTGAGGAGTCTTTTTCAAATCGGATTTAGCTGCGACGTCTCCGACCCTCTAGGGAACGGGGTCCCGACGGAAAGACAGCCCAGATGCGTAGGGGGAATCTCAAGTCTATGAAGCAGCCTGGACGAACCCTGTAAGATCCCGCTGAGCCTCAGCCGCTTCCCTGATCGAAAGACATTGCGGCGGTGACTGAGAAAAAAGATACCCCCTACTCAGGTGTGAGTCAGGTCGTCGATTGGGTACACTCTAAAAGGGAGAAGTCGGGGACTGGGGAACGTCGGGACCGGCCGGAGGGACAGAGGGACTTCGGTAATAGCGAATATCGTCCTTTCCATACGAAAGATTCGCGGAACAGTTCACGGGAAAGAACTTCAGTGGTTTCTAAAAAATTCCTGGCTTCGCCTCGCTGCTTCTCTTTTTTTTGGGAGGGAAACAACTCACGGAGACCGGCAATTTGTGGGGGAGGGACAAGATAGAACTATTTCTCTTCTGGTCAGTGTAGCGCGTCTTGCGACGGGCGCTCAAGGGCGGGAGCCTGAGGGGATCGCGGCGGGTATGTAAGTTCCCAAAGAAACTACTATTTAGAGCGCCGGCTATCTCCTAACAGGCACGGCTAATGAGTTTCTGCATCCCATGGGAGGTGAGGGAAAAAATAGGGGGGTTTTTAGCATCGAGATGATATTCTGAAAATTTAAGAACCTCTTAGACTTTGGCTATGCTTCGCCCTGGATTCGTAAATCCTCGGACTCATCTACCCTACTCAGATTTTCCGGGGGGAGTTGAAGGGGAAAATCAGTATAAGCCGCGGACGAGCATGCCCGCATGAAAGAAAGGAAAAACTTACACCAGAGGAGAAAACTCTTAGGAAGTGGGTACCTTTTAGTCTCCAGGGGAGCTTCTTCAGTTGGAAAGGAACGGGGGGGGTATCTTAGATCTGGGGGGAGAAAATTCTGGGTTGGCATCTCTATTCTACTAAAAAGGCTATATACTACGAAGTCCTCTGAGTCACTAAGTATGAAAAGCTGTCGCGTCGACGAAGGGAAGAAAGAGATCATCGCATGCTTTATAAGGGGAATCGTTGCCGGTGGGCGGTAGTCGATTGGAAAAATGGGGTGGGGAAGGGGGTGGAAGAGAAGCACAACGATCATGGAGAAGAGAACCTAGGGATCTTCTGCACGAAGCAAGCAGGCTTAAGTATCGCCGGACTGAGGGTGGACGGCTCGTCGAGTTGAAATGAACGAATGGCCCAAGGGGGCGGGCTTTCCGATGCTAACGAGAAAAAATGGTGCGCGACTCCTCCTCGGGAAGCCGATCGGGCAGGGCGGCGCGCACGCGGCCAGGATCCTCGATCAGCCGGCAAAGCCCTCGTCCGGAGAAGATTTAGGCGAGGGGGCAGATCAAAAGGAGTCGCGGGATATCGGCAGCCCTTGATCGTGGGGCGCTGGATGAAAAGGGATAGGATGAAAGGGAAAAGAGCATACAGCAAAAGGACGCCGCTAAGTGAGTCTTTTGGTTCCAGCGCTCCTATGAACGCAGGGGAGGCACGGGACGGACAGGTGGGAAGTCTTCATCTGAGAAAGGAATAATGAGGTAGATTAGGATGACGCGTAGGAACTCCGCGGGGGGAGAAAAAAACTCCTCATCCTTCATATCGGTCTGCAAGAGTAAGCTGCCTCGGTGAAGAGGCCAGGCGACATCCGAAAAAAGACCAAAAGCCCCGCGTCGGGAAAAAACATTGTGGATAGAAAAAAAGGTTATCAATGACGGGATTATGACAATCGCTGTCGAGAATCGGACGGGGAGGAAGGGAGGGGGACCGAGAGCACCGTAGCGCTAAAAAAGTTCGAGCAGTCCTGGTGGACGCTGTCGCCGTCGCGGTCCGGGGACGGGGTCGAAGCTTGGCCCTAAGAGGGGACGGACGGAAGAGGGCGGGTCCAGGAAAAAGACCCATCGTCATCGCGCAAGACATGAAAAAGATGTTGTGCGGGGGGCTTGCGATTAAAACGCCCTTGCCGGAACGATCCACAGAAGAGAGAGGGCCCTTGGAGCAGCAGAGCGGTGAGAGCCAGAGGCACCGAGACAACGCAAGAGAACAGAGGATTAAGCGTGCTTCGTAGGGAGCGCCCTCGAGAAGATGAAAACTCGGAGGGCGAACCCTGCCTTGCTATGAAGAAAGCTCGTGAGGAGGGGACCCCAGACACAGCCCTCACCAAATAAAGTTGAAAATCCTAGAGAGACCTCGATCTTCGCCGATCCAAAAAAAAAACTCCAGGAGAAAACAACAAGGTAGAAGATGGGAAAGCTGGCGAGAGAAATCTAGGAGCGTGGATGGGAGGTGCGGGCTTGTGGCGACTGGAAACATTGAGTCTTCAAACTGGGGAAGCAACGAGTGTCCGCATGAAGAAGGGGCGAGCTGGGTTTTGGGTTGGGGGGGGGTTTGTGGTTTGTGGAAAATCTAGCACGCGGAGAGCAGGCTCCTACCGCCCAGCAAAGGGGGGCGGGGGGACAGCATCCAAACAGGGCCGCGGGAAAAAGGTCAGACAGGGGGTCCCGGGGGCCGGCAAGGGCCGAGGCTGAAAATGGTCTAAAATCGGCAAAAAGGAGGGCGATCACCGCGGTATCGCCGGTCTTGGCGAGTTCCGGGAGCGGGGGACCGGCGTAAGGGGGCTACCGGGGGAAGGGGAACCGCAAACGCCGTCAACAACAAGGGGATGAGCCTCACCCCGCGCGACAGGCCCAAACGATCGATCAAGCAACACCTCCAAAAGTGCAAAGAGCAGACTCGCAAACGTACATGAGCGATCCAAAAAAAATGAGGCGTCAAAAAAAGTCCTGGGCTCAACGTTCGCGGCCACAAGGTCCGGGTTCGTGAACTACGAGGTGAGACCGTGCTGGAAGAAGGCTTGGGCCCGGCTCCAAAAAAAACGATGCAAAGATAGGGAAGGAGATGAGGTGTCCCTAGCCGCGCCTTCTAAAATCTGAGCGACGCGATACGCAATATCGGGGGGCAAAGCAAAGATTGAAGTCCTTCGCGATCGCGAAGATCGCAAATCGAGGAGTCCGGTCGCTCGTGATGAGACGTTTGGAATGCGGCATCTATCCGATGACCGCCACGGCCAAGACCCTATCAAAAGGAAGAGAAGCCGGGGGGGGGAGGCGAGGACCAAAGCAGAACGGCCGATGGGAGGAAAAGAGAAAGCTCAGTCGGGGGGCGCCAGACGTCTTCATCTCGGCTTCGCCTGACGTCCTCGCAAATCTGAGGGGCTCTTCCGCGACATCGCCCGAACCCAACCTAGACGAACCGCCCCAGGAGGGCGATTGAAAGCGCGCATCCACCGGCGTCGATCGACCGTCAGAATGCCGCGAAAGCGCGAGAGACTGCTCGTAGCGGCTGGCTCGGCGACCTCTGAAAAGGCGGCTCAAGCGAGCGCCTTCGGCACCGGGGGTACGTCCCAACCGAAAAAGAGAGAGAGGAAACGGGCTGTTAAAAGTCGACTAGCCCGGATTTCAAATCGAGGAATCCCCTCGGCCGAAGGTCGCTCCGGTCGAACGCCACTCGGGACGGGGAGAAGGGACGAGTCTTCAGAGGCAGGGGAGAGCAGCGCCGATAAGCGGCCTCACCCGCGAAACGTCGAAAAAAATTAAGGCCGACCATGAGGCATCGAACAGAAACGGCGGAATTGGGGGGGAAGCAAAAAATCCGGAAAAGGAGGGGAGGGGGAGGAAGGGCACAGGGTCGGCGGCGGCTGTATGAAAAAACATCAATTCCAGGAATAATACTAGTTCTAGCGCAGGAGCATCGCAGCTTCGGCAGCTACGAAAAGAGTCAACAAAAAAGGAATCGCAAAGCTGATGTAGAAACGAAAAGAAAGGAAACGTGAGGACGCGCCATCCTTCGAAAGAGCTTTGAAACGGACAGGCAAAGTCGAGAAAGCTGCTGGCGAAGAAGGCAGCAAGAACAATCCAGAAAGAAACACTCAGACCCTCGGTAACATCGGGATCAAACCCTGCTCCAATTGCGGGCCCGAAGCTGTCGCTAAGCCTAACACCAAAAAACGGGAGGCGCCGGGGTTAGGAGAACCAGGTCTTCAAAACAAGAAAAAAGCCGGGCGAACTAGGAGCGCGCGCACCTGTCGACGAGACCGACGACATTGCGAAAAGAGGGACGGGGCAGAAGAGTCGTCGAGCTATCAAAGCCTTCCGATTCTTGTCTCAGGGATTCTCTCTTTTTACGCGACGGGGGGGGGGGGGGGGGTGGGGGGGGGGGGGGGGTGGGTGGGGGGGGGGGGGGGGGGGGGGGGGGGGGGGGGGGGGTTGGTGGGGTGGGGGGGGGGGGGTGGGGGGGGTTGTGGGGTGGGGGGGGGGGGGGGGGGGGGGGGGGGGGGGGGGGGGGGGGGGGGGGGGGGGGGGGGGGGGGGGGGGGGGGGGGGGGGGGTGGGGGGTGAAGCTCAGACCACCGCCGTACGAGAGAAGTTTACTCGCAAGGGGAAACGGCTGAGAACTACCTCCTAAAGAAAAGATCAGGGCAACCGCGAAGCCCGCTTCCGGATCAAGATGCGCGGCACCCGAAGCGACGCCGAGACTGACGAAGCTGGGGAACCGGTCTTGACCGGAGGAGGGATCCATGTCGACTACTGCAGGAACGGCTGGGAAGCCTGCCTGGACAGATGTCCTTCTGCGCCGCCTCCGCCCGATGACCGCTCTCAGCGGCGTGGGTGCGCCAGAGGCTCCGCCAGCGAGCAGGGAGCAAGCCGTCAGAGTACACCGGGGGGGCCGCGACCCTCTTCCGCAGCCGAGGAGACGCCGCCGAGGAACGGGGGTTGGGGGGGGGAATCTATAGGACGTCAGACCACAGAAAAAAGTTCCGGAAGAAGAACATTCGCGATGAGAGACCTGGTCGAGGCGACGAATGCCGCCGCAACGAACGAAGCCTCGTGCGAGTCAAGGGGTAGAAAAAAGCGTCGAGAGTTGACGGAAAGTAATCCTCGTTAAGTAAAGCGCCAACGGGAGGAAAAGATAAAGAGCTATCTCTGCGGCGTGAGCTCCGTCTTTGCCACCAACGTGGAGGATAGCTACCGAGAAGGGCGGAAGGTTCCAGTACCCTGAAACGAGGTGAAGAAGATATCGTTAGGGCGGGGGCTTGTCGGCGGGGAATCTACCCAGGTCGGAGGAAGCGACTTCGTTAAGAACCGGCCGGTCGATATCGTGGAGAATGTCCGACGGGAGAAGACTGAATTGAGAAATTCAGGTCTAAGAGGGCGAGAGGGATGAGGGATGACTTGACGGCAGACGACACGGAAAATCGAGTACATGACGTTATCAACATTCTCAGTAAAAGGAGGTCGATCCGGGCGAGTCGCACCCCAGCGATAGCGGTTCTGCAGTGTGCTGGAAGAAAAGAAGGACAAACTTGGGATAGCAAGGGACGGAGAAATTCAAAGAGCGGCGGTCGTTTAAAGTTCTGCGCTACTGAAGAGCATCGGGAGGACCGCGAGCCCTCACCTGAACCATTCGAGGCTACCTCGAGAAAATGATCCAGCACGGAGACATCGGCTACGAAAGCAAGAAGCCGGGGGGGTTTTTGTTGCCGTGCACTGCGCCTGTCGGCAGGCGGCGAGCTGCTGATCGGCAAACGGAAGGAAAAAAAAGGACACCCAAAAAAAAAACCCCGCCCGGAGGACTGTCTTCAGGTATGAGATTGGATTTAGCGAGGGTACCCGATAAAGATGCCGAAAGACAAGACGGGTCGAGGCCTCGAGGGTGTGGTAGGGGATGGCGAAGAAGAAGGGGGCCTCTTACCTCAAAGACGAGAGGCCGCGTCGATCCATTTGGGGGCGGCCTGCGCAAGGGAAGACGGTCTTGGTGATGCGATCCCGGCCGGTTCCAGACGGGAAGGGGGGGAAACAAAACGGCGTCCGTGCGGGAGGGCGCCAGCCAAACGCGTTTATATCAGCAGAAGCTCGACGAGATGGGCATTCGTATCTAGTTTGAAGGTAAAAAAAAAAGGGAAAGTGAAAATCTCTCTAAAAATGACGGCCAGCGATGCGCTTGATTTTTAAAAAGGAGGAAAAGGAACGATGGCTCGTAGCCACTCCGAGCCTATCATCCTACCGAACTCGATGTCGTTTCCGGGGACTAAAAGGTATCTATAGTTGGAAAGAAAACTCTAGCCGTAAGAAAGTGATGAGTCTTTCAGGGCACGTCGGGGAAAAAAGGCCCTTCGATCATCTGAAGCTAAAAAAAACCCCTGAATGGGGGGGTTACGACGAAGATCGGGTGGGAGGGAACACGTCCGCCTGGGTCAAAAAAGGGAAAAGGTCCGGAGTATGAAAATATGGTGCGGGGGGGAGTAACCGCATCGCCTGTGAGGGAGTCGAGGCGGCTCCGTGACGCAGCGGAGGCAGACGGCTGTGGGGAAACTTAGAGCTCTAAAGGCCAGGCTAGCAGGCGTGTAAGAAAAGGATCGGCCGCCGGGGAACGGACCGGAGAAGGGTGACATCCGAAATACGTCGGCGGCGAGATCAAAAGGGGCCGGGGGAAGGACGGTGACCTTGAGATTCCTTTGAAAGCGGTTGAGGGAACCGCGCGTCTTTAATGGTCAGGAAAGTCAGCATCGCGGGAAACATACGGAAAAAGGGGGCTTAGCGGTGCTAATGAAATGGGCCGACTATTTTTTGCTGCGAGCGTGAGGGGGAGAGGGGGGACGAGTGACGGGAATTTTATCTCCTCGGACGCGAGCAGGGCTGCGCTCACCCGCGGCATCGGATCGCGAAGCCTCGGCCATCGATGATGTCCGTCCCGGGCTGCGGGAGAACGAGGAGGGGGGCTTCAGACCTGGAGAGAAGAAATCGATAACAGGAGGGGCATGTATCATCAATACGCCCAGGATGCGGGGCCGCTCCTTGTGACTAACTTCGGCGCACAACTAAGCGCCAGGAAAATTGAGATCCTTGTCCAAAAACGCCTGAAATAACTTCCAGAATGAGTGATGGGTGAGTGGGAGGGGGTAGACCCAAACATGAAAGAAAACTTTGCTTTTCGACAGTGTAAGAGGGAACGGCGGTGAATGTCTCTCCTGGAACAAGAACAAAACATAGAAGAACAAGGACCAAACCTCCCCAAAATCAAGGCTTATGGGAGCCCAGTCGTATTCAAAAGGGATCAAGGACGGTTCTGATTTACAGGGCTACATTGGGTATCTATGGGGAGAAGAGAAGGAGGAGGAGTGTCGGGAATAGTTAAGCTAACTGAGGGGGGACTCGGGGTTATAGAATAGTGTCGCCGCTGCCGGCTCTCTGAGAAAATAGACTTGTGGGGGCTGGTTGCGGGGTTGTCATGGAGGATTTCTGGTCAACAGTAGGTCTAAGAATCTCTCTTCGCCCAATAACCGGATCACCGTCTTGACAGAGAACACTCGGGAAAAAAAAAGGGGGCAGGACCACCCTTATATCGAGGGGGATAAACTAGATCTCTTACCTTTTTTCACGGCGCTTCAGATCGTCATTATTTTTCTCGGTTCAAAAAGACTCACAAGACGAAGAAAAACCGGGGCTCCCGGAAGGACGTGCTCAAGATTCTGAGAGGACTCTCCTCACCGAGGATCTACACCTAGGTGCCTGACCCAATCAAAGGAGGGATCTCCCGCCTGTTAAAGGCGGCCCAAAACATTCCTCCCCTACCTTGAACTTCTGCGTCAAATATCGTCTTCGTCTCCCACTCGATAAAAAAAAGTAGGGTGGGACAAACTACTATTCTTTCAGAGAATAGAGAAGGGAGGATTTCGGCAATGATTTGATTGGCCCTGCGGGACTTCGAATTCCTTTTAGAGCACCGAGGTGAGATATCCTGACATTGGATTAAAGGAGATCTATCAAAAGACAGCAGCTTCTCGGGGGGGTTTGATGGGAGAGCGTATCCCAGAATCCCTACTATCGGGGGCGAAGTCCACAAGGCAGCGAGCAGCGGGCCTCGGACCAATGCTAAACTCAGGGGGGGGAGCAGGGGCAACACCAGGAGCGACCTTGGGCTTTGCGAGTTGCCTGCAGAGTGGCGAAAAATGCCATTGGGGGGAAAAACCAGAGAAGGCTCCGCCAGACAGAAGGCTAAAACTAATCTAAAAGGAGCCTCTACCGAGCGGGACGACCCATCGCAACGAAGACACTGCCCTGCCAGGGAGGGAGGATGCTAGAAAAGAAACTCTGAAGTCAGAATCTGAACACGAGCCCAAGTCCTCACTGTCCGGTCGAAAAAATTGCTGAAGGAGCAAATGTCCTACTGAGACGGCTTCTCGGAAGGCCTCTCCATACGAAACACCGCAAAGGACCAGCTTAACCGAAAAGATCTGACTTCATATAAGAGGGTGGAGAAATCCAGAAAAAAAAAACGCAAATCTCTGCGCGAAGCAATATTGATGCAGCAAAATAGGTCAGTAAGAGCCCATCGAAGTCGGCGCCTGCGACAAAGACGGAATAAAGCCGAGAAAAAAAGATCGGGAGTAGCCAAGAGAATCCGGGAAAATCAGGAGGCCCTATCATCTAGCCCGACGCCGAGCGAGCGGGACCGCGAAAAAGAAAAGGAAGCAAGGCATCGTGCCAAAATCGGGAATGGCGGCCGGCGTGCGAGCCGCCCCGGCACGCTCGGGGGGTCTGAGGAACGCGAATCGGGAGAACGTTCCATAAAGGGAACAGAACCAAAGATCAATGAAAAAGTCACCAACGGGAGGGGAGTCACCTCAATTCCGTCGCTCGACCACCTTCATTCCCGGCAATCGAATATCCTTGCCCTGGCGTAAAAGCTAGAACGGGCAGGTAGCTACAGAAAACGAGAAATCGTAGATTCGGCGAATCAACCGAGAATCCATGAAGATCGCCATTACCGTTCCACAAAAACGGAGGACGCTCGCTCCAAAAAAAAATGAGAAACTGATTGGAAGGGGGGGTGCCAACCTCATAGAAGGCTATCCAAAGTGGCAGCTGGGCGGCAAATAACCGCTATCAGGAAGGAAACTGAATCAGTTAAATTCTCGCAAGGAACCCTAGACCAGACACCGCGAGCGCCAGCGGCGTTTACGACCCTGAGGGAAGCACCCGTTGCACCAGAACCCAGGATCATTCGGAGAGTCTTAACCTGACCTCCGCTTCTTTCGCGTGCTTCATGAGTAGGTCAGGGGGTAAAGGAAAAAAGTGCTATGGGAACAGCGTGCCTTCAAAGAGAACGCAAGGTCTGAATGTAAAAAGAGGCGCAGACAGGCAACCGATGAACTCTTGCCGGAAAAAAAAATAGATTTTCAATCGGGGGGAGGGGGAAGAGAGGGAGACGTCAGTTCTACTCCACGTCGAAAGAAGCGGGGAAACGGGGGGAAAAAGATCGGAAGAAATCTTCTCTTTAGGGGCGGCTCTCCTCGCAAGCCAACTACTGCCAAGAATACCAAAAAGCTGTGGCGGGAGTCAAAAAAAAAAAAAGCCGGAATATGAGCATTCTCGGTCTCTGCAAGTTCCTATAAAACGACTTTCTCTGCTCAATCGTCACCTGATCGCACAAGAAACTTAAAAATTGGCAAAAAAAAAAAATAGACTAGTCTCGACTCGGGTATTAATGATTTACGCCAGCCCCGCCCGTAGCCAAAAAATCGCGGGCGCTCCTATTCGATACGTCGCTGAAGAGATCGCCGCCTTACATATCGAAGGAAAAGTAGGGTAGGAAGAAGCAGACTATGGTCTTCAACCGGAAGAGAAGCCATGAAGAGAAATCATCTGACAAGGGGGGGAGGCCGACCTACGGCGTCCAGTTCTTTGAAAAAAAAAAACAGAAGTGAAGGGGAAAAGAAGGGACCAGTGGGAAGGACAAAAGAGGCTAGCCATTGTGACTTCGGGAGACTGACTCCTGAACGACGCCACCTACCCGCTCTAGAATAAAAATAGGGGAGAATCGCGGGGCCCTATGTCTTCTTCTCTCGAAAACTCTCCGGGACTGCCCGAAAAACGGTCCTTCTATTGAAGTACGCCGAATCGCTCAACCAAGCTTACACTGAGGAGGTTGCTATTCGTCGACTCCCTGTCTCGCATAATGATTGGGAGGAAAAGAGGGTGAAAGGGGATATCGAGACCGAATCCCACAGAGAAAGGGAAGGATCCATGGATTCCCCGTCATTGGGGGCAGCCTGGGTAGAGATCGCCGAAACAGCCATCTGGCTCTGGTCACCTTCCTCAATTCTGAGGGTACGAAATCATTCGCTCAGTAATCCTCGCATTAGATAGCTTCGCAACCACTCAGCTACTCAACCAAACAACACTTATTAGAAAAGAGAGGAGTTAACGGATGCTGCCTAGCTCGGTGTAAACATCTTATGGCCCCCGAATCTCGAAATGTCTGCAGAACGCCTTGACAGACGGCTTAACAATGTCGTCGTGGCGTGCATTAGATGGAATAACCCCAGGCGATATCGCGAGGTAGGTTCAATCAAAATCCTAGGGGGAAAGGCGGTCTGCAAAAGCTGTCTATGGCTCCAGTCAAGGGGCTGTACTCTTAAGGGGCCCCTCTCCCAAACTCGGGTGAGAGCGAGGCGGCAGGCGAAATCGCGGCAGAGACGGGAGAGAAAAATCAGGGGGGAGGGATGGCGACGCGTCAGGCACCTGAAATCCGGCAGAAAAAGAGGTTATTCTAAAAAGGGCTGGCACTGTCCAGCATCTACATTGAGATCCTATCAAAGAAAAAAAACGATCGGTTAGTAGAACTTCTTCTCACGGGCCAGTCGGATACTATTACGCCTCTGGTCAGACCGCCGGCCTCCAAGTATAGCGGTTTCTTTTCTCGGAGAGGGGCAATATTTTCAAGACCCCTCAAATCGGATCCTTGGTTGGACAGATCGATTTGGTGGGAAAAAAATGGGTGCTACCAGAAGAGTCAGCGCATCTAAACCTCTGGGGAACGTGTCATTAATCTCGGGGCGGGCGAGACTATTAAATTACCTAACGACGAGGAGGGGCCGGCGATTCCGCTTCTCGGGTCAGGCGCTAAGCCCGCGGTTGTATCCGGCTATTAGGAGTCCTAGGCAGGAAGTCACATTCTATTGGGGGGGAACTGAATCAGGAACAGTCATATGGGGGGGGAGCATTTCGCCTAGGATCTATTTCATGTATCCTTCTTGTCAGGTTGAGGGGGGCGTGTAGGGATTGAGTCATGAGACCTCCCCTGAGGGAGCCTTGGGGGAGGACTTCTTAACTTAACATCAGAAATCTACAAGTGCTGGGCCTCCCGAGTATATCTCCTTAATCTATTTGTGCAGCCTGCCGAATGTTGAATTGGAAGGATAGACGGCTACGAATTGGGCGGCGCCGTACTCGCGTCAAAAAACCCATTGACCAGATCATATGAACCGAACCGCTGAATGGTTGAGAGACGCGCTTCGGCGGTGACGTCTCGAGCATGACCATGGGTTAGGCGGAGAAAGGATGAGACCCTAAATCAGGAAGCATAATCATTAGATGACCGATGAGTAAAGGGTGATGATCAGAGAAGCTCGGAGGCCTCTACGTCGCCGAGGGCGCAGGACTGGGGGAAACGCCGGTGAGGTCACAGCATGAATTTATGAGGGGTCGAGGTTAACGTGCCTATTCTGGATTTCGGAAGGAGATGGAAGAACCGCCGCGAGCGCCTTATTGGGAGGAACGCGGGGCGGCTGCGAATTAAAAGGCCGGACTGCAGTGGCGGAAGGCGGTAGGAGAACCGAGTTGGTTGCAATGGTAAGGGAGTTAGGTGGCTAGGGCGAGGACGCCCTTGGAGTGGGGTGGAAACCTCCTCCTAACCCGATTAAAGAAGAGGGGCGGCTCCGGAGGAGAATTGAAAAACTGCGCGAAGAGGGGAAAAGGACCTGCCTCAAGGGATCGCTATATGCTATTAGGAGGGAGGGAGGGTGTGGAGGTCGGCATCCCTTGGAGGAGTGCGCGGGAGAACTTGACATCATAATCATAAGGAATTGCGCCGAGGGCTGGGGCCCTACGGAAACAGATTTGGGAGTTGATTCTCGCTGCATCAGATATAGGCTGTCCTCAGTTAGACTGAAGGGGAAAAGGGGAGGGTAAGCCCCGATCACACTTTTCAAATCAGGTTGACGGGTAATCTGGGGGGGGGATAGTATAGGCCGGCGATCAAAGAATATCTCGAAAGAGCGGGTTGAACCAGCATTGGTGGGACGGATGAAAAAACCTGTAAGGAAGGATGAATTTGGGTTTTTCGGCTTCTTGTCAGAGAGGGAAGGGCTAGAGAGGAGCCTTCGTACAAAGGAGACGGGTTGACGGTCAAGGATCGATCTGCCATCTTAGCCTTCGAGAGATTGGAGATAGTTGAATTCAATGGCGGCGTGCTGCCTCTGTTTTTTCACCTTCTCATAGACCACTAGCCAGGCGCGAAAGAGGAAAAAGTACTACAAGGGGGCACAGGAGTCTTTTGAATTGGGGGGGGGGGGAGGAGACAAAGCGGAGTCCGATGTTTTAAGGTCTACAATCAAAGAATGTTGGCAGTCTGGAATAATCTCTTTAAAAAGGAATGCTAGATCAATGAAATCCTGAAGGCTCCATATTATCAGCTATCTTACCTCATTTGGGGGTGATGATCATGGCAAAACGACACCAAGAGGGATGAATAGATCAAGCCGCCTCGTCCGTATAGCCATAGATCCAGAACAAAGGTGCGAATAACGGAGCTTACCCTCTAAGCGAAAGCATAACACCGGAATTCAAGGGAAAAAAGCTCTTCACAGAGATTGAGAGGATGGAGAGGGGTCCGGCCTACTATTCTGGAGCGAATCCTTATCTTTTCTAAAAGATTCTATATGAAGAAAATTTAAAGGAAGAGAAAAGAGATCGTCTCTGGAGGAAAGGGGTGCCGTCCACACGGGTCTAACATCGGGGCGTGCAGTATCGGAAGAAGGACTGGATCACAAGCGCTAACTCCTCGGGGCCTTTGCAAGCTTAGGTATCACATCAGGATCCCTCCAGAGAAAAACTTTCATGAAAGAGTTTGTAAGGCAGAGTCGGCGTGTAAAGGGAAAAGACGTCAACTTCATAGTAATTCGATTGTTATGCTTTTACGGAATGGCGTAGTGTACCTAAACTGGGGAAAACCATCAGTCAAGGCCAATCTCGCTAAGCTAAATAGAATGCCACCTTTCTCCTCGATGCCTCATCTTCCAACTCGATAATAAACGACCACAGTCGACTTCGAAGAATCTCTCTCCACAGGGGAAAGCACTTCAAGCTAGAAAAGGAGGGCCAATGGCTTAGAACGTACTGTCGCAGAACTAAGACGTTTCAATGGAGAACGATGGGGAGGAACGGCTAAATGGAGGGAGGAAAACCGTATGAGGATCTCCCCATCGCAGACCGATCTACTGGGGGTGGGAGCTCGGATAACGGAGAAAAAGACTAATCAAAAACGGCAGTACTAAATGATGCATCTCGGAAATCAAATTTCCGTAGCATGCGAACGCACTATTAACGAAATATCCCAAAGCTGGCTCCTCGAGACACGGTAATCGCATCATTCCCACTCAGACAAGGGCTTCTACAGGGGACAGAGGACCTGGAGCCTGACCTCAGGCATCAAAACCGCCTCTATGCCAGGAACTCAGGGGGAGGGCTTCTGTGAGGGGAGAGGGCACGAGCGCTGAATAACCTATACAATACCAGAAACCCTCAAAGTCTACGGACTTTCGTATTTCAGTCCGTACAGAGAACCACGGATAATGGCCGAAGCCGACCTCTTCCCGTGCCAGTAATCGCGAGTGAGTCTCAAAATCTCGAGGGAGAAAATATCAAAAGGGAGGACTCTCCAAAAAGCCGGAAACGTCGAACAAGGCCGATCTAACAGGACGGTCGATTTCAGGCTTTCGAGCACCGGCGCGGGAGAAGTAGGGGAAAAACAACGTCCTAAGAGGAAAATATAGGGAAGCGGGGGCTCATCCTGCTCTATAATTTACTTCCCGTAAAGCTCCGGTCACATATAATCACAGGAGAGTTTAAAACTAAGGGAGACGGAGTCCGGGTCCACGAGTGACATGCGCTAAAATCTCAGTTGTGATCGCTAGGTAGTCCACCATTAAAACATGCTCGAGGAGGAGATTTAGACACTCCAGAGGAACTTAATAAAATTGCCTAGTAGATCGGCAGCCGTCAGTCCGAATAAAAGAAGGGAGAATAGACCATTCAAAGTCAACCGGATTCAAAGAGGTGAATCGTTCTCGGCTCGAGAGGAGAGGGATGAGTCGAAATTTCGTCATCTCTAGTGGGTGGAACAAATCAAGTAAGCTCAGTCGGCGGGCCGCCTGCAGAAGACTCCTAACAGAATTCAAATTATCCTTAAAAGATCGTATAGACCTAGGGGACCACAATACTAGAAGGATCTTTCGCACACAAAACGGTAGGTCGTCCTTGCGCTGGCGGGGGCCCTAAAAAGGGCTCGCCAACAGCTCTGCAGAGGAGGGTTGCCCTCGTACTACTGAGGGGGGATAAACAGGACCACTATATCGAATTACGTTCAGAGGGGGTCAATAAGGCGGGGCCTCCCCGTATCTTCGGCGGCAGTGCGCTAGGTACCGGGTGAAAATGAGCTACCGCAAATGGAAGGGCGCAGGATGCTGGTTTGAAGTGCACCATTCAAGCAGCCCTCTGAATGGCGAATGTCACGTACGATGAGCGCGGGAGAGCGAATGGGGCTAAAAGGAATCCAGAACGGCGAAAGAAGGTTAGGGAGGGAGTGACCGTCTCGCTGCTCTAGTTGATAGGGCGCCGCGAAGCTCGAAAAAAACTCTCTGGAGGCAGATTGGCAGTTGGTAGGGGGAAATGCGCGGCGCAGAAAGGCAGCTCCGAAGAAGTTCGTTTTCAGACGAAAGGAGGCCATAACAACCCTTTCAAAAATGTTCATAGTATCTGGGAGAAAAGAAAAAGAGGTCCAGCCAGGAGTCGCAGGAGAGAGCCATGACCGATATCTAAAAGAGGAGAGCGCCCGAATCGACACCAGGAAACACCAATTAGAGAAGGGGCTGACATCTGAAGAGGAAGAACAACATACCGGGGCTGCGGAAAGCGTTGAGGATTGACTTCTAAAGATAAGCACGCGGGGGGACAAGCTCTACGGCCGCATCAAATCGAGCTCTCAAATAAACAGTATGATAAAATGGACGTTCCGAAGAAGTTCTTGCTACAGCGTCGAACTCCTAGGGAGGAAGCACGGGGGAAAACTCCTAAAGGTTAAGCCGAGACAACCAAGGAAATGTCGTCGTTGCTGAAAGCCTATTGGAAAAAAATGCGAATCGAAGGGGAAGTCGTTAAAACACTTCAATAGAGGGGGGGGGATCGTGAGGGACGGAATCAAGGAAATTCTAGTTGGAACGAACGAAATGTTCGGCGTACTATGAAAAACTCATTTAAAAGAAGGGGAGACTATCCGCGCCGGCGTAAACTCCTAGGAGATCACAAAAAGAAAGGATCGTAGAGCGTTCGGAAGGGGTGAGAGACCGAGGAGCAAGGCGCTCAAGTCTCATCTGTCGAAAGACAGATGATGGTCAAAAAAAGCGCTTCTCTTTACTGGGCGCGCACCTCTACAACCACGGGGAACTTCCCGAAATATAATGAAAGTGATACAAAGCGGAATGGCATCCCGCTCCATATCTACACCTCAGAACCATCGCTGTCTCCATGGTTCTCTAGGTACTCATCGGGCAAGAAAAAAAGAACCGATTCCTCGGTGAGGCATGTGTCATTCTCAGTCGATATACACGCAATCTGGGACCCCGCGGGGAAACGCCAGAACGGGGGGATTCTGCTAATTCTATTAAATATATCCTGAGGAGAGATCGGGCGGCCCGCGAGAGCAGGGTCTTTAGGGGGGGGGGCACGAGCCTAAAGTTATGGGTTTGGGGCAAGAGACAAAATCCTATCCCGCTGGCTTAAAAACCAAATCCGATTTCTCAAAAAAGGGAAGGACGGGGGGGAATATAAACATGGGGAAAGAGGAGCGAAGAAGGGAAGCTCTCTTCGGATGTCATCCTTGGTATGTTCTGGAATAAGACTAGAGGACTCCTAAAAAGAAGCGAGCTGATTTCTTTGAACAAGAGATGACGAAAGTCTTCACCGAGAAAAAACATAGGGATAAGACTCATTGACCATGGCGTACTGCAAGGTAATTCGCTTAGAGGGGGAGCCAGTATAGACATATTATAATGCGAAACTTAGGCCGGCGCCGTCGAAGTGGAGGACAATCACAGCCGCACCGCTGAAATTTTTGAAATGAGCCGCCAGGACTCCGCTAAGTGGGAAATGTGATTTTTCAGTTACGCCAGAACGCATTCGAATCGTATTTAAACAGAAGTTTTGCTCTCGGCCAATCGGGCATTAACCGATCTTGGCGAGGAGCTGCGCAGCGAGTGAGGTACGGCCCGAACGAGACGAGGGTCGCTCTTGGCGCCCACAGAATTATCCGTCGATCGACGGGGGTAAGGGGTGAAGACGTCGAGATGTCTCGGGGGCAGTTTGATTGGGAAAAAAAGAGCACGCCGCTGCGAGATATGCCGAGAAGGGTGAGGAAGCAGCTGAACTAAGTCGTCATCAGGTTGGGAGGAGGGCTCGGCATGAAGGGGAAAAAGATTTGGGACCGAGGGTGGAAAAAAGGTCGATGTCGCGGACAAACTGAAGCGCTGGGCGAGCTCCGAATCGGCTAGCCGTCTGAAGACGAGGAGAGAAAATGCCGGCCACTGAGTCCATCAGGCATAGAGCACCTCCTCGAGATTGCTATGAGAGCGAAAGAGGGATGGGAGCACTTGATCGTGGAGTGGTCAAAGTGTGAATCGGAGAAATGAGACGGCATACCCGCTACGTATATCAACCATTCACTTGGCCCTCTGACTTTCGCATGATCGCAGGAACTAGTGGACTCTGACAAAGACCCTTCGAGTCGCAAGGAATTTCCGTTGCTCCGGATGACCCACCGAAGAAAAAGGTTCTGCAACTCTCAGTGCGTGTTGTCTATTTATCCTCCGGACCATAATGAGAAAACTTCTCCTACCCAGACCCGAAGTGTTGCGATATAAAAAACACAAGGAGTCGACGCCTACATTGTAGGGAAAAGATCTATGGTGAGGAGGCCGTTCTCCGGAAGGAGAAGGGGCAACTGTGGAGCGTTGATCGGGCTGGGAGGCAGATGCGAGATCGCGGTCTAGGGTCCTTGTGGATCGTGTCTTCAGAGGAAATTATCCACTGGACAACCCGGTACGTCTCAGAGCAACAAAAGAAAAGAAAAAAATTACAATGAGATGCGTGTCCAAATTGTGTCCTCGTCCGGGGTACCGGCCCTTGTTTTACGAGAATTCTGATTTGCCGGCGGTCAGATCCGGCGGAGGGAACTGCAACACACAACTCCAGAGAATGAAGACAAAGATGGCGCCATCGGGGATAGAGAGGTCTCTCCGAATGGGGAAAGGAAATCGACACCGGAAAAAAAACATTGATAGAAGGGGTAATCAAAATTCCCCAGAACACCTCCCTTACAACATAGTGCCGAAATCCCGCAAAGTTCCCAGCATCTGAAGACCTATACGCGGCCCATTTCCAAGCAAAAGAATATAGAGTGGCTCAGTCGTCTATCAAAGAAAAAGGGTATTTGATCGATAGGCAGAATTGGGGAGGATTTGATGGGGCCTCCCTGAAAAGAGAGAGAATGAGAGCTGTCGAGTGAAGGTTCAAGCCAAATGACCAGTCTCAGGTAGAGTGAGGCAAAATCCTTCGAAGATATAGAAGACAGCGCTAGGCCTGGAGACTTCAATAGGAAGGCTTAGCGTTTCCGCCGGACACATTCCCAAATGGGCACACCAGGTCATGATCGCTGGATTCGGGCAAGGCCGAGACCGGCTTTGTAAAAGAGGAAGGGACGTCACGGGCATCGACATGTCTTGCTCATTAATTGACGGAACACGAGGAAAAAAAGCAAGGGCAAGGCCGCCAATCCGTAAGGGAAAAACCGATCTCCCGGACCACCCAGCCTCGACCGAATGACCACATGTCCGAAAGTCCACCCTGTCTGCTACCTTCGTAAGGGGGACAGCACGTCAAACCGTCCTTCGAACAGAGAAAAGGTAGTCGTAGACAGAACCCGCCTATGACCCACACTGAGGTAACCTGGAAGGGGAAGGACCAGCAAAATGGGTCTCCGAGGAAGGAGCCGGTCCATCCGCACCGAACAAGGCCAGCTTTGCAACGATGACTTACAATGTAGGGGGGGGTTTTAGAAAAACTCCAGAAACTCGTATGCTACGTAGGAAGAATGAAGCAGCAAAGAACCGTTTCGCGTAAGTAAAAGAGAAGAAAGCAGGAATCGAGGGAGAAGGATCCCGTGCCCGACTCCAGACTTATAAGGGTCAGTTCTTGCGGAAGATTCATCCAACTACAATGAAACTAACTATCCCCTCGATCGCCTCAAAGCTCAGCCGTTCTACCGAGCCCTAATAGCTAACGCGTTGCCGTCCGCGAGGGTAATGTCTCCACTTATCGACAAAAGGAAGTTCCAATCCTCGCGAATCTTCCAAAAGGGGTCCTCAAAACTCAACCTTCAGGGTAGAAGGAAAAAACGCTGGATTACTCAATATCGCCTAAGTATACGCCTGCAACCGAAATTCGTTCGAAAAAGTAACCGGGATGTTCCAGTCGAGTCTATAAGAAAAGAGAGTCCTCGGCGGGTCTTAGGAAAGAGGAAAAGAAAAGAGAACGAAAAAGAGAAAAAAACTCGGGGACGTCACCACACCAACTATCTCGGACATCATTTAAATCAGATAAAAGGGTCCAGAAATTGTCGAAGGAGAATAAGACAAAAGAAGAGCGTCGAGCTCGGGGATCGTCCGACTGCTCTCCGATGATCTTCTACCTCAGAGTCCAAAAAGGAAAAATTCAGTATGCCTCACGTGCGGTTTTACGAGTGGGGGGGCCGTCTTCCTCCGTTCTCAGAAAAGGGAAGAACTACATTATTAATCTCGAAGAAACGAGTGCCTTCCCACTCCTTCGCGTCGACAAGGGAAAAGGCGTCAGGGTCTCTTCATGTGAATGAAAGGTTGGAGAGCGCTCTTAAGGAAAGAAGAAGATGGACAAGCAAGCGGCTCGAAGATTAATCACATGTTCAAAAAAATAGTCTCGGCTCTAAGAGGAGGATGGGCGGTCAAAAATCAGAGTTAAACAAGAGGATAGACTGGAGAAGCGCTGCGACATCTCTCTCCGATACTACAAAACACCGCTTCAAAAGGAAGGAAGTTCCTCGGAGGCGTGGGGGGAAACTGCAAAAATGAGGGACGCGGTCTAGGGAAGTAAATCAGGCACGAAAAGCATTCTTCAGAGGACCGGCCTTTATCGAGACGGAGAGGGGTAAAAAAAAGCACCGAGACAGAGGGGGCAGACTCCCTGACGATTTGAAAAATAGAGGCCCCCAGATCAGGGGCCGTGCAATCTCACCCGGGTTCCAGACGCGGTGAGGGTCTTTAAAAGATATCCTCGCGCTGTTCGCAATCCTAAGGAGAAAAAAGAAGAGGAAGTAGGGGGGTCCGTTCGATTAAGCCGAATGACTTCCAAACAACTTAACGCAATGACGAAGAAATGTCAGCGGCAAGGCCGAGTCATCCGTCCAAGAAAAGGGGAGACGTCCCCGTTACTCATCGGGCCGAAGAGGGAAAGAAAAGGGGGGGAGGGGGGGGGTTCTTTAACGTCTGTTAAGCTCTCCATGATTGCTGACGAGCTAGCAAAAAAAGTCCACCCTAGTTCTCTGCTTGGATAAAGGGAGCGAGCAAAAAGGCAACGCGCCTCTAGGAACTCTTCAAACCGGATGCGGCCCAAAAGTCGCCTTGTCTGCAGGAAAATTCGCTTCTTCCCTGGGGCCGGCCTGCGTCGTCAAGAACCCAAAAAAGAAAAAAAGCTAACAGTAGTGTCAAGCACGAAGCCATGACCTAAAACGCTTCGAACGACCTTAAATAGTAAAAGAGCACCGGGAACACTTCACAAAGAGGGGAGAGGGAAACCTGGGGTAGAGGCCATCGCCGAATGAAGCCAAAAGACTGAAGAAATAGGGCTCAGTCGGATGCAAGGCAGGGGTCAGTCAACATCTAGATGAAGAAGAGGGAGGGCAAACAGTCAGGTGAATAAGAGCCTATCGGAAAAACCAAAACAAAAAATGAAATAGAAGATGAGCGTTCTGGCCGTAGGGCTCTGAGGAGAAACGGGGAGGGGCTACTGAAAAAGCTACTATCTCCTTCCTCTGAAAAAAAAAGAAATCGTCGTTTCTATCATCGGAAAGGCATCTCGTTTTAAGGCGTGTCCCAAAGCTGGATTTATCGTATTACGTAAAAGGAGCTGGTTCTCGAAGGGTCCCCGCTGTAGAGAGGGGGGAAAGTAGGAAGAACTAAAACCCTCCAATCTGGGTGTAAATCATCTTATCGTATGCCTAGCGCAAGGCAGAAAAAAAAAAAAAAAGCAGGCGAAACTAAATCGAGAACGGCGCCGAGCTGGGAGCATTGAGGGGGGGAAAGGACGAGAAAGACTCGACGAGAAGTGGCGTCTGACAAAAGAAAGGGATCGGGGAACTCTCATCTAGGGAATATCACTACAAACCGGCCCCGCGGCAGTCGAAAAAGAAGGAGATGGAGAACAAAAAACGGTCCCCTTCAGACTCAGATCTCGGAACGATTTTCAATTTCTAAGAGGAGGGGCGTGTCTGGGTTCAGAGGAAAAAAAGGCAGGCAAAGAAACCGAGTCGCTTTGTTCAGAGAAAGGTGAAAAGGAAATCGTCAAAGTAAAGAGGTAGAAGGACCTTCAGAGGCCTTGAAAAATGGGGTTGGTTTTTTCAAGGACTAAAGGATAATATCCTAGTGTTAATCTTAGAGCAAGACAGGCTCGTGAATTTTCGATCAGTTTCCTCTTCGAATCGAGCTCAAGATCTGATTGGGGAAACTGGAAAAGAGGTCTCCGCCAAGAACTTCTCGGTCCTTATAGTGACGGTTAGGAGCTCCAGGGACTGATCATCTGTGTTAATCAGTCACCCCGTGGGAGTAGGGAAGGTTCTGTTTCACAATTTTGTGGATGAGGGCGAATCGGCTCGCTAATTCTCAAAAGGCCTTTCACTCTGACTGGCATGATTGCTGGAACACAAATAGGGAAGATTATTGGGGAGAAACATAATCCAGCGTAACGCTCTTTCAAAGGATGGTGAGGGCATCGAACGAAGAAGGTATGTATTTGAAAGGCGTGAGGTCCTTAGAAATCGGGAAAGGAAAGCTGCAAGGTCCTTACAGATGTATAACAATCGATAATGAGCCGGGAGAGGGGGGATGAAAGCCATCCTAAGGGGGAAACAAAGGTTGACGTAAACGCCTAAGTGAAGTGGAATCCTCGGAGCCCCAAAGGGGAGGAAAGGGAGCATTCTCCTTGTCTTAGGTAAAGGGATGAATCAAGACTTAATACGGCGACTGCTACTTAAGGTCGCGGAGTGCTTAACCCTGGTGCCAGGTCTATCTTATCGGGGAGGAGAAGTCTTCTGACTCGAGAGGAGTGCGCAGGCTAGGACTATCTTACGATCAGAATAAAATGGAACCTTTGAGAAATCACGGCCTAATGACATAAGAGAAAAGGAGGAATTCAGTCCACCGATCTGGTGCCGGGGGGTTATACTACTTTGGCAGCTAGAATTTGTTCTTATCAGAAAAAAACTATCGATCGAGAAGAAGATGAGCCGGCAAATCCGGAGGAAGGTCTAGGAGGAGAAAGGGACTGTGGAGAGGCTCGGCGGTTTTATGGGAGCAAGTACATATTGGGGCCAAAAGATAAAATTTATCGGGTGCGGGAAGATCTCAAAGGCTTGGAAGAAGCCTGCGCAGTAAAGAAGAAGAAGGGAGAGAAACGCCGGAACTGCGCAGGCCCTATCTCTGCAAAAGACCTTCGGAGAGTCTACCGAGGAGGAGCTTTCTAGAAAGCCCTGGGGAAACGGAGAGGAGGCGGTATGAGGATGAGTGAGTCCAGGGCATATAAACAAAAAAAACTCGGAGCCGTCTTCAGAACTAGAGGAAGGGTCCCGAAAGAGTCGCGAGGCTCTTAAAAAGGAAGGGGGAGAAGGGAAAAAAGGACAGCACGAAGTAATTCAAAAACTGCACAGATGAGTGAGATTATGAAACTCCTTGTCAAAAACCCAACCCTAAAAGAAGAACGGTGTAAGTCCTTATGGTAAGCATCGTTAAGCGCCTTTTCTTGGCTATTTATATTCCGGATACTCTTCAGAAAAAAATACATGAAGAGTTAGTTGACTCCAAAAAAGGAAAATGTCCGTGTTTTGGCCATTGGAGAGAAAAGTGGGTAGAGACGGTGCTTATTGATTACCGGTAAAGATCTTAGTCGAGATTCTATATCGGTATACGGGAGAGCGAAGCTGGACGTAGGTGAAGCGAAGGGGGGGGGGCCTCGACACTCCTCTGTCTGAATCATCTTTGGGCAGGATCACATGGACTCTTGCGGGGGGACCTGAAAGGAAAAGGGGGTAGAACAATACGAAGAAGAGAGGCAATACCAATGAACGGGGAAAGATTCAAATGTCATGACCAGCAGAGAGTGACGCCGGAAAACCATCTGCCTCTTACGGTCAAAAGCTACTTAGATCTTCAAAGAAACCTGAGGACTGAGAAAAAAGAGCTAGGAGCGCTGGCAGGGACTCCCACAATATCAAAAGGAACTGAACCGATCTCGAAGAGCTTACTTCTGAAAAATCGCACCATCTCTACTAGAGACGGGTTGAAAGAGGCGTAGAAGTCGCGACAGACCACTGCGTTCGACCGCTAACCAACATAGATAGACTACGGATACTAGGATCTTCTTGGAGGGCATGAGCTCCGATTCTGTGGGGGGGAGGGGGAGGTTGAATGGGGGGAAGCTCCGGAAAGGAATTATCATCCCCAGCGTGGGTTCCGACGAAACTTCGAGCTGGCGACTTGAGGAATCAAAGAGCCCGCGGCTTCTTTGTGAGCAGGGTACCTGAGGATCCCCATAACAACGAAGCGGAAAACCTGTCAGTCTCCTGGGAAGGCCGATGGAATCTTGGTTCGGGGGCCAAGGGGTAGGGTCGATCGGGCATCGACTTTCTTTTTGCTTAAAAAGGACTGTGAATCTGCTCAAGGGGAACCTCAAAAGTAAGGGCCGAATCGCGCCGCGACAACTGGAGACGAAAGAAACAAGGAAAACTCGACGCGTGGGCTTTCTTAACCCTATCGCCACCAGGAGAGAAGGAGATCTCTGCACCTCGATAAGACCTAATCGTCGAAAATCCCAATGTAGGGGGTCGAAGGAAACAAGTACGGGCTAAAAGGGCTGCAGCACGACTCTGTTTGTAGAATTGAGGTAGGACTTGACTGGGAAAAGTAAGGCCTCCATGAAGAAAGGGACACCGAGGACTTAGCAGTATGAGAGGGGGGGAGCCGCCATCCTAAAAAAAGGGAAAAAGCAAACGATTGGAGCCGCTAAGGAAAGGAAAGCATGTGCGCAAAAAAAAAAAACTGCCTTGGAAAGAGCGAGCATCGGAGGGAATTAAGACACACAAAGAAAAGATCGGTGATGAGGCGACGGCGAAGTCTAGGAGCGGAATTAAGCTGACCGCAGACAGGGCGGAAGACCTCCCTCAATCAGTCGGGCCCTCCATCAAGGCTATAAAAACGAGAAACCACGAGCCGTAGTGCCGCGACGATGAGGGGGTCCGGGAAGTCCCCTCAGAACGACGAAGGAAGACAAGCAACTAAAAGCGTAGGCCCCCTTTAATGAAATCGCCCGCCACCGAAATCGCTTCAAAAAAGAAGGCGGTTCCGAAAGACAAGATAGGAGGAAATAGGCGAAAAAAGAGGCGGCTCGGCGAAAGACTCACTGCGGCCTCCGCCAATAGGGGCCGTACACCGGGCAATCTCGACGAAAAAAGGAGACAATTTCATTCGGAACCGTAGGAGGGGGAATCAGGGAAATGCGATAATCTCCCCTAAGCTCGCACTACCGGCGGCCAAAAACTGGTGCCAATATAAAGTGCGCACAACCACAAAGGCCTCGACGCGGCCCCTAACAGGGGATAAGAGGAGGGGGAAAACGAGTCCGGTGCTCCTCACCATAAGGACTCGCAATGGGGAAACAGCGGGGGGAGTAAAAGACCGCCAGCGAGTAGGACAAGGCAGGGGGAAGGCGTCCGTTTGTTAAGGCTCCCGGTCGGTCAGGGGTTCTAGCGGGGAGTTCAAGGGCAAAAGAAGCATCTGTGCCCTAAGGGAGCACCTCAGTACATACCTGGGCAATGGCGGCCTAGCAGGCGTGTCCATCGTCTTCAAGAGAAACGGGTGGGAAGACAGCCGCTCGAATTGAGAACTGCATCCTGACGCTGCCAAATCGGGAGCATTACACAAAAAGGGAAAGTAGTATATCCCCATCTGCGGTGAAGAGGCCGTTGCCTGATAACACCAATTCTGAGGGGCAAACGGGCGATGCCGCGATTCGCTACCTCAATTTCTAGCGGCGCCCAACTTAAGAAGGAAATAGCGACAACAAAGGGTGGAAACGCGAGGCCGCCTCGACAACCTCTCCAGCCGAAAGGAAAGTTTGCGATGAAGAAGGAAAATAAGCTCGGCCGGTTCCTCGCGCAGCTTTCCAGCGAAGCTGAAAGAGGCGGCCAGCCTCTGGGTACGGTTCTCGGAGGAGAGGAAATAGAAGCTAAACTGCCGAAAGAGACGTCTGCGTTGGGTGCATTCTGAGGAGATCCGACGCCTTGCCTCCGGAAGAAAATGGCAGACATCTCAAGAAGCGCGTTCTCAGAGTTGTATGAGAACTTTAGGGGAAGAGAAGGTGCCGAATAGGTGCTTTTGGATTTCGTTAGATTGAACGAGGGAACCGAAATGAAGAGGAAAACCGACCTTCTTGCCTTGTGTATTGCGCGTCGGGAATCGAGTCACAGATGAAGGGGGAGATCCAGCAACGCGATGCGATTCGCGGAACGTGCAGGTTTCCGCCAGGTTCTCCTAAAACCCAAACTTTCAGGGGGAAGGAAGGGAGTCGCCCGTCGAGAAAAATCCTCTTGGAGTCCCGGAGACAAGAATCTCAGACCGTCGCAACTCTCAGAGAGGAGACGGGAGAGATGAACGAATGAAAACCGCGATCCGCCTGGTCCGATGACGAGGACCTATGTCGAGGGCAACGACTCCTGCAAGCCGGCAAATGCGAGGAGGGAGGAGGGGTAACTTCGATGAGCTCCATAAGAAACCTCCTAAAAAGAAAAATAAGCCGACCACGCAT
>Ga0179593_1614854_pt1 | contig 33237 bp, 38 predicted proteins | sample CZODoug2_1_08_16_FD_185931 | JGI IMG/M metagenome (GOLD analysis project Ga0179593, IMG submission 185931) | Vadose zone soil fungal communities from Angelo Coast Range Reserve, California, USA - CZODoug2_1_08_16fungal (PacBio error correction) | ecosystem: Environmental > Terrestrial > Soil >...
TTGCCGGAGAGAAGAAAAAAGAAGAAATAGGTTCTGTCGGGCGATACCCAGGATAAAGAATTACTTGCGTCATAAGGCATAGACGAAATAACCGGTAAGCTAAAAAAAAAGAGTGGGAGACAAGGCCAAACCGGGGCGGAATAGGTGAAAACAAAACCAACGACGGTGCAAGTCTGACAAGAAAGGAACTAAAGGCAGTGTGTCAATCACTTCTGCTGTCTAGATCGTTCTGCTCTGGGGGAGAGAAGAGATTTCACGGTGGGAATTGCTTTTGTCAGGGGACCGATTAGCAAGACAGGTCCTGATCACCGGCCGTGTGGTTGGAACAGACCTGGAAATTCCTCGACCTGCGACCAGAGTAGAGATAAAGAGGAGTCAAGTGAGAGACCAAACCCACCGAGAGGATCGTTTGGGAAGCTGAATCGCTTCAGGGAAAAAAATAGATGATACACTCCGTGTACCAGCTCGGGAGAACTTCATCGGACAAAAGAGAGGACAAGATCGGGATCAAGGGGGGGGGGGGGGCAAAAGAACGAACGCAAAGGGTTCAATCGGGTATGTCTTCTAAATGGGATTCGAGGGTACGCAAGATCACCTTGACGCGGTTTGAAGAAAGGCAAAGAGAACTCTCACATCAGAGAAACGAGGAGGGGAAACGATTTTAACCGGCGTCAGCAGGGGGGAGGCGGGGGCAGGGGAAATCAACCCCAGTGTCCGATCATATCCTAATTCATTGGAGGCGCCGGGCCAAACATCGGGGACGGAAACGAAATCAAAGAATAGATGGAATACCGGAGAGGATTCTTTACTTTGTTCATTTGGATTAGATTGTCCCCTGAGGAGACAGCAGGGGAGGGCAGCGTACGCGCAAACCGGCGCATACAGGAGAAGATAGAGGCTAGGAAAATCTTAAAATCCCGAGCAAGGTTTCGTGGGGTTTTTGAGCTGCCTCTTGGTCCAGGCATCAAGATGTCGGGTGGCTTCTCCGGTGGCGAGGCAAAGTAGGTGCCAGTGCGGTCGGGGGGAGGCTGGGATACTTCGGGCGAACGGGGCTCGATAATGCGCAAGGGGGGTGCAACGCTTTTATCTTACGAGTCATGAATCCGCGTAAGAGAGAGCGAATCATTCAGGCCATCCGCGCACCTGGGGAAAGAAACCGCGTGAAAAGGTCTTCGTCATTTGCTCAAGAAGGACTTCTCACGACGGGTTGGATCTGCCGGGTCTTCAAGGGGGGAGAGACGCAAGTGCCCGCCGTTGATATATCCGAAAAAGGCTTCACTACGCGCTCTACCTGCTTAAGATTGAATACCGTATGGGGAGGTGGGCGAGCAGTCCCTGTACACTACGGAAGGATACGCTTTCCGAATCGGTGCCGCGAAAAGTGGGGTGGAGTCGAGAATGCGAAGCGAGAAGTTGTTTTTGGGTAAAAGGGGGAACATCTAAGATCCCGGCGTATCACCGTAACTGGGGGGTCGGAGTGGGATAATTAGCATACCGTATGTATGCTAGGCTGAAATTTCCGACAACTGGAAAGGAAGTGCCCCGACTTGGGTAAAATGCCGTTCAAGCTGATTTCCGGTTCCTCGAAAAAAGGAACGGGCGTCCGGGAGATTTGCGGAGTGGCGCGGTCGAGTGGAAGAAGAGAAAAGAGGGAAAGATTACTCCCACGGGGCGCTAAAAACAGACGAATTACGAACAGGTGAGCAGATGGTTTCACCAAAAGGTTCAGTGCACGGTCTAAAGGTGCTTCTGGGGTTGGGAGAAACTATGTCAGGCTCCGGGAAGGGTGCAACGGGCGAAGACAGGAAGGTGCGAAGAGTTTTAACTGCGGGGCAGTAATTCGATAGAAAGAAGGTGCCAAAGGCGGGAAGGAGGATGGGGTAGGCGGTTTTCTTCTCCTAAGAATAAAACGAGAATTCCGGCGGCCCCTGGCTGAGAGCAAAAACGGAAGGAAGGGGGGGGGAGGGGCTGCCTTTCGCATAAAAGTCTCAACCAAACCATTACTTTCACCCAGGACGACGGGGGAAGAAAGATAGTTCTCCCTCGGCGGAGATGGAGACATAGCTAATGCAAACCCATGTGGGACAGCTCGGAAAACTCGGTCGGAGGATAACTTGCTCGAAACTCAATGGAAGACGGGCCTGAATTAGAGACGAAGAAGGCCACAAGGTGCCTGAGGGAAAAGGACCGGGTGAGCATCGGCAGCTCAAAACTGTTCTCAGTCAGGAAGAAGATGAACACGGGAACATAAGGGGGGGAAGACACCAAACTCGTAGGGGGGGGGAGAGGGAAAATCATGGGGGTCTCTCGCCCCAAAAAAAATGGAATGAGTATTAACCTTAGCTAACCCTGATCTCATCAAAATAATCATGAGAAGCTGTCCCTCTTCAAAAATTAGGGCGGTCATATTGGCGGGGCTGGAAAAGGAGCGAAACATTTTTGAGAGAGCCCGATGCGACATTGGGAAGGTGTAGGAGCACCTTTTTCCAAGTAATGGGAAGCGGAGATAATTCAGAGGGTGAACTCTTCCCCTTAGTAAAAAAGGGAAAAGAAGGGGGTAAAAGATCCGAGCACGGGGGGGGTTTTGGCTGAGAGACTCTGCTCCCGAGGCAAAAGAGAAAGCGCGTCAAAGAAATTCCGGTTGCGGACCGGTCAAAAAAGTGTTGGGGACTTGCCTAAGAGACCCTTCAGGCACTAGCCAAGGGTCTCTCCAAAAATTGGACGCAGGGGAAGTCTCGTTAGGAATGTAAGAAAACAGCCTGACCAATTTCCCTCTTCAAAGAGTGAATTCGAGAACGAAGTACGTCCTGGGTGGGGCCCAGAAGGGAAGAGAGAAATGTACTTCACCGTTGAAAGCGAAAAGGGAACTCCAATATTCTCAATTAGTCGAGAAAACACGAAAGACCCAAGGAAATGACTCCCGGCAATACTCGATCACCTTGGTACGGTACTTCGAGGGGGGTTTGAAAAGCGGACGGTCGAACCAGAGAAAAAAAGAAACAGGGGGGAAGCCAACGCCCTCGCCCCGGACAACGTGAAAGGGAGAATCATTGCTTCCAATAGCTTGGACCACGAGAAAGCACTTTTCTTTATACACACGCTGTCGGACTGGGGCCTCAGAAGGGGGCGGGATAGACGGATGCGAAATAACAGCGCAGTACGGTCAATGGGAAAAGAAAAACTTGACAAACGATGCAAATCCAGGGGAACATGAGATCTGACCACCACAGGCGTTTCGAACTTGACGAATCCCTCTTGATTAAATGAAGATAGCCAAATGCAAAAATGATTCAGCAATACGGAAAAAAGAGGAATTCCCGCTGTCGATGGAAGATAGTAGAACTGATCTCAAACGTGCGGCGAAAGCTTACCCTTGGAGAGAGCACCAATCGTTATGTGCACCTCATTCGGGAGAAGAAAAGAAATTTCACCAAGGTAGAAAGACTGCGAGCGGGGGGTGGCCTACGGCAATGTCAAACGTGGTCAAAACTTCTCCTCTATCCTAATTAAAACCAGCTCCCCGGGTAACCGGGGAAATATCTGAGGAAATACCATAAGGAAAGAAAAGAAAAGCTTCACGCGAAAACAGGTCACGGCAAACCGCCGTGAAAGTAAACAAACGGAAAAAGATTTCTGAAAAAAGCCATATACAACGAACCCTTTCTCTAGTGAGATAGGTCAGGCACCTCGTCTCGGGTACCGAGTGTGCGCCGGAATAGAAAACTGAGGTCGGACGAAACTTCGTAAGCCTGCAGGAAGTCAGAGCCCTAACAGAAGGCGCTAGGACAAAGAAGGCACGTACCGGCGGACGGCCGGATGTGGTCCCGCATTACTAGCGGAAAGAATCTACACCTAGGGTGGCATCGGACGCATGCCTCCTTCCAACCTCTTTGACCAGAGAGAGGAGGGACTTTGGGATCTGGTGAGGATTGGGGGGGAGCGTCGGGAGAGGAAAAGAAAAATGAGGGCGAGGGAGAACCGCGGAGGTGGACCACGATAAGCAAACAAACGGAGTAGGAACTCTGGGGTCAAGATCTGCCCTAGTGACGAAAGACTAACAGTAAGAAAATCGAGGTGGCCCTCAGTACCAAAAAAGGGGGGGGACGGGGGTAGGCATCGGGAAGAGGGAGATTGCGAAAATCCCCCGGTGGATGGTAGATCCCACTCCACCAAAACTTAGTGTAAACGAAGGGTACTTGAGCCAGAGGCAGAAAAAGAAACTACAAGGAGGACGCAAAACAAGCCCCGAAATCAGGAAAATAAAGGGGAGAACAACACTGACTTGCTCACCTGAATACTTCAGAACGGCAATTCGTGAGTCGTTCCCCTCTTCCACAAAGGGGAAGTCAGAAAGAGCTTGTAGCTCGGTAGGGGAGGAGAGGAAAATCAGCGGAAAGGAGGATTCCAGGGGGGGAAAAACACGAGAAATGGGGTATGAGGAGGCGAGCGAACCTAATAAAACTAAAAAAACCAAAAACAACGGAGGAGGAAAATTCTTGTCTTTCAGAGAACGACGAGAATAGAAAATCGCATGGAGGCAAGAAAAAACGAATCAAACATGGCGAGTACAAGCAGGGGGGCAGAGAAGAAAGGGCGAAACCGGGAAAAAACCGGAGACTCAATTCGGAATCCATTTGAAGAAAAAAAACAGGAGGTGAGTGTCTTACTTATCGAGCGGGATCAAGGTGCAGTGGCTAAAATTAATGAATGCGTGCGAAGATAAAAATTGGGGGAGAAGGGAGGTTCTTTTGGGGGACCGGAGATTCGCGAACATGATCCTCACACAGGAGGGGGGGGGGATCCAGAACCGGGGGGAAAGGGGAACTCACATGCAGGGAAGAGGGAGAAAAACGAGCGCAAAGAGACAGGAGAGAAAAAAGCAAAAAAACTCTTTGGGTTTACGGGGCATTAAGTCGCTTCAGGGATCTCTTTCTTTAGGGTAAAGCGAGGGGCGCAATGGCATATCGGAAAGAAAAAAAGAAAGGGATAGGGCGAAAGAACCGAAACAAGAAATGTGCGGATAAGCAACGGAAAAGGCTTCTAGGTACGAACACACAGCCAGCTGTTCAAAAAAAATCGGAAGTAAAAGTCATACGGGGTCAACGATTTGCAAAACAAAGGCGGCAGCGGGACAGGGGGAGATCATAACACGGTGTCGACTAGTAGTCACTATTAGGACGGCGCGGGCCAACCACCTCTTCACGGTTAAGAAGAGAGGGCTCCCGAGTGGAGCGCAGGGGAGGGGGGTTCATTTGGGTGTATTGGGAATCCGTCTCCAAAAGGGCGACTATATCTCAAGCGACTTCCAACTTCTACTCTGACGATCTGCCCTGGAAACCGGATCTTCAGAAAGGACGTTTTGGGGGGGAAGAGGGAGAGTTGTCAACGCCTATTGGCTAGGGTTGGATGAGGGCGGTTTCAGTTCAGGGGGTTGAAGGGGGGGGAGTCCGGGAGAATTTCTCCTTGGCGTCCGGTACGGAGTAATCTATAAGGCGACGTTGCTCTTGAGCATGTAAACGGAGGGGGAAAAGAGAGACAGAAAGCATGGGCCCGAAAAAGGGCGCAAGAGAGAAAAAAGTGAACTTTTTCTCGTCCTTGCGCACTCATGAGACGTACTATTTGGGTGCAGGGGGGAGGCCGCTAGGGGGGGAGGCGGGGTCCGCTGCGTTTCATGGACGGGCAAGGAACGTTGCAGATCTAAGTGCTTCAAACAGCTCCGGGAGGGGGTGATCGCTAGTGGAACTACGGGAGAGAAATTCGCATCGTTGAACGAACTGAAAGGGGGCTGTGGGGGGCGCGAGAAGGCTCGACGAGGCAGAAAGAAGGGTTGCCTCATGAAGACCATAACCGAGCAAAACCGTAGGCGTTTATACTCCTCGCCTTAAGTAGCGAGAGAGAGAAGAGGTGAAAGGAAAGAAAGCCAAGGGGGGTCAAAAGAGTGTGGGAAAACGTTTTCTCACTATTTCACTCTCTCATTCCTGGGAACTCCTTTTCTTCGGGGGCGGGACCGGATGGTTGAGGCTCCAAATTACTTCCATCCCTAGACTAAAAAAAAATCAAATGTCTCGGAGTCGGGGAAAATGAGAATGTCTTTCTTGGTTTTGGGGGGGGCAGACGGCGGTGAGGGGAAGGATTGGACGTGCCGGATTTCGGAACGTTCCCTAGGGCCGGATATTCGGATGAGAAACTCTCTTCACTTTCAATGTTTTCTCGGGGGAATTATCGTGAAAAGAATAAAAAAAAAGGGAAGGAAAGTGAGAGAAATGCTCAGTGAGGAGAGGGGTTCTGATGCGACTACACAAAACATAAGGTCCACGTGTAAAGGGGAAAAAGGAGTCGAACAAAGATGAGCCCGGAGCATGGAGATCTCTAAAACCAATTCAACTTAAAGAGGGAGGAGGGGGGGTAACTAAAAAGAGGAACGCTTCTTTGGAAAGCGAAGGAAATTAGAGCCTTCATTTCCTTAAACTGGGTTCAGCTGGTTAAAAACTAACGAAGCACGGGAGAAGAAAGTTAGGGGGGGGAGACGAGAAACAACCCGATCTAATTGGGGGGGAGTATTAAGCCGCGAAAAAGCGTTATTGGTAGGAAATAAAGGGAGTATACAAACGAGTGGGTGAAACACACCTAAAGAAAATAAAGAGCTGCCTGCTGCTCTTCAAAAATGGGTCAATCGGGTTAAGAGGGGAAGTTACGAGAAAAAAAAAGTTGAACTGATGGACATGGGTCGTAAAAAAAAAAAAAAAGGGAACTTTTTCAATTTAATTTCAATAAGGAGGAGGAGCGCTTCCAAAGCGACTTAAGAAAAGACGGGGGAGACAGGCGGGATTTCAGAAAGGGGGGTTAAAAAACTCATCACCGGGGAGACGGAAGGGGGTCGTAGGACGCCGATGGGGCGGGGGGAAACCCCCTTACTTGGGGGGGAGGGTACTGGCTAATGGAACACCGCTAACCGATTGAAGACAGGAAAGGGAGGAGAGGTAGGTATGGCAACTGGCTCCAGGAAAGGGAGAGAAGAGAATCGTAATCATGACGGAAAGGGAACATATTCAACGTCGCGCAGGGGAAGTACCGGTGGACAGGGATATCCTACAATAGCGGGAAAAAAAAAAAAACTAGAACAAAAATTCAACTTAACGTCAACATGCTGGGACACAGGTTCGGGAGTAGGGATTGATTCTAAAGTAGCGGGCCACTGCTCGCCGCACAAATCTAACAAGAAAAAGAAAGATAGTACCCCTGGACTGGGGAAGGGGAGGAAAAAATCTTCCACGTCCCGGGGGGGGAACAAAAAAAACAAAAAAAAAAAGATTCAAGGATTCAAATGGCAGGAGTAACGCTGTCGTTTCGAACGGGGAGAAGGAACGGATGGACTCTCCGCAATCAGCTTGTTCTCGTTTATATTGCGCCCCCCCTTATTCACTGATGGAATTATCGGGAAACAAAAGCAAAGAAGGGAGTCAAAAATGCGGGGTAAGTGGAAGAAGTAACGCATCATGCAGCAATATTGAATCAGGAGAGAGGAAGAGGGACCTGCCAGTGAGAGCATCTTCTATCGCAAATGCATCACATTCGGGCAAAAAACGTATTCTCATACCGCGCAGGGAAGGAAATTGGCATTTTATACTAAAAGCTAGAGGGGGGAGGGGAGAAATATAATTATGAAAATCGATAGACAACTTCTAAACCTAAGATAAATCCCGACACGGCCCGCTGACAACAGAACACAATAGAGAAAAAAAGAGGAGCTTACACGAGTACGACCCGAACCAATTAGAAAAGCAGAAGAAGAGGGAAGGGAGGCACCTCTTGCATCAAACTTGGAAAATCAACAATCCATTACAATGAAAAAATATCCTACTCTCTCGTACGCGGGAGTCCTGAGGGAGGAGCTTTGGGGGTGAGCCAGGGAATAGATCACATGTTCTGAAAACGCGACCTATCGCAGGAGCGTTGAAACCGAACTGCGTCTTATATGGGAGAGATAGTATTTGACCTCTTCTGTTAACGAGAATCCTAACCGGCAAGGATACCTGGAGACTGCGCCACTGTCAACTGAAGGAGGGAGTTTGTTACACTTTAAGGGGACCTCAAGAGAATGTTTGTAATCTTAAGTGAAGGAACCCAATGGGGGACGGTGGTCAAGTGGGAGAAAAGGGAGCTTTGCGGGATGTGTACAGGGTCGAGAGGAAGGTCAGACGCACACTTACGGTGAATAACATTTAAGGCTCATATCACAGAAAAAAAGGAAAAGGGAAAGAACACCGGAGAAACACAAAAAAAACGGAGGAAAAAAACCACGGCTGCGAGGCCGAGCATCAAGAAAAGGGAAACCGGAAAAAAAAAAAAACAAGGTTCGTCACATTGTAAAAAACACGTTTCATGGAGATATGCTTGCTTCTGTCGCTCGGGACAAGCGCCCGAACTGTGACCCGGGTGGAAAATCAAAAAAAATGTGGAGAAAAAGAATATCAAAGAGGGGGAAAGAAAGAGAGTAGGCTCATCGCTACATCTATGGGCGTGCAGAAAACTTAGACATTTGAAAAAAAGGAAAATCTGGGCATCCGTAACGATACGAAAAAAAGGAAAAAAATTCAAAGGGGGCGGAATAGGGGACGCAAGTTCTTAGGGCTAGAGAGAAAGGAAGTGGTCGAACGTCGTATCTTAGCGTCGCGGGGCAGCACGATTTCTCCGGACACGTTGCGTTTGCCGGAAGAGAAGAAATCCAAGAAAAGACAGGGTAATAGAAAAGGTACCAAAGTTTCTATGGAGAAGCTACCTATTTCTGAAAACCCCCTTAAAAGATGTGGGGGTCCAGTGAAGGGGGGTAAACAGGGAGGGGAGAAAAACTAGTTAACTATGGGAGAGAGACAAAAAAAAAGGGGGGAACCTCGCTGTCAGGGCAACCGACGCACCAAGGGCGCGCAGTCGGCTATGTCTTCGTAGGGCTCTCACAGACGCGGTTTTGAAGAAAAGCAGACGAAGAAAATGAAGCGAATCTCAACGATTGGACCGGGGGGCTTAAAAGGTCGCGGGAGGCACCTCCTCTTCGTTCCTGCTCGCAAACTTGCCGCGACAAGAAAGGCAGAATCGGGAAGACGCGGAGTTTTTTTTAGGCATGGAGGGTACCTGGTCGCCGCCGAGCGCTTATTCGAAAAAAAGAATCATAAAGCGACGAAAAAAAGTCGTATAAGAGAACAGCGGGGGTATCGGAGAGTTCCGCGCCTTGGTCCTTTTTTTCGGAAACGGGAAAAGGGGCATTCTCTGACCGGGAAGATCGGTTAGACTTCGGAAGTACGAAAGAGGCGACGGTCGGTAGAAAAGACAGAAGATGACGCGACAGTGGCTCCTTGATAGGCAATAAAACGTCAAAGAACAACAAAAAGGAGAAAAACCGCGGGAAGGGAGGGATCAACGGCGGAGACTAATGGGGGGGAAGAAATGACTTGTAGTTGCTCTTAAAATAAACCTTTTATCTTGCCCGGGCCGGCCCGCGGTCATTGAAAAGAACTTCAGCTTTGGCATTGGAGGGGGGAGTCAAGACGTGCACCGCATCGTGAAAGAGCCGAGTGGCGCTCGCTCAATGATGCGAGTTTTTCCCAGGCAAAGACATCTACGAGCCGTTACTTGAGGGGAGTATTTCTCCGTCGACTGAGACTAAGCCAGGAAGCCAATACAAGGACAAAAGAGTGTGAGGCAGGTGCACAACTGTCCCGATCCCATGGAAAAACCGGGGAGGCTTAGGAGGAGGTCGAGTTGTGAGAAAGACGAACCTGCCCATCCAAGGCCAGGAGGACCGACACAAAGAAACGGGTTACGAAGTTCCCTTAAAGGGGGGGGAGGTGGGTGGGGGGGGGGAAGCGCTATTGAGGGAGGGGGTGCACGAAATTGGGCGTGGAGTTCCGGACGTAATGCAGGAACGTTGGGGAAACTCGGTCGCTTCCATTGGTATGCTGGTTTTCATTACCAGGGGAAAGCCAAGGGTCAGGGGCTTGAAGGGAGCGCAAGAACGTCACACCAATGCCAAAACCATACGGTCCGGCGGGGAAAACGATCCTCAGGGGGCATAGTACGTAAAAAAGGGGCAATCAACGCTCGGGAACTTTAGATGAACCTGTAACGACAAGTAAAAGATCGCATTCATCTGAAAAGGTGCAAAGGGAGGAACGAACGGCGCAGAAAAAATTTTGGATAGTCCAAATAAAACCGATGAACTATTTTGATCCAGTCGCCGCGTTAGGGGGTCTAGGTGAAGAAGAGAAAAAACAACAGGAAAGGAATGCAGGAAGACAAATAAAGCCTTTCGGGGAAAAAGGGAGAAAATAGTTCAGGAAGGGGAGGGGACGAAGACAGTAACTAATTTGGTCGGAGAAAGTAGGTAAAGAAACGTTTTTCAGGAAGGGGAGAAGGACAGGACTAATCGTTCAATGCCCAGGATCAGGAAAGTTTCTGACATTGGTTACGGGACAACTCCGAGGCGCCGAGGAGAAGTAAAACAAGAATGGGAACGTCAGGGGGGGGTACTGGAAGGCAGAAATCAACTCGTCAATAGCCAGGGAAGTCTCTCGATGCCGAGGAGGGTGAAAGGGGGAGTAATGAAGAAAAATTAAATGAAAAAGATTCGGATTAAAAAAACCCAAATGCGTCTTGGGGGGAGGGGTGCGCCTTTCAAACAAGAAGCATGAAAACGAAAAAGAGGGGGGGGGCAAGACCAAAAAACTAAAGTACAAGGTAAAGAAAATCAAACTCTCAATTGGTTCTTAAATTCTGCTGGGGTTAGGGCAGCAGCAGGGGGGGCTGCCGCACAACTCAACCAACAGAAAACCAAAAGGGGGAAGACGGCAAACCTTGGTACCACACTCAAAATAAGGTGAATGGGAGAAAACGATCAGACGGAAAAAAAAAGATCAAACTCACAGGGGTTTCGATATATGTGTATTCCCGAACTGATGCCCTTTGACAAAAGCGCACAAAAAAGTGGCGGAAGGGCTGGCATAGGGGAATAGCCGAAACATGCACAATCTGATCATTTGACTAGGAGTGGCCTTTCCGAGAAGGTATCACGCAAATTCCGCGAGCAAAGGGAAAAGGGAGGGGACGAACCAGTGATATCGAACGGGCGAAGGAAGAAGTAAACCGCGGTTTTCAAGATCAACGGACCCTCGGCAAATGCGCCATTCCGTCCGAGATCATGATCGAAAACAGGATGGTCCATCCAGGAGCTGGCCCCGTAAAGGGACCGGCCGGCAACACAAGTGGGGGCAAGTTGTTGGTTTGGGGGGGGGGGGGAAAGGGAAAGAGGGGACCACAAAAACGAGGGAATGCCTAGAGGGAAAAACTCTTCTGCTGGCGATTTCTCGTATGCGCCAACTACACTGCGGACAATATAAATGACAAAAAGAAAAAAGAGGAGACCACGTCAAGGAGCAACCCCAGGCAAAAAAAGGAAAAAAACCAACTTGGAAAAAACCCCTAGGCCGCCGGCAAATCGTTTGAAAGGAAAATGATTTATAGAAAATAAAGGGGGGAAAAGCGTCGGTGAGAAAAAAAAAAAATACAAAGATTCGCATTTTCGAAGGCGTCGCAAGAGCGCTCCCCGGTATCTTCAGAGGTGTCCGACTGCTACCCCAGCCATGGGAAACAGTGGGAAAAGAATCGGGTGTCCAGAGAGGAAAACACGAGTTGGGTCTGAACTCAGGCAAAGATCAAGAAAAAAAACCTCCTTTGAGCAAGGTCTGAATAACGGCGGGTCCCCACAAGAGGTGAAGAAAGGCGTAAGAAAAAACGGGAAGACGACGCCGAGCCCGGGAAAAAAGAAAATCCATTTAGCCTAAAAAAAAAAAAGAAATCAACCAGGTTGCCTAACTGCCGGGGAATGTCTCCATCGGCTAGAATTCAGGTGCGTGGCGAATGACGCCCGGAAATGGCTTGTTGGGACCTGGGCAAAAAGAGTGTGACGCGGAAGGAAAAGAATATTCGAAAAAAAACAACCGAGGAGGAAAAGAGAGATTATTTTCTTTCTCTCGAAGCGACAGGAGTATTCGTGCTGGCCTACAAAAGAAAAATAGGGCGGAAGGGAAGCAAAAGCTCACTGATAATTGACGAAAATACACAGGGGAGGAAAGGATCACGGGTCAGTAATTGTCATCAAGAGCTTTCCTCGATTTACGGAAGGGGCCAATCTATTAGTAAGTCGTTCAAAGGAAAGTGCTCAAAAACGGCGGGTTAAGATGGCGAAAAGGGACAATCCTAGTATAAAACGGAGTTCGAAGACCCGCCTAAAAATTTTTTTTTAGGTCGAATGAAAGGAACCGAGTGAGGACTGAGAAGCGACACTGTACCGAAAAGGCATGCGCGAAGAAAGGTGGCCTGAGGAGAGCTTGGGAGGACTCTCACCTACGCGTGGAAGCCATAACCATTCAAATCACGCCAGGGTAAAATTGGTGGAAAGGAATCAAAATACCTCTGGGAAAAATCGATCCAAGAAGGAGCCCCAAAGATTACACAGCCCCTCTATCCTTGGTCTGGTGATGGATTGGGCAGGGGGAGAAAATGACGCCGCGAGAAGGACCGAGACGATGCAAACGACCCAGAAAAAAAAATCCATATTCAGCGTAGTGTCCGCTCCTCTTGCAGGCCTTCGCCGGTGGCGGAGTCAGCGGCGGTGCCGGTGGGTCGTGAAGTTTACGAAAAAGGTAATCTAAAGGGGTCCAACTTCATTAGACGAGACTCTTCTCAATTGCCGAGCCAGGAGGGGCTATAGAGAAAGGCGGGAAGTGAGACATGCTGACACCTATGTTGAAGGGAGAGAATGGTCTTAGATATTGCCGTTAATGTAGGGGGGACTGCCAGCCGTGTATAAGGATGGGATGGGAATTTTAATGGCTCCGTAAAAAACTTGACTCATTCGTGTAACTAAAAATGGGTTGGTGCCTCAGGGTCAAGCGTTCTCAGTGGGGACACATCTCAACTAAATGAATGGACGCTGAGGAAAAATAAAAAGGAAAGGCATTGTAACTCTTGGGTACAGAGGAAGAAAGGTAGAGTGCATGCCCTACTTGTTGAGTCAATTGAAGCACTTGAAAAAATCAGGACGGAGCGAGGGGTAGAAAGAATTGGTGCAGACGCTTACCCCGGGGTAATTAACCCCGAGAATGGAAACAGGTGATTAAGGGGAAGGGAAGTATGGGGAGGTGTTGGGCATTCTCTCTTGGCTTCAACGGCAAGGTGTTGGGAGAATTTAAAAGAACTGTTCCTGAAGGGGTTTTTCCCGAGATGGTTAAAGGCTTTTCATTAGCGTGCCAAGAGTCGATTGACTGGCTTAGACACGGGAAAATCTCCAGCAATTGCTAGCCCGAAAGTACGCAAACACAGCGAAAAGCAAATGAGGAGGGGAAACGTCAGAAACGACTGGGAAGCACCAATGTCACGTAAAGGTGATAAAAGCTGGGAACGATTGAACGCTGGAAGCGCTCCGGCATGACACAATTAACTGAAATTTAGAACGAAAGAGGGGAAGTCAAAAGGGGAAAAGCGGAATACTGCTTGAACGAAATTAATATTTTGGAAGATAAGAGCCAGGCGCGTTATTGGGATCCAGAAAGTGACTCTAGAAAAAAGGAAAGAAAGAGGCTAGAAAGAAATAAGAGAAGTGTAGGAACTAAAGGAAAAACCAAAATTTCATCCGGTTAAAGAGGGCGTTTCGAATAAAAGTAAAGAGAAGACTGACGATGCGGGGGGGTAAAGAAAGGAACCGTGGGAAAGGGAAGGCGATAATGCAGGAAAAGAAAAGGGAGAGGGGAAAAAAGTTTAAAAAAGGACGTCTGACCTTGGTTGATGCTCTCCAGGAGGGGAACGCCGAATAAGGGAACGGTCAGGGGGTGGCGTTAAAAGCATAGAAAGCAGAAAGTCGGCAAAAAAAAGTCCTCAGCGGACGGGGGGGCCCTATTGAAAGGAAAAAGCCCAAAAGCTGCAGGAAGGGGAAATTGGATAAGCCCGAATTAGTTCCCTGCCTAAGACTATACATTTCGCGAAAAGGGGGAAAATGCCAGAAAAGGACCACTAAAAAGCCAAAAAAAAAAAGACCAGTGGCACGTGCCACACTCGATCACTTGGGGGTAATTCGAAGGGGTGTTAGCAAGCATGTCGAAGCTGCAAAAAAAAAACTCAGGCGGCAAACTAGCCATACTCGACGAGTCCCTTTATAGGGCGGAGAAAGGCGGGCCGTGGCTTCGAGTCACCGTTATTTCTCATCTTTCGAGAAGGGACGATTCGCATAAATACTTGAAATTCTCAAAACGATCGAAAGTTTCTCGGGATGAAAGGACAATATCGAGGGAAGACGCCCCCCAATCACGAAAAGCGGATCATAGTGGAGGGAAAGAAAAATAATTAGATCAGATAATTTCCCTCTGGAAACGAATCAAGGCAGCGGGAAAACGGGAGCAAAAAAAGGCTGAACACGGTTCAGAGCTGCAAAACAGAAATTTTCAGGGGGTTTTCCCGCGGCATGCCCCGCGAACTGAATCAGGGAGACCAAATGACCGAGGAACCATCTGAAGAATAAAAAAACCGGTCACATGCAGGACCGCCGCCACAAGGACGGAACCACCAGCAGTGAACACGAGAGGGGAGGGAAAAAAAGCGAATAGTCCTGTCCGGGGGGCGACTCCTGGTGCGAGTACAATCATGATAAAAATCAGAAAGTACGGGAACAGCGACCATCTGGGGGGTGGATTCCTCGGAAATAGTCTACACCTGCAGTGAAGAGAAAAACCGCCTTGACCTAGGAAAATGATGGAGTTCTCTATATGATAAACCGCGGTGAGGGGGCACCCATCGAAAAGACCGTATGCAAAGGTCCGCAAAAAAAAGGTTTGGGAAGATCTGACCAGTGCGCTCCCCTACCTGAAAGAAGGTCCCTGACGCTTAAGTAGAGGGGAAGTGATCGAGCCGTCCGGGGAAAACAAGAATTGAGAAAAAAAACGCCTGATATTTACGTAGGCCTCAACCTCAACCTAAACAGGAAACCGATATGCCCGACCGGAGAGCAAAGGGGGACCCACCTTCGCGACTTACCTGGGATGCGTCCACATCTGGCATGAAAGGAAGACATAGGGGTGAACTTCTTAGATCTTCGAAACAATGGAACATTTTCTTGATCGGTCGTAGGCGCGGAGAAAGCGGATAGACTCTCAAAAAAACAAGGGAAGATGGACGCCGCGACAAGATGGCGTGCTGCCTACAACGAAACGGGAGTCTCATCTAGCTTTGACTACCTGAATCTACAAGCAGTTTGAGCCCAGGGGGGAGGGGGAAAGATACGAGCACCGACGGAAAACGATCAGGATCATGAGGGATGGCGGCCGTCCGCGTCTATCTCGTATTGGAGTCGGTAGTTTTGCGTTTGCGGCCTAGCGCTCGACGGCACCTAGCGCAAAGGTGGGGGGGAGACGCGAATACGACCAAGGATGGAAACTCGAATCGATACCAAGACCGCGTTTTGGTTACGCGGATCGAAATGGAGGGGTCCAGCACGTAATCGACAGAGGAGAGAAAGGGCCAATCAATCTGTGGGCGATGCAAGTTGCTATACGATCTCTAGCGCGAGCGACGAAAAGGTTAAATCTGAAACAAGAGTTTGGGCGGAGAAGAGGTCGGGATCACGTGGTAGGGATTTGAGGAAGAGGCTCGGAGCCAAACAGCGCCCGGACGAAAAGACGACAGATGTCCGAGAGGGATGTTTGGGGGGGGAAGGCAGGATTGCAGAGGGGGAGCACCGAGCCGCGATACGGTCAACCGGCGAAGACCGCGACGAGGCTCGCCGATCTTTCACATGATGGGTAGGGGGGAATGAGAAAGCGGGGGGGGGATTCCCAGAGGGTCAGGAAAGGGGGGGGGGTGCGGAAGTCAGCTAAATCGGGGAACTTCGGATTGCCCGAATTCTCCGGGGACGCGGCTTCACATCGAGTGGACGAAGCATTGCGCCATACGACCCGGAGGAGAAAACGCGGGGGGAAAAAAAAGGTCCGTGCGCACGCCTGAACTCCGATGGGCCGATCGCCGGCTGTCGCAGAAGAGAAAAGGCCGTATCTCCAGGAACGAGGGGGTCTAGAAGGAATTGGTCGCTCGTTCCTTGGAAGAATCCGGCTCGAGTCCGAAACGCCGGCGTGGGGCGCGATCAGGAGATGAAAAGTTGGCATCACCAAGGACCGTGCTGATATTGCATAACTGAGTGGGGAATCAAGACAAGCCATGAGGGAAGCCAGACGGGTACAAAAAGTTTGCTGAGGGATCCAGTCATGTAAGGCGCGCGTCGCTCTCGGCGAGTCTGGCCGAGATCCCGCCCGGTGCGCCACCGAAAGTGGAAGGGGAGATGAAATGAGGGGGGGGGTGTTTGAGGGGCAGCGCTATGCTCGCTTGGCCTGCAACGGGGAATTGCGAGATTTAACCCGGGGCGGGGGGGCACTAGAGTCAGCAAGGGTGGCGGGGGTGCGGCCGAAAGAAGGAACTTGCCGTCGGCTCTTGCCGAGAGGCTGAGCCCAGCGAAAGTCGCAATGACGGAAACAAAGGGAGCATTAGGCGAGAGAGCAGAGGATCGTAAAACCATGAAGAAACTGTCGCTGAACTTCGGAAGCTTGCAACGCTGAAGAGGACAAACTGAGAGAGCAATGGTCTGAAGCCAGGGATAGGAGCTCACTGTCTCGACGAATTTTTGGACCATGCGCCAAGTTTTGATTAGGGGGGTTATCTCTTAAAACGGGAGAAAGAGATGAAATAATAACGCGTAAGGATTAGGGTTCAAGGGGAGAAAGACAGGAATCCGAATTTTTGAGATGCGACATGGGGGCGTTAAAGAAAGGCCCCTGGACAAATCGAAGTGTACAGCGTTAGGACAGAGGCGCGGGTTCCGAGTGAGGGGGGAAGAAAAGGGGGAGTACGAACGAGCTCCGGGGAAGTCCCGCCGACGTAGGTCCCGGGTGTGTGGATTAGAAAAAAAAAGAAGGCATGAAGACGACCGGTATCAAGCAGTCCGCATTTCTCGTTATTGGGAAGGAGAGGGAAACGGACCATTTAAAGGGGGCATAATGGTCGTACTTGAACGCGGCCCAGAAGGGGGCGAGAGACAGGGGTCGGGGCGCCGGTGGGGGAGCATGCCAGGGAGACCCCAAAAAAGGAATTACGAGAAAAAGAGAGTATCACCTGTGGTATACGGGGGGGTGAAAAGTCGGGAATTATTCGGTCCGAAAGGCGCGACCCGAGGCCCAAAGGAAGGGCCGGGGAAGCAAAGTGGGCTACCTTTGGAGTCCGGAACGATTCGCATAACACTACGAGGATAAATCACGCCAGCGGACTGGGACTTCCAAAAACTGTGCTTTGAAAAGAGAAGCGCGACAGTGCCACGGAGAAAAAATCAACATCTTTGTTTACAACTCAAATGAAATGTAATCAGGATATTGCAAGCGGGCCGGCCCTTGAGAAAACGACAGAGAGAAGAGCAACCAGGGCGGGTAAGGTTCTCAATGAGAGAAATGAAAACGCGTTTTCCGAGCGCCTCAATGGAGGCAAGAGAATGACTGTGATCAGAGGCCCGGGAAGTATCGAGGTAAGAGAAGACTTTCCTCTCCAAAGGAGAAGAAACACGGATTGACGCCGCTTAAGGGATGGCGGAAAGGCGGGAAGAGAGGGGACGCGCTGGAGGGCGTCCGCCGAAAATCTGAAGGAACAAAAATAACAGACGCCGAGAGGATATGCCAGGTCGTCCGGCCGGGTGGGGCCGAGGCCGAAGGAACTCATCCAGCGAAGAAAAAAACTTGACCACCCGAGAGAATGATGGGGGAACTTGACTTTTGAAGAAAGCGTCGGGATCGTCGGAAGATATCCACGACGCAAAAACGTTCGTCGGCGGACCCCGTTGTCGATCTGACGCCCAGGCGGGACCGTAGTCCTCAAAGAGTTTCAGCGAACTTCGGAAAACGGGGTGGACTGGGTCGACGAGAGGAGCTCGAGCATGGCGATTCAAGGGCATAACACACGACGTTGAGCTCGATGTATAGGAAGCGAACTGAAGAGTAAGAAACCCGCCCGCCAAAAAGAAAAGAAAGGATGACCAAGGAAGAAAAAACGGAGGGGGGTCTTTGGCGGTCCCACCTTCACTTGTCTCCACTTAGGGGGGGCTATAGCGTAGGCCATGCGCACATTGTCCGGGCGGAGCCATCGGGGCGACCGAAAGGAAAACAAACACGGAGGGAAAAAAGATTATCTGGAGAAACTACTCTATTGGCCGGGAAAAAAGGAACTCAAGACATTCGTAGGAAGGCCGACGCAAGACTAAACCCATGGGAAAAAAAAGCATGTGGCAAAAAGATGAAGGAAATCAAGGGGGGGGTGCATCTTATTGTAGATTCGGTCGGCAGTGGGCCGATCGGATTGCTACTGTCCGGATTCGTTGCGGGGGGAGAGCGCTCACCGAGCGGAAAAAGGGGGACGCCCGCGACAAAATGGGCTCGCAATCTGAAGGGAGAAAAAAGAAACCCGTTTGGGGACTCTGAAGTCGCTTCAGGGAGTGTGACAGGTTAAATCACCAGAAAAAAGGAAGGAGCGTGGGCAGTACGGCGGGAGCTATCGATGGTACGAACACAAGGGTTTTCCAAAAGCATAGAGAAACTCTTCGCGCCAAAGTTGGCAAAAAAACGGGGGTCGCATTCCCGACGATCGGAGGAAGCGAAAGTGCCGGAACGATCAGCCAGCCTCGATGTCCTCGCGCTTATTCTTTGGCAGGGATAAAGGATGGTGGCAGTAGGAAACCAGAAACGATACGCGAGCCGCGACGAGATATCAGGCCCAATTGGGCCTCTCAGCCAGGGCCGGGTTGGCTTCATGCGGGGAGGGGGCCTGCGTGTACGGTGGTAATTTCGAAGTCAGGAGTACGAAGAATGCCGACGAAAGCACGGTCATGGAAGCGTAGACAATCGTCTCATCAGGACGGTAAAACGGTGAAAGACTTCCAGGGAGACACCGAACTCAAAAGTGTTGCCGCTCTTACGCGACGTTGATTGATCACCCCGTCCCTCTGTTTGACGTCCTGAGGGGGGAAGCGATACGTGATACGCAGGCGACGAAGGGGAGTGTCGAGAAATGCGAATCATGTTTTTTTTTGGCAGGACAGCGGGGCAGGATATGAGAGTGCGGAAGGGTACCATCGGATCCAGTCCATCCTACTTGTAATTCCAATGAATTTCCCAATAAAAGTGCGCACTTCTTGGGGAAACTCGGGGGAATCAGCTAGAATAAGTCCGCGTCGCTAACTGCCTAACAGGTATCGGAGAGAAAATGAATTCAAGTCGTTGGTATTTCTGGGCGCTAGGGCGGCAAGGAAAGGGGATCGGGGAGAAAAGTTTGCGCTTTGCCTTGACTTGTGTTGGTCTCAGATTTCAACCTCGGTTACGATTGTTTGTATGGAACTGTGGGTACAAAGTCTTCCAAGCAGGAACGCAAGAAAAGAGAAAATTAGATGCTGAGGGGAGCCTCAAAGGCCACATTATTCCGCCCAATGACGTCTGATGATAACCCGAGGAGCAGATCAAAAAAAAAACCGAGGGAAAGATCGGAACTCTGAGACTTAAAAGAAAACGCTTAATCGTGGACTTAGAGAGTCGCATGAAAATAGACTTTCACACTAGAAGCGGCAGCAACTGGGGGAGGAACAAAAGATGAAATGGGGTGAAGAGGATCAGCTTGATTCTATAACGATGGTGCGAAAAAATTGAGGAGAGAGAGCTACAAGCTAACAAAAAGGTCCTCTTCAAAAGAGGTCCACGGGCACGCGTTAGAAAAAAAGAAAGGATCAAACAGGTTGAGCTGCAGATGGTTCGTTAAAGACCCCTTTGGGGGCAAGATCGAAATAGTGGAAAACGCGGAAAAAAGGGTAAAGACGACAGGGGGGTTTACTACTCATGCTTAAGGAGGCGCCGGGGGGAAGCTACCAGAAGAGTCGGGGGTTCAGGGGGGGATTGGAAAAGGAGGGAAGGATACCAACGAAGAATCAGTTGGACGCTGTTTATTTTGCTGATTAAACAGCCTAAAAACAAGCCAGCCGAAGGGAATTCGGAGGGCCGGCAGGTAAAGGGCGAAGTGCCAACGCCTGAAGAACAAAAGAAAAAGCGTGCCAAATATCCCTGTTCTGGATTCGTCGGGTTTAGGAACGGAAGTATGAAACACGCGAAGACCATCGCAAACGGACGAAGGGAATCGCGAAGGCGGCTGGAAAAACACGTCGGGCTGATGCATTGATCCCTGCAAAGGCAGAGAAAACGACGGGATGCGAGAAAAAAACAGTAGAGAGGGCTGGGCCAAAAGTGAGGCCAGAGCCCCCACAGCGGCGGGCCGAGACCGGTAGTGACAGAGGCAAAAGAACAAGCAAGGTAGAGCCGGCGTGAGAAAAGAGGGAAGACAGCAGGGCCCCAATCTTTATTCGCGCAGTGCGCAATACGCAATTCCCCGCGGTTTTCATCTGCGGGGCAAAAGCGCTGACACCAGAGCCGTCTATCCAAGAAGGGAAAAAAGAAGAAACCTGCCCGAAGACAACCATGCCTAATTTCGAGACACCTGAGAAGCACCTGGCATGAGTAAGACGCCGTTAGAAGCCAGGGATAGATCGGCACAAAGCTCCGAAGGGCGATCCGCAAGCGAGACTCATTATAAAACAAAAATAACAGAAAGCGATGACATCGAGTTCGTCCGTCCGTTTGGGGCGCCTTCCATTCCGAAGGATCCACTGGATGAGGGAAGACCGATGCCGAGGCAAAAAAAGAGGGGGACGAATGTTCTATATGACCGCGTGTCTTACCCTCACGGCCGACCTCGACACTTTCCGTGAGAACGCTCGTGGTAGTGGAAGCTCGACCAAGTTCTGAGTGGAATAAGCGACTAATAACCACCAACTAGGGCCGTTGGTGGAGACTCGGAGGGCCGGCGTCGAAGGAAAGCCCACCCGTGGCAGGGAAAGGTTAGCGCAATAGTCAGCAAACGCCATCGACCGACAGGACAACGTCCCCGCGAAGCCGAAATAGAGACATAAGAATGAGTAAGAGAAGTCAGTTCGGTGTTAGGCTCCCAATTTCTCCACTGTAGACGATACTTTCAAACTCAATGTCAGGGAGTTCGTGGGGGAGGCAAGAAAGAGATGTGACGAGAAATCAAAACAAAAGATTTTCGGTGAACAGTAGAAAACTCAGGAGGGGGGATTTTTCAATCGCCTAATCATTCCTACATTCACCGTGGTCGGAAGATGAAACACCCTGTGAACCTGACCTCTGCGACGGACATGGTCACAGGATGGAACGGGGCGCAGGAGGGGCGGTCTGATGAGCGTTGCGGGTGCTCCTATTCCCTCATTCCTAGATTGTGAGGGAACAGCAGACCAAGGCGGGGGCACGAAAGGTAGACGCAAAGAATTGGTTGAGTCGCTTCAAAAAAGAGGGGAAGTGAGATACGTCATCTGAAGTCAAAACTGGCAGATCTGACAAATATAAAACCGGGGGAGATGAAGAGCGGCGAACAGAAAAGTGGGCGGGGGGGGGGGGGAAAAGGTACCGTTGAAAAAAAGCATTAGTAACTCCATCATTCCCTGGGTCGCAAACGTTGATAGCATAGGGATCCGAATGGAGCGGGACTATCCGTAAGAGAGGGAGGTCCTTCCTGTTGTCTTTTTTTATCATGGGGACGAACGCCAGCCGGCCCGGATACTCGGGCGCCGGACGGGACGCGAGGAATCTCAGAGAGGGGTCCGGACTCTCGGGGGCTCGGTGGGGTCGCGTGCCGTCTTCCCTCGAATAAAAGGGGAAGAGGGGCTGGGCGTTCGAGAAAAATTCATGCGAATTCTAGGCCCTAGGGAATAAAACCTAGGGGGAAGGTTTCTCAATTGGGGAGGCTAGGACTAGAATGGTTGACTGTTTGCGGACTCACTCGGGCCAGAGCATTAAACTGGCAAGGGTTGGGGGGGGTCGCTAAAAGAAAAGATACCGCTTTCGCAAGGGAAAAAAGCGGCTTGGTGCTAGCAGGGAAAAGAGCTTGGCCAGGTAACCGCAAAAGGAAATATGGCGCAGCGAGAGCGTATGCTTTTCAAGGGGAAAAAAATGTGCAGCCCGACGTGTTGCCAGTTCCCACAAGGCGTAAGGGAGGAGGGTGCCGTTGCGGAGCCGCTTGGGATTTTAAGCTCTCTAAAAAACATGACAACGTTAAGTGTTAGGCGAAAGGCAGTGTGTGGCGAAGCAGTTTGGGAGAGGGGGGGCTAAGTTTCAACTCGAGGTAAATTGTTCGGAATCCGGGTGAAGATCAAATGGGCCGCTTTAATGGGGGGGTAGGCTTCATTAGGAAATCGGCAGATCCGGGGGAGGGCTTTAGGGGGAACCATGCTCAATCGGAAAAAACACGAAAAAGCCGCCCAATGATCATCCGCGGCCGCGTAGCATGAGACAGTCGCGGGAAACTGGCTTATGTGAAGGAATCGGGAAAGAGCATTATTCCAACTTCTTTAACGTAACAAATTCAAACCTGTTCGGACTGACTACGCTGGACCGATAAAGGTGGGGCAGTATTTTTGAGAAACGGCATTAAGAAAAAAAAAAAACGGAGGGAGAGATAGACGGCAAATCCAACTCTTGGGATTTCCCACTCGGGTAGACAGAGGGCGCAGTATGACAGGGTGGAACCTACGACAAGGGAAAGGCACCGGTTTCTTTAAAATTGCGATCTAATTCCTTACTGGAGCTTCCAGCGTCAACGTAAAGGTGATCTACGAGTTCCGAACTGATGAGAGCTATCAAGAAGGAGACGGGAGAAATAAATGGGGCGAGTGTTGGGGGGACTTTCGAGCATTACATCTCCTTCAGGAGGCCGCCGCTCTCACGCCGCCCAATGGAAGAAACCATGAAAGCACGTCGGGGGATACCGAATTACGTCCCCGGAATCTCGCAGGGATCGGCAGTAGCGGGAGCAATTCGACGAAAGACAGGATCTCGTTGTAGCGCCCCGGAAGCATTCTCACGCAGCCACGAACGAGCCCTGAGCGGAAAATTGGAGCTGGAACTAGGGTGCCCTTGGGGAGTGAGGGGCCGTCAACGATGCCAGCGTCAGAGTACGGCAACGGTAGGGAAGCCGGCCAAATTATCGAGGGAGCATGAGCTGAAAACGCTTTAGGCACGAGCCAAAAACTAGTAGCGGAGTGAAAATGTCATTCGAAAGGGAGAAGATGGGGCCAGATTTTCACTTAAAAGGAGCATCCGGTCTCACCAATCGAATCCCTCGGAGGGAGAAATTCATAATCACTGGGCCCACTGAATGCACAGGAAGTCGCCGAGGAAAAAGATCCCCACCCTCGTTTATCCTGCGACCAAAAAAAATCAGAAAGACTCACAGTTCTATAGGAAAGAACACCCGTCCAATAGGACTACCACTACCACCCCGAAAGGACTAAGAGAGAGACATCGCGACGTAAGGGGTCTAATCCGAGGATCGGAGGGACGGAAAATAAAACATAAGGGAAAACCAGGAGATTCCTTAGGAGGTTTTGCCCTTTCTTGGAAAGAATCTACCGCCTGGAATCGCCCTATGCGCCCGTGGCCGAGAGGGAGGGGAAATGATTGATGCTTTCGTCGGGGGGGAGTATCACCTACCGCTCACATTGCGTTCGTGAAGATGACCTTTATCCAAAAGTTAGCCCGACTGCAAAGGGGTCCTTGTATGTCCTCAAAACTTCAGCACAAAGTTAGTTTTGGAGAGGAATCGTTGAACTGAAGGGATTCCGTCATCGTGGAAAAGCTGCAGTTAATTAGACCGGAAGCAATCCGACAAGAGCCTACGAATCGAGAAAGGGATGACCCGACTTGTGTCAAGAGCTTACGTTGAGACCTCATCGTCTTGTATTGTAGAGGTTGGACGCAGTATTTCGTGATGGAGGGTAAAAAACCATAGGGGGATCGAAAAGAATCCACGATAGTTTCGGACCGCGACTACGAGGTGCGTCCTACAACACCTCAGTGGTTGCAGCTCTACTACAGCCGAGAGAAAGGATGTGAAAGAAAAAACGGAAGGGTCGGAGGGTAAAGCACTTTCTTTCGCGATCGTGCGGCGGGCGTCCGACGAGTCTGGTCTGCTTGAGGCATCACAGTGTGAAGTCACCGGGTGTAGGGAGGATCGACCCTCTAAAAAAGGCCTGTCAAATCGAACCGATGAAGAACGCGACACCGGCCCAAGATGCGAGGAAGGGAAGATCCCTCGAGGAAACGCAAGGGGAGGATGATCGAAAGATCATACTACCAGTTTTTCTCAGGGAGGTGTCGCCAAGGGTCTTGCAGTTCTGGGGGGGAAAACTCCATCAGAGAAATGAATACAAGTCAGATCGGAATTGAGGGTTCGATTACTCATCCATGATCGATCGATTTTGAAGACGAGGGGAAGATGGACCTCAGATTATTTGGATATTGTAGGGTGGCAGCGGATACACCGGCAGAAAGAGAAGTCGGAACAGTCCAGGGGGGGGGGGAATCGGGGGCGTGAGGGAGGGAGGTCATCGTACCGTTTTCGGTCGAGGAGTCTACGGATGGCCTCTAAGGATAGCTCGGGAGCTCAAGCCTATCTCGGAAAGCGTCGGGTCCGGCCGGTGATGTGGAATTCACAAATCTACTACCGATTGGGTCCTATGGGGCTGCACTGGTTGCGTCCAGTGCCGCGAGCTCTCACGGCCATTATAACAACTGTCTGGAGTGGGGGAAGGGGGAGATCGTCAAAAAGTAAGCGATGATCCGCTTCCGCACGGGAAACGCCTTGGCGCGAAAGTATGGGTGGCCATGGGGGGAGAAAAAGAGGACCGGGGGATACCGTCGGTGCTATGCCGATCTTTTTCCTCATCAGGAAACACCAGGGTTTCAATGAGGGGGCCAATTTCCTGGTTCAAAGAAGGGGGTACATAGGGAGTTCGGGAATTCGGGGGGTGCTCTAAAATTGCCCGATACTTCCCCCCGGCTCAACGCTAAAGTGAACGGAAAAGGGGAAACGTCAATTGGGGGGGTTTGGAGCAGAGGGGGGGGAGGGGGCAGCTTCGAGGGGCAACTATGGGACGTCCCTACCTCTGTACGTAATTCGCTTACGACCGCTGAGGGGCTGGGGGGCCAAATAATGGAACACGAGGAAAATCGCGATTGGAATGGGGCTGAGATTCATCTCAACGGAAAAATACGAGGAAGAGGCCCCTCGGGCAAGGAAACAACGTCTTTCTTCGGATAAACTTCTCTGGAAAAAACTTGAACGTGGAATAGGGTCTATTCGATGAAAGGATTTGTCGCGGGCAAAAGGGGGACGATACCGGACAATGAAGGGGGGGGGGGGAGATGCAGCCATGTCCTCCGTTTTGATTGACAACCACGTAAGGGAAGAATGAGTCAAAACGCGAGATGTTCCCGAAAAAAGATGGGCATTCTCAAAGAGGGGGGGGGGGGTCGAAGACCGGTAGCTTAGACGCGTAGCGACAGTTCGTTAAAAGGAGGGGTTCAAGGAATTTACTATATAAGGGGAGAGAAAATCGCCATAGGAGGATCAGGGGGGTTTGAACACGAAGCATGCAGGGAGAAAGCGTCCCGACTTAGCGGACCGTCTGGGTTTGGGTGATAGGCGGAACAGAAGGAAGGAACCGGTCAAAAAAAGACGTTGGTAAAGAGAGATATTGTAATCCAAAAAATAACCCTTGATGGAACAGCTGAAATTCGTATAAACGATTCCGGCCCAACTCCAAAGGCCCGGAGGCCAAGCGAGGCTGTCAAGGGCCAATAGAAAAAGTCACCCCCCCCCACTCCCTCAAAAAACCCTCCCAACTAACCCAAATTACGTGTTCAATGAACTCGGTAATAAGTGGGGGAGAAGGGGAGGTATAGGAAAAATCAAAAAACCTCGAAAAATCCATACCGTAACTCCTCCTTCGCGGACAGAGGGCGGCGACAAACCGCATGGATAGTGGCAAACTCCGGGAGGCGAATATCAGCACCATTAATTTTAATATATTCCGAAAACTGATGCACGCTTGAGAAGCCAGGAAAAATTCGGCGAAGACGACTGGTGAGAGGGGAGAGGCCATCACAATAAAAAAAAAATCTATTAATTAATCGGGCCTGGACCTTGATAGATCAACGGCGCTTCGACAGTGCAGTCCAAGCGGACGGCCAAAGGGGAAAGGTGCGCACTATTCACCTCAGGGAGTCGCCGCAGGTTTCAATAGCCTCTCGAGGGGGGAAAATCATTAAACCGAGGACGCATTATCGAGGAGGAAAGCTGAGGAAGAAACGCCGAGGCAAACCCCGGAGAAGAAGCCCGAAACCTAACCGATTGGTCGAGGAGCCTCGTCGTCGCTGAATTCCGTATCCTCGACCGAAGAGCTACACGGAATGAGAAAGGAAAAAAGAGCGCGGGAAAGAGGAGCGGCAAACTCCTTTGGGCCCTCAGTGGGCTCTTAATCAGCCGATGATGTGCATTCGAACACCTAGGGGAAGGAAACGAATGAGAGGATTGACGTACTCTCTTCTTTGTGCCCTCGAAAAAGGAAAAAGGACGTCTCACTTTCTCGGGATGATCAGCGCCGGATTCTCTTGTATCTGACATGAAGCAAGAAGGCGGTCACCGTAATATGCACCGACTGAGGAGACGATGGGGAAGGGGGGGGGATGGGAGACGTCGATCTTCGAGCCGGCCTTTGTCGGAGCATCTCCACCGGGGGCTAAAGGAAAAAAAGTGAAAGAAAAGGACAACGAAAAAGTAGGGGAAGAAAGACGTGGTCATCAGTTAATTAATTCTTGATCGGCCGATCCGAACGGCGTCGTGGCTTGTCAAAATTCCTCAGGTGGCGCGGATTGACTATGCAACAAGGGGGGAAGGACCGTGGGGGCCTCGATTTAGGGGAAGGCCGAATTCTCGAGGAACTGAGGATGTTAAAAGGAGGATTATTTCAGGGTCAAGCGCGACTACATCGGGGAGGATTCCACAAGAAGTCCGGGCAAACCAAAAAAAAAGATGAGTATTCAAAAGAGGACAAAGCGGGGAATTCAGGCCGGCGTCAATGGCCGTGGGGCACTTCGGGTTCGTAGTGGCCTCGGGGCAGTCTGCTTGCTAAAGGTCTGTGTGGGAAGGAAAAGATATCCTAGGAACATGCCTTGCTATGAGACGCCTAGTTCTAGACAGAAAGCCAACCGGGGACCGGAAGAGTAAAAAGGAACTATGAGGAAGGCGGCTCGGTCTTTACAAAGAACGGGCGGGAAAAACGCACTCATCGTCAGGAGCAAGGTGGCAGGAGGTCGCTAAAGAGTACGACAGCGCTCGGAAATCATGAAAGGGGTCAACGATTGGAAGAGGGGAAGACGGGTCCAAAGATGAGAAAGAAAGGCGGTTGAAGTTTCCGAGGAAGAGTGGCACAGCGACGCGGACTATGAAAACTAGACTCTGGTGGGGGGGCATGGTCGGAAGGCGGATAAGACGCTATACGCGCGACCGATTCAGACCCGGGTTCGTTGGTCAAGGGTCCCCTCTGGGCGGGAAAGGAATCCGGCGGGAAGGCCGGGATATTCGGAGGAAGGGAACAATCCGGGGGCTGGTCACTCTCGGAAGGCGGCATTGCTAGGATCCGCCGAGGAAGGCGGAAAGCATGGTAAACAAGGAGGGGAGAAGTACCTTGGGAAAACGATCTCCTGTAGTCACGGGGAGCTCGCCGGAGCCTTGTTAAAGGGCCCGAGAGCAATTGCTGAGGGGGAGGGCTCGTCCTGGGGGATTTCCTCGATCAGAACAAAAGAGGTTTCTTTCAAGTCGAATGCTCAGTTTTTGCAGTCCATCTCACCTCCACGTAAAAAGGGAGGGGGGGGGGGGGGAAAAAAAAGAAAAAGGGACCTTCGTGCGCGACGTAGGGGAAGACCAGCCAATTTTTGAAAGACGTGTGTCCAAGCTTGAACATGTATGTCCTCAGTCAAGACGGCGGCGATCCGAGTGGAGTCGCAATGAAATCAAACCTTGAAAAAAAAACGAGTTACAGTTATGAAATTTGAAGTTCACGGAAAATCTGCGTTGCGCGAACGAAAAAACCTTGCCGACAACGGCGCAGTAAAAAGGGAGGGAAACGTTGAAGGGGCTTTCCGGGATGGGGGCTTTCCTTGACCTCGCGGGGGCTTTCAAGGGGGGGACATATCGGCCTAATACCGAGAAAACAGGCTAGAGGGCTCGCAGGTGGCTGAGCAAACGGAGCAACTGTCCACAATGGCGCGCTTGGAAAAAACAAGCCTCGGGTACTCAAGGAAGCTACTCGATGATTCTCGGGGGGAAAGCTCGTGAATCGCAAGGAGGAGATTCGGACAATGGTCTTTAACCGGACTCAAACCTTTTTTCAGCTGTTCTTCGGGGCGGCTTTTGATGGAGCAGGCGTGTTTTTTACGGAAAGCACAGAAACAAAGGGGGAAGAAGAGAGGAGAAGGATTCTTATCAAAGTAACTCGTTCCTTTGTGCAAATTAGTGCATGGTCATAGGCGGCATAACAGAGAAGAAAAGTTTTGATCAGTTAAAGGAAGAAGTCATGGTACGTAGAAAGCCTGAACATATATTATAGCTACGGTTTGCCGAGCTGCATTTGGTTGGATAGAGTGGCCTATGCAAAGAACGAAAGGACGTCGGCACCGTCAAAGGGGGTTTGCGACTTTCGATTGGCTCAGCATATGTCACAGGCACCGGAAGTTGGGGACGGGACTTTATTCGAGGGGGAACACCCCAAGGACAAGAGGGGGATGAACTGAAAAAGACCTACTTAACTCCCGTCCGAAAGAGTCCTCGCATGGCGCCGGGGCATGAAGCTGCGCCAAGGAGGCTGCGCACCAAAAAATTGACGTTCACTAAAACCTGGGATTTGGCTGCGGAGGAAAGGAGGCAAAAGGGGCCTACGTCAAAAAGCCATCTCCCTGAGCCCTGGCATCGCGGAAAGAAGTGCAAAAAGGCTGGAGTGCTGCCTGGGGGGTCGTCCAGCGGAGAAAGGTGAAGTATGGGACAGTACGGTGCTTCAATGAAGGCAAAGATCATGCGGGAAGGAGCGCCCACGACGAGGGCGCAACGGATGCCGGGGGAATACAGGAAAAAGGGTAGGGAGCCGGGAACGTTAGGGCTAGGCGCAACAAATGGCATGCAGAAAAAATCCGGGGTATCGCAAGAAAGGCGAAATTTCACCGTTAGCCCCGATGGCCTCCGAGGCATCCACGAGAGGAGGGGACCAAACTATAGGGCGGCCTTATCGATTCCACTTACGAAGGAGTAAAACGAAAGAAGAATAACGCCCTTAGAACCCCTTCCAAGATAGTACAGGGAACCTAGCAAAACGGCAGAACCAGAGAGATCTGGGACGACGGGGGTAAAAAGTCTCCTGTGTTTCACTAGGCGGCCTCGGTGGCGAAGCGACTCATTCAAAATAACAAGGCAGGATCCGTCGCGGAGCTGTTTCCCTCGCCCAGAGGAATAAAAGCCAAGGGGGGGAGTCGACCAGGGGGGACCTATTCCTGCCGGCAAAGCCCGAATGCGCGGAATGATGGATCTCTATGACTAGCATTGAAGCCAGGGGAGAGGGACCGTAAGAAGAGGACTCGGGAGCGTGCGCGGGAGCAAGAAAAAGGAAATAAAATCTCTTTTTGTTGGGAATGCCAGTGACGCAAGGGCTGGTAACGGGGTAAATCAATCGTGCCCGAAGAGGAAAAAAAACCGGCGTTGATCGCTCGGCAGCTTGCGCTAGAAGCCTCATCAGAATTCCGGCACGACAGCCACACGAGTCTCAGGGGGAGTAGCAAGCAACAAGACAGGAGCATCCAACCGCCAAAAAGAGGACAAAATTTATCGCTTACCTGACAAACTTCACCGTCGTGGATGAGTCCACGGGGGATTCTAGATCGGGCTGGGTAGCGTCGTATAAAAAGAGAAGGAGAAAGAAGATTTCCATCGTAGTCGCGGGAAAGAAGATCACTCAGCACCAGGGGAGGAGGGAAAAAAATAGAGAGAGGTTCCTCGACTACATCGAATTGCTCGGAAAACAACATACTCAAGTCCAGGCATCGGACGTCTATCGAAGATGGGACGCAAAGAAGTGTTGAGAGAAGGGGAAGGGACGAGCTCCGGCGTTGGTCTCAATGCGATCGATTCGGGGGCGCCGGTAAGACGAATGTATCGGGTTGCGGCTACCCTTCCCGGAAGCGGGAGCGGACTGGACACAGGGCTCGGAATCTCGGTGCTATCCAATACCAGGCAAATCTGGCTGATAGGTAACCTGAGACTAAGGTCCAGCGTACTGAGACAAAAAGGAGTAGGACTAATCTGTCGCCGAACACGAAGGGCATGTGGGGCTTCGAGCGGAGACACCACGCCAAAAGAAATCCAGACAGTCAGTCAGTGAAAACGAATAGTCGCGGGGGACGGAATCCATTCGTCCGTATCTATGTCAACTGGTTCCAATTACACTGACACATCTACCTGTTCTGGGGGTTTAGGGTCTCTGTCCACCAGGATAAGGAGAAAAAAAAAAGAGAGGTCGGAGAATCTTCATAAAGAAAAAGGTAGTTGGGCAGAGGGGGGCGCCGTCAAGGGAACTCTTCGTTTTTCTTGCCGGTGGCGCACGGGTTCTCTTCTTCACTTCGTCGGTCTAGAAAAAATTAAGGTGGGAACTATATAGTGAGGGGAAGAGGAGATGTTTCAAAGAGCGGGAGGAGGCAAGCGGCAGAACATCCTATTGAATCCTCTATCCAGGAAAGACCTCCTTTTTAATGTTAGCACTCCTTCGTCACGAATGGGGGGGGGGGGGTAAAAGGGCCACGTTAGCTCTCAGCGGGCCTTGATGAGAACTCCTTTCATGCTTCAGCGGCTGAGGTTTTGCTTTCGCTCGTGGGGGAAGAGGATTCCTCTTTCTTCGTTCCTGTGGGGGCGAAAGAAAGAAGCTGGCATGATGGATCCATCAAGCTTGCATAAAAAAGAAGAGGCGAGGCGAGCGGTGTTGCCTGAACTTAATCACCTTCCAAGGTTGACCCGGGGTCCCAGGCCGTGGAAAAGGATCCGCGGGGAAGGATGTCACGCGATGTTCGGTGGAGGTCGGGGGCAGATGGCGAACCCCCGCCCGTTTCTACAAAAGACTAATTAACCGAACAAGGAAGTGTGAATTCCCGTTTGGGGGGGGTTGGAAGAAAGGAATGGGAAGAGCAGTGGGGCCGGGGGGGAGGGGGTTCCTGGGACGACGTAATTCTTTTTATGAAAACACGCTTTCATTGTGGGTAGGAGGTTTTTGGCCGGGGGGGCGAACTAGTCGGCCCTGGAAGAGGATCTCTAAGAAGCGTGGCAAATGACTCTGGGAGCCTTCCTCCCGGAAAGGCATGATTAGCCTCAACCAATAAAGGTGTGAAACTGTCTGGGAAAAAAAGGAGAGGGAACGAGGGAAAGGACGCCGGAGGGTCGCATTCAATTCCGAAAAAGGCTTTCTTTAACACTGAAGCAGCTCAAAACTGGGTTGGATTGCTTCGACCGCACTAAAGGAAAGATGAGACAGAAAAGGGTTGGATCGGAGAAACGGAGGGAGGGAGAGATACCCTGACCGCTAAATAACGCGGCTCGAAGGCCCTCTTCAAAAATTCTTGTCAGAGGGGGTCACGTTCGAAACAGAAAAGGGTGAAACTGAAAAAAAGTAAAAAAGGCACGGGTGAAATGCGATCTAACAGGGAAGAGGCTACGTTTGTTTTCAAAAAGGAATTCATCGACGAGGAGAGGACAGTTTTCCGGAGATGCCATCTGGAGTGAAAACACGGGGCTGACCGGAAAGGTGGGGCGAGAGGGGGAAGAAGCAAGTCCTTCATGCAAACAACACCGGACTGCATGCCTCTGCATTTAAGTGGGGGGGCCATAATGAAACCCGAAAGCGCGGAAGCCGAAGAGAAAAAGATGGTCGCTGACCGTTGCCAAGGTCAGAGGGTGCCCCCAATATCTCACCAACAAAAACTAATAACCAGACGGAGTAGGACACGCTTAATTCGTTTCGAAAGGGAGGAAGGTAAAGCAACTCGAAGCCACATAGGCCCTTGGGGCGGGAGGAAGCAGCTTCAACCTTCACGGGAAACACGTTCGTTCAACAGATGGTATTCCCTAAATTTTCCCGCGAAGGGTGAAATCAGACGGTGGGGAGGGGAGGCACTTCAAAATTCTCTTTATGGCAGGAGAACCCACAGGAGGGTTTCTAACTTCTCGATGACAGGACTATCAACGCCAAATCAATCTGAGAAGTATGAGCCTCTGGGTTGGATCGATCCTGGGAAGGAAGGCAAGCGCAAACGGAAGGGCCGGCAAAAGATACGAGCTAAGACGAGGGAAGAAAAAAAAACAAAAAAATAATTTCACAAGGTCTATCCTGGCCCTCGAGGGAAAGGAGCCGTGTCACGATGACCAGACTCAAAAGAAGGGGGGAATTAGTCCATGAAAAAAGAGAAAGCTGCACGCAAAAGAAGAAAAAGTCAAAAAAAGTTCAGCCGCCACAAGGTAGATCTTACACTCAATACACCCTAGAGGGTAGAGCCGTAAAGTCGCGTATCAAGCAGGCCGCTGGACAGAACAAAAAGACAAGCGGGAGGATCATTATTCAGAGAGTCCGCTTTGGTCCTAAGTTCCATTCCTCTTAGCGATAGCCTGACTGGATGAGACCTGAAGCGAAAAAGAGGTGACCTAAGGGAATTTGTCTCTATAGAGGGGGGGGAGAAACGCGTCGGGGCGTACCCGCTAAGAAGACCTCGGCGTCGTCTGAGAAGACAGCCGCCCCGGTTTATTTGGGGGAAGAGCCTGGAAGGATGGTAACCGTAGCGAGATGTTCCCTTACGCTTCCAGCGTAACCACGGGAGGAAACTTGTTCTCGCAAGGCTTAGATCGAAGAAAAAAGTTTGAGTGCCAGGAGCCACACGGCAAGGGTTAGGTAGCAAATTCCGGAAAAAAGTAAAGAGTCAACGAGGGAGCTCCCCTCGCCTCCCAATCGAGCAAAAGAACCCAGGAAAGGGGGAGACCTGCACTGGTCAAAATGAAACAGAATGGGGGATCTTCGAACATCTTCCTCCACGTATTATCCATCTTGTAATCACCACCTCCATCTGGAAAGGGAAAAGGAGGACCCCGGAAGGGAAGGGGAAGTGGGTTTTCCAATCGGAGCAAAAGGGA
>Ga0179593_1575812_pt1 | contig 33235 bp, 28 predicted proteins | sample CZODoug2_1_08_16_FD_185931 | JGI IMG/M metagenome (GOLD analysis project Ga0179593, IMG submission 185931) | Vadose zone soil fungal communities from Angelo Coast Range Reserve, California, USA - CZODoug2_1_08_16fungal (PacBio error correction) | ecosystem: Environmental > Terrestrial > Soil >...
AAATGTCAAGAGCCTTGATGCCCCGAAGGGGGGAGATAAACTGATCCGACGTATTCGAATCAGAGGGGACAGGACCTCGCTGCAAAAGATGTTAGGGCACTAGGATCAAATTTGGGGCCGGATGTCTGGGGCAGCAGGAATGGTCTATACCTCTGCGTCTCGCAGACACGACGGGGAGCTTCCAAAGGGCCTCAAAGCAAAGTAAAGGAGGGGCTCTGACGGAAGAACCCTATGCGCAGTCCTCTAGGGTCTTTGTGGTGTGCCACAGTTACTTCAGGCAAACTGTGCCCGGTCGGGGGCCTTGCCGTCGGGAATCCGTACTCGTAGGATCACCACATCCGACTTTTGGCAGAGCTGGGCGTCATCTACGAGCGGGAAACGGCGCCGCGGGAGGTTTGAGCGCCAGGGTCCACGGAAACGCATTGCCCTAGGATAGGCAAGGGCGTCGTAGTTCCTGAAACCGACCTCAAGACAATCTCCGAAGAGGGGAAGAAGAGATCTGTAATGGAGCGCGCATCCACTCGGCCAAACTCTACAAGAGCCGCGCGCATCATGCGCGGGTTATCAAAATCCTTCACGGAAGGAAAGCAGGTCAGAAGAACGGGGTGAAGCCCCAGACAAAGCAAGCAACGGGCGCCAGCGAGTTCGGGGGGAAGCGGACCTCTGCGTGAATCTTGGGTGATCGGTGGGGGGGAGAAAAGGTCCAGAAAGGGTGATGGCCGCCTGCCGACATCTAGTGTCGCTGTCGCGATCGGGCTGGCGGCCACAGAGGGCCACTGCGTGGGGACTTCTTCGGCGAAGGCGACGGTCGTCGGATCTAACACGGGGGGGCGGCGGGTTATCTTCATGCATAGTGTTACCGTTAAGAAGAAAAAAAGGGAGAACAGAAATTCGAAGAAATCACCAGGAGAGACTCGACTCCGAATGAGTCTCCGGTCCAGGAACCTCCAGAAGAGAAGGCTGCGAAGAACCTCAACCGCGCATACATTCTATAAGGGAGCTTGGACATCGGCCCGTTAGCGCATCTCAAGGGAACTGCCAAGTGCCTCGCGGAAGTAAACGGAGAGCCGACATCCGCTCAGAGAGGGCTAGTCGTCGAGGAACAGGGTAATGGACCCCTAAGAGGGCCATCCCGACGACGACTTTTACTTCAGGGGGCATCGGGGGGTGCGTGATAAGGAGAAAAGGCCTACTCAAGGCACGGAGTGAGACTTCGAGGAAAAAAGCTGCTCAGCACTACGACTTCGCGGGTCACACTTCTTCATGCCGAAATAAACTACCGCAGGCTTGCGAGGAGGGCTTGGATAGAGTGTGGGAAAACTGGCTTCATTCTGATCTGAGCGCGGGGGTCCACAATGGCGAATCCACGAAAGGAAATCCTTCATTCTCATCAGAGACGGCAGCACGGAACTCCTATCGTCTTGATGAACACACTGACTATCTCACACTGCGGCCGGGGGGGGTCCTTGAGGGCGGTTCCTGAGACCCGCCTACTATTCGATGGCCCGAAGTCAGGGGGGCGAGTTCTGTTTGAAGGAAACACGACTTAAATCGCTGAATAAGGTCTTGCGATGGGGGGGAGACGGCACAGGGAACCTTCAGTCGTGAAAAAATAGCAACCGCCGCCGTTCAAAAAAAAACATCTCGGAGCCGTCGGTGACGGAGCTCCGGGCGTGTGAGGGGTATAGGAGTAAGGGGAAAGCAGCCTAGAGTCGTGCCGGATCTGTCTCGGCATGTCGGGCCGCGCTGAGGAAAAATACAGATCCTTGGGCGAATCTTCTCATCGAATCGGGAGCACGCTGGACTCTCAAACAAAAAAAAGGAGGAGGAGTAAGTAGATCGCGTGCGTATCACATGCTATGTACCGCCCCAGCCGAGTAAACTGGTGCCCGCTGCGGAGCTCCTCATGTACGACATATGCCCGATCACGACGCTCTCAAGACTGGAGAGGGACGCGGCGGACGATCGACCAAGGAAGCCGAACTACTTCATGGACGTTCGGGCACAGGGGCCGTTCTGAGTGGTGGCGACGTGTTCCCGACGGCGCGTCGTTAAATCATCCGAAGAGAGCAGCAAGCTGCGGGAGAGGAACGCGAAGAGCGACTAGAGACATTAAAAGTTTGCAGACAGCGGCGATCTTGGTTCATCATCTCGCATCGCCTCGTCACGCGGCGCCTCGAAAAGCGCTCGGAAAGAAGCTCGGGCAGGGTGAGATCGCGAAATTGTTTAAAGGCAGTGGCAAAGCGTGCCGAGCCAAAGGGAACGGTTCGATGTCGGGGATCCCAACCAAGCGTTTGGGCTGCTCAAGCGGTGGCCCGCCCTCGCGCGCAACCTTGGATTAATCCACGTTGGCTCTCATAAAAAGGCACCAAGAACCTCGCGGGCTCTTGTTCCATGAGAGGGTCAGCAAGAACGCTCGAGTCCAAGTGGGCTGCTCCGGGATGGCCATCGATATAAAGAAGGTCCAGTAAAAAACGGGAGGAAACTCTCAGTTTTGATCCAGGCACGCCTCCTAGGAGCGCAACTCAGTCGGGGGTGTCATCTACTTTATATGGGGATACGCTCAGTCCGGCTCGGTCTATGGTGGATTAGCCTATAAAACCTCGTTGGTGGGCGAGGGAAGTCTTGCCATCCAACGGCCGATGCAAAGAGAGAGGCTACGTACTGGCTTGCGGGTGCATCCGTAGCGCAGCAGCGTCCCTAGGGGGTCCTGGAGTACAGCAAATCGGCTAAGGAAAAATCGCGCCGACGGTACCGGTCCTAAGGTCGTCGCTGAAATGAGACGGGAAAAGGCCAGGAAGAGACATTGAAGGTCTACGCGGCCTCCGACTAAAAAAAAGACGGCCGACTTCAGAGTTGGGTCTGGGACGCTGGCGTCTGAACCCACTCGAAGCGCTGGGAAAGAGAGACAATTGCTTCCGCCCGGAGGGGGGCGCGCGCACCTAATCATCAAAAACCCTGCTCGGGAGCCCAGACAACATCCCAGCAAGCATTGAGGTCGAACACGCATTGAGCCCGGCCTGAGTAGGATGGTGCAGAGATGTGTCGTAAAGCAGGGCCGTACGCCCGGAGAGAGTGAAGTGGAGTACTCCAACGACTCCGATGTCCTGAAACAAAAAATTATCGAGTGTCGGAGCCGAGAGGGGTGCCCGCTTGCGGAGACTCGGCCGGTACCTATGCGCCGACTGGGGAAGGCACCGGGATGGCGGTTATCGAAGACCGGCGGTCTGTAAATAACCGCGTCGGAAACGCACTGAAACATCGCGGGCTCGTATCGAGGAAAGAAGAACGGGGCCGTGAAAAGGGGGCGGGGAATTCAAGCTCCCGTCTCTTTAAAACCAAAAGTCTCCGTCACGATCGGTCGCCGAAAAGGGAAAGCGATGGCCGCCGGCTAAAAATGCACTCTCGACAAAAAACTGAGACAAAGGGCCCGACCCTGGGCTCTCAGCAGTTTCCTACCTTCATCCCACGCGACCGGAGATGTAGAACGCATCGTAACGTCCACTCGTCCCGATAAAACCACCGTTCGCCAAGCTTCGATGAACACGTAATTCAACTGGTAGACAGGATGCGACCCGCGCCTCAAAAAGGCGTGCTGTTACAAAATCCACCGACGAACACCCGGAACGCGGAGAAGGGCGAGCGACGGCGTTACGCGGGGCTCTAGTGACTATCCGTGGAAGCTTAGAGGGCTTCACCACCGTCAGAGACGGATCAGGGGAGGGGGGGGCTCGAAGAGTAAGGGTCGGTGCGCTGGTGAAGAAAGGGGTTGATGTAAAATGGCCACTAGGTAAACTGGACCCACAGTGAGAACCCTAATGTTTGGCGCCTCATCCTCAGCTCCTCTCCGGACGAAGAGACCGAGCTCGGCGGAACCTTGACTTAGTACGGCCATGAACTCGACGGCGTGTAAACTGGACTATCGTAAACATCTCTCAAGGGTGATAGCTCGTGACCCAGCCGGCGGACTGGATGATCTCTATGCATCTGTAGCGCAGCGAGGGTGCACGCTCACCATGAAATGGATGGACGCATACTAGTCTCAGTTGATGAGAGTCAGTCCGATCTCCTCATGTCCCATCCACGAAGCGGGGTTGGAAGACATTAGTTTTGGTGACCTCAGGCCGGTCGCGATTGTCTTGGCTCGTACCATCGGGTGAACCGGGCCAAATTCGCTACCAAAAAAATATCCTGCCGGCCTCCCCACTAAGGATGTTCTCCTCCAGAAAAGTAACGCGGGGAGCAACGGACGCGGTCAGCAGTTCTGAAATGCGGCTTGTCTCGCACGGTCGCATCAACACGGAGAACTGAAAAGCTAGCTGCCTTGGCACTATTCTTCTGCGGGGTCTCCCACTTATTCTTCGAAGCGAAGTCCTGTCTATATGTTTATATGTATCTTTCTAGAGTGAAGTCGGGCCACTCTCTGTACAAGAAAACGGTCTGGAGCTCTTCGACCTCAATAGCAAGAGAGGAGGAAAAAATATTCCGAAGCACTTCGCGCCCTCGGCAAAATTGAATCCCATTGCGAAAGCTGACTTTAGCTGAGCCGAGAAGGAGATTCGGGGGCTGGTTGTCGGCCTTACTTCCTTTAGGTGCTCGGCGTGGTACAGAATATTGTTTGGTGCAGTTCGCAGGGGGGGGGGAAAAGCCATTCTGAAATCCTCACACTCGGCGAAGGTCTAGGCGGGAAAAGGAAAATGGGGGAATGAGACGACCTCTCAGAAGGGGAAGTAACCTCTCCGCAATTCACTGCGCGTTAACCCTGAAAGACGTTCCTAGTACTGGAACCTGGGCGTGCCCTCTCAGATAAAGGAGGGAAATGCTGCTCGCCGCCGTTACTATTGGTCGCCGGACAGGAAAACGTTAAGCGGGTTCCGAGAAAATCCGCCTCTGACAGCTCAAGTATAAATTCCATCCTCGCTCAAGCCAAAAGGGGTTCTCCAAAACTTTACGGCGCATCATCGAGCGGGGGACGCCCTGGCCCTGGAAGAGAATTGATAAAAAAATCGTCAAGACACCAAGACAAACCCGTCCCAACTCGTAAAATACCGGAAGAGTCGCAGATCAGAAGCCGAGCAGCGCGTTCTTAGACGGCTTGAAAAAGGGGACCGGGCACAAGGTCCAGTCCCGATGGAGTAAGTATCAAAAAGGGGCGGCCTCGCGAAGGCGCCCTCAAATGTATATCTCGGCGGAAAAGGTCTATGATATCAATCCGGTCATACAGTAGGAAATCTTAAATCACGTTCATAAAGAACTTCCACGAACAGGAAGGTCTTCGCGCCCTCCGAGGGGACTCTGCACAAAAATTCCCAAGAATAGTGCGCAGTGGACGTACAGTCCGTTCAGAAGCTACCAACACAACGGGAGTGAAAAGATAGTAGGACGGAACTGTATCCAGCCGGGAGGAACCTGCGAGGTGTCGACCCCGCTTCAGGCATGCAGAAGAAATCACGGGTCCGAAAGAAAGGACTGATTATAAGCGTCAGAGTCGCCCGCCGTCGGATGCCTTGTACGCTCAAGAAAGGGCGTGGTTGCTACTGCGCGCAATCAAGGGAGAGAGAGACGGGAAGAACCTCGCAAGGGATTGGAAAGAAAAAAGATTCAAACATACCAAAAAAGGCGAGGAGAGCTGATGTCGGGAGAGGGCGCGAACGGGGGAAGGACGACGGGCCAGAGGTTATGCGGTGAAGGGGCACCTCTCGCAAAATGACGCTAATAGAGGGAGGACTTGGACCCAACGACAGAATCTGTATGGAAAAGGGCTTCGTGGAAACCGAGAGAGGGCGGTCTTATATTTACGGAAGAAGGAGGGGTGCAAGAGGCGATCCCGCGCGCGGAAAGACAACGCGCTACCTGTTATTCTGGAAGTAAGGGCTCCTCCAGGGGGGTAACGCGGGAGCAGAATGTCGAAATATTCGCTATCAAAAGAAAGGGTCAAACAAGTCGCAGCACGTTTCGGGGGGAGGACCGCGCAACTGAGGAAGGTGCCGCGATAGAGCAAAGAGGCTCAGACCTGACGCTCGGGAGAAGGGATTGTCGTTCAGGAGTTCCTGGAAGGGGGGGTTGGGGGGGGGGGGGGGGACCACCTGTCAAAAAAAAAGAAAAAATCAAAAAATCACGAAAAAAAAAACCCCCACCCCCCCCTTCTAAAACGCGAGAAGAAGAAGGAACAGGACCACTACCACGAAAGGAATCAGCTCCTTGTCCGCCTAAAAAAATGGCTCTTCCGACATGCGAGGGACTTGTTCCAGGAAAAAGCTTCCAAGAAGAGAGCTCAATATTCGGCCTCTAGTGGAAAAGGAGGGTAGGGAGAAGGCCACCATTTCTCAAGATTTTGAGGCGGCTCTCTCTTCTGCGGGGAAATCTCGAAGCCCGGAGGACAAAAACTATCTTCCCCCACTATCGTAGGAAGGACTGAAAAAGGTGCAGTCCGACAAAAGAATAGCTCTGGCTCACTCCAGCAGGAGAGATCAGACGCGTGCTCCGAGTGAAGAAGAGGTTCAATTAATCGAAAAAAACCGTCGTCCTCTCCTGCTCGAAAGGGAAGGTGTTTATAAAAAAGTGGGAGAAACCCGCTCTCAGGGGTTTTCTCGTCACCTGGGCACTGACTACATAATGGGGGAAGGACCGAGTCTGCTACTTGAAAAGATACACGGGCAAGCCGTCTTGGGGGGAGTACTCGTAACCTTCTTCAACCTCGCAAGCAGGGCCTAAAAAGGGCGCATGCGTGGGGGACATGGGGGGGAATGATGGAGGCCTCCTATACCCGCGCTCTGGAGGAAACAGGGGGGGGATTCAGAATGTTATTCGGGAAAAAAATGCGGCGCCGGCCATGACCGACCGTTTGAGAAAAAACGGCACCTGGGAAAACAAAGGAAAACGCGACTACGAAGGTGTCGAAGAAGGGAAGATCTTGCAAAAAGGCGCTACGGCTTCTCTTGCATTGCAGGGATAAAATGCTTTCGAAGGCTCATATAGAGGATTCAATAGAGGGAAGGCCAGGCGAAGTAGGTCGCCATTGGCTCATACGGCGGACTCACCCGCTGGGGGCGTCCGGACTAGCCAGGTCATTCGAAAACACCCGTATTCGAAAAACCGGGGACGTATTTCGAAGCGGAAACCAAAACGCACAAGAATCAAGTCGACCTCCTTAGCAGACAAAATGAGTAAAGCCTCCGAGCAAGCAAACCGACGGTCAGACCCAATCGCTGGACATCGCAACGGTCAGCCGCGAAGGAACTGTATTACTTTTTCTGGGGGAGGGAGGTTGCATCAGGGGATGGGGCGTCGTGAAGAGCGAATGCACTCTGGGGACCATGGAAGGATAAACGAAAGCTTGCAGCAAGTCATCAGTGCAACTGGGGAAAGCGTCTCTGACCGGCAGGAAACGGAGGCTCTTGGTGTAATTCTTTCCCAGGACTTCTAGGGAAACGTACTTTTCTTGTCCTGAGGAAACGGCCGTGCGAAGAGCATGGGAGAGTAGTGCTTCATCGTGGGGCCATCTTACTCAATCGTGGTCGACAAGGTTAAAAAGCGGGCTCCTTACAGTGGAGAGCGGGGAACCAGGCTTCCAAGTCCCTCGGATTGGGGGCAGAGAAACGCGGTACGCGCGATTCGGAAGGGGATAAAAATAGAAATATGCTACTTCCAAGAAGCAGCGTGCGGGGAAGAGCTGGAGATCTACCTTACTCTAGTAAAGAAAAAAACGGGACTGGAAACTCGCGGAGAAGGAGAATACTTGCGGTATCAGAGAGAAAGCATCAGGGCTCATCTCCAGATCTCAAGGCTCAGTCGGCCAAAAAAAAAAGTTTCCTACGACACACCATCCAGTCTTCCATTTTCGCCAGCTCGTCGATGGTTTCGAAAGAGGGAAGCTTAATCTTGAGAGGTTTTTATCAGGAACGAGCGTTGATGTAGAAAAAGGGCAGGAGCTTTAGAGAGGGTGTCTCGGCCGGCGCAGGCAGAGGAGTAGTAGGCGTACCAAAAGCATTTAAGAGAGCGCTTAATGAAAAAGATGGTAAGAGGCACTGGGAAGGATTCGAACCTTTAGAAAAGGGAAGAGTGGTGAGATTTTCTACTTAATAAAATGGGAGACGCTACCACCTGAAAAAACAAAACTTGAATGCTCTCAGAGGGCGCTGGGCGCGACTACTCAGGCCCGGGGGGGGGGGGGGGACTAGATGCTAAGAAAAATTGCGAAAACTCTACACGGTCGAAGAGTGTCTGCGCATACCCCAGTGGGGGAGAGAAGAAGAAAGGGGCTCGCGCCACAAATACTGTCAGGGTAAGGAGATCTACACATCCCCGGAAAGAGATCTCAGATGCTTAGATCACTTCGAAAGAAACTCTCTCGTCCCGACGACTGGACGTGGATTGGGGGGAGAGTATTATTCGGGACTGAAAAAACTCTCTAGAGGAATGTCGGGAAAAAACTTCACCCTTGGACGATTGCGGAGAAATTGGAAATCGCTCTGCTACGAATTAGCTGTGTAGTAGAAAGACACTCTCATGGGGCCCATGACACTACCGAAGATGTCGGGTTTCGAAGGCCTGGCAATGGAAAGCTATAGAGAGGGGAAATTGAAACTCTTAGCTAATCCAAAGGGGGGACAAGCCCTTCAGTTCATAAGTTCGACTGGAAGTGCGGCACAGGCTGCCATCTGGATCTTGAACCAAAAAAAAAAAAAAAGATCAAACTCTGCCCTATCTTCATTATTCGGAAGAGGGAGGAGGGGGCACGACCGTCCGAACACGATTTAATAGGAAGGAGATGAATTCGCTCAATGGACTGCCCACTGCGAGCAGGTCGTCCTCACACCCTCGTAAAAGAAAAACCTGCTCGGGATCATCTTCTGAGGCCGGCGCGGAAGCCGCCAGGGGCGGAAAGTGAAAAAGGAGAAACAAATGGCCGCCCGAAAAAAAGTCACCTTCTAGGGTGATCTTCGGGGTGACGGGAGGGAGCGGCGATCGAGTCATGCAAGTACACGAGCGCGTCTTGCCTCGGAATCTCGCAGAGGGAAGCCCCGAGCGCTGCATCGCGCGGGCAAGAGAGGATTTATCTCTCCACGTCCTTTCCCTAGAAAGAACTATCTAGAAAAAAACACGGAGGATTGAAAGAGAGGAAAAAAAGAAAAAAATACAGGACGAGTGGGAGAGGAAACAATCCAAAAAAAGGTACCGCTGCGCTCGCAGACGAAACCAATCTACAGAATTTAAATATAAGGAATTCTCGGAGAACGTAGAGGAAGAGGGCTGAAGCTTAGGATCGCCTCCGTCCCGCCTGCGAAAAAAGGGAAAAGCTCCGAGACGTCGGGCGGGGGAAGGAAGAGGTTTCGCCCAACGTACTTCTCAGGTAAGAGAACGCCGGCGCTACAGTATCATCTCCAATCGGGAGAGATCGGTCATCGGCTCATCAACTTGGTTATTCCCAAACATCGGCATAAGTGCCGACTCAAAAGAAAGAAACTCCTCTAGGTCTTCGCTTCTAACTCGGGGGGAACTCGGCATGCATGTTGGGAATATCCGGCGGGTGAAGAAGGTTGACCGAGGGAAAGGTAGGGGGATGCCCAGTTGACCGTTCGCGGGAGAAGCCTGAATCTTTTTACCAGGGTTCTATCCTCTGTGTCCGCAAGCCCTCGCGAGATAGCGGGACGACAACTCGGCTCTCTACACACTTGAAGAAAAATCGGAAGAAAGAGGAGACTCTTAAAAGGGTAAGGAGGAGCTCACCTCTCGAGAAGTCGAGGTCCGGCGCCGGGAATAAGAGGAAAAGGGTCCTGGTCACGGTATATGGATCTCTCTTTTCGGAGAGGGAGGTCGAGAAAGCTCACCCTCCATCTCGAAAAGGGGGAAAGAAGTCCCAGTTAAGGGAAAAGAGAGTTGATTGTAGCAACTGATCGAAACTCTCATAGAGATAGGAGCTGGGGGGGAAATACCTCCAACTTAACTTAAGAGAGCCGGCCTATGGTGCCCACCCCCCAGGAAAAAAAACCCAAGGAGGAAGGCCTTAGGAGAGAAATCAACGGGCCGAGTCATATGCAGCAGGGCGTCTGAGGGAGGGAGGGGGTTCATCTAACGCAGCAGGGGACTCAGTCACTACGGTCATTACGCTGTCTAGGAAATCGGAGGGAATGCGAAAAGAAACTTTTTACCGTAGTAGTCCGATGGGGGTGCGTCGGTGAAAAAGGGAACTATCTGAAGAACATATCGGGGAGGGAAAGCAACCCTCTTCGTGGAGGAAAAAAGGCGGAACGCTCGCTGGCCGAGAAGAGGGAGCATCGAGAAAGGCGGTAGGGGAAAAGAACTTGTCGTGCCAAAAAAACCGCACTGCTCTAAAGGAGAAACGTTCATTCCTCGGCCCCAGAGAGAAAAGAAGAGCAGTCGAGTAAAAACACGGAAAAAACCCTATCACCACAAAAGGAAACTCCAGTTCTGAGCAATCGATCTGGATCAAAAAGGGGATGGGGAGGGGGCCGGAGAAAAGGCGGATGGGGGGACAGCGTCTCACGCCCGTGAAGGATAATGAAGAAAACGCGCCTAATAGAGGAAAGGCGACAAGGAAATTATTTGAGCGAGCCGAAAGACCTTGGCGTCTGGCCTGAAGAGGATTCCTGTTCAAAAAAATGAAACGTGTGCAAAAGAGAATAATGGGTGGATGGCTGTATACTGCGCTCAATAAGAGTACTAAGAATCAGCGCACATCAGACGGAAAAAGGGGTATCTGGAATACAGAGCCTTGTGCGGGGGAGGATTTCAATTGGGAATACATAAGTCCAAACAAAGACAGGCCACTGGGGGGTCACGAAAAAAGGGAATCGATGGAAGTGGAGGGAACCCTTGGCAAGACGAGGCGAGAAAAGGGAGGATTGCCATGAGGACTCAACTACAAGAAGATCATAGTCTACTGCAAAATGGGGAACTGCCCCGCAAAAAAAAGAAAGAGCGCGAGGCGCAGTTGGGAAAGTTCGCTACAGGGAGCTTGAAGGGAAGCATAAAACAGTTCGGGGGGGGCGTTCTTACTGAGGCTTCCGATTCCGGAAGGAACCGGTGTCCGTCGCGGGGGCAAGAGATCCGAAGCAAAGAGGGAGGTACGCGCCCCCCCAGAAGTAGACCACTTGAGGAAGGAACCATACATAACCCAGCCGTAGAAGCAGGCTATAGGTCACCGTTGCCATGAATGAAGCTGTTATTCGCAGGAGAGTGCTTAAAAGTTGGAACTTACATTCCTCGATGACCAATAAATGTTCAGGGGAAAAGGGTGGGCTCGACGGGGACAAGGTCTGCGGCTTTGTCGCTAAAGGGGCCGTTGTGGAGTAGGAATGTCCACAGGGTCGTGAACTTGACCCACAGCCGACCAGATGGCATTTCAGGAAAAGGGACGAGCTTCCTCGTAGAAAGCCGCTAGGCCGTAGGAGTCGTCCCTCTGAAGAGAGGGGGATGCATTTCAATAAAGAGAACCGACAAAAGAAGTTCAAGACTGAAACGACGTCGCCGGGACTTTTCATGGCGGGAGGGCCATGGGACACCGCGTAGGTCGGCGTAGGTTGGACGGAGGTGAAGAATCGGTTGTGCAAAACAGTGACGAACTTGGGGGGGGGACATGTACAGAGCCGAAAGTTTTGAGGGCGGGGGATACAAGCTCCCGGTGCCACTCCGGGGGCTTCCTTGGGGGGGAAGACGAGGTTAGGGTGGAGAGCGCAGTAATAGAGGCGTCTGAAAGTTGGGGAATCGTAGAAGAATCGTCCACTTGACTGAGGGGAAAAGCGCCCTCTCCTCGGCCACCAACAGAGAGCTTCTCCAGAAGAGGCAGAAAAACTGCAAAGGAGAGCCGGGGTCTGCCGACCGCCGGTTGGAGAGGTCTAATAATCAAATCGGCAGGACAGAGAAAAAATGAAAGTCTCGGAGGGCACAGTCAGAAGCTTTTTCCCGAAACGCAAGAAGAATAAGGTGAGCCATCCTTCGGTGCCGAGAAAAGAAGGGGTACTAGCCTCGGGAGAGATTAAGAAGACAGCGCAGGCGAGAGGGGAACTGTAGAGAATGGTTTGAAAAAGGCGAAAAAATTCGCTAAAGCCGAGAGGGAAGCCGCGCGGCTCTCCAGGCCTCCGTGAAAACATTCCAGAGGAAAGGGGAAGTACACGGCTTTTGCAAAAACGGAGGCGAAGCCTGCGAGGAGGATAGTTGTCGGGCAGGGAGTACCGAATCGTATGAGCTCTGTAAGAGGTTAGTGGGAGAAAGCATTCAAGGGAACAATTCATTCCACAGCCCTCTGAAAAACTAAAGGAAGAGGCTTCTCCTCGAAAAAAAGAACTACCAATCCAAAAGGAGGGGGAGCTCCGCCACGACTGTACTGCTTGGGTGAACTTTCCAGGCAGACTTCACTAGAGAGAGTAGAGCTGCCTCCTCCTCAGCACAAGGGGACTTCGACCATTAGTAGGAAGGAAAAGACGGGAGTCGGAAGAGAGCATCTCCGAGACACTAACGGTCTTCAAAAGTGCAGGGGAACGCGCGCGTTGTCGCCGCAAAGGGAATAGCAGGGAGAACGATCTCATCTGGAAGGTTTGAAAAGCAGGCCACTCTCTAAGCTCGCGGGGCTCCAGGAACCTCAATCACCTCTTCAAGGCTGACTCGGGGTGGGACCCGTATGAAGATCTCGTCTCTCAAGAGCCTGGATCCCATGGATCTTTCTTGTAAATCGGGGGCGGGGGGGGTAGGACCAAAAGGGCCCCAGGAGGGAGGATGATAGTCCTAGGGGGCCGTCTATCGTCATGAATGAAAGGGGGCCCCGAGTGAGAAGGGAGAGATCCTTCCAGGGAAGGGAGAAAAGTAGTCCTCGGAAATTAAAGGTCCTATGAGAACAACTCAGCCGGGAGAATAAAAAAGGCAAGCTCGCTTAAAGAAAAGAACTAGATCTCCTCTTAGATACAAAGGGCTCAGTGAGCTTCGCTCTCAACAAAAACCAACGAATATTAAATATCCTACTGGATACGAAGGGGGATCCTAATGTCTTCCAAAAAGAAAGGGGTGTCGCGTCCGCTAGAGGTACGACCCGAGACGTTTCCGTACTCGGGAAGGGTGGCCTGTGAAAGTGGTTCGAAACGAGCGGAAAAGGGGAGTTTTCAACTATCGAAAAGGCGGTCCGTTTATACGCTCGGCTCGCCTCTGAGACGAAGTTAGAGACCTCTCAGCGGGAGAACTGCAGAGACTGTCCGAAAGGCATGCGGAGAGGTTCTCGCGAGAGAGGGGGAGGAGGCAACTGCTATTGAACAAGGGGAAAGTGGATCCGGAGGGCAAGCCGTCTCTCAGCCAGGAGAGGCCTCGTATCTGGCCTAGAGTTGCACAAAAAGCTGCGACTTCTTTATCCTGCTGTTGGAAAGGAGAACTGGACAAATTGTCTGAAATGACCTTTAGCAGGGTGAACTAGACTGGGGCCGCTTCGCCGCCGAAAGAAAAGAGAAAGGTTGTCGAAGAATGGCGCATCTCAGGGGGGTTATGAGGCGTCGGAAATCAGGGATGCTGAAAGGATAGAAAGAGACCCGGCAAGGGAAAAACCTTACTCGCGACCGTCGTGGAAGCATGCAAAAAAGGGGGATGTAGCGCGGAAAGGCCTCTACTCGACGGGAAACAGGGCTTGGGGAGTAGTGTCGTCAAAAGGGGGGTCCTTCACGCGTGACCTGCCGTAAAATCAAGTTTCCCCCGATAAAACCTAAACGCGCCCTTCCCCTAAAAAAAGACTCAGGACTCTTCGCCCCTTGCAGAAAAAAAAAAGGGAAAACAGCGGCGATGCCGCAAGCTTGGGGGATTGTCACGCTTGGAGGTCCCAGCGGGCCGCTATAAAGAGGGGAGAGCAAGGTCCCTCTTCTCTACGAAAGAGAAAAAGGGGGACGAGATCGGGGACCTCGCACGACTATGTTCCGTCCCCAATCCTAGCGATGGGAAAAAGAAGAAAGAGTGGATGAAGAGGAGGACAGGTTCTAGGCGAAAAGATGCCGCAAGAAAGAAAAAAGAAAGTTCGCGCTCGAAGCAGGGAAGGGGGTTAGCGAGAGACGCGATCGCTTCAGGAGGGGAAGACGTATACGAACAGTCGGTTACCGTGGAGGTCGAGAAAAAAAGAGTGAGACGCTCTCTTCGGGGGGGTTTAGAGTTCAGCTTGCGCCTTTGGCTATACAGTGTGTGAAAAAAGGGGGGCTACGACGAAAAGAAGTCAAGACCTCGATCTACGGCGCAGACCTCCCTCTTCTCGCAAAAAGTAAGAGGCGTGTTTCGGGGGAAGTGGAAGGAGCTGGGGGGGACATAAGTCCACCAAAAGAGCTAGGGTCTGGGGGGAGAATCTAGTGATTCAGCGGGGGGGGGGGGGGTGGGTGTGTTGGGTGGGGGTTGGTGTGGGTTTGGTGGGGGGGGTGTTATGGAGGAACAAAAGCTGTATAAAAAAACGAATCCCCTGAGGATAACTCCGCGCGCTTTAAACCTTCAAACCTCGCCTAACTGAAGGGAGCCTCCAGAATCCCATTAAAGGGAGGATCGTTCTTCTTGTCAAACCAAAAGGCCGAGAATCCGTCATAGAGAGGGGAACTCTGTTGGACGAAGCGTCTAAGAAGACGTCTGGGATCGCGCTGCTGACTCAAAAACGGGGGCATGGGAACTATATCGTTTTGCCAGAAAGTGATCAACAACCATCAGCGGACACGATTAAGGTGTACTAGTTCCTAAAAGCGTCGAATCGTCCCCAGAGAAATACTTCCCGAGTAAGGAATAAGAAGCTGGACGATCACCTCAACGAAAGGACCTCACGAAGAACGTTCCGCGCCTTAAGAAAATCGCCTTTAAGCTGGTCGCGGGGGGAGTAGGGGGCGTCACGACGTGGGTGTCCGGCTTACGAACACTGTTTTACCCAAAAGAAAGGGAGCCAGTGGCGGAAAAAGAGCGGACGAAACGAGCAGAGCAGGGCGAACGTTCGAAGAGGAACATACACTCTTATGCCAAGGAGAAGCTCGAGGTTGTAGGGAAAAAAAGGTCCAAGAGGCTTGGAGCGTAGAAGTCGGAAGGAAAAGGTCGGGGAAAAGAATCGGCGAGTAACGCTGGAAGGCCAGAGGAGGGGGCCATGAGAGAGGCGCGCCGGAGAAAGATCAAGGTATGCTGCGGGGTGGTGTGGGACGGAATTGCTTTAGCGGTAAAGGGCGACACGACGGAAGGGGGCAGAAACCCGATTCGCCTCGGGAGGGCCCGACGTCAATGAAACTTCGGCGAAGGCCAAACAAAGAAGCAAGCGGTGCGGGGGGAAGACTTCTGGGCGTATCAAGACCGTAGTCTGACGACGGCACGTCGAAGGAAAAAAGCTACCTACTGAAGGAGAAATCAATCAAAGCTCCATCTATTAAAAGCGCTCAGGGGAGGCAGGAAGGACGGATCACCTCGGGGGGGAGAAGGAATCAGAAAAGACCGCACGCTTCGGCGATCTCGTCAAAGGGGGGCTAGAGACCCTGCGTTTACTTGGGTCGTTTGGCTTGTGACGAGCGGATGAAGAGCGTGGGCTAGGAAGGGAGTTTCGAATCACGGAATTGACGAGGCTCTTCTTCTTTACTCCTCTTCAAAAGGATTTCCGCGAGTCGAGGACGGGCGACGAATTCGCTGAAAAGAGAATGAACAGGGAGACCTCAGCGGGTGAAGGGGAATGCTACCAGTCTTGCAACATGAAGAGACATTCTACTCACCTGTCAAAGGGAGACTTAAAGCAAATACCGCTTGTGACAGGGGTCCGACACGTCACCAAAAAGGCCGCCCTCTAGAAGGAGGGGGAACGGAGGGGAACCCCATCTAACAAGAGAATCGCGACTCCTAGCTGACATAGGGGGGAGGGAAGTACTATGAATGAGCCTCTCCAACAGCTCAAAAAGGGGGGGGAAGGAGGGGAGGAGGAAGAAAAGCTCGAGAAAAACTTAGTCGATCCTTTCGCCTGCATCCAAAGATGGAGTCTTCAACCTACGATTTAATTAAACAATGTGTTTTTTGTACGGGGAGGACCTCTGCTCGGACGGAGATACGGGGAGAGAAGGAAGAAAAAAAAAGACTCCGCACCTGAAAAAAAATCGGAACTTAAAATTTACGGGGGGAATTTTAACTCCCTAGCAATTAGACGCTTTGCTTTCTTAACTAAAAGAACTGGAGGGGTTCCCGACACTCTCATAACTAGGAGGGAGGGTGCTGGCGGAAAGATCGAAAGTGGCCGTGCAGGTGATCAAGGGCAAGTTCCACCGGGAGCATCATCCAGCACGAATTTGAAAAAACGGGAGAGTCTGCCTACGAGGAAAAAACTAAGGCACTGGCGCGAGGGGGGGAACTGCCAGATCTTCCCACGGCCTGCCTCCACTTCTGCGAGAGTTTTAGGGAAGGGGACGCTTCGCCGAACGTAAAAAAAAAGGAGACTTAGGGGATGAAGAAAAAAAAAAAAAGGTATGCGGGCGCGTGGGAAGAAAACACGTAGGAGCTAGCAAAAGGAAATTAAACTTCGATTCGGGCTCCAGTCTGAGGTAACTGCAAGGGGGGAGGGAAGTCCGTCTAAAACAAAGCCTGCCGCCTGAACAAAAGCTCTGCGTCTTTACTCTCCGATCGTGGAAGGGGCGCGACTCGGAAGAACTTATAATCTGTCTTCGTGAGCGCATCTGAGCGCAGCCTCATGAGGGGAATCTCGGGGAGAGGAGCAGAGGGAAAAGCTCACTGGAGAATTCTCCGCCAAGACCTGGACGGAAGGAAGATCGCAAAGACACAACTGGAAAGAAAAAGAAGATCTCCGTCCGTCTTCGAATTGACAAGTGGGCGATTATCCATGAGAAAGAAGGAGGAGTTCGGAGGCTATCACCTGCCTCGGCGGCCGATCTGTGCAAAGGCACACAGCTTCTCCGTAAAAAAAAAAATTCCTAGGCCTCTCGGCGATCGGGAACCTCAAGGAAGGGGCAGGCCTGATGGGAATTCGGGGGGGGCGCAGTGGCATCCAACGGAAGGAGCTGGAATACCTTCTCCAAAGAAAGAAAGCTCTTCTATCGGGTCTGAGTGAGGAAATTATTAATCACTGGGCTCCAACCAAGAAAGAAGAACTTCCGTCTTCCAAGAGAGGCGAGAAGAAACGGGCGGGACTCTCAGGGAAGAGATCCGGACCTCAAACTAACATTGATTCGGGGGGAAAACTCCTATGGAGCCGTGGCGAGAGGGAACAAGGAATGTCGGGGTCGAGGAGGAATCTCAGGCAGAGGGGGGGAGGGGACAGGAGTGTGGATTCGCTCACGAGGTGGAAAAAAACGAACTCTGGTACGGGATCAACTTACCCGGCCACGGTTCAAGCGTAATGAAAGACACAAAAAAAAAAGCCGGGGGTCGGAAGAGGGCGGGCATGAAGGGGGCTCCCAATCAGTACGTACGTCTTAGAGAGATAGGGGTCGCCGTGCATGGCCGAACAGCCGGGGGTGGTTCAACCCGATGAGACTCGAGAGGTTTGAGGAAGGAAAGCCGCACGCCTTGTTCCATCCAGAAAAGTCGGAGGGAGCGAGTGGAGAGGGAGATCGAGGGAAGCGCAAAAAGAATGCGGGATGCAGGAGAGAGGACTTTCCAAGATTATTTGGTGAGGATAATTGAGGTATGTCGCTGCCATCCACGTAAAAAGCGCAATCGATGGAGAGTATCAGAGGACCGTTCATGGTTCACGAAAAGGAAAAAAATCGAGAGATGTGCGCGGCCGGTAAAGAGGGAGCACAGCTAGGGCGTCGCAAGAGAAAAACAAGGCGAGGTTGGGGCTTCCGAGTCGTACTGAAGCTTGGGGGGAAAACTCGCTTCAGTACAAGCTTTTAGGTTCCTCAAAAGGTTCCGCAAAAAAAGAAAGGAAGTAGGCCCCGAAAGAGAGGGGCGAGGCCCTCTTGGGACGAAAAAACCAGCCAGAAGCTGCTCCGCAGGACAAGAAAACGCTCTGTCATCTGACGCAAAAAGACCGGGGGGAAGGGAATAAGAGTCACCTGCTAGAAAAAAACATTCATAAACAGCCACCCATATAATAAATCCTGGGGAAAGACCCAAATCGACGATTCTTGACTCCACTGGGGGACGGTTCGGGGATTAAAAAAACAGCTTTGTCTTTAGGGAAAAAAGATTGGTCACTTTCGCTGTGAATATCTCAACTCGCAAGAGAAAGCTCAGTGGTCTAAGAAGTGCACCAGTATTAGGAGAAGGAAACTAAGAGTGAGTAGGAGTGGTGCCTGGGTCAAGGAAAGAAGTCGGTCAATATCTAGAAAAGGGAGTCTGCAACTCTGATTCGGTGGGGGGGAAGTCTCCTACTTAGGGATTCGAGACGGAGGTCAGAGAGCGAGGAAAAAAAGAGGGGGGGGGAGGCTTTATAACTGCCTCGCCTTGGGCCTGGGAAAGGAAGGCGCCGATTACTAACTAAATTCCTCCTCTGCAAGGAGGGTCACGGCTCGTAGAGAAGGGGAGTATCATGCCCCTGTAGATGAAAATATACATACGATCACGCCAGTCGTAAAAAAAGAAAAGGCAGGCTGAATCTTGCCCGATCTCAGAACTCAAGAGATAGTGCAACGGGGGGGGCCATAGAAACAAACATCTACGAGAGTTATTAAGGTGTCCGAGGACGGGCTTCCTTCGATTCCTGGGAAGCAGGTTCGCTCCCGCTGAAGGGAGGAGAAAGAAAGAATCAAAATTCTAGAAAAAAGGGAAGAAGCGCCGCTAATAACAACGTCGTGCTCACCAAAGGACCGCCGACCAAAAAAGAAAAAAAAAGTTAGGCGCGGGAGAGAGAGCACGAGAGGATGGTCCCTTCCCGCGTTGGAACGCTCTGAGGAAGGAGCGGGAGGAGTCTCTGCCTGAAGAATGCGTCCATATGATCAAGGAGGGGGGGGGCATGGCCGGAAAAAAAATCTGTCTGAAGGGGAAAAACACTTCAGGGGGGTTAACTGAAAATTTCGCAAGAGGGAAAGGGACAAAAACTACATCAAGGGGATCATGGGGGGAAGGGAAACACCTCAAAAGAGAGGAAGATGCTATCCGCCAAGAAGATTCTAACGTATAGAAGGAGGAGGTCGGGGGGACTCCCATTTCGGCCTAAAAGGCCTGGAACTGGGAGATAGCCAAGAAACCTCTCTTCCGAACGAGGGATCCTGCCGGGCGTCCCTGCACGCTAGACGCGCGAGAAAAAAGAGGGGGGAGCCGGGGAGTCCCTCCTCTCTTGGGAAAAAAAGGCTGAACGAAGAAGGAACCCAACCAGCTGGGGTTGAAGTCAACCCAGGAATCGGCAGGTAACAACCAACCAGGGCCGTTTGTACGAGAGCGGGGGGTCCGACAACGTACTCCGTATAAAATTTGAAAAAAAAAATATGGAACTAGACATTCCGTACCACTTCGGGGAGGACAGCGAAGATCGCCGAAAACGCCAGCGAGCGTAAGAAAAGAAAAGGGGAAGCTAAAAGGAAACGTAGAGAACGGCGAGCCGACGCAAGGGGGAAAGGGGGAGACTAACTCGACTCGTCGCACGCGTCCATCTCAGATGCTAGTCTTGATCAAGATCGGCAAGAAAGGTCATGACTCACCTGAGAATCACAGGCATAATCCGAGGAAAAAGGCTCTCGCGAGAAGTGGGGAGGCGGCGGAGACTCTAATTTCAGGGAAAACATCCGAAAAAAGGGCTTAGTTCGGCATTGGGGGAGGGGGGGAAACAGCAAGAGAAAGCTAATGCCCGCTTGTGGAAAAACTAAGGAAAATCTAGAGTCAGGCAGGAAGGCCGGAAATCCCCTGGAGAAAGAGGGAATGCACGTCTTGGGAAAACTAAGCCCATATGCTCAAAAGAGGGGTAACTTTTTTGTCTGTCTGCTTCGAGGGAATCCCGTTTATCGGGTTTAAAAAAGGTGATTGGTTATAGGGTAATCGGAACTCCATTCTTAAACACTAAATCCGCAATCAAGGAGGGCATGAAGAGCAAGAGGTCCGCGCGCTCGAAAAAAGAATCAAGAGTCTGCGCGATCCACGAGGAGGGGGCGTTTTAAAAAGGCGGTGATCTGCTAAGGCCGAAAAGCAACGAGAGACCGAGGAGGTCAGGAAGGGCATCCTCAAAAGGCGGAGGCGTCCAGAGGGGCCGAACAGAAGTCCTGTGCAGCCGAAGGCTCAGAACACCTCACGGGCTCAAAAGGGCTACCACATCAATCCCCGCAAAAAAAGTCTCTACGCAAAGGAAAACAGAGGGTCGGGTGAAAGCTCCTCTCTAGCGAGTCCTTGGAAGGAAGGCAACGATGGACTGATTAAAGCCAGGGGCAAAATAGAGACCTCAAAGGAAACCGGGATGCGTAGTCGCGCACCAGCCCGACAACTCGAAACTCGCTTTCTGTCGAGGGGAACGATGGGGTTATGCCCAGGAAAAAGGAAAAAAAAGGGCGCAGCTCCTCGCCTTGTAGCGATCAAAAAAAACGAAGGAGCACACTACCCTCCGTGCAGGAGGAGGGGTTAGAGGTCGAACGTCCGATGACGAGTCCTCATGCTGACCAACGGAAAGACGCGCTGAGCAGAAGAAACTTCCTACAAGATGTCTCCCGGTGAAAGGAAACCGGAAACGGTAAAAAAGACTCGCGTAGTCAAGCAAACACGAAAAGAAAAGAGATATTTCCGGGAAAGGCAGTTAGCTTCGTTAGATCGGTTAGAGAGCGCTTGACAATCTGAAGGAGCAAGGAGGTACTTTTGGGAAACTGAGGCCGTGATGAACGTCCTCAAAGGGAAAAGAGCCTCCTCGCGACTGGAGAACTGCTCGGTCTTGGAGGTGAGGTAGAATCTAACCCCACAAATACAACCGCAAACAAACCAACCGGGAATACACAAACAAACTTTAACGCAAAAAGAAAAGTCGGCGCTGAAGGCGTCAACCTCCTTTTCCCTGGTGGCCAGAGGCACACATACGCCAGAAAAAAGGCGAGAAGAGGATCGGCGAGGGCGCGAAGACATAAGGGAGAGTCCGAGAAAAAAGGGTGTATAGGGTCAGAGGGGAGCGCAAACAAGCGCGCCTATCAAAAGGAAGCTCCACACAATAAAAGAGGAGACTTCAGGACCTGATCTGCGGCTCAAAAAACGGCGGATGTTAGCAAGGGGGAGGAACGCAATGGGGCATATTGCTTCCGCGCGGCCAAAGCCTCCCTCCTGTGGAAAAAATAGGGGGGGGGCCGGGGGGGAACCAGGGGGAAGGCGGAGGATAGCAATCAGGTTCGCGAAGAAGACTTCGAGAAAAAATGAGTTCCCACGCAGTAGGCACGTTCTGGAAAACGACATAGCAAGGAGGGGCTCTGAAAAGAAATTAGGCCATCCGATAAAAACGAGGGAATTACTGCGCTGGGGGAGAGGGAAAATAGGGAGTAAAAGGGAGTTCCTCCGCGACCTGCAGAGGAGAAAAAGGGAGGGATACCGGAAAATGTCAAAGAGACGAACGTCCCCTCCTCCCCTCCAGGGAGAAGAAGTCTGGAAGAGCCAGGCTCAACATCCACGGGGAAGGAAAAACCCTGTCGAGTTTCTTGTGAAGAGGAAAAAAGAAGCTTGAATCGCCCCCGCTTGAAGCGCAGCTTGCGTTGGACGAAGCCAAAGGAGAAGGACGACTCGACAAAAATTTAGGGAGCGCGATCTCTCCACCGAAAGGCATATCGCACAGAAATCGGTATGAACGTCGCCAGAGGAAAAAAAAACATGCAGGAAGAGAGGGATCCACTCCCGAGCATTCCAGAAAGAAAATACTCTTGCAGAAAAACTCGACGCACAACTTCTCCACCGGCTTGACAAAGAAAAAAGCTCTCCCCTTTAAGAGAGAGCTGATATTGAGGCTAGGGTATTTTGTAGCAACGGCGGTCGCCTGTGCGCGCAGGAAGGGGGCAAAAAGGGTACAGAAAGTCCCGACCGGGGGAAATCGAGTACGGCGTACGCGCTAAGAAACCAAGCGACTAAGGAGAAACACGGAAAGAGGCGTGATGTCCCTAAAGGAGATAGGAGGAAGAGAAAAGGGAAAAACCTCAGGCGGAAAAGGGCTCATGGTGAGGGGGAAAAAATGCTTCGCCCAGGCGAAAAAGTTACTCGGCGCTACCGCCGGTAGCAAAACGCCCATGAAGGGGAGAAAAGAGACCAGGACGACGAGAATGTCGAAAAAAAAAAACCTGTCCAGTCTACCAAGGTCGGGTCGTACACTCGAGATACTGCAAAACCTAAGGTGGAATGACGAAAGGGAAGGGCTAGTCGCTGGCGGGGCCAGGAGAGGAGGGGTTTGGAAAAAACCGAGTGGGTAACCAGGGAAAGAATAGTTTTCTGCCAGTTTTCGAAACAAAAGGGCAGGTTCGAGAACAGAATCTAGGGGGATTTCCCTTAGCTGGAAAAAAACCACTGCAACCCCATGATCCGGTCTCGACTCGAATGAATAGGAAGCTGACAAGAGAAGAAACTCGAAAATAGCGGGCATGACCTCGCAAAGAAAAAAAGGGAGATCCAAGCTCCGTCGTGTATTCAAGGGTTCAGAGGCATCACGAGGGTCGGAAAGAGCGAAAGCGCTTCATCGCCGAATGGGGGAAGTCTAGAGACTGCCTGACCATCGCGCAGCAACAAAAGGAGAAGGAGGCGAAAAACCCAGGACTGACTTTCATCTCCATCCTTCAAAGGGGAATTCGTAAAAAAAAAGTTAGCCGACTTGGGGGATCGATCAGGAACGTTATCCGAAGTTCGAAGATCGGGAGAACAGTATGAGAAAGGAGTACTGTGGGACAAGAACGAAAAAAAAAAACGTCATCCGAGCAAGGTCTGAAGACGAAAAAAAAATGGCGGAATGAGGTAGACCTCCAAAACAAAAAATAAAGGAAATTTCAAGGGGTCTGCAAATTGTTCTCAGGGAGAACTGAGGAAGCTTATTACTAAGTTGCTGAGGCACCACACAGCCTCTCAGCTCTGGGGCCGGCTTGTCGAAACTTTCCCTAGACGTGATTGAGCCTACAGTGAAGAGGGTCTCTACCTCGAAAAGGGAAGGGGAAATCTAACCTAGGAAATTCTAGGTTATTCTCCATCGAAGGGTCAAAAACCTCGACCGGAGAACAACCGGAACAAATCGGTGGAGGAAAACGACAGTAGGAGTCTAAAAAAAGAGGTCGATGGGGATGAATCGGGGGATCTGGGGAGGCTTTTATCTGTGGGAGAAAGGCCTAGCTTTGCAGCGGGGAAACGAGTACCGCCGGTCAGACTGAGTTTTAGACGCGGAAGAAAAGCTAAGTAGTAGTTATCGCCAGTCCCATAAGGTCCTCCAGAGAGAGTGTAGAGGGAGGAGAAGTTCGCGACTGAGGAGGGGGGAACCTATCCGGAGGGAGGGACATTTCAGCAATGGTAACGGAAAAAGTCTTCCCATGACCCAGAAGACCATTGACAGAAAAAAGGGCCAAGCTAAAGCTCGGCTGGTCATGGGGTCTCTCGCTTCGGAAAAGGAAAAAGTAGAACTCTGAAAGAGTGAACCACATCGAACTCGGAGGGGATAACTATAAGGACTACGACTGAGGGAGAATATCCAGGAGTCGCCCATCCATGAAATCGACCGATCACCAATACGGCAGAGACGGGGTGAGGAAAATAAACCAGCCTCTCTAGAAAAATCGTGAGAGGCACAAAAAATAAACTAAAGCACTCAGCAAAACGAGTGGGGGAAACTTTGCTATTTGACCAGAGCGCAGGGAGAAGGGCAAGTGGAAGACAAACAACCCTCTAATTAAAAAGGAAACGAAAATCTCCGGCGGAAAGGGGTCAGCGGCCAGACAAAGGGGCCTGGGGGGAGCAGCTACTTCGGGAAGGCCATAAAAAGAAAGGGAAATAACATGTACACGCTCAGGTAGTAGAGGATTTGAGGGAAGGGGGAACCACTTTGCCGGGTGCTCAAATGAAGTGGTCAAGGAACCCCTTAATCAATAAGAAAAAACTGGGGGGGTAACCAGCCGCCTTTCCAGTAAAAATCGGGAAAAAAAAAAACAGTGGGCCGAAAAAACTGCAATTCTCACACGGCCCGATCTAAAGCCGAGCGGAGGGAGGCAGGGAGGAGGGGAAAAAAAGAACGACAGAAGGCGAGCCGAGAGGCGAGGGACCGGATGACGTCGATGGTGGGGAGATAGAGCGGAAAAAACTGGACTCGGACTCTCTCTCTGATCAAAACGCAGGCTCTGAACAAGTCAAGATGCCACCGACCACCGGGGCCTAACAGACACCTAAGCCCCCGGTCTCAAAAAGGAAGAGACGTCAGAAGAGGTAGAAGAGATGCCTCAAAGAGCAAGCAAAAAGTCGAGGGGGATCTGAAGCGTAGGAAAAGAGAAACCTTTCTGCAAACGCGAGGCAGAAGGAAAAGAGGGGGGCACTACACGGGACTCTGTGTAGGAAGAAATGCAAGCAAAGAAAAGAAGAAGACCTCAACGGGGACTCAGAAGAAAAAAGGAATGGAAATTAGGAAAATAGAGATCGCGTTCTTCCAGAGGAACTAGGGAGAATTATCAGAGAGAAAAAATCAAAGAAGGGAAAAAGCGCGCAGCATCAGGGAGAAGACATAGGGCTTGCGCGACATATGGAAGCTAAGAAAAAAAACGAGTAACCTCGGGACCTCTGCGCCTCGATGAAGTCCCGCTCGGGAGTAAGAACTCCAAATTCGGGCGGCGGCGTCGGGAATCGGACGGGTGGTTGTCGCCTTTGCATGAAAAATCTGAACGAAAGGGAGGCAGGGAAGGGATATCCATCTCCATCACTCAACGAAAAAAATTATAGAAACTCTGTCAAAAGGAAAAAGAGGACTTCCCACTCGTCGGGTCAGAAAACTAAAGTCTCGAACGGGGGGGAAATGAAGAAAATGGACGCTCTTCATGCAGTTTTAATCGGAAGGAAGCTCCATGAAGAGGAGAACAGTAACTGCTGCGGTCGAGGAAACTGCGCCCTGCAAGCGGCACTCGTGGGGCTTCGCCCGGCCCACGGACCGAGAAAAGGGACTGAAAAGCAAAAATTGCGCTCAAACCGGACAGCACTCTCGACGAAAAAAGAGGAAGGGGCTTCATTGATTAGAAAATTTGGGGGGGGGAAGCAGCACACCAACGGGGATCGCGAGAGGAGGACGGGAAATGAAAGGGATGTCAAACCGAAGCCGATTAAAAAAAGGGAAGGGGCATGCATTCCAACATCACTCATCCAGCAGGGAAGTCCCATCGTAACCCCCATCGGAGGGGGTCCTAGCGAGCTGGGGAGGGAAGAGGGGAAACGAAAAAAATCTCTCTCGAGACTTGTGGGATGGCGCAGAAGCTTACCCGAAGAAGACCAAAGGAAGAAGTAAAGGGGAATTGGCAGGAAAAGAGGAGAAGAGAGCACCGTATCCTCTCGGAGGGGGGGGGTTCACGCCGGTGAGACTCGAGGCGCTTTCTTGATGAAGGAATAGGGGGGTCGTCTCTCCAGCCGAGGGAAAAGAATACGCTCTAAAAAACAAAGGTTTTCCGAATGTTCAGAAAGATCAGGGTCTGATTAATGTAGAAAGAAGCCTGCCATTAAGATCAACCTCTTAGGGAGGGTAAGTCTCGCTCCGAAAAGAAGGGAAAGACGAGCTGAACAAAGGGCCCTCTCTGTTACAGGGCTCAAAGCCTAACCGAAGATGCAAAAAAGCGACACCTACAGGCTGCAGAGAACTTCGACTCGCCACCGAGGAAAAGGAAATTACGAAAATGAAACAGTACCTCGGAGGATCGCAAATCAGCCAGTGCAAGTTCCAGATGCGGAGGGGCTGGGTCTTCGGAGACCTCTGTTCTTCTGCCGTAAGGGAAACTACTCAAAGGAGGGGGAGGGAGGTACTCAAAAGTCCTTGGGGAAAGTCACTACTAAAGGATGAGTATTTGTCGCCGGGGAGCCTGTCTTGCCGGAGCCGGGATCCCTCGCGGGATCAGAAGAAGCGTAACGCGCCCGAATTCGGAAGTGGTGCCTTCTCCTCGCGGAAGTAACCAGGATGAAACTCAAACACATCGCGGGCGCTTTAACGAAAGAATAGTGGAACAACGCTCCGGGGTCAGGCGGCAAAGAAAAAAAAAGACCCCTTGAAAAGGAGGGAAAAAGACTGATTGGGTTGGAAAACGTTGCTCGACGAAACGAATGAAAGAGAAAAGAGGGCCATTAAAAAGACGATTCTCCTACTAGAACAAAAACGATTACTTCTGACCGGAAAGACGACATCCGGAGCAATATACGCTCCCTCTCTATAGCACGGTGTTTGAATAGGTAACCACGAAAAAAAACGAATGGAACCAGAAGTCTTTTCCTTTCTCCGAAACCGGAACTACGTCGCCTGCTCGGCAGGGAAAAGCGAGATCACTAATGCAAAGTGAGAATAGAGATCCGCGCAAGAGAAAATTAGCAACTTAAAACCCCAGTCTTCACAAAAAATCAAGGAACCCGACACCCGAAAAAATTCGGGGGGAAGGCGCGCTTTGCAAGAAGAAGTGAGGGGGGAGAAGAGGGAGAAAAGTGATAAGGGGGAGCGGAACGAGGCATAGAGGAGAGGCTGTGGAAGGGAAGGCAAGGAACCGGAGGCGGGGGGTGAGTGGGGGGCGGGGGCGGGGGAGGTGAAAAGGGAATGTGTGGGGGGGGGTCGGTAAGTGGAGTTGGGCGGTAAGGGGGAAACGGAGGAAGGGAAGAGGAGAGTGGTTAGGGTGCGGGATGACGATGTGGAGGGGGTGGGAGGAGGAGAGGGGGGTAGAGGTGGGAGAAAGGGGAGAGTGTGGAAGAATGGGATGGCGAGCGTAGAAGTTGAGGGAGGGAGGGAAAGGGGTAGTAAGGGTGGTGTATGAAACGGGGGGAAAAGAGAGGAAAGGAGGGAGGCAGAGGGTCGGCCCGCGGGAGGATCTCCTTCGTGGTCATGAACGGGAAGCTTCAAAGAGGAAGGAAACTTCCATAGCTATCAATGGAAGAGGGAGAAAAGACGAGTCCTTAAAGTGTCTGGGGGCGCGAACTGCCGGTGGTTTGGAACTTGAAAGTGGCCAAGAGAGAGTCGATTGAAACCCAACATCTTCGTTTAGTCAAATGCAGCGAGAGGATGGACGCCAACGCCTCGCCCCGGAAGGGAAAAAAAAAAGCTCGAGAGAGCAAGAAACGCTTGTTCTGACGAAGAAGTCGTGGAAAATAGCGGGAAGGAGAATCAAAGGAGGAAAGCAAAGCAGCTCGGAAAAAGGGAACCAGGGGGGAACGCTCTTTAAAGGAAAAAGCTGGGATCACTAAGCAGCCGTTGTGCAAAAAAAGGACTAACTTTAACCTGAAGTGCCCTCAGGGGGAAGGGGGTTTTATTCAGGGGGCCAGAAAAGAAGAAGCAACCAGCGTCAGGAATAGAAGGTTGTTGACAAGGAGACACTGAAACTTGAGATCTGATGGCAAAAAAAGGGGAAGGGACAAGTCGTAGACCATCTGCAGTCAAAGGGGAGATACCAGGGGCGCCCGAGCAAAGGAAAGAAAAACCAGCCAAAATCGAATAAAGAGGAGTCGAAAAAAAAACGCGTCGAAAAAAAGGGTTGCTCATCTTTGCGAAAAGGGAAAAGAAATGAGTAAGGCGGGGGCGAAACTGCTCGGCGGTTGGGGGAAAAAAAAGCGGCAGTACGGGGAGGAAAAAACCTGATCGACTGCAGAAATTAGGGGAAGCGCGGCTATCGTGGGAAGGGAAGTCAAAAAGATAAGAGGATCTCCTGCCAGCTAGACGGAGGGAAAAAACGGAAAAAAAGGCGGGTTCGATCTATGGACTGTCGACCCGAAATGAGGAGACGATGCTAGGCCCAATATCTGCCAAGAGCGAACCTGGAGCAACCGCAAAAAAAACCATCGGAACGGGCAAAAGCTCAAGGGGAGTTTTCGCAGCGACAAGGGGACCGCTACGTCTATTGGGGTGTTCCGTTCAGCAATATCGTGGTATCTCTGTGGAAGAAAACTGTCGGGTCGGAGGAAGTCGGGGGGTCTCCAATGAACTAAATTGGCTTCCACTATGAAAAAAATCTAGGCGGGAAAAAGGGGGGCGAAAGCACTTCCTGCGCCGCGCCACAGGGGGCAACGAAAAAAGCTGCCGAAGAAACTAACTTTCAGGAGGGGACAACTTAATAAGGGAAATCAGTGGAATGGCTTATTAGGAGTGCCGAAAGGGAAAAGGTCAGCGAGGGAATGCACGCGAAAAAAACACCTCCCCCGTTAAAGAAGGGGGTCTCTAACATTAGCGCTGTGGAGGGAGTAAAAAATCTCTAGCAATCGCCACTCTACGTGGGAAAAAAAGAAAGAAAGAAAAAGAAAAAAAGGACCTCTCGAATACTGTCTCACGTCAAAGCAGGCACGAAAAGATCAGAGACTTTTGAAATCGAAGAAAATAGGGGTAAAATGGCTGTCTCTACTAGCTGGGAGAAAGAAAACTTTACCCCCTCGGAAACTTTGAGGTCTCTATCCGTCCATCGAAAGAAACGAGCAGCCTCTCCTGACTCTTTTGGCTGGGGGTCCTGGGCTGAAAAACAGGGGGAAGGGTATCAGCTCCTCCGCCGGCAGGGGAGGAGGGAAACCGGGTCGATGCCCGACTCCGAAGGGTCTCTATCAACGTAGAGGTGCAAGCAGCAGCTTGTTCGGTAAAAAATTATAAAGGAAATGGAAGTTCGTCCAGCGTTAAAACAATGAGGGGCCTGACAAAAAAGGCAAGAGAAGGAGGGGACACCACCCGCTTCGTCCGGACGAAATATCCAGTGCAGTCAAAAAGCATGATCAACAACAAAGGGAAAGGGTGTTAAAAAAGATATCTATGCGAGAGAGGGGCCGCAGTGAGGTAGAATTCGGCGATCTGGTATGAAATCAAGCGCGTAAAGATTCGACAAAATGACTTTCCGGGGAAAACTTTATTACTAAACAGGTCGCAGCTAGGGTCGCGGTGGTGGCGCAGGGACGGAAAGGCGGGGGAACGTTCGGGGACTATCACGAAAGGCCAGAGGACGAGGGAGCGCCGCGAGGTACCCCTGGAGGGCAGCCACCAATTCCACTCCATAAACAGAAAGAGAGGGCAAAAAGTTAGGCGAGGTCAGATACAAGAATCGACTGCTATTTCCTCTATGGCCCAGGAGGAAGGGGAAATGACTCAGCGTCTCGAAAGCAGCATCTATCTCCTGAGAAAATGGCTGAGAGGGAAAGTGATCCGCTTGGTCAACTTTAACATGATCAATGTCTTGAGGCAAGAAGGGCATCCGTCAGAGGGAAATACAAAACTCGCTCCTGTCGAAACTGAGCAGCCGAAGGAGGATTCTGAGGAGGAATCAGGTCCTCTCTCCGTATGGAAAAAAGAGGCAAGGTCAAAACGCGGAAACGCGGTCGTTGACGAGGGAAGCTGAAGGGGAAAAAATTAGAGAAGAAACGAACTGCACGCGCGCTGTGCGACGGAAGAAAATTCTTCGCGCGAAGGAAGTCTCAAAACAACACGTCAGGAATACCAAGCGAACAGGAAAAGGACGCGCAGGCAATAAAAGACTGGGGACTCGGAGCGCAAGTCGAAAAATGGGGACTGCCGAAAATTCGAGTTCGTGGGAAAGAGTAAAAGGGAAAATTCCGCCTCGAGAATCTCCCACGGCAGAAAGAAAGCGGTCCTAAGAAAAACACCATTCTCCGGACTAAGGTGGCTACGCGGGGAGTGAGTCTATCCTACGCTCGGAAAAAACGGATGCTCAAACTCAACGACCTCTCTGCACCAGCTGGATTATTAGAGAGGCAGGGCGGCGCGACCTGAAGGAAGAGAGTAACTCGGGAATCCTTTTCTCGAGAGAAGAAGGATGAGACCGGCTAAAAAAAACATCTCTCAACGTCGTAGGGAATTAAAACGATGTCCTGGTAGAAGAGAAAAGAAAAGGTAGAACTCAAATTGGGGGGGAACTCTTCCTCCCTTCCGATCGGGCCATCAGAAAGGGGACGGCACATTTTCTACGTCCAAAATAGCAGAGGCTCAAAGGAGAAATAACCGTCTTAATAAGCTTCGTGTCTGGAACCATTAAAAGCTGGGGCCGCTAAGGAGCACAAAAAAAAGGGCGCGTCATCCTTCGAATAAAACCTTCTCTGGCCTGCGAAAAAGGACGAAAGTCTCGGAGAAACGCTCGTCGAAAGGTACCGCAAAATGCCTAAACGGAATAGGGAATAGGCGCCGGCCGGAGAAGAAGCACGGGCGGGGGGGGAAGTGTAAGGAGTCAACGAAAATCTCGTCGACTGGAGAAGAGTCTCTTGAAGACTGACTTGAACAGAAGGCGCGGGAGAAAAGGGATCATGCGCGCGTGTCTTTAAGAAAAGTTCAAGGAACTTGACGAGCTTGTTAATTACAGTTTAAAAGTAAAAAGGAGAAAAGAAAAACACCAGGGGAAGAAACTGCTTCCAGCCACAAACTACAAGATCAAAAAGAAAAAGTAAACTCGATGAAGGGGGGGCCGGCGAAGCAGGAAAAAGCTGTCAAACTCCGAGAAGGAAAGCAAGGGGCGGCAGGACCTTCTCGTTCCAAAACAGATAGCCTCTTCCCGGGAAGTAGGGGAGGGTGTCGGGATCAAGGAAGGGGTGTTCGAACGGCTCGGGCGCGGCAAAGAAACGAACGACCATGTTTAATTAGTGATATCCCACGGTAAGCGCCGCTCATTGAAACGGAAAGGAAAGGGGTCAAAAAATCCAAGAGACTCCAATCCCGGCGGTGTGGGGGCTGCAAGGATCGGTGAGATGGAGAACTCCCTGTTTGGCCATGGGGAAAAGTCCGATAATATCATCCCGAGTAAGAAGGGGGGGGGGCGTGCCAAGTGTTGCATGGTGAGCGAGAAGAGGAGTAGGGAAGAACCTGGTAAAGAACGGAAGAGGAAAGGGTCTTGATAAAGAAAGCGGAAAAAAAAAGGGCTCTGTAGTTCCTCAATAGGCGCCTTAAAAGCGGAAAGTGTCCGCGCTGTACTCAGGGTCGTGCTACTTCCCCCGGAAAAAAAAACTTTCGCCACTCTAGAAGAATCACCTTCCTCGAAGGGGAAAAAAAAAACTTAAGCTCGGAGAAGGAAAAATTCGAAAAAGGTGCAAGAAGATCACTGCCTCATCATGAGGAGGGACTAATCCTTCACGACGCTCGTGAGGGAAAGAAAAAAGGAAACCAGCACCGGTGTAGACCCAACTCATCACAGGACGGCCGGGAAGCAGAAGCGTTTATATCGCCCAGGGAGGGGAAAAGCTGGAATTTTATCTTTGGTTTGGAGGTGGGATGCTCCTCGTTGGAAAAACGATCGAAAAAATAGTGGGTCGCATGGCGTCATGAAGCAAAGCGATTTTGAGACGATACCGAAAAAAGGGATCGCGCGCGGAAGGGCAGGGGGGATGGGTCCTCTTAGCGAAGAAAAAGGGTGGGAATAGTAAAAGATGTCATGGCCGTCTAGTCCGAAAGGGAGAGAGAACCAAAATGATCCAGCGACCGACCATGAAACACGGTCAACGTCGAGAGGAAAGAGGACTCCGAACGCGCTTAAAACAAAAAGGCCGGGGGGGTCAGAGACGCCGACCGGAGAAAGAAAAATTCGCAAGAAGAAAAAAAATCGACACTTCCGGCGCTACGGGGGGGGGGAACAACAAGGGTCCAGGTGAGAAAGAAAAAGGACTTTGACAGAGAATTAGAAAGGACGTGGTCATTATGGGGACAAAAAAATACACCCGAGAGAGGCGGAAGGGGCGAAAGTCTCACGTAGGAAATCTAAGAGACGGCCATCTCTACTACTGTACGGGAAGGGGGAACAAGTGTAGGATCCTGAGGAAACGCGACATTAATAAAACTCGGAGGTGAAAGGCCACGGATGACGTCGACAAAGTCGTCAAGCCTGCTCTCGAGAGAGGGGTTACAGGCCCGGATCAAATGATTCATTGCAAAAGAGAAAGCTTCGTGTAGAGCTTGACAGGGTTTCTCGATTCATTTGGAAGGGAGGAGTAGAGTTCGAGGGAAAACGCTTCGAAAAAAACCACCAGTTTCAAAAAAAAAAAAGGGGAAGGGTACATCTAAGGCCGGGGAAAAAAACACTACCTCAAGGGAGGAGTCCCCAAAGAGATCACAAGAGAACAAAAGTAGAGGCTAGCGGAGTAGAGCGACCTAGAAACGGAGATGGCTAGTTAAACTGAAGTTCAGATCTGGGTTTCGGAACTGATCACCGAGTAGGAAAGAAAAGCCGCGCGCAAAAGAGGGAGAGGAAAAACGAAGAGCGGGAGAGGGAAAAGCCTCCGTCGGTAGGAAAAAACCCAGCCTCCGCCTCTCCCCCTCAAGAAAAACGTAAGGGAAGAGGAGACTCGCAGGAGCTTGGAGGGAGGTCTATCTATGCGTCCTTGAATAAAGGGGGGACTAGGCAGCCTAGATCTTGAAAAAAGAAAGGCATGTCTTCCGTAAGAGGCGATCAGAAAGGGGAAAGGACCGTGATTGGGCGAGCTTCCATCTCAAAAGGGACAGAAATACTCAGAAAAAAGAAAACAACGGAGGGGAGTAAAATAATAATCATACTTCTCAGGAAAAATCTTGTGTTCAGATGAATGAGGACAGCCAGAAACTGTCCCGCTTGTGCGGGAGCCAGAAGAGACTATCAGGGTGACGACATAATGCAAATCACGACGAAAGAGGAAGAATTAGTTCTGGAAAAAAAAAAGTGCCTCTTCCGCCCCGAAAAAACAATACGAAGAGAAAGGAGGGAGGCAAAAGCCACGGCGGCGGGGGTTGGGAAATGAAACTGGTCTTCTTGGGGTTAGAAAACCGGGGGAATGAAGCAGGCCATCTCGCGATAAGCTGCGGGGAAAGAAGATCTAATCCCAAGTGGGAAGGAAAAAAGGACGTCATCCGTTCCCATGACTTACTCCCTGTTCGACTTTCCTGGATCGAAGAGCAAGAAAAAAAGAGAGAGGCTCGTTGGGGAAGGCCGAAAAAAGGGACTATGTATCTTTCAGCGCAAGGGAAAGAAGGGATGTGAATGAGAATGAATCGAGGAATGTGGGGATTCAGGACTCCGGTGGAAAAGGGGAAAAGAGCTAAGCTGGGGAAAAAAGTTCAAAAAAGGCCACGTTGCTCTCGGGAAAGAAAGCCAACCGGCCAGAGAACAAGAGGTAGAAAAGCCTGGGCATGAAATGGGGAAAAACAAAGGGAAAAAGAGGTGCGGGGGAGGGCAGAGCGCCTTTTCAAAAAAAAGAAGGGGGTCCGTAC
>Ga0179593_1639861_pt1 | contig 33225 bp, 50 predicted proteins | sample CZODoug2_1_08_16_FD_185931 | JGI IMG/M metagenome (GOLD analysis project Ga0179593, IMG submission 185931) | Vadose zone soil fungal communities from Angelo Coast Range Reserve, California, USA - CZODoug2_1_08_16fungal (PacBio error correction) | ecosystem: Environmental > Terrestrial > Soil >...
AAGAAAAACTTTGAAAAATCTATCTCGTTGCTCAACATCGCTGGCGGGAGCAAGAAATCTCCACCAGAACCTGAAGTTCAGAGAGGAGAAGAGCTGAGATCGACCTCTACCGTTCATGGCGGCGTCCGGGGCCCCGAATCGTCGCTGGCCCTCAACTATCGTTTAAATGGCTGATCACTCCGAAAAGGAAAGAATTGACGAATTGCAGGGAAGAGTGGAGGGAAAGGAATTTAAATATGAAGCCTCATGCTTTCTTACAGGGGGAAAGGCGGGGCGCTAAAATCGAAGCGAAATGAGAAAAGTCCGTCTATTCGGAAGAAATTGTCCGGAATAGAAAGCTAGTCGCACACGGAGTTCGGTGCAAGAAGGGCAGAGATCGGACGTTTGGGATCACGAAAAGTTAGGGAATAGGAACGCACTAGCGTGGCTCTATCTGGGGAGAAATCCTCAACTCCTTTCTGGGGGAAAGGCAACAAAAAATCTCAATGAGCCCTAAGGGAAAGGCTTGGGACGGCGCGGGACTCAAGGTGATGAAAGGGGGAATCCAATCGATATAATTTGTTAAGATTAGATCGAGATCGCATAGGGAAAGGCTCGAAAGGGAACCGAGGAGATATGGAGATCTGAAGGGGAGGATACGGGGAGAGTTGCTCGCCAAGGTTGCAGTACGATCTCGAGGGGATGGTCGAGTTAAAGGGAAGGGAACAGGGAGACACACGGTTTCGAAGCAGTCTGAAACTCAGGGGAGCAAAGAAATCGGGCTATCCCCTCACGATTATACATGAGAATCGGATCGGAAGGCCCTGAAGAGGAAAGGTACCATGGGATATAAGCGGCGTGGAGACCGGGATTGGCTCACCGGAGGAGGCCCTCAAAAAAGAGGGGGGGGGTGGGGTCTAATGCTGAAAACAACGCCTTGTCACTATGCACACAAAGATACCGCCACCGTGAGAAAGTCCTGAAAAAAGAGGTGATGGAATCGAAGAGACCACGATCCCGCAGTTCGCCGTAGAAAAGGACTTCCTCGGACCTGCCATCGCCATCCCAAAGCCTGACGAACAACCAATTAGGAGCTCCCTTAGTGGGGACTCGGTCCCCACACGGATTACTTGTTGGACCCCTCGATTAGAGTGGGGGGGAAGAGTTTATTGATAGGAGAGGGATGAGGAGACGGATTCTTGAATACGTGGCGAAGGAAAAAAAGATGTTTTTCAAGGGGACGTCTACTGCCTGTAAGAATTACGAACTATAGCAGGCAAAAAAGCCATGCCAGGTCTCCTCGGGGGAGGGTCTTAGAGGCTCATAGAAAGGGAGCGCATTCACCAAATGCGCCGCAATACGAGAATGCCGACACTATTAGTCAAATGTGTTTTGAGCGTCGGAGAAAAAGAGAACTCACGGGAAGATACTAAACACCTGAGTCGAAGCGGCTTTAAATCAAATAGTGGAGAATCCACAGCGCTACAAAAGATGCGAAAAGGAAGTTTAAGGGGGGAGGTTTGAGAGGGGAAGGATGACAGGATGAGACACGGCCATACAGGGAAAGTCATCCATACACAGACTGAGCCTCTTGTTATAGGTGAAAAGTCGAGGAAATTGATACGGGGGGAACCCTCACTGGAACAAGGAAACCCCTTATTACCTCTCTTGAGATGAAGACTTGAGGGGATAGCAACGAGGGGAGAGGGTTCTTTTAGCCATGGGGGGCGGGGAGTAATGAGTTAGATCCCGCGAAAAGGGGCAGCTTACTAAGGAGTTACGCGTTGAGATTAGGAATTGAAGATCCAGCGAAAGGAGTCCATCAGATGCTTGGGGGGGGGAAGGGTTAAATCCAATACGTCTGCAGTTGCGAAGAGCTTCGTCCCGCGCAAAGGAATTAGAGGGAAATCTGGGCCAAAAAGGGGATACTCTGGATAGCATCTGGGGGTGACGCGCTCATTAACATTTTGGCGTAAGTTCTTCGGCAGCGAAAGGGGAGAATGACGGAAGTGCGACGGGATCGAAAGGGACGTGAGTTTCATACTCGGCGTGTCGATTTTGTCAGGAGCGGGGACCGTGATCTGCTTGCACATCGGATGAGCGGACGTGCTCTCGAAACCAAACTCTTGGTAGTTATAGGACGATTCCAGAAGAGGGACATATTCGCCGTCGACCTGAAAGGCACACAAGGGCTTTCGCAGAACACGGGTGAGCCTTTTTCGCACAGCAAGATTCTCAATTTCGAAAAATTGGTGGAAACACATCGTCGAAGAAGTGAAATCGTCAACGCAACGGACCGCGAGGGGGGGCAGGGGGGGAGATCAGGAGGGACCATGGAGTAGACTCCCCCCAGGGCCTCGGAGAGGCTAAGCGCTCTTCCCAGAGTGCCTTCAGAAGTCGCAAAAGGGTCAAGTACAGAGAAATCAAAATAAAATAGAAGGAAGCCAATCCGTAAGATCTGGGGAAACGCTGATTGTCGAACAGGAAAGGGGAGTACGTGAAAGATAAGAACATGGCTCCGTGGCACAGCATTCGAAAAAAAAGAAAGTCGGGAAGGGACCCACAAAGTGGAAAAGGGGTCCAGGTCAAAGAAGAAATCCTTTCTTCACGAAGGGGCTAAGGAGGAGTTTGTCCAAAAGGACATCATCATTTCTCCAGGACATTTGGTGATGAACAAGTAGGCAGGGGGAGAGAACTATAGAAAGCGATCAAAGGCCGGTGGTCTAAGCGACAATATCCCTTTCAAACTTAAAGTGAGAGGCCCCATCCGATACCGCAAACTCAGAAAAAGGTTATAGTCCATATAAGGAGGAGGGACCCCGGAAAGAAGTCACAGGGAGGTAGCGCCCGAAAGAAGACCAATTCAATCGATAAACGACTATGTCATAACGCCTCCGGGAAAGGGTTTACAGAAACGTAGAAAAACAGGCCTTAGAGCCGGCCGAAGAGGCGCATCTTGGGAGACGCTGGGAGTCCACTACACAACCGGCGGCCAGCGGGGAGAGAGGGCGAGAACTACATGTGAATCGACCGAGCAAACCCACCACCCTACGTCATCGAAATCGCCAAGACAGCGAACGAAAGAATCAATGTCTAAAAAAAAAGTTGTGCCGAACCGAATCATCCATCACTGTGAAGAGACTCGCGGGACCTTGGTCGGTGGCCGGGTGGAAGGAGAAATAGAAAAAGTGCCGGCCTCGTAAACAGGCTAGACTCAGAAAAGGGGGGACTGGATGACTGGGGATAGGATTGGCGGCGAAGGAGCAAGAAAAGAAAAAAAAGCACAGGAGAAAAAACCAGTGAGCGTAAATTGTGCATGAGTGCGCCGCGGGGGGCAAATTTGTGGGGGGTGATAAGAGATTTCAGGAGGGCTCTGAGCGATGGACACGAAAAGGGCGGGGATCAGCACCGGAAGGTGGCTCCAGCGGAAAAAAATGGAAAAGAGAACGATGGCAGACAGGAGCACGGTGGCGGCGATAGGGGGAGAGGGTTAATGCGCTACAAAAGGGAGGATATTCAAAAGAAAGGCTCGCCGGAAGAAACCGTCCGAAGCATCGGCGGGCTGGCTCTAACTATCGTAGCTGATTATTACAAAACTATTGAGACAAGGGAAATATGTTTCACCAGGGAAATAGCTAAGACGAAAAAAATCGACGCTGGAAAACCTACCGATCAAAGAAGGGGCCAGGGGGCACTTTTGCAGTCAAGGGTTGTTGGGGGGGGAAGCTTCACGGGAACAGAGCGCGGGCAGGCTTCGTGAGGCAAAGCGGGTGAGGGGGAGGGGGCCGAAAAATTAGGGACAAGGGAGAATAAGGGAAGACTGCGGGGGAGGAGTAAGGTGGGCGCGCGGCGTCGACAAACCCATTCGAAGGGGGTTGTGAGTAAAGAAGGGCGACCACGGAGGTGACGTTGATGCGAGGGAAAGTCTGTGTCGACCGCGGGATTTACGACCTTGAAGTCGACGAGGGGAACTCCAAAGGTCCAAAAAACGCTCTCAAGGAGACTTGAGGAGTCAACGCTAAGGAGCCGGGCATGCTCCGCTTCTCAAAGATTATCTTCGAGGGAAGAGACCTCTTTCAGTGCTGCATCGATGCGTTTAAGACCCTTACGAGCTTGCAGTCTCGCAAAAGGGAAAACTTTGAAAAAAAAGGGGCCGATAGGGACACATAGGGAAGGCCTTGCTAGATCCATCGACGATGAGCTACTCCAAAACGTGTAGAACCTGAGAAAGAAATCGCGTCAGGGAAAGATATTTACGAAAGGAAATCCGACGTGAGCCCGGTCAGAAAAGCATTCCCCGCTTAGATGAACGAAGCTGACCAAGGGAGATGGATGTAATTAAAAAGAAGCACAGGGGGAGTCCTGCCCGTCGGAGTCCATGGAGTGTCTACGCACGGAGAATAGGGCTTCCAAGGGGAAAAGAGGAAGGATTTTCTGCAAAGACTCGCAAAAGGGACTGGCAACTGCCTATGCAACTTAGCTGAGCAAAAAACATGTCTGTCGAACTTACCCCGCCAGTGAGGGGTGGTCGGACGGGCGGAACACAGGAACTCGATAAATTAGGTCACTCAGCCGGCTCAAAAGAGAACCCGAGCGTAAGAGGGGAGTTCTTTTCATGCCCGGCAACGGATATCCGGGAATCTGGAATGAGTAAATAGGAAAGGGGGAGGGGGTCTTGAAAACTAAAAAACTCTATGACGGTGGTCAGGGGGGGGGGTGGAGGAAATCTTGCATATGTTGTGAACGAGGAGAGGGTTGAGACCTGGCAGGGGACAACTCAGCCAGTCAGGGGGGGAGGAATTCCACAAACCTATCGGAGAAAGACACTGGCAGAAAGAGCACGGTGTGAGACGACGAAGTCGAAAAAAGAAAGGAGAGGCCTTCTGAAAGCCCTCAAGTTTCTAAGAGGTATTTAAGAAAAAAAAAAACTCCATGAGAGTCAATCTCTCATTAGGATAAAAAGAAGAGAGATAAGAGGAGGATCAGGGGTTCTCTCATCCTGCGGGGAGGAAAGTACAAGCTGAAACCGGAAGCCCTCAGAAACAATCTTGGCAGGAAATCGGAAACGTGCAGTTCAAAAAGGCAAGGGAGGGCGCGGTCCACTCCCTAGTTCAAAAGGAATAATCCGGCCGGCCGCAGAAGAAGGCCAGGGAGAGGGGATGCGTCACAAAAAAAAAAAAAGGGACGAACCGAAGCCGTCTGGAATCGCGGAAGAGGGGGGTGAGTTTCAGGGGAATCAGGAAAAAGCAAGAGAGTTACTTCAGGAAGAGGAGGGGGTCCATGAGACTGAAAACGACACGAGTAGGCGGTCGTGCTCAGTTCGGAGAAGGGGGGGACAGAGATGAGGGTTGGGGAGTTATCCGAAGAAAAGAAAGTTCGGAGGGGAAGAGAGGGACACCCGAAAAAAGGAACGGGCAGCAGTTAGCAATCCGCATCAAAGAGCAGCATATGCAACATAGAGAGAAAGGAGCCATGCGAGTGGGCCAATCACAAGCCCTACGTGGAAAAGAAAAAATTAACCCGCAGGGCCGGAAAGAAGTCAAGGTCGTGAAGGCAATCAATCGAGGGGGTCACTTCATCGAAAGGAAAGAGTCAGTCGGGAAAGCAGCTCTAACCCGGGAACGGGGGAGGAAAGGGAATTCGTACAGAGAGGAAGTCGATAATTCAAATCGAGGGGACCCCCGGGGGGAAGAATCTCGAAAAGGAAGGAAGGCAAGTCTCGGGTTTCAACACACGAGGAGAAAATATCAAGGGCCGGGAAATAGGGAGCAACAAGAATGAAGGGTTGCGAGAAAAGGGGGGGAAGTGCGCAGGGTCCATGCTGCCTCCTGATCCATGGTCCGAGTAACTATAACAAGGGGGGGAATCAAAAAGAAGACTCAACTTCGAAGTCGAGGATTAGACAATCATGGATAACGGATTGCGCAAAACGCCGTCGTGAGGGACAGCGGAAAGAAAGAAAAGTAACTTAACCGTCCTGGTACTCGATCGCAAGCGGCAATCCGCCACAAGTGTCGCAATCCTTAAAGCGTATAGGAAGGCCCTAAAGCCCGCCCAAATAGTACGAGACCCAGACAGCAATTGAGCGAGCATAGCCGCACGCCGAAAAACATCGCGAATGACAGCCGCAGATAAACGGGAGGAGCTGAAAGGACTCTCCTGCGCGGAAAAGGGTTGAAGGCGTGAAAAACAGGAGGCCCATTAGGGGGGGTCAAGGGGTGAGGGGTATGCTTCCGTTCAATGGAAAAGCGGCGAAGTGAGGGAAGAACGTCTTAAGGGAGGTGGGACGTAGGGGAATCCGGGAGATACAAGGGACCCGGACAAGAGGGGGAAAGAGTCCTCTGGGCAGGGGATTCGGGGAAAACGGAGAAAACCATGGGGAAAACCTAAAGAAACCAGACATGAAACGTGCAATCGATTAGCTCAAGTGCGGGAAAGAGAGCTTGCAAGAAAAGCAAGGGGGGGGAGGGGGAACCGAAACCCAAATGCAGGGAAGGTGGCAGAAGCCTAAGAAGCCTCTTAAGTTAGGAGAAGACAACCCCGTTCGAAAGGTGCGAACGGCAAAGAAAGGGGATCTAAATCCTCAGAAATACGCGTGGGACATTAGAATTAGAAAAACGGCCAAGGAGGGGGGCAAAAATGCTTCATCCAAACCGCAAGCAGAGGGATAGACTGGGGGAAAAAGGGGCCTGAGAGCGAAGGAGAGGACCATAACCCGAACAAAGCAAACCAGAATTACCTCTCTTCCCAGTTATTATGGCTTTAACTTGGGATCGGCACTAAAGGTGGCAGGCTTTGGAAGCGGGAGCGGCGTGGGGAGTTACGGAGGGAGGTGAGGGAGGGATTCTTGGCTTAGTAAGATATCTTCAGGGAAATTACCGAAAACGTCTCGAAAGTTTGAAAGGACATTCGGGGTGGTAGGGAACTCCAAAGGGGGGGAGGAAAAATGTGAAATTAGTCCAGGAATGGCCTGGGAAAGGATTTTGACAGTTAAAAAAAGAAGGGCATCTGGTCGGGGAATGGACATGGGATGGCTCATTAAGGGTCTTAGGGAGGTCGCACGTGAAGTTTTGAAGGCATGGAAGGTGGAAAATGGGAGGAGGCGAAGCGATAGTGGGATGTGCGTGGCGGGTCTATGAGTAATAAGGTCGGTGCCCGGGCTTCGGCGCGTTAGGGGGATGGGCAGAAACCGGGCCTTATCCGGGACCTTCAGAGTAGAAGGCCGCGGGGGTCTTCGGGGAGAGCAAAGGAAAGACGGCGCCAGATTTAGAACGTCGACCTGGGAGGCAAAAAACTGGAAAGGCTCCACTTGAGGGAAGGTACGAACAGCAGAATCTCAGTTCCTCGGTGGAGAAGGACTCAGGGAAGGGGGAAAGCAGTTTGGAAGAGGATCCATCATTTAGGAAAGAAGGTTTGGCGAAAATTCTTGGGAATGGTCCTGGGTTAAGGCGCTCCGCATCCGCGGGTCAGGAAGCAGCGGAGTTCCATCTGCCGGAGCATCTGAAGGGAAAAATTTAGATGAGAGGAACAACAAAAGGTGTACCAAAAAAACGGAACGCTTCTTTTAAGGTGGGCGAAAGGGGGGTCGGGGGGGGGCGGGGGGGGCGATTCGATAGATTCCCCCGGGGTCTCACTCAGAGATGAAGCCGAAGCAGGGTCAACCCCGCGAAAAAACCTTCGGGCCGCGACCTCTGGAAAGAGGGGGATACGAGACATAAGCACGGAGCCTTCACGATACTTGTGGACTCATATGGATGACCTAAAAAGGAAACACTTGGCGCGGGCATTCCCGGGGGAAAAGTTCCCCGTTTGCTAGACCTTATTCCCTAATCAACCGAGAAGAGCTTCCTGTGGGGAGTACTGAAGGAAGGAGAAGACCGTGAACTATGTCTATCAGCGTAATCGAACTAAAAAGTTGACTATGTCCACAAAGGAAAGGGGAAATCTCTTCAGGGATTCAGAGGGACTGCCATTAAAGGAAGCCAGGGGACTAAGACAAAGGATAAAAAAGAGGTCCTGTAAAAGGGCAACGTTGCAAGACGTGTTGTCAAAGGGATAACCGGTAGGAAGCCTAAGGCTACATCTAGGACGAGCTAAATATCTTGGAGCAAAAGGGGGGGCCACATACAAACCCGAAACATGAAGAGGAGACAACATGAGTCAGGGAATAAAAAGAGGGGAGAGAAGTGGGGAACGCGAACTCTGACGACAGTAAGAGAAGGAAGAAAGTGTGAACATCTAACTCAGCGACTCCCGAAGAAAAAAGGATTGTCAATCAAAGTTGGATTCCATCACAAAGTTTCAAATATTAATACATTTCCTATTGATATCGGGTGCCGGGGGAGGGACCATTGAGGGGGGATGATCATTCGCAAAAACTTGGGCACGAGAAGAGGCGGAGGTGGACTGGATTAAATTTTGAGCATGGTGTCCGTGGCTTAAAAGAGGAAAACTGCAGACTCGTAAAAAAAGGGTATGAAGATCGCGTCAACGGGGGAAGGGGGGAACTCCTCTGCGCGTGGGGTTGGTTGATTAGAAAAAAATGAAGGTAAGGAGGAAAAGGAAAAAAAAATTCAATTTCAAACTAATTCTCACTGAAAGAGGTGGCGTCTGGACGAAACCATCGAGGAGTGACACCAAATGAGCATCGATGCGGCAGAGAAAAATATGCTGGGGAGGAGGAGTGATGTATCAGGTTATTAAGCGCAGGAAGAGCTGACGGCCGAAAAGACGGACGATTCCCAAGGAGGGGCAGAGACTGGTGATGCGCGCGAAGATAAAGACTTCGCGGGGAAAATTTACCAGAGGGAAACCGGCCAACAGAGGGAATGAACATCCGAGAGAAAAACAGAAAAGCTCTCTAATCCATGCCGAAGGAGGGGGTTCCCATACGGGAACCGGGGGTTGAGGGAAAAAGAGGAACCCAAAGGCTCATGATCGGGAGGAACGGGACTATCAGGGGTATACTGCGGGAGGGAAAAGGGACTTTTGTGGGGTCCACGAAAAGGGCAGCCTGCCGGCGAGCAGGGGGATAGTTGGTCTTCAGGAGGCGACTGGTTGCTCCTTTCGGGGGTCGGCCGCAACCAGAGAGAGAAAGGGTGGAGGCGCGAGGGGGATGTGGAGAGAGATGGAAAAGGGAGCAGCATGGAAAAAACCGCTTTCGTGGAAAAAACGTTCACTGGAGGAGACGGTGCGAAACCACGAGGAGACGCGAGAGGAAGAGTACAGACACGTGAGAGGCCGAGGGGAAAGTAAAAAAGACACTGAAGCGAACCTGGAGGTATCGTCAGGAGTAGGCAGCGGGGACCCCCAAAGGGAGGAGTTTCGAAGTTAAAGCCGTCGACAACCGGGTCTCCAAGCAAGGGAAAAAATCGTTTACACTAGATCGGGTTTAAAGAGAAAAGGGCCTTCGTAGAAAGAGAAAGGAGAGGAAAGAACGGCGAGAAAGCGTGGGGTAGTGTAGCGCCTTTCGACGGGGGGCATAAGTTTAACGAAAAAAAAGAGCTTCCCGACTGATATTGCGACGAGAAAAAAGGGAAAACTATATCGAGATGTCCTGAAACGGTCAGGGAGAAAACTTGCAGAAACGCTTTCAATAAGAAGGACTTAGAAAAGAAGATTGGCCAAAGAAAGGCTGGGAGAGCGAAAGGAAGTCTGCATCAGGTCTAGGAGGTTGAGGGGGACCTCACAAAAAAAAAAACGATAAAGGAACACGTATCTGAAAGGGTGAAAGTTACCGCCCTTTGTGGAGAGCGTCACATGGAAACAACGCAGAGAGAACTTAGATGAGAAAAAGGGAAAATCCTGCTGCTTGAGGGACGTAACTTCGGGGAGTTTACAGCGATGATAAGCTGTAGACGGAAGGAGGGAATGATCGCGTACTCTTTTAAGGCATGAACCGGAAAAAAGAAAACACGGGGGGAGAATTCCGGTTCGGGCGTTGCATCTGGACAAATTTGGGAAAACGGTCGGCGGGGAGCCAGGTGAAAGGAGAAAGACGTCCTTAAGCGCGTCAAGGAAGGAGGGAGACATTGAACCCGAGAGGGAGGGATTCCTCGAAACAAAGAAAAAAAAAATTCCCGACGATTCACGAGGGAGGAATTCGAAAAAGGTTCTGAAAGGTGCGAAGCTGTACTGAAAAGGAACCAAAAGGCACTATCACTCAAGACTTATCCTCTCTCAACAAACGGATTAGGAGGGGGGGGGGGAAAATAAGATCCTAAAATTTAGATCTAGGAGAGGGGGGAGTAGCATCCGTGGGTCCACCGACTCAGCGTTAAGAGAAAAAAAACGACACAAATCGTGCACGGAAGTCATTTGTAGGGAAGCTTTTCTCAGAGTTAGGCGGGCCAGAGAAGATCGGGGGGAGAGAAGAAAACTGCGTGAAGTGACGCAGGCGTTCAAACCGAAGCGTTAAAATTCTGAGGACAGAAATGAAAAGGAAGTCTGGAACGGGAAGTATCGGTCGACAGAGGTGGATTTTCGGGGGGGGGAAGGAGGTAACCTTACGAGAAAGGAAAAGGAAAGTGACAGTTAACTGGGAAAAGAATCGCCCAGATCATAGGAGGTTCCGGACATGAACGCGACGCAAAACGGTCTAGGGGTCTGGGAAGGAAGGGAAGAGAGGGGGGGGCACTTGATAAGGGAAGCCAACAGTGAGGAGGGAAGCGCGCAAAACGGGGGTCAAAGCTCGACCTCAAATCAAGAATAGAAAGAGAAAGAGGAAATAACCGCTAAAGAATCCGAGGATGGGGAAAAGAAGACTTGACAACGACGGGCGTCCTCTGAAGGGGGGAGGGAAAAGGAAGTACTGAAAGCGGAAGGAGGGTGATTACAAAAACTCGATAGCGGTAAAGAGGATCAAAAGGGAAGCATTCGGAAAAAAGAAGTCGAACCTGACTGAGGCAATCTACGCGGAGGGAAAAGAAAGGGGGAGTACCGAGAGAGGGGGAACTCCTAATGGTAGAGCCGAAAGGAACCGTGGGAAGCAGGGATATACTGCAAGAAACTTTCTATTTAAACACAGATAGAGGGAAGATCCTGGCCCTGGAAAGGAGGGAAGCAACTAGAAAGGAAAGGTTGCGAGCAAGAAATCGCGGGTGCGCACTAGCGGCCGCCAGAGAATATACAAATGGGAGATAAAGGGAAGGGGCACGGCACCGGCCAAATTCACATTCGTTATAAAGATCTACTGCCGAGATGAAGAAGAAAGACCGTCTAGACCAAAGGTTGATTTTGAATCGGAGCGAACGTGCCCGGATGAAAGGGAGACGGGGAGATTGCTCTTAAACCCAGGGGTCATAGGGCTTCAAGCAGGTCTCGGGCCTGAACCCAGTATCGAAGGTTGCCAGGGCAAAGATGCAGGAGAAAAAAAGCCCTCGACTCGGACTCAAAAAGTCCCGGGACATCAGAGCTAAAGCCGAAAGAAACAAATGAAAGAAAAACTGTGAATGCCGGAAATCCAAAGGGAACTGCAAGGGCCTGAAGAGTTTCCAATGGGGACGAACCGGAATGGAACTTAGGGGAAACCGCCTCGAATCGGTCAAGGGGGAGGGATCGGTATGGAGAAGTAGACTGGGGAAGTTTGAGGGGGGTTCCAGGGGCGTCTAGTTGAATACGTGAAAACATATGGCGGGGGGGACAGGGTCGGGGTAATACAGGCTACTAGAAAGGAAACCCGAGGTTTAAGATTGGCGGGCTTATTGAAGACTAAATTCTCTCCTCACAAAAGAAGTCAGCGCAGTACGAAATATCGCAGGCTCCGCCATCAGGATCAATGGGGGGGGTCTCTCTCTCGGACAACGTCCAAGGCCTGGGTTCGGGGGAAAAAAGACTAGGGAACTAATCCAAAGGTCAGAGATAGCCCTAGAATGCTTAGATGGAGATGAAAAACAACTTCAGAAAAAGCTTCAAAACGTGGAAGGGGAATACAAAAAGGGGTCCCTTATCCTGTTCTGAATTCTTTAATAGAAGATTTCAAAATCCAAAGAAAGAAGAGGGAAGGAGGGGGACATCCATGCCGAGCGGGTTGAAAAGGAAGGAGAAAGGAAGATCGAGAGATCAGGGAAATAACGCAAAACTGGCAAAACCCAAGACAGGGCTCTGCACGGGGGGTCTTGGGATAAAAGGGTTGCATTGTGGAGGGTTAAAAAGTGGGAGGGCGGACACGCGTTTCGGGACGTGACCAGCGGTCGATGGGCTTTCGCAGAAGAACTTACCAAGGAAAGAATCAGGCGAAAAATGTTGAGGCTTGGGCATGCTGGGGGTTATTGTAAATCAAGGAACGGCAAAAAGAAGGGGGGAGGAGGCTTGCGAAGGAGGTTTCAGACTGGAAACCACGGGAAATAGGAGTCGGAGAAAGAGGGTCTGGAGATCATACAGTGGGCGATAGGTCAAGCTCTAAAGAGAGTGACTTGGGAAAAAAAAACCAAAGGCTGATGCAGAAGAAAAGATGGAAGGAAGGTGTCGGGGAGAAGGAGCTTATCTGTTCGTAGTTTCCAGCTCGGAAGGGTCTGCGCTGAAGGGGGAACCTCGAAGGGAATGTACTCGAGGCGAAAAAAAACGATGTTAGAGGGCTCTGAGTGCATAGAGGTCGCAAAGACTGACATTCGGGCGACATATGAAGCCTGAGAAGGATGCAAAGAGCTTGTTGGTAGACAAAGAACGGGAGACGTCTCTTAAAAAAAAGGGAAGGCGTTCTCGGGGGAAAGAGGGGAAAATTGGGGAGGTCGGAAAAACAACCTCAAGCGGGAGTCAGGGGACAAATCAGGTGCTTCCGATTGGAAAGGACTTTCAGCTACCGCCCAAGGTCCTCTGGGAGAGGAGAACTCCGGGGGAGGGGGGGGGGGGAATCTCAGTCCGGTACATCAGAGTAAAAAAAAACAACTGGGAGGAAAAGAAATAGATTACGCGACCAAGCTATTATTTAATCAAAGAGGGGGAAGAAGACTCTTAGCGGAAAAAACTTCCCGAGGATCGGAGAAAAATGTCTCTGTGAAGACTGCAGCAACCCCCAGGGGTTCCGCTCAAGAAGCTGAAAGATTGTCCAACTAAAGAAGGTAGCACATAGGTTTAAGGGGTGAGTCTGGGTAAGAAAACGGGAAGTCAACGACATGTGGGGAAACACAGGGAAATCAGGGAGCAAAGCCAGGAAGGGGACTACTGCTAAGAGGGGGGGGGCCGAGAAAACGCTGCAGGATGCTGCAAGGTCATAGGAAATCGGCGAGTGCGCAAAGAAAAAAAAAAAAAAAAAAAAACAAAAAAAAAAAAACCATCCGGGGAGGACGTCTGAAAGAGGACTAAGAAAGGGCAAAGGACAAAGCTCGAGGTCTGATCGACTGAAACAGATGTCGCACTTAATTAAAGAAGAGGAGCGCAAATATGCGAACTCAATATGATAACGAAAGTGAGAAACGGTGCAGGGATAAAGGGCTACAATCGGGAAAGGACACCAGATAAAAGGGGGAAGGAAAAAGGCCGAAGAGAGTCCGTCTTGGGAAAAAACCAGCTGGGTCAGGGGGTAGAGGGGAGGGAAAGAATCGTCGGACTTCCTTGACATTTAAGTAAAGGAAACTCCGGGAAGGAAGAAAACGAACGAGGAAAAAGGGAAAAGGTCCGAGGGACGCCTTGCAAAGGAGGCCCCAAGAAAAAAAAAAGGTCCTTTCCGAAAAAAAAAAAAGAAAGAGAGCACTGTTCAAAGGGGAAACGAGAGGGTGGGTGGGGGGGGGGGGGGGGGGGGTTCCCCCAAGGAGGGGGAAAGGGACTTTTGCAGTGTGAATCCTTAAGTACCACGGAAAAGGATAAGGGGGTTGAAGGGGGGAGAAGTCAGGGGGCTCTGGAAGGGGGTCTTCGGAAAAAGCTTTAGTTCAAACAACTTGTTTATTAAATAGGAGTCAATTGGGGGGTCCATGAAGTCAGCCGTTTGCTCTGTGGGGGGGGGGGGTTCTAGAGGGGATTTCAAAAAAAGATCGGGCGAAACCGGCGCCTCAAAAACATGGCTGGGAGTTTGGAAGAACTCGTTTCGGAAACTCAACAAAGGGGGGACTGTTTAGAAAACCCATCTATCGCAGAGCGGAAGGTCGTGAGGTGAATGCCTCAAAAAGAGGGTTCTTCGATTTGGCAGCTCACCAGGAGAGAGTCGCCGGAGACGGAAAAAAACTCTCCCAAAACCTGGGGTGATCGTCAAATAACGGTACCGGGGGGGACAAGGAAACGAGTTGTTCACCTATCGGGAATCCAACGAGATAGCGACTAAGGGAGAGGTTCGCTAGGGAATCAGCCATACGGGTCCAGGAAAGAATTAGACGGGTGGTTGGGGGTTGGGGGGGGGGGGGACTACGTTCAATTAAGGGGGGGTAACGCATGACGGGAGGATCTCAGGGAAATATCGGGACCTCGCAGGTGTCTGAAGAAAGGGGGGGGGGGCTGTCTATGGGGGATCGAAAAGTAGGTCGAGATAATGATAGGGGGAGAGTCAAAAGGAGGTCGGGGATTGGTTCGTTAGGGGGTCCTTCAAAACCATGGCTATACAGGTCGAAGAATCACTGGCGGAAACGTTGAATGCTGAAAGAAAATTCGTTTCACAGACGGGAAAAATATCCGCGGAGGCCAAGAAAAGGGGGAAAAAGGCTTGGAGTCGCAATAAACTCAGACGACATCGGAACATCGGAGAAAGGGGGTCCCTAACCTTGGTTCGGAAGGGTCTTGCTAAGCTTCCGAAACATTGAAAGGAAAGGTTCAGCTCAAGACCCTAGAGAAGATCTATGAAAGAGTGAGGAGAGTTGAAAACGTGAAATGCCTGATCTTTCGAATCGTTGGGGAAAAGGCTTTCCTGGAGGACTATCCATCTACTATCAAACTTGCGAAAAGTGAAGAGAAAGAAGGGAGTCGCGAATTTGTCTTCGAGGGTACACTGAGAGCCTTGAAAAAGGGCTGTGCCTCAGATGCTATCAGAGGAGAAGATTCGACCGAGGCAGAACGTCCTAATAGGAAGACACAGTGAAGGGAACCTGAAAATGCCCCTGCTGGTTACCAGGTCGAAGGAAAAGGGCTCAAGCGTATTGGGGGGAAAAGAGATGGAGATTTTCCGAAAAGGGGAGAAAAAAAGCTGCTCGAAGTATTGACATCGACAATAGATGGGAACAGGTGACTGAAAAGGAACAAGAAGTTATTGGTCGTAAGAGGAAAGAAGGACCCAACGAGAGAGAGGAAAACTTATAGGGAACTAAATCCACGACAAACCAGGGGGGGAGGTCTTCGTTCCTTACACCGTATGATCGCTATCTCGGGAAAAGGCAGTGGAGTGATCGGGAGGGGGGAGGGATTTCAGAACCACCAGGCCGAAGGGGAACAGGGATGCGGAGGTTCAGGGGGAAAAAAGGCCTAAGTGCAATGAACTCGGAGGGGAACTTTTTACCGCCAGGGAAAGGAACCTGCAGGAAGGAGAAGTCACGGGAAGGAATTGACATCTAACTAAAAAAGCAGGCCAGACGCATTAAGAAAGGCAAGAGGGAGATGTTGTAAAAAGAGAATTAACTGCTAGGACGTGCGAAAAAAAAAAACCTTGTCGGGGGGGGCTCCCGCGGAGGAGACACCTATACTCCCTATCTCAACAAAAGGAGGAGAAGGAGGATAACGGTTAGCGAGCCCTTTGAGACCAGAATAAGTCCTGGCGGGAGGGGAAAAGAGCTTCTCCAAGAACCGGAGGATCGAGCAGTTCCAACTCGGGGAAGGGAGGGGGGGAGGCGGCCTGCGAAAGAAATCTTCGCGGGAAACGCCACGGGGGAAGCGCTCACTAAGGAATTTCAAGAGAAAAAGAACTTGCGGGTCAAAAAATAGAACAAATTCTGACCCGGACCATTAAGGAACTGGAGGAAACGTCTTTCGAGGGGAGTTTTATTTCAAACAAAAGGGGGGGGGTGATTCCTGACGAAAAGATATCATATTTACTAAAGAAATATGAGGGGCAAGGTAAGTTCAAGGATAGGGTTTAGGAAACTTGATCAGCGGGGGTTTAGTTCTGCAAGAAAGAGATCGGGAGGGGGGGGATGTGAGGCCAACATTCAGACGAAGTGGGTGCAGAACAAGTTTTAAGACGGCATTTGGGGAGTCAATCCTCACGAAGAGAGGATTCGAAAGGAGAAAAGAGGCGAATCAGGTGGCCAATCGTCCGGATGACAGTGGGGAAAGCGGGCAGGGAAGCAGGGGATGACTATTGAAGACAGAAAAGCCTATGATGGGGGGGGGGAAGCGTTCTAGGAAAAGCTCACGCTGGGAGAGGGGGACACCGATACCCGAAAAGGTAGGGAAAGAGAAGGACGACGCGACTCTTTAAAAGGAGGGGAGACGCCCGTTGGAGGGGAGGGGGGAGAGGGATAGAGACAGGGTCTAATATAGAACAGTTCAAAAAGACAAATAGGACATGCACAAAGAAAAAAAAGAGCAGAAAAACTCGAAGTTTCTGAAACGAGAGATGTCGAAAAGGGAGGTGCGTCAGGAGAAGAGGAGAATCCATTTTCAGAAAAAGCCAAGGGGGCAGAAGGAGGGGGGATCCGAGGGGGGGAAAGGAGAGATAAGATGAAAGAAGGCGAACGCGGTGGAAACCTTTCTTGCGCAAACGCGTCCACGAAAAAAAAAAAAAATTTAAAAAAAATTAATGGGGAAAAGAGGAATAGACTAAAGAAGGGAAAAATGGAAAAGAGGGCCTCCTAAAAAAAGCTTATCTAAATGGTTATTGCCGCGGGGACGCCGACACCCTTCCACGGAAGAGAAAAAAAAAAAAACGCTCCGAAACAGGGGGGAAAGCAGAAGCGTAAAAGAGGAGGGAAAATCCCAAGAACAAACATGACGCAACGCGGCCCGAGATGCCAAAAGGGGGAGAATCCCGAGCGACTCAGGGGGGGGAAAAAAAATGGACCAAGGGTGGGAAAAGGGAGGGACGAAAGACGATATGGTGTTGAGAGGGGGTATTTCTCCCGTCGTTACAGCGGGCCACAGATGTCCAAAAAAAGAAAAAGAAAAGCGCAGGGAGGTGAATCGTTAAAGTAATTGTAAAAATATACTGCGTGTATCCTGAGGAACGAAAGGAAGGCAAGCTATCAAGAAAAGGAGACGAGTAATTCGGGAGCGAGGGGAAGAAAAGCCACTGATCGGGATGAAGCACCAAAGAAAGATATCGGGAAGCATACGAGGCTTAAAGAATCGACTTGGAGAGTTCTAAGGACAAGGTAAAGAGTTTTTAGGGGACTAAGATCTAGCCCAAAAGCCAATTGAGAGAAGCCATCGATCATTTTAAACAAAGAGGAGAAAAGGAATGGCACGAACAAAGAAGGGGTCTCATAACTTTTTAGCGCTTCCTTTGAGGAAAGAGGGAGTGCGAAGGGCATCCTACCACGAGATCTCAAAGAGGAAATCAACAAAGGTTAAGTGGTGAAGGGGGGAAGGGTACCAAGGGGAAAAGTATCTCGAGGAGGAAAAGAAGACTGCCCCCGAAGACCCCAAGTGAGGAGCGAAGGAAGGGGGGGTAAAAGGGGAAGCGGGGGGGAAAACTGGTGGGTGAGTTGGGGAGGTTTCGGTTGGGGGAAAAAAAATTTTGTGAGAAAGGGGAGTTCCCGCGGCGGACCGCTCAGGGGATGGAGGAGGTCAAGAAACGGACATGACGGCACGACAATAGAGCTCGACATTTTTAGCACAGCATTGGAAGGATTTGTTTTTGGGGGAAGAGCGTCGCAACCGCCGAATTGTACGGGGGAGATGGTTAAAATGTGGCATGGACACCACGGATTCTCCGGGTCGGAGGAACATCTTGGAGGGAGGAGAAATTCAGGGAAAGGAGTCGTAGGCGACCGATAGGTGACCAGGGAAATTGCGAAAGGGAGACTAGAAGGAAAAGAAAAAATATGTACGGTGCGGGTGAGTTAATCGTTGGGGGAGAAGGAACGTTGAGGAGAAACCTAAAATATCTGTACTGAAGCGTCGGAGACCACCAGGGACGCGTTGGAAAAGAAATTCGGGGCGAAGAACGGATCCGGAAATATTCACAGGAAGAACGGTATCACAGGGATTGCTCCACGGAGGGATTCCGTTTGGGGACATCCGGTTCGCGTGAAATCGGGGGGGGGAAAAAAAAAAACGGAAAGTAGGCCTAGAACAAAGCTTCAAGAGGGCGCGGGTTGGGGGGGGCCGAGTCCCGATGAATCAGCGGGTACCTCTCTCACGCGAGTGCCAGAAGGGAATCCACTAAGCGGAAGGAGGGGGGTCCCTTTAAAAAGAATCTCAAAAGAGAGCGATGTAGTTAATGCAATGAGAGTGAGAGAGGACCAAAGGAAAGTGGAGTACGGAGGGCCACTCTTGTCGAGGCTCACCCTGCCTGCTTTCAGGAGTCCCGCTGAGAGGGAAAAAGGCTTTTAAGAAGAAAAAATTAAACTAGCACTAGAGAGACGGAGTGAGGAAAAAAAGGACTCAACTTGTCGCAAGACAGTGTGCATGGAAAAAAAATGTCGAACTGAGAAAGAATCTAAAGAAGGAAAGGATGTCTCAGAAGCGAAAACCGGGTTGAAAAGAAGAACTGGAAAGCAGAGGCGAGGTGTCGAAGAATCCAAGAAGACGTTCCAACTCGAGAAGAGAAGATTATAGGAGGGACGCACAGAAGTCGTCTGAACCGAAAGCAAAGGTAAAAGGAAGGGGAGGAGACTTCAAAAAGACACGAACGATTCGAACCTCACCGGGTCCATTATAAAGCTCCGAGGAAGCCTGGTCCTTTGAACTGCAGAGAGAATCGGCGAGAGTAAAGGTGGAGTTTCCACTACAACCCAAGTTCCATAGGGGGAGAGTAGATATCTGAGGTCGGCGTCCAAAGAGTTCAGGGAGGGGAAGAAAGACGAAGAACTCTTCAGGCGAATGAAACTGGAAGATGACAAGAAAACACATGGGGGAGTGGAACAAGGAAAATGTATGCAAAAAGGTTCCGTTAACTAGAAAAAAAAGTTCAAATAAGGAGTAACGTTCTCGTGAGGGGAAGGGGCGCAGGAAGGAAGTACCTCTGGAGAAAAGAAGGAAGAGTCAAAAGAGAACTCAGGCAGTGGAGGGATGACTAAGGGGACTCTATGGCAGGGGGGGGAGGAGGGGGGGGGAGCAATAACGGGGAAAGAAAGGAGAAGGACCAACCGTTTTTGATTTTGGCCGGGGGATCATGGGGGGAGGAAATTAAAGGAAGGAGGATATTAAAGAACGCCGCCATGGCTTAGTTGAATAAACGTTTTCGGCTCACCGGGGAAAACCAGGGGAGGCGCTGGGGAAAAAAAAGAGCGAGGAAAAATACGACTAGAGAGATCGGTTGATGGCTCTCCCGTAAAGGCGGAGAGGCTTCGCTCAGAGGCCGGAGAGAAGGGAACTTGAAGTCCGAATCCAGGGTTCGGGAAGAGAGAGGAGGGAAACGAACGAAAAGCCTTACATGGCACCTATTTTTCAACCTAGAAGAAACTTAAGACGAGATACTGAAAAGGGGACAGAAAGGGACTGAAAAACGGAAGTCGCGTCAACTTCCATGAAGGTTTGTCACTCGGAAAATGGCCTGCGCAGCGGCAACGGTGGAGGAGCTCAGGCAGGGGGGGAGGGGATTGCTATGTGCACGGAATCGGCGCATCCTCGGATACAAGGGAGAGATGGGTTAGCCGTCCGGCGGGGAGCCGAAAAAGAGAAGAGGGGGAGAGGGGAAGGGAGCAGTGGATATGGGGGCTTTGAAAAAAAAGGAGTCGGTGAAGGTTCGTTGGGGTCGAAAATACACCAGGGACTACGCACGATAGGAGGGGGGACATCTTATATAGGGAGGCTAAAGGGAGAGACCCTAAAGCTGCCGTGCTAAGAAAATGAGAGGAAGGAGGAGGAAAAACGTTTCATTGTTCGCAGGCGAGAGGGCATCCAAGGAGAACTCAAAGGTGCGAGAGAGGGGGGAGAAGGAAGAGGTCCGGAAGGAGTGGTGGAACGAGGTGGGAATGAGAACTCTCATCGAGAAAAGAGTCTTCGAACGGGGCGCAGGCCATCGGGGGCGTTCTTGAGAAACGAAAAGGTATCTCGGGGGACTCACTGTAATAGTAAGAAGGGAACCTTTCTTCAGACGAGGAAGAAAGTACGTGCTAAAAAAAAAAGGAGCCACCTAGGCCTTCAAACTTACGGGAGAAGAGATTCAAAAAGGCGGGGAAAGCTTAAGGTTCCCTAAGGCAAACCAGAGGAAAAAAAAGGACCCTTCATGGAGGGGCAAATCCTTTCTGAAGGAAGAGAGAATAGCATGGGAGGAACAAAGATTAGGCGGGAGAGCAAAAACTCCCTTTAGTGAAAAGCACATTGGGCCAAAGCTCGGAAATTCCCTGATAGGAAAAAAAACTCAGGAGGGAGGGGCTCACGAGAGCGGTCGGAGGAAATTCAGGAGAGATGACCTAGGAAAAGAATGAAGGAAAGGGCTGAAGCTTTCAATCTGAAAAATGACAGAAAAAAAGTCCCCGCGAAGGCCCGGAAATCCTTCAGTCTGGAAGTGGAAATTTTGGGAGTTGAGAAGAAAGAGGGAAGAGAGGCACAGAGAGCCATTGAACCCCGTTGGATCTGAAGAGGAAAAGATTCAGTCAAGCCGCCATGGAAAGAACGTTCCCTAGGGAGGCGCGAGGGCGGAGATGCAAACTGAACGGTGGGGGGGGGGATACCTAGAAGGAGAAACGATCTAGTGAAGAAGGAATGAAACTCCCAACAACAAGAGATGGAAATAGAGAGTAAAGGGGAAATCCTCGCTCGTTGAGAGAATGAAGGCTTTCGGTATGAAAAAATCTTCGCAGTGGAAACTTGGAAAGGAGGAGAGAGTCTCAAGTCGGGAAAAGTGAAGGGGTGAGAGTCCCTTCCGTGGCCTGCTCTGAAAGGGAAAGACGCCTATCTGGTTCAAATGTGCGAAACAACAAAAAGTCCGTGCGAGACTGCGGGGCAGTTTCAAAAGAGGGAAGAGGACACCTACCGAGGCCGGGAAAAGGCAACGCGTCTACGCTGTGTGGGGATTTAGGTCTGGTTCCTGCATTGACGGGAAGCAAGCGAATTAAAAACGAGATCGAAGGACATGAAAGAGAAGACTCAAAGGGTCGAGAGGAAGAAAAAAAGATTCATTAGAAAGAAGTCAGAGAGCGACGTGGTCAATGGGAGAAGAAAAAAAAACATCAAGGAGGGCGCGAAAACTGGAAGAGGGAAATGGGGAAAAATCCTCCAACTCCTGAAGGTCGGCCTACAAGCACGCGATCGGCCATGCGGTGACCACTCATCGGCGCCGACGGAAGAGAACTCGTGGAAAAAAAAGGAAACGCCGGTGATAAAGAAATCAAAGGGGAGAGTGGGAAAGGAGAGGGAGAAAATAAAGTCGGAAGCAGGGGCTAGAACCGTGACTTATTCCCAGAGCCCTTCGGTGAGGGTCTTACCGAAATGAAATAGAGGGGGGGCTGAAGGGTGGAGGGCGATAATAGGGCGGTTGGAAAGCCCTGTCTAGATGTTAAAGATATCTTTCACGATCAGGGCATTTAACGAGATCAACTCAAGAAGAGCAGCATAACGAAAAAGGGAAAAAACTCAAGAGGAAGGGGGGAGCCAAGGAGAGAGGAGAAAAGAATAATAAATCATTGGACTTATCATCACTGACTCCCTGCGATTTCATCAATCGGTCTCGAAAGGGAGGCTCGATCAGGCCGGCGTGAGTGCGCAGGGAGTCTAGAAAAAACTGGGAACTTCGTGAAAGAAGAGTCGGGGGCTCATGACTGAAACCCTGGGAAGGGGATCATCAAAAAGAAGACATACGCAAAACCTGAAGTAAGTCTAACAAGAAGAAACAGCGACAAAAAAGACTCAGAAACTCAAGTCCAAAATCAGTCCTACTAAAAGAAGTATAAGTCTGGCAAAAGAGGGAGCTGCCACACACCAAAGCGGGGGCAAAAAAAGATGAAGCCTCAACTCGAGAAAAACAGTTGCCAAGGGAGAGGGTTACTCCAAAGGAAGGGAACTTGGGGAACAAATTCGGGAATTGATTACGGGAAAGGAGGCTTCTAAAAGAAAGAAGGGGTCAGCGGCTGAAAGACGGGGGAGACGGAAAAGGTTTAAACTCAGATGGGGAAAAAAATTTCCGGCAAAAGGCATCATTGGGAAGACCCAAGGAAAAAAGCCAAGGAGGGGGAAAAATCCCTGGGGCTCGGTCCAGGGAAGGTCTGCGCGAGCTTCGACAAAAGAGGGTAATAACAGGAAGGCGGGGATCAGGAGGGGGATAATAATGGAACTGAAAATTGTGGTTATCTCGTAGGTTCGAAAATCCAACCGGGGACCTTTTTGCTTGGAAAGAAGACTGACAAAACCAGATTAGGGAAGAGAAGTCCTCATGCTTCGAAAGAAACCAAATGTGCGAAAAACGCGCAACTTCTGGAAAAAGTGGAAAAGAAGCTTTCCTCATACGGGATACTGGGAAAGGATGCAGCACCGGGAAAGAGAGTCAAAAAGAAGAAAGAAATGCCTGAGCCTTGGGAGAAAACGGTACAGTCCGAAGGAAAAAAAAGTGAGAGACGCGATGGAAAAGACCCCCAAGATAAGTGAAAAAAGAAGGGGGGGGGAAAGAAGGATGACGGACCATTTTTTCTGTGCTTTGGCAGTTGTGAACATTTTATGAGGAGGGGAAAGCGGGGAAAACGAGAGATGGAGACTTAGAAAGGGTAGGAGGGATAGGGGATTCGTTCGCATGCACTTACGGCGGCATGACTCCAATATAGATATAGACAGGTGGGGGGTGGGGGAAAAGAAAAGCGATCAAAAGAATTAAGGCTTCTTCTGCGAGACTGTAAGGATCCGAGATTGTGGAAAGGGGAGAGTACAAATGAAGAGTCGGAAAAAAAAAAGGATAATTTCAACCGGTGGAGTAGATCAGGGGAGTGTGCGGGTTTTCGAGAGCCAGGGGAACTTTGAAGGGGAAGGGGGAAGCGATGAAAAAAAAAATGGACCTGGGGGGTGAAAAAAACAGGGGACGGGCGGAAAATCGTAGGGGGGGAATTTCGGGTGGGCCCGGGGCTCTGCCGGGGGAGTGATGGCGCCCTCAGAAAAAAAATTCGAAAAAACTGGAGGGGGAAATCTGGAGATCAGTTATAAAGTGATGTCCACATCGGCAGGAGGATATAGACTTGAAGTGTGCTGGGCTCAAACTTGAGGCCGTGGGTCTGGCCAGCAGAGAAACACCAGGAGACTCTCTGCGAGATGGAAAAAGGTGGGAAAGAGATATTAAAAAGAAAAAAAACACCATAATCTGGCCCCTCATTCTGGTGGTCTCATGGAGACACTAGAAAAGCTTAAAAGGTGAGAAAAAGGGGAAGAGAGAAGGCACAAACTTTCTCCTATTGCCTGAAAACAGTCTCTTGGTACCGGGTCTCTCGAAAAAACACGAGTATGAGGAAGGGTACAAAAATAAGGGTGCGAGTGAAAAAGGGAATAGAGGAAGGGAGAAGCTATCAAAAACCCCCTTGGCGAGCTCAAGCTAAACGTTCAAGTCTGAAGAAGGGCTGACAGAAGGCTCAAAACCAAGAGCGTCAAATGAAAAGAGTACCATGGTCGAAAAGACCCTGGTAAAGAATTCACTATCACGATTCATGTAGTCACATAACGGGGTCGCGCTTTCTTGACAAAAGGAGAGAATTCTCAAAGAAAGTCCACGAGGAATATGTGAGGGAAAACATGGAATATGTGCTCGACTCTATTGAGCGCCCGATACCACTCTTACGGGGGGAGGATTGAAGAGACCCTTTAAGAAGAAGCAGAAAACAAAGAAAGGAAAGGAAGGAAGCAGGAGATAGAAACTATAAAAAAGGACTTCTCAAAGCAACCAATTTAAGGAGTGAGTTCTTCAATCGAAACCTGCATGGCGAAATCAAGTACAAAAGCTTCTCGAAAAAGGAACCAATAGGACAAGGGTGAATTATAAACGATTGATCCTGGGGTCGGACCTGTAGCAAAAGAGACCCGGCGCCATAAATTTCGCGCCGGAAAAAATAAGCTAAGGAAGGGGAGGATTGAAGGGAATACAAACCCCAGATGCAAACGGGAGAGGGTCTCGTCGAGATGAGAGGTTCTATAAGAAGACCGCAGGGATCGAAGGAAAAACTCGTCAGCGAATAAAAAACGGGGAACTGCAACGCATCGAAGAAGGCATGCAAAGGGGGGGGGGGGGTCAAAAGAAAAAAAAGCCCGCGAAGTGCCTAAAAAAGATGAAAGGGGAGAAGAAAGGGGTCCTGAGGCCTTGCGGGGGAAAGAACATCAAAAGGGGGGGGGGAGAAGCTCACTTTTGCTAGACGGAATAGTCACCACTTCTGAGAAAAAGAGGAAAAGAAAGTCTGTATGACTGAAGAAGTTGGAGGAATCACTTAAGAGAAGAGGGGGGGACCAACCGGGAAAGGAGAGGGAGTAAGAAGTTAGGGGTCGCCGCGGTTCGCATTTGGTTTGGAATTAAGAAGGGGAATTTCAGCGCCTCTTCTGAAGAAGAGGGGAAACAGAACGCCCGAAGGAGGAGGACGAGCTCAAACACAATGGGGGGAGAGGGGGGCTCCCCTCGAAAAACTTGAGATGAAAGGCTTCAGCTAGCGTGGAGTCGAGGATGTGATGTGAAAGGAGAGAATTCAGGGGTGAGCGCGATGACGACAATGAGAATCCGCGCCCCGCTTAGGTAAAATACGGGCTGGGAAGGAGAGTCCAGCTTCTGAGAAGGTCCAACGACGTCAAAAGGACAATTGAAAGTTAAAAGTCAGGGGAAAAGCGGACATAAAGAAGAAAAAACGAAAACGATCATAAAGGGGGGGGAGCGCGAAAAGAAAAACTTGCAGACGTTGTGAAAAATCAAAGGGGGGGGGAGTCACTCTTACCCTTGCGTCGCAGGGAGCGGGCTGACGAACGTTTTAGAGAAGGCGCGGGACCAGGCAAGGGGTAAGGAGAGGGAGAACTCAAAGGAGGTATGAAAGGCGCAGTCGGTTTGGTGAGAGGAAACTGTCGGGTGGCTCGCTATAGGAAAGCAACCAGAAATGGTTCGAAAAAGTAGCGAAGGGGGTTTCGAGGGGGACGAGGGAAAAAAAAGCTGTGCAGGAATCCAAAAGATCCGAGTTTTTTCCACAAAGAGCGTTCGGAGAAGAGGTGGCACACGGAAAAATCATCGAAGGGGAAATCAAGGGGCTTAACTCAGCCAGGGCGGCCTGAAAGTCTTCTCGGATTATCGGCCAGGAAGCCCGATGGAGGGGGAGAAAAAGAGATTCGGGAAGCGCTGGCTTGGGACGAAGTTCTCAAGAAGGGCCCGGATCAGGGAAAGAGACGAGGGAAGAAGGGGGGACAAGGCGTCTCTCCAAAGCAAATATACGAGAAGACGTTCGAGAAAAGAGGCCATTCGAGTCAGAAAAGGGATGTAGGTACGAAGTTGCCGAAGGCATAGGAGAAAGGAAGTTCAGGTGAAATCAAAAAAAAAGCTTGACCAACTTAGCGGAGGCCTGCGTCTTATCACCGGGGAATGAACTTCCCTCTCTGGAAGGAAAAAAGGTTAACGACGGGGGCAAAAGATCGAAAGAAGAGGGGAGAAGGTCGAAAAGGAGACAGGGGAAAAGTTGGAGACAAAATGTATGATGACAAAGGCTCTCCTTTACAAAGAAGAAGGTTTTGCGAAGGGGATAACGGAAAAAAAAAGGGAGACTCTGTATAAAAAGAGGTCGGAAAGGAAAGAGCTAACAGGAAGAGGAAGGGGTTCTTAAGGCCGGAGAATGACGGAGACGGAATTCAAATCTATGCTCAGGGGGAGAGTGAAGAAGGTAACCAGAAAAGGAAGAAAAAAGATGGAGACAGATGCCGGGAGAAATCGGCAAATCTGCTGGGAAAATCAGGAAGGAGGCAAAGGGAAGGAAAGGGGAACTAAAAGAAGGGGCAAGCTAAACTGAAAAAAACCCTCGCATTTAAGCAAGGGAAAAGGGGGGTATCTCGAGAAGAAATGACGCCTTCAAGATGAGGAACCCTGTGAAAAAAAACGCCCGAAGAATAAGTCGGATCGAAGAGGGAAGGAGGGAAGGAGAAAGAAGGATCGATCTCTGGCATATCCCGAGTGCGAAAGTCTTCGCCACAGGTGAAAAAAGGATCTACTCTCTGTGGAGGAAGATTCCTCCTATTCACGGCAAGTTTGCGAGGAAAAGAGGGCCTCAGGGAACACCGAGCCTAGATAAGGGGAAAGCATCACTCCGACGGGGGAAAGAACGTCATCTGCTTGACGGGGATTTCACGAAAAAAGGGAAAAAAAAAAGCGGGGAACCCATTACAAAGGGAGAAGCGAGGGGAGAAAACAGAGGGGGGGGATTTTCTTTTCAACGCATGAAAATCCAATCTAGCATGAGGACTTCATTACGATCAGCATGAAAAAGTCCGAAAAAGGAGGGGAGGTGAGGGTGCACGACGAGCGTTTATCAGAGAGTCAAAGAGAGTTGGGGCAATGTGAGAAGAAAGACCAACAGAAGGAAGGGCTGCCCCAACCTGGGTTCAGTCAGCTACTTGGATAGATGCGATGGTTTGAAAGAAACTCCGGAAGTCTTACGGAGAGGGATAAAAGAAAAAGGAGAGGGGAAAGCATCTGGGAAAACGTAGAAAGACCGAGGTACCAGAGGGTTGGAGGGGAACTTTCAGGCAAGTCAGGGGAGGAAGGGGATCTAAAAGATCGTCCGGAAAGAGAAGGACTTTAGAGAAATAGACCGTTAAAAGATAAAGTTCTAAACGAAATGTCGGGGTATTCTAATGAAATTAGCGACGCTATGGGGTTCGCGCCAGGGAGGAGAAAGCAGAACGACGAATGTTCAAAAAAAGGCGTGAACGTCAAGAGTGGGCAAAGAAGAAAACTCGACCAGGAACGGTTTAGAGCAAAAAGCTCAGCAGGGGACGAAAAAGAGAGGAGGAAATCGTGAAAAAATGAAAAATGGGAAAAGGGAACTATCAGAAAGATTTCTCAAAGGGGAAAGAGAATGGACTGAGATCAGGAAACGAGAGAAGGTTTATGAAGAAATTAAAGTCGTAACAGGAGTTAGGGGAAAGAAAATCTGGCAATTACTTAAGCAGGGATAGCTTAGTCAAATAGAGAACTCCACCTTTCAGAGCAAAATCGTTAAGGGAAAAGGACACAGCGTGGAGGGGGCTAATAGCTCAAAAGAAAGCTAAAAGAACTCATCCCAACTTAAAGGGGATCTCACCGTTACCAAAAAAACCAGAAAAGGGGAGATGCCCCATATTCAAGAAAATATCGAACGGAAAAGTCCACCGGAGGATTAAGAAAGAGAAGGAGCATTTAAAAGGACTTGGTCAAAACAAGAGGGGAACTTATTGTTCAAAAAGGCTAATTCTGGAAACGTTGGGGGGAATCAAAAAAAAAGGAAGAGGAGGAAATGGGGAACGAGAGTGCGCGAAGAGTTGGGGCGGGAAAAAAAGGGGTCAATTTTACGTTAGAAAGGTAGTAAGAAGGAAAGAAAAAAGTAAGGAAAATCAGAAGAGGGGGACGCGGGGATAAACAGGTCCAGAAGGGGGGAGAGGCATCGAGAACAGGAAAGAGGATCATTCACCGAAAAGATAGATACCTCAATACGAAGCGAAAAGGGGGTTATCCGAATGTCTCAACACTCACGGAAGGGTGTGCAAACGGGGTGAACCGAAAGGATAAAGAGCCCTAAATCAAAAGGGAGATCTGGTAAGAGCTCCGAAAAAAAAGATTAGTAGAAAAAGGGCGACAAAAAAGGAAAAAGGGGGGCAAATTACGCCGAACTATTCTCAAAATTTGGCGAAGGCGTAGAAGGGGGAAAGAAAATTTCTTGAGGTGCAGCCGAAATATCGCAAAAACCCGAGAGTATGGACATGGAAGGTCCTGATAGGGAAAAGAGATCAGAGATTAAAGACACACCCCTACTTTCCCAAGCCCAGGAACAGCTATTAACGGAAACTCTTATTCAGGGATTCTGGGAAGGTGTTGTGAAAAAAAAGGTGATTCGGGGACGCTCGGGTTTCGAGGGGGGAGGGGACCGCAGTAGAGTTGAATGACCTAGGAGGTTAGAGCGATGAGACCCGGGATCAAAGTAAGGATCGAAGAAACAATAGAGGTCTTGGGGTTGGGGAACTCCAAGAGGAGATGCGCACGAGAAAAGTAAAAAAAAAGTAAGGGAAAGGACTGGGGAGGGGGTCTAACCGGGGAAAAACTCTTAATAACTCGTCTTCGGGGGGGGATGACAAGTCGGGAAAATTGTTACAGCATGGAAGGAAAAATCGGCTAAGAGTGGAAAGAAAAGGAGAAAGGTCCGGGGAGGGATGCCATGAAAAGAAGATTAGGGGCGAAAGGGGGGGGCGTCGATAGAAATGATGTAGAGTGCAAAGGGTGGCCCTTCTCGGAGGAACCTAGAAAGCGTGGAAAATAAAAAATACCCTCAGGTGGAAGGATCTTCGGAATAGAGGGTCGATCACAGATGACATTCGGGCGGAAGTCGACAGGTCCTTGGTGGAGAAAAAGATTTATGGACGGGGTAAAAAAGATGCTCACCGGAAATAGTGCGACAGGAGGAGGAGCTCGGTGGGCTTAAAAAAAAATTAGTAGCTGGGAAGGGGGGGAGAAAGTGAAGTGTTGCCACAAAAAGGGTCCTAGGTCCCTTGAGAGGGGAGAGAGGGGCCCCCGGGAAAAAAAAAATCAGCTGAGACCTTCAAAAGACTTTAATAGAGAAAAAAAGAGGGAGAGGGAAAAGGGTAAGAAAAACGGAGAGAAAGGCAATCTTGAAACTATCGCGTATAAACGCGGCCAAAGCGCAAGGACTTCAATGGAAGGAGGAAGACTGCATCACCTCAAGGAAAAAAATCAAAAAGGTTCACTGCGAAAGGGGAAATCAGAAAAGCTGAGAGCAGTGGAGAAAGACGGTTCTCCGGTCTGTGGCCGGAAAAAGACTCAGCGTTTGCGCGACATGTGTGCATTCACAAGGGTAAAACTGAGGTGGTCTACTATGTCGCCCGCATTCCTATTTGGCTCACTCTATCATCTCCATAAAAAGGAAAAAGTGGCGCCGGGACCAAAGAGAAGGAGCCAAAGACCCTTCCAAAGGGGGACAACTCGATTAATGAAAAATCCCAGTCACAAATTAATCTCTTCGTCATCTGACTTCCACGCCATGGCAGGTCAGTCAACCTACGAAAACTACGAAGAAGGCGAAAATTAGGGGAAAGAAAGACTCGGGAAGGTGAACCACACTCGCCTGAACTCTACCGGCCTTAGCAACTGCTAAGCCCTAGGAGATCTTTCACCAAAACACTACAACCAAACCACTGAAAAGGGAGGGAGAATCGAAGAAGAAGGAGAGGTCCCATTGAAGGACAACAAAGCGACGAAAACAATCGGAGAGAATCTCCGCGTGGAAACTAACATCAAGAGACCCGCAGAAGGGGGGGGTGCAAATCCAAAAAAGGAAGGTGAATAAAAAAGGGAAAAGCAGAGAAAATGGTACAGGACTTGCGGGAAAGGCGTGGCCGTGGGGGAAGTATGAGAGACTACAATCCTCAAAGCCTCGTCCAGTGGGCTCATGAAGGGAGGGAGGGGTGAAAGGGAAGGGGCGGGGAAAAAGGAAGAACTTGTCTTAAAAAGGACATAGTCCGAAAAAAGGGCTCAGGCGTAAACTGGGGCCATGAAAGGACACGCTTTGCAGCCCATTGGTTGTATTTCAGCACAGAAGCTAGAAACCATGGCGGCGTGGGAGAACGAGGGATGTCTCCAAAAGAAACAGAGTGGCGCAGGGGGGTTTTGGAACGCAGCTCTAAGAAAAGGAGCTATAAAAAGCGATTGACGAAAGTGAATGAAAGAAGGGGGTCGAGGGGAGGGGGAAGGGACCGGAGAAGAGGAAGAAGAAAGACCGCTGCAAAAAGCTTGGAGCGGGAAATCGACGATTGAGTCAACTAGTCTCCGGACAATGAAAAAGGTTTTAAACAGGAAGCGCCAAAAGCCTAGAAAAGGGAGTAGAGAAGGGGGGAGGAGGGGACCTGTAAAGAAGGAAATCCAACTTGGCCAGGCGTCTTGGAACGTTCCATCACGGGGGGGGGGTAGGAAAAAAGCGTAACCAAGGGGGAGAGAGGCACTAGGAAATGGAGTCCAAGAAGAAAGTGTGTGGAGAGGGTCACGACCGAGGTAGGGAAGAAGGGGTAATACTCGGATAGCTAAAGTTCTCGTGGGGAATGAGTATAAAAAAAGATAAATGTTGTCAGTCGCTGAGAAAAAATTCTATAACTCTTTGGGGGGGGAGGACCGGATTTTCGAGGAAAAAAATATTCCAGAGGTAAGGAAAAACTGGGAAAGGTAGGAAAAACCTTTCCCTTCACTTGTTCAGACGCCGGTTCTCATAACTGACTAAACCTTATCTAGGTATAATATGACTCTTCAAGACGAAGGGGAAGAATTGGGAAAAAAAAAGAACGGACAAGAGGATAATCCTTTGGGGAAAAGATAGAGGAATAGGTCATGTGGGGGGGAATAGTGAATGACGCTTCTCTGCAGAGGACTCAACCGTTCATTGAGAGTGGAGCAAGTTAAAGGGGAAAAGAGAGTAAAATCGTTTGGAAAAAAGTAGCTCCAAAGAAAGTACGCAACGCGAAAGGGGAGCTAAAAGCTTCGCGGATTTGGGGATACTACTTCTCGCCTGTCACGGTAGTTCCTGACCGTTCGAGACATCGAGGAAGAAGGGAGACGATAAGGAGGAAAAAAAAAGGAGATTGATGTACGTCAAAAAAAACTCTGTGGGGAGGAAGGAGGGGGGCCAGGAGAAAGGCTCCATCTTATTGGACCCGCGAAGGGCGAGGAAAAAAAGATCCTTAGTCCAGCGCATCGCTAGCAATTATGGAGATGAAAAACTGCAGGAGAAAAGAGGCAAATCGCGAGGAAAGAAGAGTTGAGGTAGCAGAGAACCCCCACGATCTGAGTCAGGAGAGGGGAGACCTAACGAATGAGGAGGGAGAACTTCTCGAACATCGAGGCTAGTAGGGGGGTCCAAAAAAGCCTCGAAAAGAGGAGAGAGGGCTTCGGAAAAATAAAAAGAACAGAAGAAACCTGTCTCCCCTCGATTCGGTATGGCCTCGAGAAAGGGACCGCTGGCAGATGGTGGTGAACGGGCTTGCTGGTTAAAAAGGCCTTGCCTTCCGGGAATGGAGCAAAAAGGCGTGGAAGAAAAAGAGGAAAAGAAGGAGAAGGAAAAAGGGTCGAGGTGGATCGCGGGAAAACTAATTAGAAGGCAAGAAAGAGTTCCCGTGAAGTGGCTCACGAAAACGGATAGAGGAATATCTCAGGAATCAAAATTAGGAAAAAAGAAAAGGGGGGAGAGAGCTCTTTAAGAGAAGGAGTAGGAAATACAGCTTCGCCACCGTAAGGAGCGCAACATCTAAAAGAGTCCGCCTAGCGCTCAAATCTAAATCCAAGACGTTCAATGCGGAGAAGAAACGCGGAAAAAAGTCCGAGGGAAACTCAAAACGAAGGGGAAGCAAAAAGAGGGATGTCGTTCACCAAAAGCAAGAAAAAATCTTCAAGGACAACTAGGTCACCGAAAGAAAGAAGAAGGTCTATCACGATCGAGGTACTCGGGGGGGCTGTTAGGTCAAGGGAGAATAGCCAGGAAGATCGAAGAAGGAAGAAATCGGAAGAAAAAACCTAGCACGACGGTGAGGAAAGGTCGTTAAGAAACGACCGAATAGTGATGATAAGAATCACATATATCGAATGTTGAAAAAGCCAAAAAAGCTGAGGGAGGGAGATCAAAAAAAGTTAAGCTCAGCCAGTGTAAACTGAAGGGGTTCGCAATCCGCAAGAATGGCTATCAGAGGAGGCGCCAAAATCGCAAAGACATCAGGAGAAGGGAAGTAAGGAAAAAAGCGGGGAAAAATTGTACTTCAAGGCGTGCGAAATGATGACGCGGGAAGGACAAAACGAGATAGGGGCTCTCTTCGCAAAAGTGAAGCGAAAGAAGTAGGAAAAGAGAAAAAAAGAAAAAGTGGGAGGGGACTATCTGTAAGAAAAGAGATTTTAGAGCGAGGGCTCTTCCAGGGGGTGAAATATAAGATCTCGGAGATCCGCAGGAAAGAAAAAAGTATTTGGGTAAAGTATAGGTAAAGGGAGGAAGAAGAGGGAAATTAAAGAGTTCGGGAGGAAAAATCTCGCATGTCAGAAACTCAGAAGAGGGTCCACGAAAAAGCGCAAAAAAAGATAAAGGGGAGAAAGGGAGAAAGGACGAACCAAATGTAAACATCAACTTAAAGTCATCTATTCGGGGCCGAGATCAGATGAGAACTCTTAGAAGGATCCGGAACCGAGAAAACAGAGAAGCCGTGGGGGGAAAAAGAAACCTAGAGTCTGTCACGTAAGGAATTAGCATACAAAAGAAAATCACACACCTTAAAGTAAAACAAAAAAAGGAAAGAGGGGGGGAGGGGTAGGACTAAACTCCACCAGACCCGGTCGCAGACTCCTCCCAAGAGACTCATGGAGATAGCCTGAAAAAAGAAGCTTGACCAAGGAAAGGTCCATAGAGAGGAAAGAAATCTCGAACAAAGGAAGGAAGGAACGCGCTCAAGAAAAAGTGACAAGTTTTACCGGGTATCAAAAACTGGAATTAGTGGCCCCCAGAATTCGGACACGTTGGATTACGAGGAGCCGATGTCTCCATCCAGCGGGAAAAGGACTTCGTCAAAAGAAAAAGGGGGGGCTAAGATCGTGAACAGGGGTCAATTGTCCTGAGGAAGTCCATTGTAAGAAGATCTACGATAGGCAGCCCCGCGCCAAAAGGAAGGGTCGACCACGTAGGCGCTGAGAAGAAGAGAGAGAAAGGGGAGCAGGGAAACTCACGATACGCCGCAAACTCGCTGCCTAGAAAGAGCAATTGGGGGGAGAAACTTTCGCAACAAAAGAGTTTAGAGGAGGATAAAAAAAAGCGGGAGTCGGGGGGAGCGCAGAAAGGAAGAAGAAGTAATCATTTCTTCAGAAGAAAAAGGCTCAAAGGAATGGCAAGGGAACGGGGAAGAGGGAAGGTGCTTAGAGAGGTGGGGAGAAAGTGGACATGCAAAGAAAAAAGAAAAGCGACCAATGCAAACAGCAGCACATGCTGAGCGCTGGAAGGAAAGGGGGTTTACAGGGCCAACGTGAAAAGGAAAAGAAACAGAATGGCCAAAAAAGGCCGCATAATGAAA
>Ga0179593_1251946_pt1 | contig 33223 bp, 27 predicted proteins | sample CZODoug2_1_08_16_FD_185931 | JGI IMG/M metagenome (GOLD analysis project Ga0179593, IMG submission 185931) | Vadose zone soil fungal communities from Angelo Coast Range Reserve, California, USA - CZODoug2_1_08_16fungal (PacBio error correction) | ecosystem: Environmental > Terrestrial > Soil >...
GCGGATGAAAAAGGGAAAAAACCGGCTCTAATAACAAAGAACGAAGATTTACTTAGCCGTTCGAGGTCACGGTAGAAGGGGGAAAGAGGGCGGAGAGGTCTTCCTATCATCAGCTTACATATTGGAACACCAAGAGCGTCTTCGGAGCGAGATCCTGCTCTAGTTGAAGGACCCTTGATAAAGCAAACAGCGCGTTGACTGGGAAGTGCTCAGAAAGAAGGACATATCAGGGAAAATAATCAAACAAAAAAAGGACCAAAACGCGGGAATCGTGGGGAGGGGCCTATTTCTAAACAGGAAAGGAAGGGAAGCATTGACGTCTAGTGCGTGCGCAGCGTAAAAAGAGAGGGCAGAATCACTGTAGCATAGCTCCCGCCAAAAAAAGGGAAGGAGAACAAAGAAACGGACTCATGTTAGGAAGGAAGGGAGGGGCAGAAAAAAATTGTCCCGTCGTGCCAATTTGAGAAGAGCAGGAGGGGTGATGAAGAAAACAAACAGCGAAGGAATGGGAGAAAGGAACCTCCTGTAAACCACCCCTCCTCGGTAATTCAACAAAGAAAAAAGGAAAGCGCCGGGGGGGAAAAGGCGTACGTGGGGACAAAATAGGGGGTCGCGCTCAAAAAAATAACGCACCGATATGAAAAATTTGACAAACGACGAGATATATAAGCGAAACTGGACTGGCAATAAACAGGGAGGAGGGAACACCTCCAGGTCACGGTTGTGCAGTAGCCTATCAGTCCGGGCAAGATAAGAAGAACGAAGCTGGGGGGTCCAACGATGAATGCTCCATTCGAAGGAAACCCGCAGGGTGCATCTTTCAATGGGGGGGGGGGGAAAAAGGGGGAAATATCAAAAAACTACAATCTATCTGAAAAAAAGGTAAAAGATGTCTGGATTTATCCCCCTATAAACCAAATCAACGACATACTGCGGCCCTTCTATAACAAAAGCGGAAAAAGGAAGAAAAAGGGAAATGGCTTTAAGTTAGGCAGGGGGAAGTTTTGTTGGGGGAATCTATCAGCAGGAGCCGATCACAACGATTCCGTCCAAGAAAAAAACGCAGCATGGGATAGGTGGCGGGCCGGGGGCATGGGAAAGAAGAGCCTGTGAGGGGAAACTAGTAAAGGATTTGGGGGGCGTGTTTGGGGGGAAGCTACTGGTCATCGTGTGAGTTTCAGGGGGAAAAGCCCATAAGGGTCAGGGGGGGGGAGATAAATAGGTAGTTGGAATGAATCGTGAAAATGGGGAGAGGACTGGGTTTGCTTTAATATGGGTTGAATATGACTCGATGTGACCTGTTCTGCAAAGGGGGGGGTCTGTCGTTGAATGAGTCAGACAAAACTCCCATGAGTGGGGACGAAAAACTCTAGCAAAGCTTCGAGAAAAAGGGGGGAAAAATCATGGTCTCGGCGAAGGAAAAAAGTAGAAAAAGACGCAGAGAAAAAAATCCCTGCCATGAAGTGGCCGACTGCGTGGTAAAAAAGAGTGGGGGGGGGTGCGCTCTGAAAATGGAAGAGAATGGGGGAAAGCCGCTAGCGCAGTGAATAGAGTAAGGCCGGAAGCGAAGATCGCCTAAACGGATAGAAAAACCTCCGGTCCTCGGTTTCAAAAATTCCAATCAAAGAAAAAGAGAAACTGCTGCCTCTTTCAGCATCGTACAAGAAAAGAACGGGGGACATTGGGGAAGAGCAGGAAAGTACAGAAAAAAACGCTCAGACTATTTTCGAAGCAAGCTACGGAAGAAAGATAAACGCGCTGGTCCCTCGTAAAAAAAGAAAAAGTGATCGCGAAGAGAGATAACGCTTAAGATCAGGCCACTAGGACTTCAGCCCGAAGAGACGGAAGATCGAAATCTCATAGATCGCTTACGAAGGGTCGCTGAAGCAATCGAATCAAAAAAAAAAAGGAGGAGAGGGGGAAAGAGATATATATCAAACTACCACGTAAAAAAAACTTCCTCGCTGATCTATCAGAGGGACTGCGGAGACGTGAAGAAGAGGCCTTATAGGAGAGAGAGGTCTCTTCCAGCAATCAAGTACTGCTCGGCGGATACCAGACGTTTGTCGCAAAAAAAAGGTTAAGGATTCCAAATCGTAAGGGTCTGTCTGGGGTGAGAAAATCGGAAATCGCAAAACGTCACGACTCCGTACGGCTAAACGGAAGAAAATGCTGATTTTCGTATTTATGGAATTTGGGGAAAACAAAGACCGATACTAGAAAGCGAGTTCTCGTCGATATTCAAGGGAACGGGGGGCAGACCGATATGACTGCTCTAGCGAAAAAAAAAAGGGAGAGGAGGGTTTCGGAGCTCACCCAGCTCCGACCATCAGAAAACATTCCTGGCCGGGCATTTTGTTCGCTGCTCAGACTTGGTGAAAGACTGACTCAGAGACCCATGAGCGGGCAAAGAGGATAGCACTCGGAAGAGCTTTCAAAGGAAACGGGGGCCATCAGGAGGTGTGGAAAAAAAGAACCCGGAACAAACCGCAACAAGGAAAGGAGGGGGAAATATGTAAATATTCCGCCACACAAGAATATCAACGAGTCACCTGCCGAGCGAGCGGAGCATGAGGGGGATGATATAAGGAGGGGAGAAGAAGGGTGGGTATGTCCGCGAATCGTGCGGAACGATGACTCCTGAAATAACGAAAAAGTAAGCATCTCCCAAATACTCAAACCCCAAATAACTACGACACTCGTCGGTATTCAGCACCGCAAAAGAACTCAAAACGGAGCTAGCAGACAGAAAAACAGCGCATGGCAGCCACAACTCTCCCTCATGATGTTCTCCGGGAACTGGAACGACACCCTGTTCCGGACGCGCCGGGCATAAGGAAGAAAAAACCAAAAAAGGGAGCTTCACAGCGGCCGGAGATAAGATACAATAGATAACGTGTGCAAATAAATGGCTGCCTGTGGGGAGTAAGGGTGTACAACCCGGCCGAAGCGTGCTAGGAAACAAAAGCGGATCAAGGACGGGGGTTAGCGGGGGCTGTAAGTGGATCTCTTTAATAAGGGAGCAAGACTGACGTGCAAAAACCGCACAGGGGGAAAAGAGGGCACTGAGGAGCGGGAAACACACGGCAATGTACAACAGAATGAGATACAACAGAACTGCGTGCGCGGCGAGCAAATCGGAATAGGGAGCACATACCGGATTGATGGCGTATTGATTCGGGAAAGATACGAGTGCGGGGGACAGGCCACGGCAGCTCTTCAATCCTGCCTCGATTCGAGAGCAGACTAAGGTCACGTCGCAACAAACCAAGGGAAGTGACTGGAAAAGCCCGCGCAGATCTCGCTGGTCTCTGGAGAAACTGACTCCATCGAAAGGAAAAATAGGGGAACGGGGGGGAGTCGAGAAACGAGAAAGCGATTTGTGAAATCGATACGCCGAAATCTTCGTAAAAAAAGGAAATGACGCAGGGTGTAAGAGGGGGCAAATCGTCTAGGCAGAGGGCACACAGAGGAGAGGAAAGAGGAAAGGAGACGGCCTCTAATAGGGCAGGCGTCAGTGCCTGGCTTCGCCAGTGCAGAAAACGAGGACTTCATCTCGTAGGCGGAGAGCCTAGCGGAACATAAGGCACAGACATGACGGGGAAGGAAAAACGCCGACATCTAGACTGCAAGCTAGCTCCTGGATGTGTCAAACGACGGAAGAGAAGAATGTCCACGCAACGGAAGGGGAATGGACGGTGCGCTCTCGAAAAGGTCGAGAGAAGAAGAGGAAAGGGAGCCGCACCCAGATCTCCATCAATGCAGCATAAACAGGAGACCGCGCAAAAACCTCAACTAAAGTGCAGACTTAACTGCGACTGTCAACGGGACTGCAAAGGAGGAAATAACTAAACATGAAGACTCGAGCGGAACTTCATGCAACAAAGACAACACGCGTCACTGCTGTCAGGAGGGAAGGAAGAATGAAAACAGGTTCACGGACTCTGAAAAAACATGGCGACATATCCGATAGAGGGGAAACAGAAGAAACGGCCGGCAGGGTATGCATATCATAGATGCAGGATGGTCAAAAAACAGGAAAGGGAAGCAGCAATCTCAGAAGGAGGGCGGGAATCAGTCTGGCAATCGTCGCGCACGCGTGCGGCTACGTAGAGGTCGCGCTTCCGAAGCGAAACAGGACTGGGAAAAGAAGAGTGAGATATCAGCACACGGCTGTGCCCAGGAAGGCCAGCTCTGCTCTCGGATGCAGTGGGAGATGAGGGGAAAAAGTGGACGGAAAGACGCATACCAGGAAATTAGTCTGAACGAGCGCCGATCCCACACCAAAAGGGGAAAAAGGAGGGAACGGAAAAGACGCTCAGAGTGGCGGACGGACAGGAGGGGAAGATAGAAGGCACTGCGAAAAACGAAAGGGAAAAAAAAGTTCCGTAATTGGAGGGTCAGGGCTGCGCAGTACATCAAGGCACTGGCGAAATGCGATTCGTGGGCGAGTAGCGCATGGCATGGTCCTCGACCAATCTGCACTAAACGTGATCGGGAGTTCCGGCGCGAAGAGTCCAGAAAAAAAATGGGGGGCAGGTGGAGACCTCATTCTGAAACCGATGGCACGAAAGGGGCAAAGAAGGGGATGTAACGGGAGAATGGCTAGCTCGAGACCGAAAAATAAGGTGAGCGCGGATCACGGGAGGAGACGTGATAAAGACAAGCCATTCGGATGGCGGATAGACGTGCGGCTGTTCAAGTGAACTGAAGGCGCTGACCCTATACGAGAAACTCGAAGTAGAGCGCGAGCAGAGCAGGACACACACAGTACGACTCCGTGCGCAGCACCGATCGGGCGGCGAACACTGAGCCGGCCGATCGAAAAATTCAAGAGGAAAGGCGTGGGCAGGGGTAAAAACAGACTTTAAGGATGTGCATCGAGAGGAGTAGGGTAAGAGTAGTGGAGCGTCGAACGCACGTGCGCGCTGATGCCCTGACCTTCCGGGAAGAGGAAAAAGGTCTTAAGCTCGCAATGGCCTCTATTCGAGAGACAAGAGAAAAAGAGTGCAAAGCAAGAGTACAAAAGAGAGGAACATGTGTGACAGCAGGAAAAAAGCTCGTTACCCAACCAGGAAAGAATCAACACGTATATCAGGGAAACGACGAGAAACCGGCTACAACAATAAGCATCCCAAAGATCGAGGGAAAACCGAAACGCCATGGGGCGAGCTCGCACAGATGCGACAGAGTAGGACCTCGGCGTGACGCGAGCTGGGAAGGGGGAGGAAAAGATAAAAAAACGTGATGCGCCTACTCACAGCGAAGGAATGAGAAAATCTCGCCAACTATCGAGAGGGAGAGGAAACCAAAGAGAGGTCAGAAGTGACGTAGCCGGCGCGGACAAAGAGATAAAAAGGGGAAGGACGCGAGCCACAAATCAGGTCACGTTATGAGACAGGGCTGGCACTGAGAAGTCGAACGAGGTGCCGAACAAGTGTCAGAATAAAGATCAGGAGGGAAAGGGCAAGTAGCCCACTAAGAACCAATTGAAAGGGTACGGGATGGCAGAGAGGAGAGAGCTGTATACCAGGATGCCAGTTTCTGTGGGTGATGGAAGCCGAAGTGAAAGAAATTTTAATGCGGTTATTCTTCATCAACGGTGGAGGGGTCTGTTATGTCCTGGCATAGTGGAAAGGTACATCACGAGCGGGACCCGGACGGGAGCGGAAAGGGGGGTCATCTGACAGGGAGGTGTGCCGAATTAATTGAAGATCACACATACAGCAAGCACACTGTGAACATCTCGAGAAAGAGTGGCGCAGCAAGCGGACATTCAGAGGGATGTTGGGAAAAGGAAAAAGAAGAGGGCGACAGATTAAGGAAAGCCGAAAATGTGGGCCACTTACAGAAGAAGGAAGTTCTTCTTCCTATGTGGGGGCTCGAGGGACGGGTCTCATAATTAAGCAGGAAAAGCAATCAGGTAACGCGGGGGGACGGGAACGGCACCTCTTGAGAGACGAAAAGAGAACGGCAATACAGGGCGTGCCGAAAAGCGGTTAAGAGGTCTGGAAAGGATAGACCAAGGAGAAACGATCCAAACGTCTCATATATACGAAAGCGCAGAACTTGTAAACAAGAAGCTCTCGGGGGGCATTAACGGGGAATGGAAGAAAAGTTGGTCCAGAGCACTCGCGGAGGCAAGAGAAGGCTTCCGAAGGAGAAAGCTGCCAATTTCCGCATCCTCTATAACAGTAAGGAAGAAAGGAAAAAACGATCGAACACATCGACCATCTCAGGACTCGGGATAAGCGCGCCGCGGACAGACCAATAGGACAGGTTCGGAACCAGATTCCTCTCCATGTGAACCAAAAAGGCCTCCTGGGGTGCGTTTTCGTGAAAAGGACCCTACCTAACTGGAAACGAAATCTTCTCGTTCCTTAACAGTAAAGATGGAAGGAGAAAGGGTGGGGGAAGGAATTCCTCCGTCGCCCTAGGCATTCCCAGTCTTTTCAGGTATGGGTGCCAGCAAAGGGAGTAACTGAATTGCTGAAAAAAGGAGAGCGCGCAGACCGCCGATTGTTTCCCTATGTCATCAAGAATTCAGGGCTTGGGTGTACGAGGAGATCTGACAGGGACGGAAAGCTGATTCTAGCCGCAAGACCAAATAGACGGGGGGGGGCAAAAAAACTGAAGCTTCAAATACTCTGATCAGCGGTAATCGCGGAAGACGACCACCAAATGTGAGGTCGAGGCCGTTCGAAAATCAGTGCAATCGATTAAGAAGGGGGGAGTGGAAATGCCGGACCTACGTGTTGAATCCGGACGACCGAGGTCCCGCCTCCCGGGATCAAGTCGACTTCTCGGGTGTTCCTAATGCGGGAGGACAGTGGCACAAGGCCCTGCACTTTCTTGCCCAAGGGGGGGGAAGGGGCAGTCTTCCCCACTATGGCTGAAGGAGTCACTTTTTTGGTCTTTCGGGTTCCGCCTGGGCGGGCTTTCCGTGCGGGTCGTACCTCTTCCCGTTTCGCGTGGCTCCCAGGGACGCCCGCTTCTGTACGAGGAGGAGGCCGGGAATACGGCAACAGACTCGATCGAAAGCGAGATTTCCGCCGTTCCGGGACTCGATACTTCCGAAGGGGGGGGATTCGAATAACCTACTACCAACACGGGAGGAGCGGTGTGGTGCTCTAAAGACAAAAGTCTGGTTGCAGAAAGACCCTTTGTGCGCTGTCATGGGTCGGCAGGCTTGACCATGGCTTTTTTCGACGCCCCAAGAGGGAAAAATGAACGCAAAAATCGAGGGCGGAAGTCACTCTTGCATGAACGGTTCCGGTGGGTCGGCCAAACAATAAACCACCCCACCACCCCCCCGAGAGAAAATATAGGTCGCTACAACAAAAATTGGCGCTCTCTTCTCTAAGACGGCGAGGTGGCGAATGTCTATGTTCGTGCGCACAATCGCAGCGGCATCGCCTGACGCGATTTCCTCTCCTCTGACTGGGACTCGGGGACCATGAGTCAGCGGAGTCACGCGGCGGTGCTCTGGCGCGCTCAGGTTCCCGATGTCCCACACTCACCGACTTTCAAAATCAGCGCAACAACGTTCTTGCTTTAAAAAAAATAGTCTTCCGTGGGAACTGGGAGAAGTCGTTGCCCTTCAACGCATCAAAAAAGCTTAATAATACCAAAATGTTTTTCCCACTGCCGAACGCCTTACCCGTACTGATCACGTGGAAATGGTGTTGTACTGGGGGCCATCTTTCAAACAACAGTTGCCTCTCTAAGGGTGAGCTATCGCCGTCTTTTACTCCCCGGGGTGGGGTAGGGGGCTCGAAGCTTCCTCCGGATTGGGGCATTTCTGACCGTGGCAGAAGAAATGGTTGGCCTCTAGCGTGGGAAGTTCGCGTCGAAATTCACAATAACACGAAAACACGCAGGTCGGGGAAAATAAGTCCGAAGACCTATCTTCTCATTGAGAAAGAGAAGATCACAGAAAAGGTAGACTAGGGGGGAAGATCATCTCTTCGAGATGGTTACTGGGCTTGGCTTTAACAGAGGGAGAGTTCTGTCATCTACTTGAAAAATCGGAGAAAACTCAAGAGGAATTACATGCAATGCAAGGCCGCAAAGGCAGATCCATCAAAAAGGAGCGGAAAATTCACGCTCTAAAAAACGGTGAATGTGGCCTCAAATGGCGGAACGCCGAGATAAAGGCGACTTTCAGTGTTTAGGCAGCCGCAGTCGAGGGGGCTCCCTTGCGGCTGGATTGACGAGTATTGGCAGACCTCGGGCAGCAGATGCATTTTGCTATGAGACTTGCACACCTGATCGTGGCCTACATCATCACAGGTCATGGCGTTTTCAACTGTGCTCGTTCTAAGGAGGGGGGGTCTTGGCTCCCCGTGTACGTGCTTCTGTCTAAAACAAAGCTCCGTGGGCTGAAAAGGGGGTACGCGACGCGGTAATGGAGGTGGGGGGGGGGGATAGACAACGGGGGCGTCTGGAATTCTTTTTACTCGGCCGCCGCAAAGACGTGGCAGGGGGGCAGCGGTGGGTGGGGGCCGATGTAATTCTCAGGCTGATTATAGAGGGATAGTGCCCGAATGACCACTGAGAGATATCTCTGGGGGTTTTTGCCCGTTGAAAGGGCAGATGAGAGCGCGGCAAAAAATGGGGATCGCCCCCGACAACGAATCGCTGGGGCCTGATCATCGCTTTCGAAATGTCGATCTCTCCGTGGGCTTCTCTTTCGAACCGCAACTGGCCTCCCGGGCGGGCATTTTGTGTGACGAGTTCGCTCCTGACAATCCTCGGAGAAAGTATCTTAAGCTACAACTGGTCTTGGATCACTAATGCCCTCACTCCGCTGAAATGCTGGACCGGAGACTACAAGAATTGAAAGAATTCAGCAAAAATGACATGCAACACTCAATAGGAATCTGACCATTCTAAGACACTTAGCAGTTCGCAGCCCGCGTCACACACGCAAAGAGCAGATGGCGAAAAGTTAAAAGGGGGGGAGTATGACACTCGATCCATAAAAAACCAAAGGGAAAAAGCGAACAAGGCTGGGCGGGGGGGAGGGTTCACAACGCCCATCCGAAACCCAACGGACAACGGTGATTATGTTCGGAAAACGGGGGGCTGGGGAAAAGGTTAAAGAACTATCAACCGCGCGTTAAAATAAACGCCGATTCTGCAAGCGAGATTGGGAAGGAACACGTCTTGAGCGGGGGTGGGCCATAAACTGTCAACGAGAATTCCTCGTGGTGGACTAGACAAAGGACCTCCCGCCCGTTGAACTTAGGTAGCCGCCACCAACCGAGGGAGGTCGCTCGGGGAAGGGTAGCTGGGCACTGAAGGGTCGCTCCCAGAGTTATTAGAAAAGGTAGGATCGGGAGGTGCCTTGGATCATTTGAGGAACCGAAAGGGCCAGAAAAAGGGAGCAGCGCTACGGGCGGGCGAAGGGCGGTTCCACGATCTAGGTGGCTCCCCTTGTAAATGAACTACTCAGGGCGGAGTTGCGATTTGAAGACAATTCGTCATCGTTGGCTGCTCTTCGGATCCAGAGGGCATCTCAACAACAACAGGGAATGGGAAAAGAAAAAAAGGGGGATAAGTCTCGACCAAGATGCGACAGGCCCTTCCAAAGGGGAGAGAAGAAATGGGAAAAAAAAAAATAGCGCCTACCTCTGAGTAAGAGGAGTTGGCAACTGCTGCAACTTGAACTGAAAGTAAAACAGAAAGGGGGAAAAAGGATCAAAAAAGCAGCTCCTCTTCACATAGGGGGTTCCAACGTCATACACAACCAGTAATTCTTCTACGAGGGGAGGCGCTAGCAACGGTGGTGCCTAACCAGAGATAAAAGAAAAAAACTTCGCCGCGTATGAGGGAAGCGGATGGTGTGTTCTACCATAAAAAAAAAATAAATAAACGCCGGGAAGATGTGTATTGCGTGGGTCACGGGGACGGAAAAACAGTAACGCCAGCAGCTGCCATCTCCACCTTATTGGTGTAATGTCGGCCGAAAAAAGTCGGAAAGGTGTGAATCTTTTAGAAAGATGCAAATCGGCATCTTCTGTAGACGGGAAGAAGGAAAAAGAATCGATTCTGTACATAGATCATGGAAAGTGGAAGGAATAGAAATAGCCGGATCGAAATGAATAGAAGCGATGACTGGTGAGGGTCGAAATCTGTACATAAAGAAATACGTACAGGGTAAGGAGAGTCATCAAGATGTAGTTTACGTTGCAGAACAAGGGCGCGGGGAAGGACTGACATGCACGGAACAAAAAGATCTAGACAGATTGCGGATCCGAGAGATCATTCCGATGCAGTCCAGAATGGGGAAAAGACCGCCGGAAAGTCTCTTTCCCCAGAGACGAGGGATCGGCGATAGTCATACGTCATCTCAAAGAGGAAGAAGAGAAAAGGGGAAAAACGGCCTTATGCCGCGCCGAGGCGAAGAAAGAAGGAATCCACTGTAGGCAGCAAAATCCTCAGTTAAAAGAACGGCTAAAGAAACGGATGACTATGACGAGGGGCCCATGAAGGTCGCCGGGAGATCGGGGGCGTCCGAAGTCGGCTGCGACGGAATGGGAATTAAAAAAAGGACGAGGAGGGGGGGTTACCTCATTGAATTCGATGCCGACATTCAGGAAGGAGGGATGAATCTTTATCTGAGGGTGAAGGGAAAGTCGTTCGACGCGTAAAGGGAGAGTACTGGTGGAGGGGAATGTCGTTAACATCGAATGCGTGGTAGGTAGTAAAAAAAGCTCGCTACTCAAAAAGGCCAAACAGGCTCTGACACGTAAGAACAACTCCATTCGTGGGGAGAAGAAAAACAAGGGGTGGAGAAACATCCCTTCGATATCAACTAGGAGAGATCAAGCGCTTGGGGAAGCCGCTTCCAAAGGCACAAAACAATCACGTATAAGGCTTTTCATTTTGAACAGTGGGGTGAATAAAGTGGATGAGTCCGATGGAAGTTCGTTGAGGAAAATCCTCGCAAATGAAAGTGGAAGATATAGAAGCAAGACCGTCGTGCGATGAACGGGGTTAGTGGGTGAAATCGTCGAATCTTAAACATACGCATCGCGGTGGGAAATCTCAGTCTCTCGCGTTCACCAAAGTCTCATTCTGGAAGAAAAAAATCGCCATTCATGCTAATTGATAGAATCTCTCCTCTCTAAGAACGCCGAGTTGCTGCTATCCTTTTGTTCTTAATACAGAGATGCCGAAAAAAAACATGCCGAGATTCCTTTCAATTTCATCGGGGGGCGGAAAAAGGGAGTAAGCATCCTAAATCAAGAGAAAAAAATTTATCTCCACCGTCTATAGGGGACGAAAAAAAAGAAAAAAGTCCGTAGTAGACATTAACACTAGGAAACAGAAAAGAGAGAAAGGAATAGGATGCAATCTCTCCCTTGGAGAAGTGAAGGGACGGGCCGTTTACTACGTTTCGCTCTGAATGCACGGAAAGAGGAGCAGCGCGAACGCAAAGGCAGCAGTCAACATATCTCAGAGGAGGGGCAGACTGCGCGGTGAATTGCAAGCTGCCCCGATCCGGCGGTATCTCTGTCCACCGGATCACGGGTGCTGGTAAAAGGAATCGAAAAAATAGGGGGCGAACGGCGGGGAACCTACATGTGACTGGTTGGAGAATGCGAATGTAAGAGATACCATGTAATTAGGCTAAGTTGACCAAAAGGGTCGCTGGGGCTTAAGAAAGAAGACCAAGCAGGAGAGGTTCGGCAAAGAAAAAGGAAAAAAAGAGGCTGTTGGGCTTGATGACATAGGTAAGAGTTCGGCGAGAGAATCAATCAGCACTTCGGAATCCGGAGGAGACAAGAAGGGGAAAATGGAAAGCGGCTGAAGCTGGGCTAAACCAACTGGAAGGAATAAACACATGACAGGGAAGACCATCTTGTAGGCCTTCCTAACTATGGAGGAAGGGGGAAGGTGTAAACGAAGGCCCGTCACCATGCACACCAGTGATGTCTGGGAAAAGGAGGAAAAGGGGGGGACACAGGGTTCGACTTGCCGGGAGCTGGGTTGACGCTGAACTCGACTATCTTTATGATGGGGAGAAGGATGTGCGGCTTCGATCGGGAAGAGGATGGCAGGAGGACTTCCTCCTTAATCTCCCGAACGGGGAGGAGGAGGCCTCAGGCTTCTCTGGTCCGCTGAGAAGAGAAGCCTCCGAGCGTCGAAAAGAAGCAGGTTTGTAATAGGCGGTTTGAGAGAGGGAAACTTTGGGTGAGAGGAAGACGCTGGGTACCCAGGGTCAAGCCCTTTATACGACGAGATGGAGAAGCAGCGGGCGCCGCACGTCATCGAACCTATCGGAGGGGAGGGGGAGGTAATTAAAGAATCGATACCTAGATCCACAAATATGGGAATAGGGTTGGAAGTAGCCCAGTACCATTGAGGCTAGAGGCCTATGTATCATAAGCGAGGTTAAAACAGAAACGACGTAGCTAAAAGCACAAAACTGACATTAAAAAGGTACAACACATGCTTCTCATTCTCCCATTTCTGGAAAAGGTAGGAGAAACGGATAGGAATTAGACACCTCTCAAAGTACACTACACAAATAAGTCAGAACAAAAAAATGAAAACGCTTAACTACAACGCTTTTCTAACTTTCACCTGGAGGAAAAATAGAATCAAAACTCATAAAGATATAATCAAAAAGAAATGATAACTCTCTCAAAGAGAAAAAAAAAATCTCTCTCTCGAACACAGAACTCTATACAACAAACAAACAAAAAAAAAAAAAAAAACACAAAAAAAAAAAAAAAAAAACAAGCCCGGAGAGGGATTCCCCTCTCTATATTTAATGGGGACGGAAAGGTCCGGAGCCAACTACAGGGGGGATTGAATCGGTTTAATTCTCTGGGCTGATCTCAGACTGCAGGGTCTTTTGGGCCTCGACGGGCCGAATGAGGTCTTCTCTTCCCCAAGCAAACGGTCAAGAAGGAAAACTGCCGCAGCGGTCAGCATGTGTGAGTCGGCCCTGGAAAAGAAAAGTCCTATTTGCTTCTCGAGTTAAGAAAGGAGAAGGACAATGAAAGAAGGACAAAATCAAACATGTCCGTCTGATGGACCGGGGGATCGGGGAGACTGAAGGCGGGCAGGGATAGAAGACATAACACCACCGACAAAGCCCCGTCGGAACAAGGATCTTAGGGGGGTAAGAGATACCTGTCTTGGTCAATCCTCCAGTATAGGACTGGGGGTCCACAAGGTCGATGGAGTAGATAAAAAGCGCCACAATCCGAACCAACACAGAGCAAACCCGATGTTCAAGAAGGAGTTCTAGGAAGAGTCTACACGACTCTTTGCCCAACTGGCGAGGAAGCTTTTCTTCACATGCCCAACACGACTCTTGTCCCAGTTGTGCAGTAGTGGTATAGTAACGTATAGTAGACTATTGGAACGTCTGATTTGCGGAGTGTTCGCTTTGGAGCGACTATGTCGCAAGTCCAAATAACCCGCGTGCTACAGCACGAAATGTACTTGTTCCTGTCATTAGAAAAATACGAAACAGCACCAGGTGTGGCGAAGGGCGACTATTTTCTGGAGGATGCTTACCCTAGTAGCAAAACAAGGGGTCATCACGTACACCTAAAATAAAAAGGGATAGAAAGAAAACAGACAACATCTAAAAAATCGATGCCATTATCGTCGAGCGCATAGAAAAAAAAAACAAGAGAGGGCAAGGGCGAACCTTTGATCCAGCGCATTTTCACGTGGAGAACCTGTTACGGGAAGGGGCAATGAAAACACAAGACGCGAACTGAAGTTCGGAACTCTCTAAAAAAAAAGCCAAAGAGGGCACTTGCCGCATGTTGCATAGAAGTGTAGCCCGCCCGAGCACGCCCGAGCTGTCCTGGGGGGGCCGCAAAGGAAAGGAGAACGAGTGGGCATTCTCCTCAGCGGAAAGGGATTCCCTATGGTAGCAAAAAGAACAGTGCTTTGTGTCCTGCTGGATGCGGGCGACGACGACCGCGCGCGTGAGTGTTCGAGAAGAGACAACTCTCCTGTGTTTTGGACCACACCGGCACTTCAATCCCTCTTTATCTCTCAACGTCGCGGCAAATGAGAATCTACACAAAAAAAAACCGAAATGTCTGGTCCTAGAAGAATATCGTTCCTAGAGACAGTGGGTATGACGACAACTTATCCTTAGCGAAGATGAAAAGATCGGGGCTCTGTGCTATTCTCATGGGACAAATGGAACTCCCGCTCAGGCCGCCGATAAACGACAAAACGGGTTTGGCAAAGGGGGAGGTGCCGGCGGGAGAGGAAGGTCCGTGACCGTGATCGTAAGAGAGCAAAGGGCGCCCCAAACCCCCGCCTCGGACAAGACGTGGGAGATAGAAAAGAAAAAGGACCAAATGGCCAAGAGGGAGGCCGAACGGGGTGAGCGGGTCAATGGAAATGAAAACCGGTGTTCTGCTTGTGCGCAATTCGGGGGGGGGAACTAAAGCACAGGGCGGATTTTCTTGAAGGCTGGTAGAGGGGTTAAGACACGCGGACCTTGAAAACGGAAAGCGTCCGGATCTTCTTGAAGCGGTCTTGCATCTCTTCAGGGAACTCCACGGGGATTCTATAGCGCAAAAAGGAGATCGGATCAACGGCGAATTCAAGTCGAGGAGAGAAAGGCGCGATGCTGTGAAATAGTTTCTCTATGAAAAAAACATCACCACTTTCATCTCAAGCATAAGTGCCTGGAATAAGAAAATAAAAAGGTGCGCGAGGGTCTGACGGGGAAGGGGTCAAAAAGAGGAAGAGGAGATAAGAACCACGGTTTTCAAAGGCACCAAACAAGAACCGCCTTCAAAAGGACCAAAGAGTGGGCGGGGTTGCGGAATAAACGGTTTGGAAAGAAAAGAGGGCGAAGTAGTGATCTATCGCCGTCTGGGGAAAAAAGTTGTGTTCTGAAATTCCAACTCGTCATCCATGAAGGGAAGGGAAATGAAAGTGGAAAAAGAGCGTGTGCATCTTCAGAAGGATGCCATGCAGGGAAAAGAAACACGCATTGTCGATTGCAAAACTGTCCTCCCATATTCGGGAGATATCGGCGCGAGGTAGGCGAGCATCACTCTGTGTAACTGGAATAAGAAGACCTGACTGTCGGCAGAGACTTTCAGGAGACCAGCCTCGAAGTGAAAGAGTATACGAGAAAAACGAATCGTCTGCGAGAGGAGGGGAAAGTGAAAGGACTCTCAAAAGAAAGGCGAATTGCAAGTTGGCAGTGAGGAGGAAAGGGATTTGCTGATAAGAAAAAAATGAAATCCGGGCGGCTACGCGGACGTCATCATGGTCGGGGTGGGAGGAAGTTTACGGCGCGCAAAAAAGGATCCCAGTTCTAATAGAGCAGGAGAGGAAAGAGGGGGGGCAACGCGTGAAGGCGACAGGGTCACTGGAGAAAAAATGAAATCGCGATCTTTCCAGACTGATCTCTCAAGGTTCCTGTTTATGGGGGGAATGAGCGCCTAGAGCCAAAACAATTCCCAAAAGGAGGGATGAAGATGGGGAATTCATGTCGACTAGCAATTCGAGTTACCAGAAAACAGAGATGATCCTGACGATCCTCGCTATTCTCTGACGAAACAGGCGAAGGGATCGAGGAGGTCCAAGAAAAAAGCTCTTACAATAAGATGCCCTAAAGGAAAGCAAAAGACGAACAAGGTCACTCATCAACTCGAACTCGGTCAAGCTCAGAATCAAAAAAAATTCCCGTGGGACGCTGGCAGCTGCTGGGGCTGGGGGAGTGTTAGGTAGGGGAAGGCACGCCAGAAAAGCGGGGAAAAAAAAACAGGGGGGTAGGGACCGGGGGGGGAGGGGAGTCACCTAAACCTCGATCTGGCATCGGGCTGCGCTATTGAGGAAATAGGGAGGGAGGGGGGGGGGCACCCCAGGAAGCGCAGGAACCGGAGGGCGAGAAGTAATTCGTTTTCAGAGACTAAACGCTTTTCCCGGGGAACAGGTTGGAGAAAAACGAGAGGGAAAGGTAATTGGACAAGTGGTGCAAGAAGGGGGCATAAAAAACGATGCTCAAATCGTCAGGGGGAAGGGGAGTGAGAAGGGGGGGATTGAGGACTACGGCAAGGCGATTTGCAAGAAGGTCAAAAAAAAAGAGGTTTCCTCGCTTCGAGAGTCTATAACCAAAAAAAAAAAAAGGGGAGGAAAGAGAAGATATCAGCAGAGCAAAAGAAGGGGAGAAATGCCGTAAAGGCAAACAGAAGAGGGAATCATCGCGCAGACCTCTGAAGATGCGGAGCAGGGATTTTGGAGACATAAAAAAACAACTAAAATGAGGACAGTCTCGAAGACTTCTTGAAAGCATCGGAAAAGAAGGGGACCGGAATCGAACCCGAATTACTTGAGAAAGAGGTTACCTGGCGCCTCACCGGTTTTGCTACGCAAGTAGATGAGAGAAAAAACTATGAGAGGGGAAATGGGGTTTATGTGTCCTGACCAAAAAAAAGCACGAAAGAAAAATCAAAGCCGTGAATCTGGATGTCGTGAAAGGACGACAACACAACTGCCACAAGCGCGCAGTAAAGGGGGGGGGGGAATTGGGGGGGTTATCAAGTCGCTACAGCTTCAAGTTGATGGTACTCAGGGAGCAATGGGCGCAGAACGTCAGCTTCTCTTTGGGGGCGCAAATAGTGGCAGCGTATTCGGTCATATATCACGGAACCTTGTTCGGGTGAAATCGGAAGCAGAGGAAGAGGTCAAGGACGCAAAGGAAGGTGGTATACAAGACTACCTTCAGAGAAGAAAAGGAGAAGAATAGGAAACAACGGATGTCCTGGGAAAAAAATTGGGCGATACATTGCGCCGAGACTCGACTTCCATTCAAACCGAACAAAATAAATGGGAGGTGGGGGGGAATCGCGACAAAGCCTAGCATGCCATAGACCAAAGGACTAAGTGTAAACTCGAAAAAAAGAAAGGCACTACGCGGCGATATCAGAGTAAGAGCCAGACGCAAAAACCTTGTACCAACCTCATACGCGAAAAAAGCGTTGAGGAAGGAAAATGAGGTAAGAAACGCGGATCAAAAAATCCGAAGGGGAAAAAAGGGAAAGAGGAAACTGCATCGCCAGGACGAGGTCCATGCAATTTCAGAGTCTCAGAAACGAAGGAAGGAAGAAGGGGGAAAAAACGCAACGGACTTGAAAATCGAGGAGGGTACCTCCCTGTTAAGACGAGAAAAAAACCGAAAGGAGGAAGGGAGTAAGGAACAAGGAATAGAGATGATCGACGAGTAGAGAGATAAAGTCTGAACTTCGGAAATCGAAATGGACCGGAGGGAAACTATGCAAAGCGACGCATAAAAAAACCACAACGGTCTCTACCACTTTCAGCAACGGCAAAGGGAGAAAAGAAAAAAAAAAGGGGTCCGCTTGCCGCGTGTAGTGTAGCACTGAGAGGGGTAAAAAGGTGGAGGGCGGGTCCGGGGACCTGGCACCCACCCCGGCCACGATCAGGCGGGTCAAGGGGTTAGGAGTAAAACAAGTGTATGGAAGACTAGGAGACGCATGCCGAAAGGAGGGAGGAAGTATAACATCAGGGAGGGGAGATGAAGAGGTGGTGAGGGGATGATGGAAAAAGGCCGCACAACGACATTGAAGCAATCGAGCGAAATCGAGTAAGCAAAGCCCTCTATATGCTCTCAGATCACCACTTTTGGATGTCGCCCTAGATAAGAGATAAAGAAAAGGCGATAAAAAACGGCAAAGAAGGCGGTCGTTCAAAAAAGACGAAGAAGAAAAAAGAACAATGTGATCGGAAAAACCATTGATTTTAGACACTCCCGAAAAAGCAGGAGGTAAAGCAGGACTAAAAATTACCTCGAGAAGACTAATGCGCAGCTAAGCCCTGGAAAAGATAGAATAAGAAAACTTGCAGACGTGGGCGAATTATCGATCACGGTCACTGGACCGGTAAAAAGACCCCTATCTCAAGCTCGTTTTTCCTAAAGGCGGGCGGTGGGGGGACGGAGATCGCCCATACCTGTAGGTCGAAGGAGGAATAGGGGGAGTAAAGAACTTCAGGTGGGCGAGCACTGGAGGAAAAGGCTGACCGCCATTTTCGGGGGGGGACTCCCTTCGAGATTGACAGCGAGAAGAAGGGGGAAGAGAAACCGGCTCTCTGTTTAGGCGGAGAAGCGGCAAAAGTACGCGTCGGTAAAAACGCCGAAAACCAAGCAATTGCGTTCTGGACAGAGAATTCCGATGAAAAGTCAGAATCAATGGAGGGGCCTCCGGCGGCACCCCGGCAAAAACTGAAATTATCGTGCAAAAGGAATCAAAAAAATTCCAGCTTTGAGGCCGGACAGAAAAGAAAAGTTCAGCAGGAGGTCTGGTCAGGACAAGAAAGGAAAAGGACCCCGGAAGTAGGTCGTTTGCCTGGAGCTGGGGGGAAAAAAGGTTCGAAATTTCCGAGCTGGTGGAAGGAGGAGCAGGGAGCCGGGATTGTCAAGATGGCTTGACGGTAAAATAGGGGGGAGAGGGAGACCGGCGGACGCAAGCCGGAGAAAAACGCCGCACGTCATGAAAAGGATTCGCTGGCCTCTGTAGCACTAGGCAGTCGAGAAGGAAGTCTGCTAAAAAAAGTCTCTGAATTGGAAAGTTTTCTCATAAGGGGAAGACTTGGGATAAGAAACCCGACGCTGTCAAAGAGTCTTCAAAGATTATATCCTATCGTGGCGGCGCCTTAAAAAGGGGCTCAGAACTTCAAGCGTATGATCATTTTTCAGAGTGAGGAGGGAGAAATCGAAGAGAAAGTCAAAAGGGAAAAAAAAAGGGGTAAGCCTATCACCAGGCTGCGAGTCCCCAGGCTGGCCAAGTATTAGAAAACAGGGGCTAGGGGAAAAGGAAAAGGACACGGCAAGGAAACGTACCATCATGTGACTCCGTCGGAAGGAAACAAAGAAACTTAACGAGTAAATGAAAATCGGGGAGAAAAAGAAGACAAGAAAAGTAAATCTCGAGAGACTCACCGATATCAACAGAAGAAGAACGACGGGATGCGAGGAAAACATAAAACAGATCGTAGCGGGTCCAAACACAAAGTACACAAAATAAAAACATGAAACAAAAAAATAGACAAACCCATAAAACACGACAAAACAGAATGCCCGCACAAACAGCAACGGGGGAAAAGAAAAAAGATCCCCACCAAGCTCTACAACCGAGGCGCACAACAACCCCCCAGTCCACCAGGGAAGGAATAGACGCAAAACCCACTTCTGGGCACTCACAAACACCTCAACTTCTTTACGTAAGAAGAAAGAGGTAAGTGGTGATTACAGGTCGACCCTATGGGAGGGTTTCAGCCGCTTTGGCCTTCTCTTTGCATTCTCAAGGGAATGAGGCTGGGTAAATGAGGCACTTTTAGGGATTAGAAAGTCCCGTCCAATACCACTTGGCCAGACTTGGGCTCATAGGTCTCGAAGCATGGTAGACAAATCGACCCTGCAGGTTCAAAGAGACAAGTTTGCTTATCAGAGGTAGGATGCTAATGTAATCTAAAGAGAAGTAAGACTCTATCATTGTCGAGGGAAAGGAAAAAATCGTCACTCTAGGAAAAGCGCCAATAGAGGGAAAAAAGGAAGGGCTTTCCTATGAGCCCGAGTGGAAGGAATATGTTACCTGAGCACACAATTAAAAGAAGAAAATCCTATAAAACAAACGGCCTGCGGCGAAGTTGACAATACTGAAGATTAGCGGCCTGGTCGGATCCGCGAAAGAAACATGTGTTGAGGTCGTCGGAGGGGACGGAAGCCTTGCGTTTAGGAATCCCAGTGGAAAAAAACCAAAAAAAAAAAAATGAACCGGGCCATCAGAGACGGAAGAAAAAAAAACGCATCTCCCGACCATAGAAACGCGATACAGGGGAGGAAAAAGAAAGAATCTTCTAGCAAAAAGGGGGGGAGGAAAAAGATACGGCACTTTCTGAACCGGTGAGCCAACGCCAAGACATGCATCAGGGGGCGGGAAGGGGGCCTTGCAGTACCAAAACTAACTGAGAATCTGCTCGGCCTGAAAGGAACAAGAGGCCTCATGGTGGGAATGAAACCTCCTTGTCGCCGTAGAGGCAAAGCGTGCAGTGTGCCCACGGGAAGGGGCCGAAGGGGGGCGATAATAGAGGGGCCGCTCAGGGGGAAGATGTCATCAGACGCGTTGCTGGGCCAAGGGACAGGCGATTCGGAACAGAGAATGGTCTTCTAGATCCGAGAACAAGGCGAGCCTGGGGTTTCAACGGACCACAGGAAAAGAATAAAACCATATGTTCGGAAAGGAGGTCGCGAGAGAACTGTACCGGAAAATTGCTTTCAAACAGTTCAGGAAGTTATCTTTAATGAAGGGATGACAAGCACCTATTTGATCCTAGAAGGACCAGAAAAGAGGCAAGATAGAAGCAAAATGGTCAAAAAAAAGGGGAAGGCAGTCGGGGGGGCCCTGGTGATGGTTTCGTCCGAGATCTTGCCAACGAGCTTTGCTAGAAGGGTGACGGTCCTTCGACTCTGAAGGAGAAAGAGACCTTGATCGAAGAGAATCTCACAGGGCTGGGTCAAAGCCTCTGCCAGGACCTATCTAAAAGGGGAAGGGCTTTCGCTCCTAGGTTAGAAAGCACTGTTCAAAATCGTGTGTGAATAGAAGAACTAAGCCTGTTCGGGGAGGGGGACACAATATATCGGTTGGAAGACAAACGTTAGGGGAGGGAGGACGGGGAAAACCATGCTTACACTTGACTGTCGAGTTTGGGAACTCCACTCTTGACAGGGGCCCAGGGGACGATTTAGCAACAGAATCTTGAGGAGGGTTCAGGGGGGGAGAGATCAGAAGTAATATAAGTGATTGAGCCTGGTTGCGGTCATGCCGGGGATGTAGGGAGTGTAGACCTAGCTGCTCACCACCGGGGATGATCTAGGATCGAAATGAAGGATTAAGTTGGACTATTGCGGAAGCAAAGAGAAGGACAGCAATGAAAAGAAAAAGATAAGCGAGAGATGTCTACCATGAGAGGAAGGTTTAAAAAAAATCCAACCACTTTAAGAAGGGACAGACTTGCTGGTCTATAAGGGCAAGAATGTGCGCTTCTTTGCCGTAACGATGAAGAGGGGGCAGGAATAAAAAATCAGAATAAGATAAACTGTATCATACAAAGGTGGAAGGGCACTCCTGCAATTTTCAAGAAACCGTGAACTTAGGAAAACCCAATTCCCCTCCTTGCGTGAGGGGGGGCTTTTGGAAAGGCTTCCGGCAATCGTGCACGAGATAGGATCTAGCAGGCCCTTATGGTGGGAAACAGTTGTGTGGCTGGCGATTAGACCAAACACCCAGGATGTTCAAAGGGCTGACCGTGTTCAGTCGCGTTGGGACTAAAGTTGCAGGCCTTCCACGGCAGAAAGAAACACGAAAAAAAAAGTCAACGTAGACGGACACTCCTTTTCGGTTCACGAAAAGTGTCGAGGCGAAGATACAAACTGAACTCGGGGGGGGGCACGCTTTCATCGACTGCGAGATTCAATCTGGGGCGGAAAGCAAAGAGAAATTTCGGGGGAATCGGAAAAATGCAAATGACGGGGAAAACCTCCGAGAAAAGAGCAGAAGCCGAAGTATCTTCTCGAGTGCTGACAGAGACCAGTGAGAAAAAAAAGGCAACGTCAGTGATAAGTTCGGCGTACAATGAGGAGAAGGAATCCAGTGGGAGGAACAAGAGAAACAAGGAAAAAGCAGAGCATTAGTTTGGCAAGGTTACTCGGAGGGAATCGGCGAGTGAAGTCAGACGCTTCAGAATGTCGGGGAAAGATGGAAGAGATCTGGTTGCGCTATGGCATGCTCAGCCGGAAGAGGATTTGCATCCATAAAGAGAATCGACTTGTTCTGTTTGGGAAATGGGCATGAAAAAGAAAAAGGCCGCCATGATCGCCAAAGTCCACGACCATCGGGCTGAGAGGGAGGAAAGGGAAAGATCAGGGAGATTCGACCGAAAAAAAAGCAAAAAAAGAACACCGCTCTATTCGATTACTAAAAGGGGCAGTTATTAGATGACCAGACAAAAAAAAGGCTGCGAAAGCTCTACAACAAAAGAAAATCGGCAGGTAAGCAACCTTATCAAAGCGTCCATCAAAAAAAGAACTGGACGCAGGCTCTAAATCAACCCACATACAAGGGGAATCTTAAGGCCAGTGTCGCGGGGGTGAAATGGGAGGGGCGGACAAACGCCATCCACAGGCACGGCTGGGTAGGCTATCTTACGGCAAGGGAGGGGGAAAAATACACATCTAAGATTCATCGAGAGAAGTCTGAAGAGATCAGGGCTCGCACACCCACCGTTATGAGTCGAAGACGAAGTAAAAGGGGCGGGTTCTGATCCAGGAACCTATGTGGACCCGAGGCGCAAGAAAAAGACGCGCTTTCAGCAACTCAGTTTTTTCAAAGAAAGAAAGGTTGAATCAAAAAAAAAAAAGCATCGGTCCGTGGGGGTCGGAGCAGAGGGGGAAGGAAGCAAAGGTCTTCTTTGCACCAGGACGAGAAGGAGAAGGCGTGCTCCTCTTCACTATCTAGCAGAACAAACGGAGAGGGGAACAGAAAAAAACGATTAACGGCGTAAAAGGAAAAACGAAAGGAGAGTCCTAATGAGGGCGAAAAATCTTAAGATGCGGAGACGCTTTTTCTGACAAGAAGCTGAAACGGAGGACCAGGCCCGAGAGGCGGAAAGAGAAGAAGGTCAACAGAGGTTCAGGGATCGTAACAGACTTCTTAGATGAGGGTCAGGGGGGGAACCTCAGAAAAAGTTGTGCACGGACGGCCAAGGATAAAGGAAAGGGCTGCCGCGATTAAGAGAGGTATTTTTCCGACAACAAAAAAGAAGGAACAATCAAGAAACGACAAAAACGGGGGGTGGGTTGGGAAAAAAAAAAAAAAAAAAGAAGAGTGGAGGAGGGGGGGCCGGTCACTAAAAAAGCAACGAAAAAAAATAAACGTTAAAGTTGTTATAAGCGAGCTCGACTCAGTCGAGTTGGATGGACAGAGAGCAGGGGGCGTAAAGCATATTAGTGTGATCGCCGAAAGTTAACGGAGGAGGTAGAGATCACGACCTTGTCGTGACAGAAACAAGGATCTTCATTGAGCGGCCGTTAAAAAGCTTTTGATGGACGTAATACAAAAAAAAACGAGGGAGCCGACTCCTCACGAATGTCTGGACGTTGGGGAGATCATGGAAACCGAAGGGAGGGAGGAAAAAAAGAACCAGATAGATATCATGATGGAAGAGAATAGCGAAAAAGGGATGCCATATTCCAAAATATCGACAGAAACGCTATTTCCACGACTGGTCACTCTTCTAGAAAGTAGGAAGGAAAAGCAGGGAGGGAAGCGCAAGAGAACCTTGACGCCAAATGCAATAGAGGGCGCAGAGTCGCAAAAAGGCTGTTCCGTCACTAGATCAGCAAATCAGAATTGACGAAGAAAGGGTCAAATGAGAAAGATGGGAACGTCGCCGATTCGTGTATTTAAGGTAAAAGAGACAAGAGGGAAAGGAGTAGGAGCAAGGATTTCCTGACCTTAGGAGGAACAGAAAGTGGGGATCGATGCCTGAAATTCATGCGTGAGTAAAATAACATCTGTTATCTAAGGATAGAAATCGTCGGGGAAGAGATCAGAAAGTAAGAGGCTTACTAAATGATGAATGTCCGTCAAAGGGGGAGAGAGAAAGGCAAAAGCGAGGACCACGGTCCGCAAGGCAATCAGAGACGAGATCAGACCAAATGTTTCACATGGGCAGGCGGGAGGGGAGACCGTCTGCACTCATGTGGGGGAAGGAGCCAACCGCAACAAAGAGACAAAGATAGGAGGGTTAATTCTTTAAACCAGTGGGTATGGAGATGAAGGAATGCCCGAAAGAGTGACGGAAAATCAAAGGTCCCGTCTATGAGTAACAAAACGAGAGGGAAAAGAGAAATTTGGGGGGGGGAATAGGGGAGCGTCCGACTGCTCGAGTCTTGAAGACCTGAGAGGGATAGAGGGAAAATCGCTGGTGCGAAGGGACTCAATTAATCTCGTAAAGAGACTCAGAAAGAATCATTAAAGGGGGAAGGGGCGACCAAAGAAAGGTCCAAATAGGAAGGGTCGATGCCGGGCAAGGAAGGAGGGGCGGACAAAAGCCAGCAGAAAAATCAGAACTCCACTTTAATCAGTCCACCGGAGAGATGTGCGAAAAACAAAAAAGGGAAAGCGTTGGGCAAAAGAAAGATGACTCGAAAAGATCCGCAGTCTTCGAAGCTCTACGGTGAGATCGTATCCTGGCCGAGGAACGGTGCAGAAAGGGCGCTCCTTTCCGATCCCGGTCAGCGGGCCGTCAGAACAAACGGGAAACCAAAAAAGCAGCAAAGGCTCTGGGAAACGCGAGGTGGAAATTTAAGGAGGAGGGGAAAAACCACGGAAAAAAGCGTCCGGAGCACTGGTTGAGGAAATCACTTCAATTATCTATCAAGACGTAAAAAAAAAAAGAAAAAGTTGGTCGAGGAGAGTGGAAAGGAGATCAAAGAAGGGCAAAGGGGGGACAAAATCTTCTCGCGGGTCAGCGGAGCAACAAAGGAAGCGTCGGTAAGATCGACGGCAAGAAACCATCACGGATCTGGGAGGGAAAAGGGGGAATATGCTTAAGGACAGAGAGTCAAACTTCGAATCCGGCGGCAACAGACACAAAGGTTTCTTGTGTGCGAACACTGTTAGAAGAAATGAACTGAAGAAAAGAAAGGGGGGGCGTTACAAAAAACGGATGTCTTAAGGTCGTCGGGGCCGAGGCCAGGCACCGTGACAAAAGTAAGGAGGGAGGAAAAGCGTGATCACCGTTTCGAACTGGACGAGGCGTGTCACTGGTCAAAAAGAAGATACGATTTTGAAGGTTCTGGCGGAGCAGATAGGTGAGAGGGTCGGCTGCGGAACGGGCAGAAGAAGAAGGAAAAAGCGGCAGGACGAACAGATTAATCCAAAATTTAAAATCTGGGGATCAGAGAGTCACGCAAGAACGGCTGCAAAGGGAAAAAGTACGCAGTTGGGTGAAATAGGAGGGTTCTAGAGGGGACCAGTTGTAAACCGGACCTAGACGGAGGTACACGAGGAAAGTCACTAAAGGTATATCCAGCATTGGAAAAACGTTCTGACAGAACTTCATCTGCGTACAGGGGGAGAAAGGAGGGGTTGGAAATTCTTGAATGATAAAAGAAGAAAAAGACGCCCTGAAGGTAGAGGGCAGAAAACATGAGGCCGGAGGAGGCTGTGCCAATTCTTTACAATTACTTACGGGGAAAAGGAAGGGAAAAGGGCGCAAAAAAACAAAATCAGAGATTCCCAAGAAGGAAAAAGGGAAATAAATTTTCGACCTGTCAGAGAGAAAAGGAAAACTCAGAGAAAAAAAAAAACAAAAAAAAAACAAAAACTAAAAAAACACGAACAATCCTAACAACAATAAACCTAAAAAAAAAAACCACCACCGACGATTCGCAGATCTAGGGGACAAATCGTAGTCTATTTAATGGTCGCATGTACAGTCGTCGGCCCCCGCTTTTTTATTTACATCCAGGAGGTGGTAAGGCAGAGGGCGTCTCCGACGGCGCTTTGAAGTGCACGAATGTAAAAGAATATTTCTTTAAAAGACAAGGTCAAAAAGGGCCATCCTTTCTCCAGCGAACAATCAAGCATGTGGAGAAGGCCTAATCCCTGCCTTACGCCGGGGGGGCTGCTTCTGAGGTAGGAGTGCACTAAGGAAAAAAGAAACAGAAAGAAGGTCCCGCGCGATCCTTTCATAAGAATAGTAAAAAAGCTGCCGAACGACCAAGAAATCGGATAGTAAAAAAAACCGTCTTTCCGGTCGCTGGGACAGGGAAAAAAAAAAGGGTCCAGAAAAAAAGGGGAGACTATTAGAAAAAAAAACGAAAAAACGCTCTTGCAGACTGAAAAAAACCAGGAGGGAACTCAAAGACGGGTTGATAATAGCCGTCATAGGGACGGAGGATAAAGGCTAAAGGCCAAAGCCAACGAGTCAGAGGACGCCTGAAGGCTGATCCGAGGAAATGTCCAGAATCATCTAGTCAAGAACAAAGCTAGCATCCTCCAACAGAGGGGGGGAAAAAGAATCAGTACATAAAAAAGGAGTCTATCTCCAGGGGGAGTCAACAACGTCTTTGGGAAAACATCATACCGGAATAAAAAGGAACGCCTGGCCCAGAACCGATCAGGTTTGTCCTTGTCAGGGTCAAGCATGACCCACAAGAACGGGGAAAAAGGAATATCTTAGGAGAGGCCTTCCCGAGCAGCGATGTCAAGACAACTCATTTTTGTATTTACAGAATTGCACAAAATCAGCCCACTTCTTGCATGGGGGCAGCCGGGGTCCGGGGGGGAATGTGATAGGGAAGGGATCCATTCTCCAGAAGAGAAAAAGTCAGAATAAGTTGCTGTTTTCAATTAAAGATGGAAAGAAGAAGGCCGCGTTGGATTCGTAAGAAGAACCATACGAAACCGTGGGACAACTTCCGACTTCAAGTACATCCTATCTTAACATGGCGCAAGGAAAAGGTCGAGAAGGAAGGCGCGATCAGTGCTCATAAGGGAGTGGAACAAAAGGGATACTGACTCCGGATTACAAAAGGACTCGGACGATCTCCGGCTTTCACCGGAGCAGGAGGAAAAAAAAGAGGGGAAGTTGCTGCCGGCTCTCTTCCTAAAGGCAAAAAGGGGAAAGAGGAAAGATCGCACCGGAGGAAAAACGAAAGACAAAATCTGAGCCTGGCCGAATATGTCCGGAAGAGGAGAATGATCTTCAGGAAAGAAAAGGAGGTGAGTTCTTGTGCGCCAATTATAGAGGGGAAAGTAAAGAAAAGGGGGAGATGAGGTGGGAGGGGGCCTGCTGTCCCTTTTGTAACTCCAAGAGAGAAAGTGAAGGCCATCGGGAAACTAGTCTAGGTAAAATCTGCTGTCGAAAGAAAGGGAGGGAAGAATGAGAGTCATCACCGAAGGATGGCTCAGCGGAAACGAGAGGAAAAACGCGATCGAGGAAGGGCTTACAACGCTCTTTCTGAAAGTCTCAGAGTCAAAAAATACAAAAAAAGTTCCGGAGAGTGAGTTATATATACAAGGGATGTGAGAGCAGTTGACCGTACACGACTTCTCGGCAAGAGGAACAAAAACAAAATCGGTCACAAAACTCACTAATTCTCTTGGGAGGGGGTTCGGAGGGGCACGCAAAGCGTAGATAATGTAAGCTAAGAGCCAGGAGAGAAAGGTTGGGTTCTGATCTCCCTCGGCATCAAGGAGGGAGGGAGAAAGGGTCGCGCGTTTTGGCCTGAGGTCACTCCTGGAGAGGGAAAAAAAACACGCCTTTCGTATTTAACGCAAGTTCCGGAAGAAGATCAGGGTCAGGGGAGAGAGAGGGAATCAATAGCTATAACGCTCAGTCTTTAGAAAGTCCTTATTTCTGCATCGACTTCAAGGTCGAAAAAAGAAGCTGAGGAAGGACCATAAGGAACTGGGAAAAGCGCGATGCGCACGACCAGTGAAGGACTCGGAACGGAAAAAGGAAACATTGTCCATAAGTTCACGGAGACTGCGGTGTGATAAAAAACCGCGGGCGAACAGCCTTATTCTCAATCTGTCGCAAGGATGGGGGAAAGGTGCGCGCTGAAAGAGCTGTAGATAGCGACGATCGCCGCGGCGATCGGCCCCTCGCTTGGCCGTCTCTGAGTTGGGCAGTGGGAATAGATCCTGCTCGAGAGCGGTAGGGAAAGAAGAGGCGTATAAGAGGGAAGGTGGGAAGGTCATTCGCGCGAGGAGCAATGATCAAAGGGGCCAACGTCCCAAAAGTGGAGGAAAGAAGAAGACGGCTTCGGGAGATCAAAAGCGACTTAAAGGTACGGAAACCTGCAAAAAAGCATAAAAGACTGGACGATCCCTAGTCGATGGCAAAAACGGGAGTATCTAGACCTCCAAAAGGAGGAGGCGCGAAAGATGAGATGCCGCAAGGAGAACGGGAAACGAAGGGGCGCGCTCTCTAAGAAAAACCTCACTTGGAAGCCTGCGATGATGGTAGCGGTTTGGAACACAAAGAAACACCATACCCCGCTCCGTCGGTGAGGGGTTCGTACGTGTTGAACGGGGGTAAAAAGACACGCGAGATTGGAAAGGCCAAGCGCCGGGCTGATATAGAGTGCTAGCACCCAACTGTCTTAGGCAGGACGGAAAAGGAAAGAAGAATGGCACGGTGGAAGAAAGGGGAACCGAAGGGAAAGGGAGCTGGACGCGCTCCGTGGAAAGGACCTAGGTTCCGTAAAGTGACCAGAGACAAAAGAAGAAGATCGGGAGGACTCCGATTTGAATACGGCACCAGGTGAGGCTTTGGCCTGGGGGGGGAGGAGGACGGGGAAATACTGGTGGGCTCGCGAGATCGAGAGAAAGAAAGAAAAAGAGAGATCAGCTAGCCACGAAAATTCTACATTCAGCCAGCAAGGCCGAAAGGGCCGTATAGAAGAGCTCCCGGACCCTCGGAAGATGCGGGAAGCGGATTTGGAGGGAAAATGAGACTTGTGAACTATTCCTTCGGCCCGAGAGTAAGCGCATACGGACGAAGTTTCGGCTCGAACCCTAATTAAACTATTCTACTGGGCTTTCTGAGAATCAGACAGTTGGGGGGGGAGGGACGAAAAAAAGAATAGATTAAAAAAAAAAAAGCGATTAAAGATCGGGTGTGGCCGAAACAACAACATCAATCAAGCAGGGAAGGCGGCGGGGAAACAAAACCAGCATGCGCAGCGTCAAAAGGGAAAGTGGTGAGACGCGGATAGGATCATAGGGAACGAGTTGAGGGGCTCGTGAAATTGGGACTGCCTACGTCTAGGAAAATTGGGGAAAGAAGAAAAAGATGAAGGGAAAAGAAGAAAGGGGTCGGGTGGAAGGCTAATATCCGATTAAGTCCAGTAGACCTGAAGGTTGGTAACTAAATCGACCTGCTATACGAAAGGGCCGAATCACGATTCGGGGACTTTGGCGATGAAAGGGAAAGAAGGAAAAAATGCTCAAACCTTAACCATATAGAAGATCAGGCTTTCAAAAGAAGAGAGAAAGAAGTGTTAAAAGAAAAAATAGAAAAGACTCGACCAAAACTCGCGGCCCCAAACGAAGGGGAGGAATAGAGAGAAGGAAGGAGCATAGGTCACTATCGAGAAGCGACAAAGGAACAAGAATGCTACTTCGCCGCTTAGCACCAGAACGATGGTCACAAAAATTATCATAAAATCCGAGTCAGACAAAGGGAGTGAAGAAAGGATCCGCTCCTATGTCCTTCAGTGAAAAAAAAAGAACCGTAAATCGCTGAGAATTAATTTCCGGCACCTTCAACTGAGAAAAGGGAAAAATGAAGCGGCGAAAGGAAGGAAGGAGTAAGAAAAGGGTACGCCAGATCTACAGAGGCGACTGGAAAGAGATGACGGAGGACGGCGTGAAATCGTGAAATCGTGTGAAGGCTGGGGAAAAAAAGAAGAAAAAAAAAATCGATGAATCAAACGCATCAAGGAAAGGGGGAAGGAATAAGAACAAAATTGTACAAAGCAGACAAACCCGAGATCGGACCCTCGGGGGAACTTGAAAAAGCCACCACACCCCGCCCTATCAAGGCTGCGTCATGTGAAGGCGGGAAACCTTTGGATGACTAAGAGGCAAGAGCAGTGAAAAAGTCGGGGGGAAGCCACGATGTAGCCAGATAAAAAAATGGGACTTCGATAGGGGTGAAAAAGGTTGGAAAGAGAAGAAACATGAGGCTCTCTTGAAGCCGCATCTATCGAGAAGTATTGGCGGCGAAGCCAATCTCTATGGGGCGACTCAGAGATCCGCACTTGGTGAGAAAAGGAACTACCGTCACAAGATGACAGAAGGGAAAGAAGTCAGCTTTTCGGTCAACAGCTACATCATTATCTCAATAAATGAAAGGAAAAGGCGATGTTGCGAAACACTGACCGAAGCATTCCGGAGGAAGAGAAGAAGAGGACCAGGAATCTATAATACTAGGCGGCAAGAAAGGAAAGCAGGGAAAGAGATGGCCGAGTCCGGGGCCGACGGTGCGTCTCTCGAGAAGGGAAGGAACGGGGCAGAGGCCGCCCGCAAAAATCTCAAAAGTGGAGTTAATTGCCTTATAGAGGAACCAAGGGGAAAGAGGAGGCAAAAAGTTTTCTTACATAACGGGAAAAGAGCCCTATCGCGAACGGGGCGGACAAAGGGTTTCAGGGGGGTGGTCTTTCTCATGTACGCGGAAAGGAGGAAGAGGGGGTGGGAAAAAAAGGCTCCAGGAAGGATCGAAACAAGCTGGAGCGTCGGTCATATAGGACTCCTGCACAAGCACCGAAAAAAGTGAAGAGAGGACGAGGACAGCTCAAATAAATGGTGGCACGTACACACCTGCAAATCCTGGGAAGGAGAAAAGAAAGGAGGGAATCTCACCATTCGGGAATTCAGGGCGGTCCTTCCTAAAAATTTATGCAAAGGGGCATCATGTCCTGCAGCCCGGAACCTGAAAAGGGGAGACGGTCCAGGGAAGGCAAAGAAAGGTTCTCCCGTAAGGACCTGGTTGCCGCGGAAAAAAAACAGAGGGGACAATTGTTCTCGGGTAGGTGCTTCTGCGTGCGGGATCGAGGCCTGTCTTAACTGTCGCAGGGGATAACACAGAAAATTAAGCTAACTCAGAGGGAGAGGAAAGCGGGGAGACGAAGCGGGGAAACACCGAGAGTGCGAAAAAGTCTCGGCATTTGGGAGAGGGTGACGCAAGTCGCCTTGGGGGAGCCGGACCGAAGCTGAACCGGGGCGGGCAGTCAATCCACGGTAAATAGCGGAAGGAGTAGGGGAGCAGCGGGAAACGAACTCATCGCGGACACTGGAGGAGAGAGGGAAATTACTGGTTAGGGAATAAGAAATAGAGAATCACAGATGAGAATCCCGGAAGTTCAGGAGGGACGGGAAAAATTCGGCAAAAAAGGAGCCAGGCGGCCAAATTGACCGTGGCTTCGTGGAATAGAAAAGGAAGGAAGAAGAGACTACCATCGCGTCAAGGAAACAAAGCCGGCAACCGCGTGAAGACAACTCTGGGAGACCTGTACAAAATTAAGTATCTCGAAACAAAAAACAACAACAAAAACAAACCAACAACCAACTGAACATCACACGGGTTTTCTTGCTGTCTTACAACCGAAGGTAGATGTAAAGGGTACTGAAAGTCGACCTCTGTTTGTACTTCTATCAAACGAGGGGGGAGAATAGCTTTGGGGGCATGTAAAAAAACGGGTAGTTTTGCCTCTGCGCGGGTGCCTAATTTGACGGTTCTTCAACCAACCAAAAGAGGGGGGCAAACCTGAATGGATCGTCCTCTGAATCAAGGGCAGACTACGATTTGTAGCTCATTCTAAGGAGCATCAAGAAGACACTCTCTATCAGTCACGGGAATGGAGGTCGCAGATAGCGAAGCCAATAGCGTCTATACCGTTAGTCCATCCCTCGGTGAAAGGAGTAAACCAAGGAGAGATCTCAAAACCGCGATTGAAAACGGGGCGCGAAATTGGTAGAATCCATCAGACTCGGCAGGAAAGGGATAGTCTCAAAATTTCCAGTCTAACCGGAATGTCAAGCGACTACCAAGGGGAGGAAAAAAGAAAGTTCCTGCAGAAAAGAGGACGATCGCAGAAAAAAACCACTAAAAAAGAGAAGAATCGTCGATGCTCCGGGCAACATGCAGATTCACTGGGGAAAAGGGGGAAATCGCGTCACTCCCCAGGCATCCGGTTCATGTGGCGGAAACTGGGACAGAAAGAAGAAGAAAAAAGAACCCGGACACCTCCAGAATGTAATTCCTAGTTTGGTATTACGCCGGTCGCCCGAGGAAAAGCTAGGGCTCAATTCCAGAGTGGGGCTGAATTACTCTGGACCTCTCTAAGAGTAAACGAGGAAAGAAAGAGTATGTTGGCTGCTGCGAGAGGACCGACCAAGAAAAGAGCAGGGGGGAGATCGCACCAGCGAGCCTGTGTCAAGCCGACGGAAAGAAAATCGTGATAAGAAGAAAAAAAAGAAACACCGAATGTCGTTCATTCAGTTAGAGGAGGAAGAGTGATGTCAAGAAAAAAAGTGTCGTCAGACGAAAAAGAGCCAGGCCTCTTCGTGCAGATTCCGGCACTTTCAACCGACGAATTCTTACACAAGGGAGACCACTGGGAGGCCGGCGCAGAGGAAGGCGCCGCTTAGACGGAATAGACGCACCGTCGCCCGCCTCGGCCAAGACGAGGAGAAAAAGGGCTATCTTGACCGGGGAGTCAGGCTCGATTAAGGGGACATCGTGTTCATGGAGCAATACCTACGCAGTCGGTGAACGGGCGGAAAAAGAGGGGGGGTTTAATCAACGTTTAATGATTTGATGCAGGAGGCGGACTGTGAAAGAACGAGGCCTGGCACGCATAGGGGGAAAACAACCAAAAAGAAAAAAAGAGGGTGCTTGACGGTTCTACTTCTCGTCAGAAAGACTAAAGAGAGGAAAGCGAATACTGATAAGAAGGAGGAAATTGGGGAGAGGGGAAGCAACTCTTTCCTCTGATAGAGTCAATCCTGAAATGCAAGAGGAGAGCTCTAGGAAAATAACAAAGGGAAAAAGAACGAATCTTTATTTCTATAGAGAAGGAAGCTGGAGGGGGACGGGACGCCCGTGGGTAAATCAGGAAGAACAGACATCAAAAGGTTTCACGAAAGAATCAAATACAAATGACTTAGGGTTTGGTTCTGGGAATGGAACGAAAAAAGGGGAAAGAGTAGTGAGCGAGCGAAGGGCAAAAGGGGCTTAGCTCCCTCTTAATCACTGATGGGGCCGTCGGGGAAGTTGTCATCGCTTTTGGCCGGGCTTCCGAGCTGCAAGAGTTGACCTACGAAAGAAGTGGAGAAAAAAAAGGTCGCCGCAGACTTCCGATATCAAGGCGAAAACGCTTTCAGATTCATCAGGCGAAACAAGGGTTCTGTACTCCACGTCCTGAAGTGTCAGGGCGAAAATGCAAAAGGAAAAAGAGAGGAGAAAAAAAGTCCGAGTCAGCGATTCAGGCAAGAAAGACAATGACCTCGGGCCGAGTCGACGTTCAGTTTGCATCTGTTAAAGAACAGAAACCGAGGGAAAACCCTGCACACCAAAAAAAAAAACTAAGCACGGCGAAAAAAAGACGCAGCAAAGGAGGGGG
>Ga0179593_1782668_pt1 | contig 33203 bp, 73 predicted proteins | sample CZODoug2_1_08_16_FD_185931 | JGI IMG/M metagenome (GOLD analysis project Ga0179593, IMG submission 185931) | Vadose zone soil fungal communities from Angelo Coast Range Reserve, California, USA - CZODoug2_1_08_16fungal (PacBio error correction) | ecosystem: Environmental > Terrestrial > Soil >...
AAAAAAGTATCCCACTACAACAAAAAAAAAAAAAAATCGAAAAAAAAAAGTGAACCCCACCGGCGCCCGAAAGTGCTTTCCACCAAGCACGCCCTCAGGAGCAAAAAAAGGCGACCCAAAAAATGGCCCCTTGGGGGAAAACAGGGGTCAGTTAAAAGAGCTGGGACGACACAAAAGTTTTGATGGGTCGCACCGAAACCTGAACGGGGACCTTTTGGTACAAGGGGGGGGACCAGGAGACGGGGTCCATCAGGCGGGGAAAGACGGATGGAATCAGGGCACCAACCCGAAAAATTTTTCGGCGAGATTATCGTGCCAGCAATCAGGAGGCAAAGGAAACAAACGGAGCCCGGGAAAAAGGAATCTCTGGGGGGGGAACAGCAAAAACGGGGGAAAACGTGGGCCAAGGTCCAAAATTTGGGGGCAAACCAGAATGGGGTTTGGGAAAGGGTCACAGGAAAGGCGGAGCAGTAAGAACCCAAAAGCGCTTTTTATCAGAACCTTTCAATAACTGCAAAGACAGGAAAAAAAGAAAGGCCCCCTTTGGCCGAACCAAGAAAAAAAAAAAACCTGCAAAGGAAGGGACGGGAAGCGGGCGGGGGGGTGCGTTTTTAAAAGAAAACTCGCAATGGGGGAATGGGAAAACCGCAACTGCAAGTTGGTACAAATGGCTGGCGGTTGCCTAAGGGGGGGAGGGCGCTCGTGTCGCTAAGGACATGTACATACAAGGAAAAAAACGGCGGGAAAATATGCGGATAGAGAGCCCGGCGAAGGGGTTTTACGCGGAGGAGGAATCGGGATTCCGGAGGAAAATGTCCCAACTTTTTTTGATGGTAAGCCATCAAATTCAAAAACAACAGGGACCCGAAACAGCAAAGGTGCCGACCAGGGGCCGTTTATTTAAGTTGGTTGGAGGGTTTGTTTTAGTTAAGGGGGCTATTTTTTTGTTTTGGGTTTTTGAGATTTTTTCCGAATAAAAAACGAGCGGTTAGGGGGGTTTTTGGAGGGGGTTTAGCGGAAGGTTTTTTTTCGGCACGCAACATCAGGGTTGGGCGCTGGCGCAGGACACGTTATTACTGTAGAAGGAACAGTTCGGACCGAAGGGGGAGGACGCGAGAGGAAAATAAATAAGCGGAGCAGAAAAGAAACTTTCTCAGGCAAGAAGAGGGGCCAAATTTCAAAGTGCGCGGGGAGGTCCCGGGTTCCCGGCAAGAAAAGAGGTGTGCTCGCAAAAAAACCGGAATTTGAAACCTCGAATCAGAAGACCACGAAAGAGAGCCTCCGATGGGAAAGAAAAAAATCGGGGGACATCCTGTCGGGTTTTTTCCAGCGCCGTGGAATTCATGAAAGGCAGGGTTGAAATCGCGCAGAGAACGGCGAGTCACTGGCAGCGGAGCCGAACAGGGGCTCTAAGGGAGCCGACCGCCAATAAATCAGCTAAGGAAAAAAAGAGGGTCACAAGACCGAGCCACGAAAGCCATCAGAAAATACAAAAAATGCCCTTGCCCTTGCAACCTTGGTGGTTGCGGGCAAACGATGGCACAAGAACATCACGAAAAAAAAGCGCGCATCGGGCACGCCGGAGAAAAAAAAAAAAAAACCGAGGCACGAATGGGAAAACAATTCCCTTTTCCGCCGGGGTTGCGACCCCAAGCGAAAAAAAGGAAGGGTACAGAAAAAAAGCAAAAGGAGAGACGAGGTACGTCGGCGGAGGGCAAGTATATTGTCTGGCGACGAAAAGTTTTAGGACGAAGAGACGATTTTGTGGGTATCGGGGCCAGGGGGGGCTGGGCGAGAAGGGGGCCGTTTTGGAGGTTTTATTAAATCGTAGCGCACCGTAGGCGAAGGGCAAAATCCGGACGGAAAAGAAAGAAGGCCAAACAAAGAAAAGAACCCAGGACCGCAACCAAACGCAGGCGGGAAGAAAATGGGAAAAAGGCGATGGTTTCAATTGCGTGGAGAAAAAATTCCGATGGTCTGTCTCTGCTATAATGGTTTTCCGGTTTGGGCCGCGGAAGCGGAAATGGACGCAGGGAAAGAAGTGCTGACAGTTGACGCAAAAGGGGGAAAAGCCGTGGACGCATAGAGCAGGCAAGGGTGCCTTAAGAAAGGCAAATTGGTGAGCCACACCGGAAGAAATTGTGACGGTTTCAAACAAAAAAGTCTTCTTCGAAAACGTGGGGGAATGCAGGAAGTGGAATTAATGCGAAGAAAAACCAGGGCAGACGGGGTAAAAAAATTGAAAGAGAAAGGGGGCGGGGGGGGAAAACTGAACAGAAAAGGAGGCAGCATGGGGCGGGTGTTTTATATGGGGGTTTTTTGCGTAACAATGAAGGAATTCTTGGGGGGAAAAGCTTTCTGCAAAGGAGGGGGTAGATGACGAAAAAACCAAAAGGCAAAAAAAGAAAATAAGGCTAGACGTTTTTCGTAGACGAAATTTTTGTAGAACCGTTTTCCAACAGTGGACATTTACGAAACAAAAAAATCAGAAAAGGATGGGGTATCCGCAAGGAAGAGCAACATTCCCAGACTTTCCGAAGCTCCGCTTTGTGGAAGCGTGCGAACGGAGGAGAGGAAAAGAAAAAAACGCCGACAGTGGTGTGTGGGCGGTTTTGTTGACCATTGTGCTTGCAGGGGGGGGCAGAATTGAAACAAGTCCAAAAGGCCAGGCGAAGACTTGAAATTTCAATACGTCAATAAGGGGGGGAAGACCCAGTGGGGGACAGTTTTTCGAAAAAGGGAAGGGGCTACGCATTGGGGGCATACATTGTGGTATCACAAAAAAGCAGGGATTTTTTGGGCAACAAAAATTCCCGAAAAAACAACTGCGTCCCTAGGAATCACACGGGAAAGAAGCGTTGGAAGAGGGAATTAAGCCGGGGATCATTGTGGGAGTAAATTAACGGGGGGGGCCCAAACCAAATTAATGCAATAGAAAAGAGAGTGCTGGGTTTTGAGGACGAAAAATGAAATTGACGGTCGGGGTTTTATCCGGGAATCTGACAGGAGAAAAAGCGGGGACGAAAATGCTATACCCCCCCTAAAAAGTGTTGTCAATTTGTACAGTGGGGAAATCATGACGAAAACTGGACGTCACAAACCTGTGTATTCGTAGGGGGAAAGCACGAGATGTTGGGAATCTTAATTCTGAGAACACCATCGAACAAAGGAAGCGATAAGGCCTCGGGAATTTCCACAAGTTGCCCAGGAATAGCGGTGACGGGGCAAGGAAGCCCAGCAACGCGGGAAAAGGAGAGAACAGAGCCAAGTTGTGGGGAGAGTGAGGTTATCGGCGTTGTCGCGGGGTTTGTTCCATTTCCGGGTTTTGGTGTTTGGGGGGTTATCAAAAACAGGGCTGGAAGTCAAGGATGGGACCCCGTTTTTGGGAAGGCGGGAAGGCGAAGAACGCAATAGAAGAGGAGATCTGGGGGGGGCAACGAGGGAATGTGCAATGTTAAGGAGGGGGGCCATTCCCGAGGAAGTCTAGAGCTGCAAGGACGCAGGATATGGCGAGGGGGAACCGAAGCGACGGCCTGCTTTGGAGGAAATCAGACAACTCCCGAAAAGGCTAAAAAAACAACACACAAGGAAATAATAGACATGACGCCATTACCTGGCCGGTTCGAAACTTGAGAAGAGCGGGACCGTTGTACAGGTGGAAGACGCTTGATGGAGGTGATTTTTTAAACGGAAAAAAAACCAGCAAGGAACCTCATGGATCCGAAAAGAATCAGAACAATAAATTCGAGCCAAAGGTGGTGATAAAAGGGATAGTCAAGGCGCGGGAAAAAGTTTGTGCCAGGAAGCACCATCAAATTATCAGGGCAAACGCGAACGGGAAAATCGCTGGAAGACGTCACCCTCAAAACAACAAAACGCCAAGTATGGGATGGGAGGTGCCGAGGGAGGGGCTGATGGGGGGGCGCAACAAGGGGAAAAAAAGAGGGAGGACTGGCCAAGGGGACCAAAAAGCCTTGAATAACTCGAAATCTCACTCGGAAAAAAGACAGCCACCCGAGTCAAAATCATGACAAACTACAAAATTCTAATGGCGGGGGGAACAAGGAAAAATACAAAAAGGAATAAGGTTGTCGCGGAAGCGCAAATAGTCTCGGGTCTGCCTTTTCAGGGGGGAAAGGAAAGGGGGGGGGGAAGAAGGAAGATTGAAAAGGGGTACGGGAAAAAAAAGCACTGTGCACTTCAGGATATTGGCACAACGATAAATCAGGGGGGGACGCTCCGGAGGTGTAGTCGAGGAAGCAATAAATAAAAAATAGCCTCGGGGTCGCGTTTGTATAAAGGGATCACGGGACACCGGGCTGGAGGGCGTCATTATCAATCCGGCAGCAGTAGGTGGGGTGGGCAATTATGAGGTTTTGTAGGACCGGAAAGGTGGCTGCTTTTTTGGTGCAAGGAGGAGGACAAGGTCGAAACGATAAAACAGGGACAAATAGGGACCTGGAAAGAACTTACGGGGGTGAAAATTGAAGCGGAGGAGAGAAGAAAGAACACAATCAGAGAACAAGCCTCCAAACAATAAGACAAAAGGGGAGGGAGTAAATAAGGGAAAGAATGTCCAGGCTCGGCCGTGGGAAGAAACTGTGTGTACGGAAAAAAGCTCGGGCACTATTAGTGAGCAGAGACGAAGTGGGGAGTGACATAGGAGGAGGACCCTTCAGGAACAGGGAAACATTTCAGAATAGAGAACGGTAAAAACGGTGTCTTAACAATTCCACCCGGACGCCCAACGGGGGGGCCGCGTGGGCATAAAAGAACGGGCAACGGGGAGGGAAAAAAGACAAGTTATTTTGGGGACAGGAACACTGCTTCGCGACTTCAACATCCAGGAAAACCAACAGGAAAAGGGCGGAGGGGCCTGGCAGGTCGTGAGAAGGTTTTGCGAGAAAAAAAGGTTGACCAGGTGCGAAGGCGGGATCATACCGAGGAATATTCGCGCAAGATCACCGTCCGCACGGAAAGGCGTCAAAAAAAAAGGGGAAAGGGGCTGAAAAAAATGATGGTGCCAGATGATAAGGGGGGGGCGGGAAAGGGATGGAATTCAAAAAGAAAAACGCCTAAAGAAACTGAAATCGTGTTCCCCGGTGGCAGAACTTACAGCCGCAAAGGGTGAAAAGGCGGTCAGCCACATGGGGTCAGACGGTTCCCATCTGATCATGTTTTCAAAGGAAGGTGTCAAAAGATAAGGGGAAAGGGAAGGAAGGATGGAAAACAACAGGGGGGAGAGCCCGTCGACCTAAAAGAAAAAATAATACCGGAAAATGGGGTAAGCGGATATTCGGGGAGCGGGTAAAAGACGAACAAGCCGATCACGGGGAAACTTTCGGGAGACACGGGAAAAGGGGGCAATGAGCATGGACGGGTTGGCCGGGTTTCGAGCAGGGCAGCGGGGGAAAGCGCGGCTTGAAGGGGGGGGGTCCAAAAAAACAACAGCAAGGAAAAGTGCAGTGACATTCCAGAGGGCCGAGAGAAAAAGAACCAAACATCAAAAAAACGCCCCACCGGAGGGTGTCGACACGGTGCGCCTTCATAACAAAGGGCACGGGCCAAAAAAAACATGGAGGTGAAAAAGAAACGAGGGCTAGGGACGAAAAACCATCTGAAAACAAAAAGCGTAAATAAAGTCACGAGGAAAAACGGCGTCAAGGCAAAATACAAAAGGGGGGGGGGAGGGAGCCCTGTGGGTCAGGGGGAAATACATAAATCTTGAATGGAGCGTGGCCGAAAAAAAAAAAAAGAACGATATTAGGAAGAAAGAAGGGGGGGGGAAAGGGATTTGTACAAAAAATGGACAAAGCGCGGTTACAGATGGCACAGGGGGGGGGAGGGCCCGTGAAATCTGGAACACAACCGGAATGGGCAACGACGCGGACATGACATGGTGTAGCCAAACAAAAAAAACCACCACAAAATAGAGGAACGAGAAGAAGTCCGGGGGCTTGAGTTGGGCCCCCAAAAAATTAATAATCAGGGTCCGTAAAGCAGGGATAAAGCCAGAGCCGGGCGACCAGAGAAGAAAACGGGAGGACGGGATGGTGGGAGGAAGTCTGATTGTGAGGGAATGCCGTAAAAGACGAAACGGACAATGGCCCCTGGTCAGAGGTTGTAACCGAATCGAGTCAGAGGAGGAAAAATAAATCTGCCCCCTGAAAAGGGGAGAACAACGAATCAGCCCCCCCAACACCAACGCTAAGTGGGTTTAGAAAAACGCAAAAAATGAAGCGCAACAACACGATTGGGTGAAGGGGGGGGGGGGGGGGGGGGGGATGTGGGTGAATAGCCGGAATTTGGGCGTTGGACGTTGCTGAATTTTTTGTGGGGGAAAAGGAAATTGTTAAGGGACGAGTATACGAAAAGGGGGGGGAAGTGTGTCCTTTGAACGGGTTCCCATCAAAAGTTTACAAAAAAGGAAAAGAAGATGAGATGGAAGCAGTGATAAAAAAAGCCAGAAAAAAAAAAAGCAGTCACACCTGCCCGACAGGGAGCCCAACGATCACCAGGGGAAAAATTTTTTTGGACAACGTTTCCCTACTGGTAAGCAGAGGAAGGACCAAAAAAAATCAAGAAAAAACAACGGGAGGGGAAAAACTTCCGCGACTGAAAAACAATGCCTGTTTCACAAGGGCATCAAATGAAAAGACGAACTAGGGGGAAAAAAAAATTGGTGCATCACTTTCGCGGATGGGGAAACAGAAAAGAGGACACCGAAATAAACTGTAAAAATTAAATAAAAAAATAAGTAACAACAGGCCCCGCGACCTTCCCCAAAAACAGCCACTGGTGGCGCGATGGTAAACAGGGAGAACGTTAGAAAGGAACGCCAGTGAAAAAAGAATGAAGAAAAAAAAAAAAGAAGCAAGAAAAAAATGCCAGCGGCACCTTGAGATATTTTTTCCGAAAAGAAAGCAAAAGGGGAGGGGAGGGGCGGGGGAAGGGGTACGAAAAAAGAAAAGGGGGGGGGGGGGTTGGCATAAGAGGTGGGGGCAAGAAAAAGAAAAAAAAAAAAGAAATTGAAACCTTACGCCACCTTGGTTTGTGGGCAAGCCGGCGGGCAACGACCAGATTTTAAGAAAGGGAGCATGGACGTTGAGCAGTGGGGTCGCGTCTGCGCGTTACGCGAAGCGGGGGGGGAAATTAATCCAACGTACCCCGATAAAAACCTTAAGGCAACGGCGTTGTCAAATTTGCTCAAAAAATGCTTCTACGGGGTAGTGCAATGAACAGTAGGAGACGACGAAGCATGCACTTCTGCTAGAAAGAAGGGAGAAAATTGGGCAGGGAAAAAGAGGGCACACCGGGTTAACGTAAGAGAGTCAAAAATAGGGGGGTGCCGCCAACAAGAAAATAATGCAACTGGACAGGAAGGAGCCGGGGGAAGGTAGCCGACGAGAGGGGAAACCGGAGCTAGTGAAAAATAAAGGACGCGCGGAGCAAGCGGTTTTTTTAAAGAGGGCGCAACATTTGTGGATGTCGGGCAGGGGAGGGGAAAAGGGAACAAAAACTAGGGAACTAGGTGGGGACCTGACAAACGCTTGCAAAAACTGGTATGGGGGAAACGCTTTAACGGAAAAGGCCTTCGCCGAGGAATGGGTCAGAGTAAAACTTGGCTGCGAAAACTAAGGAAAAATACAGACGGAGGGAAAAACGCCAGCGAGCACGAAAAGAAAAAAAGAGCGCAGTGAAGTTAAGCACCGATATTTCTTTTCTGAGAGGCGTAAACCTAACAGGGGCAGTTTGAGTCAAGCTGTAAGGGAAGGAAAAGAATCCGAAGTCGGAAAAAAAGAACGAGAGGACGGACGAAAAAAGGGTCCAGGCTGAATTGAATGAACATAACCTGAGCAAAACGGTGTGTGGAAAACTCTGGACACAAAGTTGAGGAGAAAAATACTGATATGTGAATGATAAAAGCGCTGCCACGCGACCCAAAAAGACAAAATTGTTGGAAACAAGTTTTGCGGGATGGCCGGGCGCGGGGCCGATCAAGGCAAGTGCTAAGATGGCGAAACAGAAGAAACGCCACACGGGGGGAGAAGGAGTTTGCATGAGAGGTTCACAACACAAACGCCATCAACAGGGGGACGAGGCTAAAGCCGATACTGTAGGATATACACAAAACTTGGGGGAAAAAAAAATGGTGAACCGTTGTGTTGCCTTGAAAAAAAAGGAAGAAAAGAAGGCAAGAGGGGAACGGAGGGATGAATGCAAAGAGGTAACGCCTCTGCGGATGTCCTTCGTGGTGCATGGGTGAAGGAAAAAGAAGACTCCGAAGGGGGAAAACATTTTAAAGTAAAAAAAAGTAAGAGGGAGGGCTGACAAAAAAGAAAAAAAAAACCCAAAACATTGACAAAAAGTGGAAAGTCCGAAAAGGGACCAAAGGCCAAGACGGGAGACCAAAGAGGGGATTTGAGAAAACGGGTGCGATGGGAAAATGGGGTCCTTGTTTTACAGGGAACGCTAAAAAACGTGTCCTTGTCAAAGGAATACTCGAAACAAACAACTAAAAACGGGAAGAAAAGAGATAAGAAAGAAACGACACGCGCCAAAGTCAAAAGACCAAACTGGCAGGGAAAAAAAAAGTGCTTGCCAAAATAAAAAGAAACACCAAAAGAAAAGAAAGATGAAACCTAGTAGGGAATGCAAAATCACCCGCACATAAATTGAGACACAGTGGAATGGTCCAGCGCTCAGAAGGTTTTGGGGTCATGTCCGTGAAATCGGAAAGATCAAGTCCAATGGAACAAAGCTTCGGGTAACGGATTGATATCGGAAAAATTCAACACAACTAAGTGGAGTTGGCCTAAAGGATCGGATCGGAAGTTATAAATCACGCGAGCCAACCCGGAGTGGCGCTCTAAGTATGATAGCATCACGGCAAGAAAGAAAACAACGTGGCCGGGGAGGTCACAAAAGGTGGAAAACACCCAGATCAAGGTTAATTTTGAATATGGCGGTGGTGACAACAGGAAGATTACGGCGACAAACGAAGGGAGTAGGAAAAAAGAGTCAATACTTCCCGCAATCCCTAGACAGCCCATGCTCTGGCACCAAAGAACAGACAGAACAACTCATGGGGGGGTTCAAGGAGAAAAAAAAAACAATAGGAAGGGGGGAACAGAGGCATCTTTAGAAAAAGTCAAACTAACCGAATAGAGGTCAAACGACTGCGGTTGGGTGTCGGGGAGAGACAGGAGAGTGGGGGGGAGAAAGGGGATCGGCCAGAGGGAAAACACCCAGAGGGCTGACGTGGGGGATTTTGAACGGAAGATGGGGCGGTAAGTAGATTAACCTAAGGGACAAGGGGGGTTCGGGGTCACGAAGATTAAGGAAAAAAGTACGCGAACAATCTGCCAGGAGGTAATTATATTGGGGGGGAAAAAGCCAATCCGGTGGGGGGGGCCTCACAAATGCGTTGGTTTTTTGGCCGGCCACAATCATGGGGGGATGGGGGACGGGCACTCCGGAACGAAAACCAACATCAGGACGGAGACAGGGCCGATGCTGCAACGCCGCCTATAAACAAACATGAAATCGGGAACAAAAATACAAAAGGAGGAAAAGAAGCGCATTGTCGAGTTCGACAGGGTGGTGTAAAGAAGGGATATTTTTGGACGGGCTAGAAATGTGTGTCAGGAAGAAAAAAACAAATAAGGTTTGGGGGACTAATAGGGGAAAGCCCAAGACGAACCAAGACGTCAAAAAAAATGGGGACAGCACGGCACCCACTGAAAAAAAAAACAAACAAACGTATTGGAAACACGAAGCCCTGCCAACGAAAGGAAATTGGGCGGCGGGGGTTGGAATCGTCTGAAAAAAGCGGGGGGCCTAATCGACTGGGAAAGACCTTTGTAAAAAATCTCAGAAAAGTGGAAACACTCCAAAGGGCCCGAGGCCGGGAAAAGGGAGAAAATTAACCATCCTGTTCGAACAGCAATACAACCATGCCCCGGCCTTGTCGGAGGAAATCTTGCTGTGGGAAAAAGGATGATATTGGGGAATATTCAAGACGCAAAGCTGCGCAGCGCCCAATCAACAACGACAAACGAGGAAACGTGAAAAGAGAAAATGCACATCACAAAAATCAGTTGCGAACGCATGAACCCGTGCAGGAGGGGGAATAACACCCTGGAAAAAAGAAGTCCATCACAAGAGTCAAGGGTAGCACATGGGGTCCGTCTTAAAAGTGCAGGGGGGGCTATTTTGGGGAGGGGGGAAGAAAAAAGGGCGACATTGAGGAGACTTTGGGCGTGGGGGTGGGGGTAATACTGGATTCTAGGCATGCCCGAGGGGCGTGTATTGACAATTCAAATCAGAAACAGCGGCAGAGACTTTTGGGGGGGAGAAAATCAAGTGTTCCTCAAAAAGACAAAAGCGCGCAGCAACGGACCATGGCCGACACATGTGGTGAAGGGGGGGAATGTCACTTCAAAGGGGTTGCTGGAACAACAGAAGTATAGTTTTTCGGACGGGGGAGTCTGGAAAGCAGGGGGGAGGGGGCGCAAGGGACATACTGTCAAGTTGACGGAATTTTCTGCGCGCCGGTAAATCACAAAAAATGGGGGCTGGGGACAAGGAGGGAGGGGAGAGGGGCCAGGACAAGGGGAGGCAAACCAAAGTTGTGGGGGTCCTTGAGGTGAATGCTAAAATTTTTGGGGCAGAAACAGGGGGAAAATGAAAGAAAGAAAAAGGGAGGGACCGGGTCCATCTCTTTGGGGGAGCTTCAAAGGGGTACCTTGGGGTAGGCGGTGGGGGTGGTATTGAAGAAAAAAAAGAGATAAGTTTTTGGGTCGGCACTGGAACATTTGAAAAAAACCAAAGAGGAAAACGCTTTGGGGGGAGGGGGAGGGCAATGGGGAATCAAAGGAAAGAAAAGGGGGGAAAGAAAAACAAAAGGGGAATCACCAAAAGGGTGGTAAAAAAAAAAACGTCAGAAAAAAAAGTCCCGGAAGGAGACCAACGGGGTGGGGGCTAGTAAAGACCCGCTTGAAGAACACAAGGGCCGAAAAAAGTTGGGGGTTGGGAAAACGTTGTTCTGGAAACCAAGGGGGGGTGGCTTCCGAGGAAGGGCCCGTGGCCGAAAAAAACAAGGATGTAAATTCTGGGGGGCAATGAAGGGGGGAGGCAAAATTGAAGGTTGTCGCGGGGGGGGCGGCCAAATGACGAAACAAGGACACCCGGAATGGGGGGGCAAAAAAAAATCTAAAAACTGGAAAGGAAAAACTCGACGCCAAAACGGCGCCTGGGGCGGTTTTTTAAAAGAGGCTTTTTAAAGAAAAACTTGAATGAAAAAACACGGATTAGGAATCGTCAAATCGAAGGCTGGAGTGGGAAGAGAAAAACAGCAAGGCGCGGGACGTTGGAAAGGGAATAAACGGTTCCGAAGGAAGGTTACAAACTGGAACGGCGCGGAAAAGGGGGAGGAGCAAAGTTGGGGGGGGGGGTTGGTAAGGGATCATTCCCCGGAAGGAGTCAGCAATCCAAGGTGGAAGGATGAAAAAGGGGGGGAGAAAGAAGCACAAACACGGAAGGATTTTGTAACCGAAAGGGAAGGAAAAGCTAGCAAGAAAAATAAAAAAGAAAAGGAAAACAACAAAGGGGCAATTGACGCTGGGGGTTCAATTTTCAGAAAAGGGGTTTTTGGGGGAGGGGGAGGAAAAAGAAAGCGAAAAGACCCTGTTGTGGAGGGGCGGAAACCGGAGTTGGTATTAATGCATTTCTCAACCGGTTCAAAGGGATGGCAGGAGAAAAAATCAAAGGAAAAGAAAAGGACGCAGTTTCGCATTGTTGGACGCGAAGAAAAGCTGAGGGAAAAAGATGGAAAAAAAAAGGGAAAAATAGGGGGAAAACATCCGCACCGGGAGGGGGTTTCGAGCAGGGGGGGGAGGGGAAATTTACATAAAGAAGGCAAGCTTTGAAATCAATGACCAAAGAAATAAAGGAACTAATATAATAACAGTAAATCCCGTGGGATTATTGAAAAGGAAATCAAGGGAAAAACGACGTCAATGGGGGGGGGGGCTCACCCCGACAAACTATCGCTTTTTAAAAAATCGACCTGGAAAAGAAAGGGAAACGTCAAAGCAACTGTTCACAACTAGGGAAAAAGGTTGTTGATGGGTGCCGAAGACGGTGCACGGGCTTTAAAAGGGAAAAGAGGGAATTCATTAGCAAAAAAACGGAAAAAAGGAACTATCAAATCAACCCTCACTTACGCGGGTATGGCGGGACAAAAAATCCGAAAATGAGGGAGGGGGGGGGGGGCAGGGGAAGAAAACTTATGCCAAATGGACTTGGGGGAAGGCCGCAAAAGAAAGGTAAAGAAAAGAAAAAAAAAGACGAAGGGGGGTCGAAAGGGGGGGGGAGAAAAGTGGAAAATTTTGGAAGTTGGAGTACCAAGCCAAGACATGAACGGGGCCGAAAAAAGGGGAAAAACTAAAAGGTTCAAGAAAGAAAAGCTCAAAAGTGCCGCATTTGTTTGCCTGGGGGCCAGAACCCTAAAGATAAGGGGGGGGGGGAAGTGGGAAGGGGGAAACGCACAAGGTTGGGGAGCCGTCACTATGGGAAAACCAAATTAACAATATGCCCTTAGGACTTACGAAAACCAGGAAAAAAAAAAAAATAGAAAGAAGCGAAATTCAAAAAAAGAACTACAAAAAAGGGGAAAAAAAAGGTGGGGAATCCGTCTCTCTAGCAAGGGTCGGTAAGCCTGAAAACAATATGTCACAAGGGCGCAGACAGGACTTGAAGAAAAAAATTTGGAAAAAGAAAAAACCTAAAGGTAATGAAATTCCACCGCGCACTTGGCCTTTGGAAAGATGAAGCACAAAACAAAGGGGATAAAAGTAGTTGGAGAACTGAAAAACGGCCGACTTTCAAACATTGCAGCGCCATTGCTGCGAAGGGGAAAAATGGAGGTAATGGGAAAAAATGGTGCTAGGGGGGGCACCAAAAAAAAGGGGGGACAAGATCAAGGGAGCGTCCCCAAAGGCCCGCTTTTGGGAGTCATTCGAAGAGTGAGAAAAAAAAAAGGGGGAAGAGGGCTTTAAAGAACAAACCTATGGTGAAATTCCTGAGGACCTGCTCCTTAAAAAAGTTTGGGGGGAAAGAAGGGTGGGCAGGTTCAGAAAAAAGACCGGGGGAAGAAGACAAAAAACGGACCAGGAGGTTGACTTTGAAAGCTTTGGGAAAGGGTGAGTGGGAAAAAATAAAGGATGTTGATTGGAAAAAAAAAAATGTCGGAAATTTTCCTAAAATACCGGGGGGCAGTGAAATCAAGTAATTCGGAAAAAGAGCGGGTAAAATCCGCCAAGGAAGAAAGGGAAAGGGGAAAAACTTTAGAAGTGCTCGGATACATGCGGATGAGGTATGGTTGGCCGTTTGGGAAGGCAGCAGGGGAAAAGCCGCGGAGGGGAAGGTCCAAAATGCGCCTGTGATTCATCGTTTGGGGCAGCAAAAATAAGGGAAAAACAAGGGAACCGGTAAAGAGGGTAAAGTCAGAAAAAAAAAAGGGCAAAGTGACCAGGGTCGGGCAAGGTTCGGAAAAGATGCCGCAAAGCAAAAACCGCCGCGGGGACATTTCACAAGAAAACTTAGAAAGGCAATTTGGGGTGAATCGTGGGCGGCGCCTTCAAGAAACGGGAATAATAAAGTAAAAGGAGCAACAGTCAGCGGAAGGAAAAGGGAATCGGGAATGGCTTTGAATAAAACAAACTTTGGAGGGGGTTTCGCCGTAAGAAACAGGAAGGGGGGGGAAAAAAAAAAAGGGAAAGGGTCCCGGAAGGAAAAAGGGTAGCAGGCAAGGGAACAAAACTGGATGAGGCCCGGCATAATCAAGTGTGGGGACCAAAAAAAAGTGATGAAAGTGGGAAAAGTCCAAAAAAGCGCGAAAGCGAGAGAAAGGGGTAGAGGGCGCCAAAAATTCAGGGATTGTGTAAGCAAAAAGGCAGTAAACCAAAAGCAAACATATGTAGGAAAAGGGGGAAAAATCAGAGAGGACGAAATAAAAGACCCCGGGGGAAGCAAAAGGGAACGAAACAAGCCAACAGATGAGGACAATGGGAGAGGACCATTTGAATTGTTGACCAGCAGCATTTCTTGGGTGGAGGTGGCTCTCAAAAAAAAAAAAAACTGAAAAAGGGCGGTGGGGAAGTGAGGGTTTGGGTTTTGAGGGGATGGGTAAATGGAGAATACGAAGGACCTAGAGGAAAAATGTTGTAGGGGGGGGTCCAGAAGTATACACAAAAAAGAAGGGAAAAAAGTCCTAAGGAGGAATAAAAAAAAACCGGAAAGAAAAATGCTGCCTAACACCGAAGGAGCCAACGAAGAACGACCTTTAAGTGGGGAATTACGTATTCGCTCAAGAAAAAAAAGGGACAAGCCATCAAACCAGAAACAGCCCCGGCCCATAAGCAACCGGCGTAAAAAAAAGGGAAAAAACACTGGGTATGTCAACAGCCAAATGCCTATAGATGCGATCAAAAGACAACGTTCAGCAAAGTGAACGCCCGGGGACCTGCCAAGGAAAAATAGACAGACGGAAAATATAGCCGGACATAAAATAAATTCCGAAAAAACAGCCCAAAAGGGGGATAAAAAAGAAAGCACTGTTTGGGGAAAAAAAAAGGGGAGGCTATTTTCGACGTGATGCCGAGCCCAGTGCGGCGACTGAAGAAAAACAGCCGCCATAAAGGGAAAACTCTGGCAAAAAGAGAACGGCCAGATAAATAACTCCCGTAAGCGATCAAACAGGACAACTTGGAGAAAAAGGGTTGCAAGGGGGGAAAAAAATTTATTAAAACAGGGGAAAAAAGGTCCTCATCTGGGGAAGATTTGAAAAAAGGCGTTCAAGGTTTTCCTGGGGGGGGAGAGAGGGTTGAAAGGGGAAAGCACTGAAAATGATGACCGAAACGTCCATAGGTACAACACCACAAAAAAACATCAAGGCCAAGATTGGGTAGGGAAGGGAGTTCATGGCGGTGTAGTGCCTGGAAAAAGGGGAAAAAAAGAAGGGGGCGTCGTCACAAAGAAATTTCGAAGGCCCCAATGGGGAGGGGAGCCGAAAAAAAAATGGAAAAGGGTTGCCCGAATTCACTTCGTAAATAGACCGATGGCCAAAACGGGAAGAGGTAAAAATCCCGGGAGGAGGAGGAACAAAAGAAAGGTTTGTGGGGCAACACATTTTGCGGGGGAGAAAAAGCCACGGGGGAGGTCCAACAAAAAGGGCCGGAAAAAACAAAATTAAAAAAGGGTGAGTTGTCCGGAAAACCAAAATTGAGACCGCGCCGTTTTGAAGGGCGGAAGTAACTCTGCTGGGAAAACGCAAGAGACAAATAAAAGGTGCAGGGAAAAAAGGGGGCGTAAGGGGGGGAATGTTTTGGAGTGGGGCGTAAACCTAACAGAGAGTTGAAAGCCCCGAATCGCGCGGAAAAAAAAAACCGGCGAGGGGAAAAATTCTGAGAAAAGCAGCGCAGAAAGCAAGGGAAGGGGTTTCAAGAAGAAAAGGAAGCCGAAAAAAGACGCAGTCATTGTTTGCAGGTTTGTGGGGTGGCCCGGAAAAGAAAACGGTGCAGACAAGTATTGAAAAAGTTAGGAAGAACTCGCCTAAAGCGCCCGGATTGGGGCAAGGGAAAAAGAATCCCAGGGAGGCCAAAATTTGGGAAGACCGTTTGGGACGGCCAGATATAAAGAACAACGGCTGTCCCTCCGGAGTGCGCAGATAACGGGGGGAAAAGGTCATGTGCATTGGAAAAAGGACAAGGTCACCGGGAACAAAAAAAAATGCCCTCCGTCAAGCATCGTCAGGTCACTCAAAGGAACGCTAGAGGAAGCGAACACTGGGAAGCAAAGGGGTTCGAGAAGAAAAAGGGGGGAAAGAAGGCAGGTTCTTTTTGCTGGGGAAAAGTGGGACTTTTCAAAGGGGGGGGTTTTTCGTTGAGGAGAAAGACTCAAAACGGAGGATGGGGAAAAGCAAACTAATCGCCTCAAGGGGGAGGCCCCGCAAAAGAAAACTTTCACAACTCCCAGAATAAAAGAGGAAAAAAGCGGGGAAAAAAAAGGGCCTGAATTTGCAGGGACCAAGCGCTCCGGGAAAGGGGTTTGATTTGAACAGCACTGAAGAACGAAGATTTGGACTCTGGAGGGGGGGGGGGGGGGAAATCTGGATAAAAATGTTAACCGCGGGAAACAAACGGAATTTGAGGAGGGTAGTCCACTCAGACGAGAAAAACAAAGCGGCCTTAAGGGGCCGCAGCAACGACGGTCAAAAGGACAAAAAATCATGGGGGAGATGGGACAAAAAGGAAATGAAGGGGCGCCCTTCATCCGCTCCCGTTACAGAACCTGGAAGGGGGAAATGGACCAAGAAAAACTGGAGGGGACGGTAGGGCACGAACAAAAAAAATGCAAAAAGCGGCCCGGGAAGGGTGCCTTTAAGCTCGCATCTGGGAAGGGGGTGGGGCGCAACGAAGGACAACTGGGGGGGGGAGTCTCGTCGTGTCCGCTAATGGTTTCATCCCTGAGGGGCGACTAAACACAGAACTGTTTTGAAAAAAAAATTAAAAAGAGAAATGGGGAAAGTGTCGCACTACGTCCAAAAAGGGCACGGTTACAGGGGAAAGCAAAAATGAAGAACCCGAAAACATCTGCAAAAAAGGGGGGGGGATTCCGAAGAAAACGGCGTTTTTTTTTTTTTTTGGGGTTGTTTGTTGGGGTGGACCCGTGGAAAGTTAGGAAAAAACAAAGGGGAAGGAACAGGCACCCAAAAAAAGAGCTCAAAAGCGGAAATCCCAGTGTTTCACGTCGAAAAACAAAAAGAGAAAAACAAGGACCAGTGAAAAAAAAAGGGGAAAAAGAACACGGTTGGGTACCTCAAAAAATTTTGCTGAGAAAAAAAACGAGGGGAAAACCGACCTCGAAGGAAAAAGACCGTTCAGGACCATCGGCGGGCGTCCCAGTTCACTCCTGGTAATTGGCGGCACAAGGAACATCCTACAGGGCACTCAAGATGGGATGCTAAAAGGCTACGCCGACGAACATAAAATCCCAAAAAAAAAAAAAAAGAAATAAACACTACAATAACATCAAGTCAAAAAAGAAGGGGCAACAAAATGAGAATGGGTGGGGGGGGACTAATAGGAAAAAGTTGAAACCAGACGCGAAAAACCAAAGCCAAACCGGCGCGAAAAACAGGCAAACGAGAGAAGTTGGAAAAAAAAGTGGGGCCGGGGGGGGAGGGGGCGAAGGTCAATCATCAAAATACGGTCAATTACAGGTTTTTCTGGAAAAAGCGTGGAGAGTGGGGGAGCTGGCGAGAAAGGAGAGGTCGAGAAAGAATTGGGGACACGGAAATGTTGCGTGTACTGGGGTGTGTTAAAAGGGGTAAAGCGTCAACCTTGAGGCGGCAACAACGGGAAGGAAAAACCATAAAAAAACCAAGGGCCACATTACAGATGTAGGTTTTTCGGGGAAAGGAAAAAAAAGAGGGGGGGGGCATTGGGAACCCGAGATGTTTAGGGGAGGCGGACCAAGTGGAAAAAACCAGGGAAAGACGACGAACTCACGTACGCTGGGGCCACCGAAAAAGATTCAAGGAATTTGTTGCTGGGAAGGAAACGGAAAAAATGGTAGGAGCGCCCTCCAGGGGGGGGGGGCCAATTGTGGAAAAGGGGGTTTCCGGGTCCGTGTACAAGGAAGGGCTAACTTATTAAGCGAGAAAAACCTTGTGGAAAAAAATTAACCAGAAGAAAGTTATCGTTGCCACACTTAGGAGACAAGAAGGGAGGGGGGGTTGGGGCATTTTAGGGGGGGTTTTTTATCGGGGAAAGATAATGCTTGGACTGGTGGTAATACTGGGAAAAAAACACGAAACATCCATAGGGGAGGTCACAGGGAAGAGATACGAAATTTAATGGAAAAGCCAAAAATTTTGCAGGCAACGATCCAAAAACAAATTTTGTAAGGCAATAGACCCACCAGGGAAAAATAGACCGCCGAGGGGCTAGTTGAATGAAAGGAGGGGGGAAAAGCGCAATTGGTTTGAAGTGGGGGGTGAACCCAACTTTTTTGGGGACTTTTTCAACAGGCAAGAAAGTCCACCGGAAACGCGAAACCTGAAAGGGGAGGGGGCAACGGTTGGCCGGGGCACGTTTCTGGTTACGCCTTTGTAAGAAAAAAAAGAAAGATTTTTGGTGGCACGAAAAAGAACGGACCCAGAAAACGCGGACCCCAACCGAGGTTTAGGGGCCGGGAGAAGGGAAACGTCAGGCTTGTAAGGGGCCACACCCATTGGCCCCAAAAAAAGGTTTGAAAAAAAGAGGGAAAAAATCGCGGTGGTGTTTCGGCAGGGGGCGTAACAATGCGCAGGGCGGGGTATAAATAGGGCGAAAGGAAAAGGGGGGAAAACCAAAAGCTCAAAAAAAAGGGGGGTGAACTATCAGGTTTGAAAAGCAATAACGGACCCAAGTAGCACTCCAAAAAGAGGGATTTTGATCAGAAGACCCCTTAATTGTGTGTATTTAAAAAGAAAAGGGGGGATTGGAGGAAGGCAACAAGCTGAAAAACCCATCCTTGGAGAAGAGGGTTCGGACTAAGAGGGTCAAAAGTTACCGCGGCGGGGGTGGTGCAGGTTGACGGCATCTCACCCTGTTTTTGTTTACCCCTTGAAAGGAGGATTGGGGAGGTTGTGAAAAACCGCATGGCGAAAAATGAAATAGGGGGCCCCTTTTTTGGAAGGCCCATCCCGAAATGGAAAAAAAGAAGCGCCGCATGTGGGTTACCAAGCCCGCTTCCTACAAAACGCTGCCCCCCAGATGTACAATCATACAAACGGGGGACAAAAACGGTTCACTAGTGAAGGTTCCCCTATCGGATTGTCTTCTTGTTTCTCAGAGAGAAAAAACGCCAGTCAATCCTCCTCTCAATCCGCCCCAGTCCATCCAAAACCACATGAAACGGGGGAATTAAGAAGGGGGCAAGAAATAAAAAAAAAAGGTTTTGTCCGCAATGAGCGGGTGGGGAACACTGAATGCGGGGAGGGAAAAATAAAAAGAACTGGAACAAAAAGTTTTTGTATGGCAGGGCGAAGAAAAAAGGGGGTAAGAGGCCCAAAGAGGGCTGAATGGGGGGGCGCAAAAAAACCACAGCTTTGAAAAAGGACCTAAGGGTACGGAGGAAAGGGGAACGCAGGAAAGGGTGAGAGTCGGCGAAAAGAGTACATCGGATGGACCTATGGAAGGGGGGGAAAAAAAATTGAAAAAGGGGGGCAAAATGAGAAGAATTTGGGGGGGGGGGAAGAGGACAGACCCTATCAAAGCCCTTTCGGTGGGGCAGGAGGAGGGGTGGGGAGAAAGTAAACAAAGAAAAAGAATAGAACAACGGGCCAAGGTTGCCTGCCCCTGGGGTAGACCAAGGCAGAGGGGAAAAAAGGAGAAAACGCTAAAAGGGAACGTTGAGGGGTAGGGCCGAAGGAAAGGGGAAAAGTCAATGGCAGAAAACAGGGGGACAACCCCGGCAGCTTGCCCCCAAGTGTAGGGAAGAGAAAGGGGACCAATATACTGTCAAAAAAAACACGAAGAGTGAGGGAGAGAAGATTATGGACGCGTCGAGCAGGCGTAACGGGACAATAAGTGTCAAATGGGGGGGTGCCAAAGCAGGCAGGGGACATGCACGTGTCGGCAGCCAAACAAATAGCGGGGAAGGCCAAATTCACAGATTCGAAATTTGAGAATGAATCATAAAGAAAAACCTTGAAAAAAAAAGCCCTATTTGATGGGGAGGGGGGGAAGGAACTGAGGAAAAGGCAAATCAAAGACAACTTCTCAAAGGTCGGATCGTCCTGTGCCAAAAAAAAAAAACCATGACCAAGTAAAAAGGGGTTCAAGAAAGAAAAAAAAATATAGTGAAAAAGAAAAAAAGAAAAAACGATCAAGAGAGGGGGCGGGATTTGCAAAAATACGCAGGAGAAAAGGGCTTTGGGTTGGCGTGCGAAAAGATTGAAGGTCAGCCGCCTGCACCGCCTGGGCGGCCAATTGCAGGAGACGCAAAAGAGTCCACAAAGCGGGGACCAGTTTGAGGGTCCAGAAGGGGTTTTCCAAAAAGATGGTTGAGGAGTCAAGAAAAAGACGGAAAAAGCACAGGAACATGAAAGGACAGCGATGCGGGGCTAAAAAATCCGAAAAAAAAAAAAGGGGAAGAGGAAAACGGAGGTTGAGGGAAAAAAAAGGAGAAAAAAAAAAACCGGTAATATTTGGACCAGGGTTTTGGGGAAGCGGTGGTGAAACGGAAATGGGAAAAACAAAGTGCGAAGGAACTTCGACTTATTGGCGGAAGCCAGGAGCACCCTCCACCGGGGCCTACAGCACGAAATCAGCAAAAAAGGAAAGACAGGAAAGGGGGAAACCTGGACCACGCTAAAAAAACCGCAAAAAAAGAAGTGCAACCGAGAAGGAAGGGATCAAGGTCTGGGGGAAAAGTTTTTCGCAGGGAGGGAACAACTGGGCCAATACTATAAAAAGGAAAAGGGGATTTAATCAACGGAAAAAATTGGGAAAAGGGAACAACTGGAATGCGGAAACCGAAGGACAAAAGGGATCAAAGGAAAGAAAGGGCCCAAAACGAAAAGAGGAATTTCAAGGGGGAAAGAGGGTACTCCCAAACAAATAGATGGAATAAAGAGGTGGGGTTTGGGTCAAAAAAAAAGGACCCGTTATAAATGCACGGAGGAACCAGATGGACGAGAGCGCGAACAGAGGGAGGTGCAGAAAAAAAAAATGCAATTGGGGGGATGGTAAAAAAACAAAGGACCTGTCCAAAGAATTGAGGGGAAACCGGAAGGGAAAAAAGGGACAGGGGGAAAAGTGTAGGAAACTGCCAAGGGGAAAAAGGGCGAACAACAAACCCAACCGAAACCAAAGTGTGGGCCCCAGGGATCAGCCACATCTAGGACTTGGCGAGGGGAAGGTTGGAAAAAGGAAGGGGAAAAATTGGGCAAAAGTTGCGAGGGTGCGGCCACAGGTTTGGTGGAAAAGGGAAAGTTGTAAAGTCAAAAAAGGGGAAATAGGGGGGGGGGGCTTTTTATAATGGGAGGACAAGCGAAAACAGACCCATAAGGAAAAAGGGGGGGGGGGAAAAGTCAGGGAACCCTCAAGGAACAAAAAGAAGAAGCAGAACAAATCTGAGAAAACTATCAAGGCTTGACCAGGGGTGGTTGGTGAATCAGACGATCGCAATCCAAAAATAGACCATTCAAAAGAAAAAAGGGAAGAAAGAAAAAGGGGGGAACAAAACAAGGACAATACCATTTCAAGCAAACAGAGACGGAAGAGGAAGAACGAAGGCATCGGTAAGAAATGGAAAAAAAAAACCAAAAAAAAAGGGAAAGGGATGAAGAAAGACAGAAAAATAGCAGAGAAAAAAACATAAAAAAAATAGCAACCAGGGGAACTCTTTGGAGCGGAAAAAAAGTGGGAAAAAGGAATTCAGGAGAAGAAACGCCGCTACAAGGAACGGGCCCAGAAAAAAAATCGGACAACAAAGGGAATAAAAAATTGGACTCCAAACCAAAGCAAGAAACTAGGTGGACTTATTCCTACGTGTAGGAAAAACGATAACGATTATGGAGGGAAACCGGGGGGCCGAAAGGGGGAGTTAAAATTTGGGCAAGGTGAAGGGTGTAAAAAACGTTTCGCTCAGATGGCGAGACTGGGGGGGACCAAGCACCGTCAAAAAGAAGAACAAGCAAAGATTTGTTAGGGAATGGGGCTTCGGGATTGGGGGGACATGAAGGGGGGGAAAGAGAATTGGGAGGGGGGGTCGGGCGAGGGGGGGGAAAAAAGCCAAAAAGGTAGTCCACTAGAAAAAACAAGTTGTGCCGCAGGGAATTTCACTGCATGGCTAAGAGGGATTCAGAACAGGGGGAAAGGGGACTTCGGGAAAGAAAAAAGGTGGTGGGAAGGGGGAAAACAACCAAAGACAACATTGGGGAACAGGGCCGGAAAAAAAGAAAAAGGGAAACTGAAAAGGAGAACTGGAACCCATGCACTTGAGAAAAATTCCAATAAGAGGGGAAGACAAAAGACACGTGAATGTTAGAAAAAAAAAAAAACAGGCATATAACTCAATAATAGCAGCCTCCAGGGGGATTTTGACTAAGAAAGGAAAAGAGGGGTTGTCGTCAGGAGAAGGAAAAAAAAGACAGATGGAAAAAGGATTGATGGTAACAAGTTGGAATCAAAAGGGATAAAGATAGAGAAGAACACTGGATCTGGATAATGGGAGGAAAGGAAGAAGCGGCACGCCAATGGGGGGGGACCTTTTGTCACCCAAAAAAAGAAAGCACCTTAAAAAAGCAAGCCAAAAAACGAAGGAGAAGAAAAATTTTTTGAAAAAAGGGTTGGTTTGGGGGAAGGCCGCTCAGCTTTCCTCAAAAACCACAGAAAAGGGGAAGGTTTGTAGGAAGAAGGCGCCAGAAAAAGGATGGCCGTGAGAGAAAAAAAACAAAGTGGGGAAAAAAAAAGGGGAAAAGATAAGGCAAAGGGGGAGAGAAAGGAAGAGGGAAGAAATAGAGAGAGAAAATTCTGCGGGCAGGACGTGGGAATCCATCACCGGACGATGAAAACCCGCTTCAAAAGAAGAAACCAGGGGAAACCAGAAACAGTGAAGTCGAAATTGAAAAAAAAGCAGGGGACTCAGGAAAGAGGGGGGTTCGGAAAAAGAAAATTTTTTTTGGGTTGGACCTGAGGAATTAGTGGGGGGGGTAGCTACTCCAAACAGGGAAGGAGGAGTACAGAAGAAGCAACTAAAACAAGGAAAACTAGGGAAAAGCCCCAAGGAAAAAAAAAGGGGGTTCAAAAACTAAAAAACCCGAGTGCAAAAGGAAAAAAAGGAAGGTGGGGGAAGTTTTTCAGGTTTAAAAAAACACCAAGAAAGGGTTTGGATGGGCGCAAAAAATAAGATTACTGGGTTAAGGGGTGGGGCGGGGAACTCGAAACGAGGAGGTAAAAAGGGACCGGGAATTGGGGAGACACACAGGTGGGGGGAACGCGCGATAAAAGGGGGAAAGGGGGGAACGTAAAGGATGGGGACGAATCAACAGGAGGAAGGGGTCCAGTTGGGGGGGAAAGTTGGTCAAAAGTGAAGAAAAAGCAGACGTAAAGGTCGCGAGGGAAAAAAGCAAGACGGTGACAATAGACTGGGAGCAGAACAAAGACGAAACAAAAAGGCCCAATGAACCAACAAGGGGGAAAGTAAAGGAAGTATTAAAAGGGGGGATCCTCGGACGGCCCTTTGAAAGAAACGGGTCAAAGGACGGCAGGTTAAAAAAAGCTGAAAGGGTTCGATAGGAAATCCAATATTTCGGAAGATCAAACCGGGAAAAAGGGGAAAGAAGATCGGGGTTGAATCATCAAAAAACACAGAAAAAAAAAAATTTTGAGGGGTGGGGGACGAATCAAGAGAAAAAACAAAAAAAGCTGCCACGCCGTTTAGTAAAGTTGAAACGGTGGTGTTGTTGGGGATGATATGAAATAAAGGGCCAAGGCGGGGGTTTGGACGCAAGGAAGATAAAAGGCGAAAATCCTGGGGCTAAAAAGGAACGAGGAAAAGAAAAAATGAAGAGGAAGGTAGCAAATTGAAAGAGACAGGAGAAGGGTTTCAGGGTGTCTCAAAAACAGGGGGGGAGGTGACGCCAAAAAAATGTGCGACGGACCTGAGGTGGGCTAAGAATAAGAACGAGAAGTTAAGGGGGTAATCGAAAAGAGTGAAGTTTCCCTCAGGAAAATTGTACTTCAGCTAAGAAAGTCCAAGGAGAAAATTGCCTAAGGGCGAAAACAAGAAAAAAATTAAATGAGAAAGGGGTGAAATCATCAAAACAATGGGAAGAAAAAGAAAAGAAAAAAGAAAAAAGAAAAAAATCAGGGGAAAAAAAAGGGATGGAAAGGGGCGTTGGGTGAGAACGATGAAGGGGGGTCCATCAAAAAAACAAGCAATAACCAAATTCGGACACGAAACGGAGGAACTCTGATAAAAAGGTTCAACCTTGAACCCAGAAAATAGGAAGAAAAAGAGAGCGCCGGCAGCGGGGGCGAAGGTGGGGAGGGAAGGACGAGAGAGGAAAGGAAGGGGAATAGAGAGGACGGAGTAGAGGGGGTATACAAAAACAGGAGGTGGGGAACTAGGAATAGAGCGTGGGGGGGAGAGGAGGGAAATAGACGTGATAGTGGGAAAGGAGTACGGAGGGGGGAAGGGGGGTGAGGAGAAAGAGGGGGAGGGAGGGGGGGGCGAAGGAAGGGAATAGGGAGGGAAGGGGGGGGGGGGGAGGGGGAAAAGGGGGAAGCAAAGAATAAACACACAAAAAAAAAGTTATATAGGGAGTCGATGGGACGAAAGAAGGAGGTGGGGGGGAGGGCGAATCGATCCGCCTGCAAGGGAATATAATACCTAGGTGCATTTTGCTTTGAAGGGTGCTGGAAGGGGGTGGAGTATTTAGTGACTGGTAGGCTGCAGTCTAAAGGAAAATTGGGACAGAAAGGTGATGGGTCAAGAGGAAAAAAATGGGATAAGGGGCGACTTGGAGTGGTTTTAATGGAGAGGAGACGCATTGTTCGGGAAAAAAAAAAATCAAGGGGAAATAGGGAAAAAAAAGGGGGAGAGCACCAAGGGAAATTGAGTAGGACATAAAATGTGGATTTCCTGAGGGAAAAAGTAGAAGTAGGTGAAGGGTTGGAAAAAAACGGAAAAAATGCAAGGAGGGGGAGAAAGTCCAAGCTAAGAGGGGGGGAAGGGTGGAAAAAATGTGGTTCCTTCGGAGGGACGGAGGGATTTGGAAAAAAGGAACGTGAAATTCGAGGACAAAGGAAAGAAAACGGGCCCCTGGGGGGGGCAGTGGTGCGAAAGGTCAGGGATGCGGCGGGGGGATCAGCTCATAGGGAAAAAAAAACGTGGGGTTTGAAGGACGGTGAAGGCGGGTTGGCGACGAAAAAAACGCGGGGGGAGCAAGCCTAGGGGTGGTCTGTGTTTCCGGTTTTGAGACAATGGGGGGAAAAGAAAGGGGGGGCGAAATCAACAACCGTGGTGTAGAAGAGGATTGGGGGGAAAACCCAGCGAAAACGGCAAGAGGGAGGATATGAAGGGGAAATCCAATCCAAAAAGGGGGGGGGGACAGAAAAAAAAATGTGGGTGGAAGGGGGGGAAAAGGAGAAACTTAAAACGGGGAAGAATCTCGGGAAAGATGAAAGAAGAAACGGGGAGGAAACTGTGGTTTTGGGGGAGGGAAGGGGGCCGTACAAGGTTTTTAAGGTACAGAGAGGAAACCTGTTAAAAGGACCATTGTGTTTTTTGTGTGGTGGATCAAAAAATTCGGGGAAGGTCCAGGGGGGGAACCGCCCCGGAAGGGAGGGAGGGAAAAAGGGGAAAAACCGGAAAAAAAAAGCATAAGGGTGTTTAAGACAAGGGAAAGGGCTCGAAGGAAATCAACAAGAAAAGGGGGGGTTGGTCAAAAAAGGGGGAAATTAAACAAACGGGACCCCGGGGACAAGGGGAGGAAAACTCAAGACACGGGTTGTCAAGGAGCTAAAGGAAAATGGAGGGGGAGCCTGGCGAACCGGGGAACAACTTCGATAGGAAAAAACTTGCAGGTGAAGAAAAATCACCGGGAGGTCGCAAGAGGGAAAAAAGCGTAAAAATTGGATCAGAAGGGAAGGGGAGCATAGAAGAAACACAAACAAAAAGATACGGTCATAGAAATCAAGGTCAAGTTCCAAGGTACGATGGTATAGGGAAAGGAAAAGTGGGGGGTTCACCGAACTTAAGGGAAAAGATGAAATGGGGGAAAGTGGGTAACTAAGGAAAGGTTTTCAAGGGGGAACCGTTTAAAACTTTGGGGCGGCCCCTAAAGATGGCGAAAAAAAGGACAAAAAGGTTGTTGGGGGGACCGCAAGAGGGGACACAAAAACTGAAAACGGGGGGGAAGAAAAACCAAAATCTTTACAGGGGGAAGACAGGGAAATACATGGTTCGAGGGGGAAAGAAAAAAACGATTGCCGACCGAAGGACCTTCGTGGTGAGTTGTTGGAAAGGTGAGGGTCCAGTTTGGGGGGAAAAAAAGGCAGAAAGGGAATATCCGCGGGGACAAAGGGGGGGGGAGGGAAGTATCAAAGGGGAAAAGTGATCAAAATGAAAAACCACAGGCTTTTTGGGAGGGACAAAGACCTAAGAAAAAGCGCTGGAAGAAAAAAAAAAAATAAAGGGTTAAAAAGGGAGTTGTGGGGGGGGGGGGGAAGGAAGAAGCCGGCAGGGGGAACCAAGGAAAAAGGAGGAAGGCATGGAAAAAACCGACGAAGCTGTGAAAAAAGAATGCACCTCACAACGGACTTTATGAGACTCAAGGGAAAAAACGTGTACTGGGAAGAGCCAGAGAGGCCCAACAGGACTAAGAAATGGAAGGAAAAACAAACAAAAAGGGAGTACCGAAAAACGTCCACTGGCTGAAGGTGGACAGGGGGGAAAAGGGAAAAGACATGCACAAAGCAAGTTGGGGAAAAACCAAAAGGATGGCGGAAAATTATCAATAGGTAGAGAGGTGGGGTGAAAGAATAAGGGGGGTAGTGCAGGGGTTGAAATAAAGAAATATTCACAAAAGGGTGGACAAGAACGGCAGCGGAAAAAAGTTGGAAGAGAACGCAAAAGGTCCAAAAAAAAAAACCATCCAAAAAAAAAACCTTTAGGAAAAGGAGAGATAGGGGGGAATCAACGAAGGGGACAAGTGAGAAACTGAAAAGGGGAATTTGGGGGAAAGATCAGGGGTTGAACAAAAAGGGGGTAAAAGAAACACCAGAAAAAGGTATCCGTGGGGAGGCCCCCTAAAAAAACCAGGAACCAAAACATTGGAATTGTACATAAAACCCACAGTAAAATATGGGAAATGGAAGGGCAAGAACTTAATTCCTAGAAAACGACAAAGGTCCCGCCAGGCCCAGGTTCCGACAAATAGTCTTAGGAAAATACAGGGGGTCTAAAAAAATTGGGAAAAAGTCAGGGAAGAAAAGCAGAAGATCTAAGAAAAGAAGCGTAAAAGAAGAGGGAGTTTGGGGGGAAAAGGGAAAATCCAAGAAGGGGAAAGAACAGATTTTTTAAAAAAGGAGGGGATGTGCATATGGGGGTAAAAAAGCCCCTGAAAAACGCACACAGGTGGGTGAGGTTTTGTCCAAAACGTTAGGGGACACGGGAAAAGAGGCGAAAAAAGGGGGTTAAGGGGGAAGCCATCAACGCTGGGGAGGTTTCCCATAGAAAGGTGAAAAAAGAAAGGGGGGAATGGGGTGAAAAGAAAACGGGAAGTGATTAGAAAAAGAATCACAGGTAAATAGGAAGTAAAAGGGACCAAGGATGGGAGGTAAAAAATCCAGGCAAAAAAATATGGACAGAAACGGTCGGCACAAAAAAAAATCAACCGAAGGCTAATTGAAATTGCACCGGGGGTAGACAGAAAGGGAGGGGGGAGAGGCTAAACAAAAGGGAGATTTTCGAAGGTATGAATAAAATCAACAGTTATTTAGTATCCTCATAAAAAGGAAAAAAGGCCAGGAAGTTAGGGAAAAAAAAGATGAAGGGAAAAAAGCGAAAAACCGAAAGAAAAAAAAAAACCAACGCTAAAGGTAAAACGGCAATTGAAAAAAGGGAGGGGGCGTCTTTTAGACAAGAGCGGAAAAAAAGAGATTCAAAAAACAATGGAGAGCGGGGTAGAAAATGAATAAACCAGGGAGAAAGATTTCTAAGGGGGGTTCCAAGAAGGAGTTCAGAACGGGGACCACCCAGAGGGTTGGGGTCCGAAAAACAAAAAAAGCCAGCGATGCCGGGAGTCATAATCCGTGGGGGGGTCCAATCAAGACCTAGGGTAGGAAAAGAAAACCCTGCAAAGCGACACAAGCGGTATGTCAAAAAAATACGGCCTGCATTGGAAAGAGAAAAAAAAAAAGGAGTAAAAAAAACGAAGGAAAGGGGGGACCTGGATGGGGGTTTTAAAAGGAAAAAAAGTCTCGAGGCTTCCACAAAAACGAAACAGAAAAACCACTCGAAAAGGTTTTAAAAAGCGCAATAGAAAAAAAAAAGATTTTGTGAAAGGGAATGGGGGTCGAAAAAAAGATTCAAAACACCCGTGGACACGGTGGCAGTCAGAAGAAAAAATTTTGGGGGACGGGGAATTCGGGGAAAATTTGGAGTATCAGAAAAAAGGAGTGGGGGGAAAAGGTCGGGTGTAGGTGCAAGAAAAAGATTTAACTCTGGGGGGACAAGGGGAGAAAAAAAAAAAAAACTAACAAAGAACAGGGCTGACCCTGAACAACTGAAATAAAAAGGGGGGGGTCAATGGGGGGCAAACGGGGTTCCCGGGAAAAAAAAAAAGGTTGTCGAAAAAGGGAATTCCAATTAGGAAAGAAAACATAAAAAAAAGGGGAAAGAACTGGAAACACAAGACGTGGACTTAGAAACGAAAAGAAAAAAAAAAAGCGTAAAGATCAAAACGGAGGGGTAAAAGGCAAAAAAAAGGCCGGTCAGAAGGGGACGAAAAATAATGATCGAACAAAGAAAAAAAAAACTACAAACAGGAAAAAAACTTGCTCAAAATTCAAAAAAAGGGGGTTGCGCAAATGGAAAAAGGAGACGGGGAAGGTCCGAAAAAAGTGGCCAGAGAATAAAAAAAAAACCAATCAAATGGGAAAGGACCCTTAAAAATCGTCAGAGAAAAAAACGGTCGAAAAAAAAACAAAATGCCCGGACGGGAAAGGAAAAATCATGGGGGGAAATACTGACGCAAAATCAAAAACGGCGTCGGAAAAAAAGAAGGGTTTTTAAATAGGGGGGAAGGGTTGGCGGTTCGCTATGGAGCCCAAAAAAGGGGATGTAGAGGGGACCACAAGGGACAATCAATCCAAAAAAGGGTTTGTCGGGGGGAGGGGGACTTGCAGTTCGGAGGGACGATTAAGGACTTAAAAGAAGGAAAGAAAAAAAACATCAAAAAAAAGGTGAGGTCGTCGAAAAAAAAAGGTTGCGAAAAGGGAAGTCAAAGGAAACGGAAAACCCAAAATGAGAAAAAAATTTTCGGCTTGGAAAGGAAACAAGAATCCCGTTGGTTTTCAAGGGGGCGCGCAAAAGAAGAGAAAAGAAACAAAAAAATTCAAACGAATATTTTGGGGAAGGAAAGGAAAAGAAAAAATGGGGGACTGGCCCGGGGGAAAAAAGGGATCAGCGACGGGGGGGAAAGTCACTGCAAAAAGGAGCGAAACAAGATGGGGTTGTGCGGGAAAAGAGGGGTTGAACGGGGGGGAAAAAAGGAAAAACAAAAAAAAACAGAGGCATATCTTGCGGGGTAAAGGGGATGGCGTAAACAAAACGGTGAAAGAAGCCCGCGAAAGAGCATAAGAGGCGAAAGATGAAAAGTCCGGGTCAGAAAACAAAATAAAAGGCGCAGAAAAAGAAGGGTAAAACGGGAAAAAGAAACGAGAGGGAAACGCAAAAAAAAAAAAACGAAGAGAAAGCCGTTTTGCGAAAAGCGAAAATTGTTGGGTGTTGTTTTTGTGCAAAAAAAAAAACCTAAAAGCACGTTCCAGAGGGGGGAACATTGTGTTGACGGGATGAATAAGAAAGAGAAAAAAAGAAGATGAGGTCTAAACAAAAAGGGGGGACGAAAAATTTTTTTGGGGAAAGGAAAAGTTAGCGGCCATAAGAGGGGCGGGAGAGGAGGATGACTTCGAAGGGAGCGGAAAGGGGCAGAAGATCACAAAGAGAAAAGGATTATTGAAAAGAGTCAAAAATTAAGGGAAGTAGGGGACGTCCCTCAAAAAAGTTCAGGGCAGGCCGCAAGTTTTTGAGAGGGGGTGCTGGAGGGAAAAAAGGGACTTAAAAGGAGTGGAAAAGAGGAGGGAGGTTGTACTCTCAAAAAAGGGGAGGATGGGAGGGTAAAGCCTACCGAAAAAAATTCCAAAAGTCCACCGAGCAGATAAAATAAGGATCCGAAACCTCAAAAAGGGGCAAGAAAAACAGAGGAAGGGGAAAGGTATGAAAATCCAAGCGGTCAAAAAGGGTTTTGGGGGGAGGGCGCAAGGACAATGAATGGGGGGGACTGAGGGGTCATAAATCACGGACGGCAGGGGTTGAAACACCACACCCAGGGGTTTTCGACAAACATCAAAAATGAAAAAAAAGAGGGTAAGACCAATGGGAGCTGTGGACAATGCTCAAGGACTCCAGCAAGGGAAAAGGTAAAGGGGTTAAAACAGCAGGGGTGGGGGTGGGGGTAGTGGAACGTAAAAAAGACGGGCGGGGGCTCAGTAGGTATCCAAAGAAAAAGGGAACACCCTCAGGGAAAGGGAGTAAGGGGGGGGAAAGGACAAAAAAAGGTTACTGCAAAAAAAATTAAGCCAATAAGCGAGTTAACAAAAGGGGAAAACGCACGGTTGGTAAAGGGAACAGGGGTGGATAAGCGAGTGAGCAAAATGAAGAGCGGCAAGCGAAAAAGGGACGTTATCGGGAGGGGGTTTTTGAATGGAGTCCATCGGCAAGGGTTAACCGAAAAGAAAAATTCCAGTCAAAAGCAAAAAACTTCCTTACCATCCTAAAAAGAAGCAAGAAAGAGGTTTGGGGGTTGGGGGGAACTCCAAGAAAAAGCATGGAAGAATGGGAGAAAATTCAAAAGAGATTTACAGGGGAAAAAAAGCAAAGCCTACGGAAAAAAAATTGAGAAAAAGGGGGAATCAACCGGAAGCGCTCAGGGGCAAGGGGGAACCACCAAGTCCCCCGTTTGAGGGGGGGGGGTTTCGCAAATTGGCGACCTCAAAGAAAGGGATTTTTGAAATATCAAAGCGAGGCCTAAGAAAGAGGGGGGGCCAATCGGCTCCTACCTTAAAAAAAAGGGTCCTATGCGGCCAAAACTGCCTAGAAATCCAAACTGACTTGGCTCCGGGCAAGTGCGAAAAAATTCAGGGGGAAGGGTCCCAGGCATCATAAGAAAAGACAGAAGGGAAAGAGAAACAAGGTTGAAAAAAACCCCTTGATGGGGGTTTGAAGGGTCCAGAAGAAAAAAGGGAAGCAGCCATTCACAAATTAGGCAGGGTCCCATAGGGGACTACTAAAAAAAAATTTGCTCAAAAAAAGGCGAAGGTAATACTGGAAAATCGGGGGGGCTGGGAAGTTGAGTCAGGCTGAAGGGCAGGGGGGAGGGTTTGAAGGAGGGGGGAGGGGGGACTAAAGGGGGGGGCGAACGATTGTGGGGAACTTGGGCCTTGACCGCCTAGGAGTGGGCAGGTGAAGGTCCAAGGGAAGGAAACTGTTGGCAAAATCCAAACGTTGGGGACCCAAAGAGGGGCCAAAAAAAAAAAAAAGGGGTCGAGTTTGTTTAAAAAGGGTGTTCCTAGCCGATATTTGTGGGAGGGGGACCATATAGGGGGTCATTACGGGGGGGAAAAACTTTCGGCAGGAGATTAGGTGAGACTTGTGACATCAGGTTTTTAAAAAAAGGGGGCCGCCAATCTGGGGGTGCGCGTTGGGGGGCAGGGGAAAAATTAAAACATTGGGAACTCAAAAGGGTTCGCCCTTGGAAGGGGGTATTGAGGGGGATGTTACTGGCTATGGGGGGGGAAATGAAGAGGGAATAAGGGGAAAGGGGTTAAAAAAAGGGTTGCATGGGCTCCGAGGGGGGTGAAAAGATGTGGTTGGGAAGTATGAAAAAGTGGTTGTAGCAATGAAGGGGGGAAGAGAATGGGGCATTGTGGGACGTTGAGCAGGGGGGGAAGAAAATCGGAACCACTTTGAAGGGGTAAAGTAGGGTTAATAGAAAGGGGTAAAAAAAAGACAAAAAATGGGGGGCAAGGCAACGATTCCGCCCCAAGGGGACGAGGAAAAAAAAAATTCAACGAAATGAAAAGCAAATAAGGGGGTGGGCGGAAAGTCGGGAAAAAGGAGAAAACCAGCTGGGGTGGGATGAAAAAGGGGGTTAAGGGGTAAAAAAAATTGGTTGGCCTGGCAAAATGGAATCAAAGGGAAGCGAACTTTTCCAATGGAGAAAAACTCTGGGGCCGGGGCAACATGGAATTCGGAGGGGGGGAAAGTCAAAAACACAAAAATCAAAACAAAAGGTTGGGGGCGCAACAAGAAAAACTCTGAGGAAATAAAAGGAACCCTCAACCGGGTTTAGGGGGTCCACAAATGGTAAACCCCAAATTGGCCCAAAAAAAAAAAGGGGGAGGGCAAAAAGGAAATACTCAGTGAAGGGGTTTCAAGAAGGTACAAGGTAACTTCAAGACAGAAAATGGTTAGGGGGGAAAAAGAAGAATTTGAGGGGGAAAAACGAAAGGGAAAAAAAGGGGGGGGGGGGGGTAGCGAGAAAAATAAATCGTCATTTGAGAATTTCAAGGAAGAGACTGTAGAGAGGGCACAAAAGGAGGGTATAATGAAGAAAGGAAGAACCTACAAAAAAATTTTAAAAGGGGAACGTGGAACGGGTGAATTCATTTGAACGGGGGGTGAGGGGGGAGGGGCCAACAAAGAAAAACGGTGGTGTTATTCGCACTCAGTTGGGCTTTTTTAGGGGTTGTGGGGGTGGGACCAAGACATGTGAGAAAAAGGGAAAAAAAATTTTGGGGAGTTAAAAAAAAAACAAGGGGGTGGGCCGGTTTGCGGGGGAGGGGTTGGAAAAAGCCAGAAAGGAAAGGAACAAGGTTGGGTTTTACCAAAAAGGGAGCAAGGTGGGGACCCCACTAAAAGGAGGGGGCAAAACGGGGAAAGAAAGAAAGGAGCGGGAAACACACTGAAAAGAAGGTAGAAGGGCAAGGAAGACAAACGGTAAAGGGGGGGGTACGAGGTGGGTCGGATGGGGGGGGGGCGCCAAAAAATCAAAAAAAAAGAGCCGAATATGGGCATTAGTGGACCCAAAAAAAGGGGGAATTAATTCCTGGAAATGAGAAAAGGGTTTTTTGGGGAGACCGAAAGAAATGAGTTGGGGAACAAAAAAACATGTAATGTAAGACTCGGGGGGGGGAAAAAGGGTAAAAACGGGGACCTAAAAGGGGGGGGGGTGGTGGGAAGGGGAAACAAGAAGAGTTTCAAGAGGAAAAACAGTGACGGCGGTAAAGAAAAGAAATAAAAAAGAAGACAGGAAAATCAAATTGGCCAGGGGGTCAGGGTGGAAGGGTGGGAAGAAATCAATG